>Ga0247692_1000269_pt1 | contig 12408 bp, 6 predicted proteins | sample CNK33_metaG_FD_183041 | JGI IMG/M metagenome (GOLD analysis project Ga0247692, IMG submission 183041) | Soil microbial communities from Purdue University Martell Research Forest, Indiana, United States - CNK33 | ecosystem: Environmental > Terrestrial > Soil > Temperate forest > Bulk soil | place...
TGGCGCGGCTGTCCGCCGAGCTTGATGTGCGGCACCATCATTACCGACAGCACCGCGCCCACGCAGATCACGAAGATCGACAGGAACGTCAGATGCAGCGAGTGATGCAGCGCCGCGCGCACCATGTCGTTGTTCGACAGTGCCGCTTGCGCAGCGTTGGGCGTCGCGTCGAGCAACGAGCGCAACTGGTCGGACGTGATCGCCATGCCCTTGTAGTGGCTCAACCCAAAATTCAGCACCGCGCCGAAAATCGCCGCGCCGAGCGTGCTGCCCAGATTGCGCGAGAACAAGTTCGATGCCGTGGCGGAGCCGCGTTCGAGCGGCTGCACGATCTCCTGGATCAGGATCAACGAGCTGACGCTCACAATCCCCATGCCCAGTCCCATGACGAGCGAACCGACGCCCGCCAGTACGGGCGAGCCATCCGGTTGCAATAGCGCGAACGCAATCGCGCCAAGCGGCAGGAAGAAGCTGCCGCCGACCATCGTGCGCCGCAGCCCGAGCCGATGAAACGACCTCGCGGTAAAGGTCGCGCCCGACGGCCAGCCGAGCATCACCATCGTCAGCGCGAGACCCGCGACCACGGGCGATTGATGCAACACGCCCTGCACGTACATCGGCAGGAACGTGGTGAGACCCATCAGCGCCATGCCCGACAGCACGGTCGCCGCATTGCACGCCGCAATGGGCCGATGGCTCCACAACTTGAACGAGATCATCGGCTCCGGCACGCGCCGTTCATGCCACACGAACAGCACGCCGCACACCACGCACAGCGCGACTTCGAACAGCGCCCGTGCATCGTTTTCCGAGCCGGCATCCGTGAGCGCCATCATCAGCGCACCGATTGCGATGGTGAACAGCACGGCGCCCATGATGTCGATCGACGGCCGTTGATGGCGCTTCTCTTCGTGCAGGTACTTGATGAAGCCAAACGCGGCCAGTATGCCGATCGGCACGTTGATCCAGAAAATCCACGACCACGACAGATCGCGGATCAGGAGACCGCCCGCCATCGGACCGATCACTGCGGAGATCGCCCAGACGCTCGCGAGATAGCCCTGGATCTTGCCGCGCTCGCGCGCCGGATACAGATCGCCGACGATGGTCAGCGTGACGGGCTGGATCGCGCCCGCGCCCATGCCCTGAATCAGGCGGAACACGATCATCGCGGGCATCGACCACGCAAAGCCCGCGCCGATCGAGCCGATCAGGAAAATCACGATGCCCACCAGCACGGTCGGCTTGCGGCCGTACAGGTCGGCGAGCTTGCCGAACACGACGGTCATCGCCGTCTGTGCCAGCAGGAACGATGAGAAGACCCAACTGTAAAGACGCAGGCCGCCTAGCTGGGTGACGATCTGCGGCATGGCCGTCGAGACGATGGTGGCTTCGATGGCCACCATCGCCATCGATGCCATCACCGCCGCGATGACGAGATGACGCTTCGTCTGAGGATGAGTCGACATGGGGGGATGTAGTTGTGTGCGGCGCTGGAACGTCGAAAGCTCCCTGAAACATGATGCTTCAGGCGAGCCATCCGATGCGCGCAAAGAAATGTATGCTACCGCTTAATTGCGCTGCTTGCACTTGGATTGTGCGCGCATCACGCTGCGCCGGCGCGTGCGGGCGTCATTCGCACGCTGTCGCGAGCCGCCGCGCCAATGCCCGCGCGCCCGGCATGTCGAGCCGCAGCGACGCATACGCGTTGCGCTTCACGTCGTCGGGCAAGGTCCAGTCCCACTTTTCGTTGTCGATGTTGCCGATCGCGCGCAATGCGTCCGTAGTCTGCGCGGGCGTCAGCGCGGCGACACGTTGCAGCACGTCCTTCACCGAACCCGCTACGCGCACGCTAATCGTCGGCCCCTGATTCCACGCGTCGAGCCCTTCGGCGCGCAGCAGCACGACGAGCGCATCGTTGATCCAGTCGCCGGACCATGTCGCGAGCACCGTGCTGCCGCCGTGCGTGAATACGGAGCGCGTGGCCAGTTCATTCGAGGCGAAATAGCGGCGCGCCTCTTCGAGTAGCTCGCGGCCGGTGGTGTCGAGAAACACGACGGGCGCGCCATCCTTCAGCACATTGAACATTTCGCGCCGCACCTCATCGTGCACGAGCGAGCCGCCACCGTCGAACACGGGCGGCACACCGCCCTGATCGGGCGTCACGTACACGGTCTTTTTGCCCGCATCGACGTCCTGCACGCGCCAGCGCTGGCCGCCGAACACAAGCCCCTGTCCGGGCGCCAGCGGGCGAGAGACGGGCACCGACCCGAGCACCCTCGCCCCCGCGACGATGCGGAATTCGTCGTCCGTCGAAAACGATGCGTAGAACTCGTAGTGGTTGACGAGCCGCTCGCCCGCCACGCCATGCAGCAGCAAACCGCCCGCTTCCTGCACCAGCAGATCTTTCGCGCCGAGGCTGCGCAGAATCGCGGCGAAGGTCGGCTTGTCGATCGTGCCGAACGGGCCTGTCGCGACCAGCGTGTCCCACAGCTCACCCGCGCTCGCGCCGCCGCGTTCGGCGATGATCGACAGAATCTGCTGCACGAGCGTCGACGGATGCATCCCGCGCGCACGCGGCGGCTCGAACCAGCCGCGCAGCAGCAGGTTCACCATCGCAACCGATTGCACGAGGGTTTCCCGCAGCCGGTCCGACAGATCGGAGCCGCTGTGCAGTTCCGCTTCGACGCCATAGCAGCGCAGAATCGCCGCTTCGCCCTTGCGCCGCCCGGAGCGCCCGAGCCGCTGCCGCAAGCTCGCCACCGACGGTGGCGCACCCACCTGCACGACGCTTTTCACCGCGCCAATGTCGATGCCGAGTTCGAGCGTCGTCGTGCAGACCGCGCTTGCTGGGCGGTCGCCTGCCTTCAGCGCCTGTTCGGTCTGCTCACGCAATTCCTTCGACAGACTGCCGTGATGCGGCCAAAACTCGTTCGGATAGCCATCGCGCTCGCAGGCGCGGCGCAACAGGTCGGCGTATAGCTCGACCTGTCGGCGGCTGTTGGGAAAGATCAGATTGTTCGAGCCGCGCAGCACCTTGTACATATGATTCGCGACATCGACGGTGCTCGCGGGCACGACGTCTTCGAGACCGGGGTTTTCGATGCCCGGCTCGAACTGGATGCGCGGCGGCTTCTCGACATAGCCCTTGATCAGGATCTTCAGTTCCTGGCCCGCGCTGCCGGACTCGATGATCTGCACATCCTGCGCGGCGCGTGGGCGCAGAAACTCTGCCGCAAGGCGCATGTCGCCGAGCGTCGCCGACAAACCGACGCGCGGCACGTTGCGCCCGCACGCGCGATCGACGCGCCGCATAAGCGACTGCAACTGCATGCCGCGCTCGGAGCCGATGAACGCGTGCAACTCGTCGACGACCACGTAGCGCAACGCGCCGAACGTCGCTTCGAGCGACGCGCCGCGCGTGACGAACATCGCTTCGAGCGATTCTGGCGTGATCAAAAGCACGCCCGTCGGTTTCTTCACGAAGCGGTGCTTCCGTCCCGACGACACATCGCCATGCCAGCCGGTGACGGGAATCTCCAGCGCGTCGCACAGATTGTCGAGACGCGACCATTGATCGTTGATCAGCGCCTTCAGCGGACTGATGTACAGCACTGAGCCGCTGCATGGCGTGTCGCGAAGAAGGTTCGAAAGAATGGGGAGAAAGGCGGCTTCCGTCTTGCCCGCTGCCGTCGCCGCCGCGATGATCACGTCGTGGTCGGCATCGATCAGCGCGGGCACCGCGCGCTCCTGCGCATCGCGCAGCTCGGTCCAGCCCTCGCGCCAGATCCAGCGGCGAATGCGTTCGTCGAGCAGATCGAAGCTGCGCGACTCAGTTGAGCCGGAAGCTGGCCAGCTCATCGTCGCTATCGGGAGCGGCGTCGTTGACGATGTCGGCCGCGCCGCCCGTGTCGCGCTCGATGTCCATGCTGCCGATCAGCTCGCGCCAGTCGGCCGACGGGTTTTGCTCCAGCACCGCGAGAAAATTGATGAACGCGGTGATCGTCGTGCGCGGGGTGCGGAAATACGCTTCGCCAAGCCGCGTCGCGCAATGCGCCATGAACGCGGGAATCGCTTCCTCGGGCACGAGCGCCTTGCTCGCGTCGCCGAATGCGTAGACGATGCGCAGCTTGTCGAGCAGCACGTAGAAGTCTTCCGGCGTGAGCGCGGCGAGGCGGATCACGGGGCCGCTGTAGTCGACGAGTCCATTAGTCGCGAATGCGTTTTCCGCGAGACGCGACTGCAGCGCGGCATAGCTATAGAGGCCGCGGCGCGTGTCGAGCAGAAACTCCGGCGTGCCGCCCAGCACGAAGCCAACGCCTTCCGCCGTGCCTTGCAGCGAGTCGTTCAGGATGCGCAGGATCTGCTCGTAGTTCGCATTGCGTGCCTGAACGTTCGCGAGCTTGTACAGGTTCACCATTTCATCGAGGCAGATCATCAGCCCGCTATAGCCCGCGAGCCGCACAAAACGCCCGAGCAGCTTCAACTGATCGTACATGCTCGCGTCGTCGACGATGGTGCGTACGCCGAGCGCCTGGCGCGCGTCGGTGCGCGTCGTGAACTCGCCGCGCAGCCAGCGCACAGCGTCGCTCTTGAGCTTCTCATTGCCTTCTTCGAAACCGCGGCAATAGGCGGCGATCACGTCGGCGAAATCGTAGCCGTTCACCATCTCCGTCAATTGCGACAACTGCGCGCGGATCACTTCGTCGCTGCTGCGGCCCGTCGCCTTCGCTTCCGTCTTCGCCTGACCGATGAACTTCTCGGCCACGCCGGCCAGCGCGCCGCCTTCGGGCTTCGTGCGCGTCGCCATGTTCTTCACGAGTTCCGCGTACAGCGAGCGCGCCTGGCCGCTCGACGCATGCAGGCGTCGGTCCGGATTCAGATCTGCATGCACGGTGACGAGCTTTTTTTCGAGCGCGATGGCGCGCACGAGGTTCAGGAAGAACGTCTTGCCCGCGCCATATTCGCCGACGACGATGCGGAATGCCGAGCCGCCGTCCGCGACGCGCTCGATGTCCTTCAGCAACGCTTCGAGTTCGTGCGCGCGGCCGACCTGGATCAGATGTTGCCCGATGCGCGGCACCACGCCGGCGCGCAGGGATTGCAGGACCGCGTCGCGGTCCCTGGGGCGGATCGTTGTCATGCAGCCAACCTTTGTGCGACTTCCTGATTGATTTCGACGGGATCGTCTCCGTCCGTGAGCGGCTCGTCCCAGCGGTCGAGCGACGCCTCGTTCACCTGTTCGATCGCGCCGTCCAGCATCAGTTCGAGATGCGACGCGGCATCGGCGAGTTCGGCGCGCGTCCACGACTCGCGCGTCACGAGCAGACGCAGAAAGGACGAATGCGCGTCGTCGAGGCCGAGCAGCGGCTCGGTTGCCGCAGACGTTTCAGACGTTTGCGGTGTCGGCTCTGCTTGCGTTTCAGGCGTGGACGCTGGCTCGTCGTCATGCGCCGCGGCCCCTGCCTGTGCCGCAAGCATGTCCTGTTCCTCGACGGCGGCCGGTTGCTCCGTTTCGTGGATATGCACGGCTGTAACTGTCCCATGCGCTTCGTCGACGAACACATCGGCCAGCATCGACGAGACCCGCGCCGTCTCTTCCTTCAGCGCGGCGATGCGCGTCGCGTCGAGCACGAACTCGTGCTTCACCGCGACAGGCTTGGGCGTATGGCCGTGCTTCTTCGTCGGCTTCACGCCCGCTGGCGTGATGGCTGCGCCGCTCGCGTGTTGATGCAGGTCGGTGTAGAGGCGCTGCGGATCGATGCCGAGCATGCGGTACACCTTCTCCAGCAGGCGCACTTCTTCGCGCGACACGACGCCATCGGCATTCGCGGTGTGCACGAGAAACGAGGCGATCGTCGCCTTCACGTCGTGCGCGAGCGGTTCCAGTTTCTTCTTCAAGCCGGCGCTCGCCGTCGGCTGTGCGAGTTGCGCGAGATTGCGCGCTTTCAGCCGCGCACGCTGCGCATCGGACAAGTGCGGCCACTGGTCGATCTGCCATTCGATCACGGCCGTTTCGCGCTGCGTCGCATCGCCGTCCGCGCGTGCGACCGTCGCGGCCAGATCGACGATGATCGTCGCGACGTCGTACGCGTCGTCGACGGGCAGCGGGTTCGCGCTGGGCGCGACCGCGAACAGCGCGACGGCGTCCGTCGGCTTCGGCGTGCGCGCGCCCAGCCGCACATCAGGTTCGACGGCGATGCCTGCTTCCGCGAGTGCCGTCGTGAATACCACGGCCTTGTCGCGCGTCATCTTGCCGCCCGATTTGAAGCGCGCCAGCACTGCGCCGAACGTGCTGACGGCCGTCTCGCGCGCGACTTCGGCGGCGAGCGCGTCAATCGCGTCGTGCGTCGCCTGCGGCCACAACGAGGGCGGCAGCGTCAGCGTCGCCTCCAGCGTGCCCTGCGCCTCCGGATAGCGGCCGAGATACCGGCTGTACGCGTCGAGCGCGACGGCGCTCTCGTGCATCAGCAGTTGCAGCTTGTTGCGCGTGCCGTTCACAGCCGCGATATCGGGCAGACCAACCAGAAAGCCTGGCACGGGCACGTTCTTCAACGCGCCGAACGACGGCTGCGGCGACGCGTCGAGCTTGGTGCGATTCGCGGGCAATAGCATGCCGGCGCCGAAGCGGTCGCGATACTGCCGCATGAACACGCGGTCGAATTCCTCGGGACAGCGCGCAACCGCCGTGCGCCGCACCATCATCGGATCGAGCTTGACCCACGCGAGCGCCCAGTCCGCGGGCAACGGATGCTGGTCGAGCGCCGCCTGGCCGAATGCGACGCGCACGTTCAGCGGCACCTGATAGCCCGTCGCGAGCCCGTCGGGCGCGGGCTGCAGATACATCCGCGTGTGCCGCGACGCCACCAGCGACAGCGCGTCGATGAGCGCGCGCACATGCTTTTGCCAGCCGTAGTTCGCGTCGAGATTGAGCAGGCGCCGCAGTTCTCTGGCGATCGCGTCAAATTCGTCGCCGCCCACCTTGCCCGCCGCGCCGTCGACGAGCACGCGCCGCTCCAGCCCGTACAGGTAAAAAAACAGATAGCCGGTGTTGATGTCCGATTTCTTGCGATCGGAGGCGAGCCATTCGAGATACGTACGGCGTTGCTCCGGCGTGAGCCCGCTATAGCTGAGCGCGACGCTGCCAAGCCCGGCTGCCGGGTCCGTGCCGTCGCGGGCGACGTCGAAGCGTGCGTCGATCACGCAGGCTTCGATCGAATCCGCGTGCAGGCGCTGCGCGTCGCCCGTGTAGAAGAAGCCTCCCGAGACCGTCAGGCCGTGGATATCGAAGCTTTCGCCAGGCGCGACAAAGCGCGCGGACGAGCGCGCAGCAGGCCGCGCGCCACCGGGCGCGGGGCTGATGCGGTAAGCGTCGGCGGCTGAGCCCGCCATGTCTATCGATACCAACGGCTCGTCGTCATATGAGCCGGGAGAACTTGTCATGAAATTGCCTGGCCCCTCAAGAGCCCCGTGAGATCCGGATGAAAACTGCGACACAAAGCGCAATGGCTTGCCGACACGCTGCATACCGCACAACGTGTCTTTCGATGCAAGCTTGAAGGGGAACCAACGAAAGCCAGCCCGGACGGGCCAGCCCACACAGCCGGCGCCAGAACGATCAGATGGCGAACATGCGCGCGCGCATCCGACGCAAGAAAGGCAAGTCCCATCGATACGCCGATGACGACAACCACGCCCCTCCCAAAACTGCTTCGTCCGCGGCTCATTGTTCTCCCGTCCACGTCGCCGGGAATCCGTTGCCCGGCGCGGTCGCGACCTTTGATTATATGTTCTTTTTCAGGATCGCTCCGATGGCGCAAAAATGACTGGTCGTGCCCTGTGGAACGGTTGTCGAAGCGATTGATTTCAGAGATTGGCTTACAAATGCCTTTGTGCGCGAGCGAACAATCCGACCCCAACTAAATCGCATATTTTGCAAGCTCATTTTGCGAACTGGAGTTACACTCGGCGACATGCGTTTAGCGCGCCGATTCTCAATCGGGCGCGCCGAAATCTGAAATTCGGTCTTCGACGTCTTTATGCGTCAGACTTTTCGCACCGTCTCTCAGGTTCTGGACGGCCCTCGGAATGCCAGAACCTATTCACGCCAGCGGAAGCTGGCGTCTTTTTGTGCGACGTAAGAAAGGACACGTTCTGTCCTGCGACGCTTGCACCTTGCACGCCCTGCACACTTTGCGTTCCCTGCGCCGTTCCTGGCGCTGCGACAGCGAGCGCAAGTGGACGACGCCGGACCGACGCATAGGTCGCGAGCGCGAGACCGCACCAGATCAGCCCATAGCCTGTCAGATCGACGGTCGTCAGCCGTTCGTGGAAGACCGTGAGCGCGAGGATGAACGTCACGGTCGGCGTCACGTATTGCATCACGGCCGATTCCGTCATCGAAACGAGCGGCATCGCATACGCGTAGAGCGCGAGCGGCACGACGGTCAGCGGCCCCGCCAGCATCATCAGCACGGAAGCGTCGACGCCGAACGACGTGAACGCAAGCGCATGATGCGACGTCAGATAGCCGAAATAGCCGAGCGCGAACGGCATCATCACGACGGTTTCGCGCCATGTGCTGACGATCGCGTTCCGCGTCGGCCACACCTTGCGCGTGAGTCCCAGCAGCGAGAACGTCACCGTCAGCATCACGGCGAACACGGGTACGCCGCCATGCGCGTAGCACTGGACGAAGGTGCCTGCCAGCCCGAGCGCCAGCGCCGCCGCTTTCAGACCGTTAAGCCGCTCGTTCAGTAAAACGATGCCGAGCGCAGCCGACAGCAGCGGATTCAGGAAGTATCCGAGACTTGCCTGCAACGCGTTGCCCGTCACCGAAGCCAGGATATACACAACCCAGTTCGCGGACAGCAAAATCGCCGGCAGCAACGCAAGCGCGAACGATCGCCAGTCGCCCATGTGTTGCCGCAACGCGGGCTTGAGCGCGATCACGGCCGACAGCACCACGAACGACCAGAACACGCGATGCGCAAGCATCTCCGGCGCGCTCACTTCCTTCAGATGCCAGTAGTACAGCGGCATCAGGCCCCACCAGCACAGCGCCACGAGCAGCGCAGCGTTGCCGGCGCCCTCCTTCTGCTTCTGATTGTTCGCGTTCATGGCTGTAGCGCCTCGTCGAGTCGGTCGATCAGAACTTCCACTTCATCCACACCGAAAATCAGCGGCGGCGACAGGCGTAGCGAATCCGGCGCGGCGGAATTCGGCATCGCCAGCACGCCGCCGTCGATCAGATCCAGCCATACGTCTGTCATGCTCAGGTCGAGCCGCGGGTCCAGCTTGAGGCTGAGCGCGAGACCCTTGCCGTGCAAGGTCACGCGCGAATCGAAACGCGCTGCAATGCGCTCGCCGATCAACGCGCCCATCGCGGCCGCGTTCTCGACGAGCCGTCCGCGTTCGACGAGGTCCAGCACGATCAGCCCGCACTGCATCGCGAGCCGGTTGCCGCCGAACGTCGAGCCCTGCACTTTCGCCTTGCCGGGCGCGCCGAACACGGCGTCGAAATCGCCGTCGTTCATCAGCACGGCTGAGAGCGGTACGAGCCCGCCCGTCAGTCCTTTCGATACGACCAACATGTCAGGTGCCGCGGGCGCCGTGGGTGCCTTAGCGTCCATGCCGATTGCGTCGATGCCGAACCAGGTGCCCGTACGGCCCAGGCCGCAATACACCTCGTCGGCGATCAGCTTCGTTCCCGTCGAGCGGCACAGCGCCGCGAGACGCGACGCGGTGTCCGCCGTCCAGTGCTGCGCCGCCGACGACCCCGCCACCGGTTCGAACACGACGGCAGCGATCTTGCGGCTCGCGAGACTGTCTTCGAGCGCGGCGAAGTTGTGCGCATCGACGTGATGGACGTTGCCCGGCTTCCAGCGCAGCGCCTCGGTCCAGAACGGATTGCCCGTCATGAACGATGAGAACATCGACAGGCCGTGGAAGCCGTCGCGGAATGCGACGACGTCGGTGCGCCCCGTGCTCGTCATCGCGAACTTCACGGCGCTTTCGACGGCCTCCGCGCCCGTGGTCGCGAAGAACACTTTCTGGAAGCGCTGGCCGCTGAGCGTGAGCAACCTGTTGGCGAGCGCGAGCTGAGACTCGGCGCATTCGAACGGAAACACATTCACCGACGTGCGCTGCAACGCATCGGCAAAACGCGCGAGCAGCGACTCATGTGCGTGCCCCAGATTCGCCGTGCCAAAGCCGGCGAGACAATCGAGCAACGCGCGGCCGTCGGCTGTTTCGATATAGCAGCCGTCGCCGCGCGCGCCCGTCATGTCGAGGCCCGCTTCGTCGAGGAACCTTTCCCAATAGGGATTGACGGAATCGAAGCGCTCAGTGCGACCGGCCCCGCGTTCAACCCCGCGTTCGTCTCCTTCGTCTGCACCGTCGTCAGATTTCAAGCGGCCTCCTGCCATCGCGAAGCCCATGAAACTGGAGTTGCGTCTGATCGCCGTAAAAGAACGCGACCGACTCCAGTTGCCGCATGTTCACTTCGAGCATGAAGAGCGCCGCTTCGAGGCTGTAGCGCTGCTCCGCCGCGCTCACGTGCGGGACGTCGGCGAGGAACAGGCGCGACAGGCTCGGATGATTCAGTTCGTCGTTTGTCTCGCCATGCTTCGCGACGATATCGCCCGCGTGCAGCGCGCTTTCGACCAGCGCGGCAATGTGCTCGTGAACGGGACTGTGCTTGTCGCGCAAACCTTCTGTGACCATGATCGACGTGAAGAATGCGGTCGGCAGGCGATGCGCCAGCACCGTGTACGCGTCGATATAGAGCGCGGTAAGCGGCAGCGGCACCGATGCGCGCACCTCGCCTTCGTTCATGCCGAGCGCGACACAGGTGGCGAGTTCGAACGCTTCGTGACCGTATTCTTCCTGGAAGTACTGAAACAGCCGCGCGCGCAGATTGCGTTTGAGGCGGCGCGACAGCAGCGGTCCAAGTATTTCGACGAAGCGGTCGGTCACGTGATACTGCTCGATGTACAGCCCCTTCACGAGCGGCGTGATTTCATGACTCTCGAGCGCCGCCGATGCATACGCGTTGCTGCCCAATTGACCGAGCGCGCTGAGCAGCAGGCGCTCGGCACGCGCGGCAAGCGCGAGACCGCTGCAGGGTTCGCTGAAGCGCTCCGTATCCGCCAACGTCATGCGCCTGCCGACACGCAACGGCGCGATCTCGACGAAATGCGCGAACGACAGCAGATACATTTCCAGATCGACGGGATCGAGCGATGCGACGCTGCGGAAATGTTCCTGCGAAATATCTTCGGAAATGGCTGTCGAGGGATGCCAGCCCACATGCCGGAACACTTCGCCGAGCACGTGTTGCCACGCGAACACGAGTTCCGGCGCGTTCTGGCGCGCATACGCCAACTGGAAATGGAGCGACTGAAGCGCGAAGTTGCCGGCGAACGGGCTGCTCTCCTTGCCCGAAAACGGGAACGCGCCAGGCGTCGTGTCGCGATCGCGTGCGTCGTTCGTGAGCATCTGATTGACGACGCTCAGCACATCCTCGTACATCCCAAGCCGACGCCCGACAACAGCGGCGAGGCGCTGCCCGACTTCACCGCACAACGCAATCGCGCGCTGCGCATCCGACGTGATGCTGTCGACACCGCTATCCGTCTCTTCGATCAGCGACAGCGCATCCAGTTGCACCGTCAGCGTGCGCACCCACGCGGGGCACGCTCCTTCGCCCAAGCGCACCCAGATGTCAGACGAAGGCCGCATCAGTTGCGTGACGACCTCGGCCACCTCGTCGCGCGCGACGCCTTCGAACGACAGGTCGATGGCATCGTCGCCGACGCCAATCGCCAAGCCGTCGTAGCCCGCCGACACCTCGCACGGCACCAGCGCCGGCCGTCTGTATCGATCGATATCCCAGCGTTCCATGACGGCTCTCAGGCAAAGATGCGCGGTTTGACGACGGGCTGACGGCCGTAGAAATCGAGAATCTGGTTCTCCTGCAGCACCATGGTTTCGATGGCGAGCATCACGTGCTTCCTGACCGTCATCTGCTCTTCAGGCGAGATCGCCTCGATTTCGGCAAGCAGGCTGAGCGAAATGTCTTCGTGATCGAACTCATCGTTGATCGTCGCGTGACGGGCGATCGGACGCCAGAAGCCTTCCGGAATGCCCGTCTCGCGGCAATAGTTCGCCAGTTCGATATGAAAGCTCACGCTCGGCTGCTCGAACAGGAACAGCAGCGACTTGAAGCTCAACGGATGCTGGCGCGCATACACGCCCAACGACGCGCACAGCGCGAACGTGGCGGGCAGCGGCACCAGATAGTCGAGATTGTCGGTGCGGATGGAAACGGCATGCAGCGACTGCCGCAGCATGTCGTCGTGATTCAGCTCCGAGGCGAGAAAGCCTTGCAGCAGCTTCTGCACCTTG
>Ga0247692_1000270_pt1 | contig 12360 bp, 10 predicted proteins | sample CNK33_metaG_FD_183041 | JGI IMG/M metagenome (GOLD analysis project Ga0247692, IMG submission 183041) | Soil microbial communities from Purdue University Martell Research Forest, Indiana, United States - CNK33 | ecosystem: Environmental > Terrestrial > Soil > Temperate forest > Bulk soil...
TGTCGACGCTGCTGATCGTGCAGGCCGTCTTCCCGTATTCCCGCGGACTCGCAGCGGCGCTCGCCGTGGCAGGGCTCGCGTGGCATCTGAGTTTCGCGCTGTGGCATACGGGCATGTTGTGACAGGGCGGGCGCGACATGTTCGATACGGCGCCCACGCTCTATCTGCCGACCGTAGCCGGCAACTTCACAGGCGCAGCGGCGCTCGCCACGATGGGTCGTCCCGAATGGGGCTGGCTGCTGTTCGGTGCAGGCATTTTTTCGTGGCTTGCAATCGAGCCATTGATCATCTATCGCCTGTGGCACGGTGCCGCGCTGCCGCCCGAGCAGCGGCCGTTGCTCGGCATCCAGTTCGCGCCGCCCGTCGTCGGCGCGGCGGCCGCGCTGGTATTGCAGCCGGGTTCCGTCGATCACTGGATCGTGATGCTGCTCGGCTATGGTCTGTTCCAGATGCTGATTGGCTTGCGGCTCGGCGGCTGGCTGACGAAGCATCCGTTCGCGCCATCATGGTGGGCGTACACGTTCGGTGTCGCGTCGGCGACGCTCGCGTGCATGAAGCTCGCGCAGGCGGGCGTGCCGCCCGCTCAGACGCTGTCGGTGCCCGTGTTCGTCGGCGCGAATCTGTTCATTGGCTATCTCAGCGTGCGTACGCTGGCGCATCTGTTCGATCCGTCGGAGACGCAGGCGCGGATATCGCGTATCGATTGAGCGAGACCGCACGACGTTGCGTCCGCGAGCCTCATCCGTCCAACCGCAAGCAAAGCGCACTCAACCCGTCTATATTGGTCCCTGTTTGCCGACTTAAGCTCACAAGGACCTTTCATGCCTGACCCATCCATTTTCCCGATCGCGAAGAAGTGGCCCGCTGCGCATCCCGAGCGCATCCAGCTGTACTCGCTGCCGACGCCCAACGGCGTCAAGGTGTCGATCATGCTGGAAGAAACAGGTCTCGCGTACGAACCGCATCTGGTGCGCTTCGATACGAACGATCAGCTGTCGCCGGAATTCATGTCGCTCAATCCGAACAACAAGATTCCCGCGATCATCGATCCGCACGGCCCCGATGGCGAGCCGCTGCCGCTCTTCGAGTCGGGCGCGATCCTGATCTATCTCGCGGACAAGACGGGACAACTGATGTCGCAGCGCGCGTCGGTCCGCTACGAGACGATTCAATGGGTGATGTTCCAGATGGGAGGGATCGGACCAATGTTCGGTCAGGTCGGCTTCTTCCACAAATTCGCGGGCAAGGACTACGAGGACAAGCGTCCGCGCGAGCGCTACGTCAACGAATCGAAGCGGCTGCTCAGCGTGCTGAACGAGCGGCTCGCGACGCGCAAGTGGATCATGGGCGACGACTACACGATTGCCGATATCGCGACGTTCCCGTGGGTGCGCAATCTGGTCGGCTTCTACGAGGCTTCCGATCTCGTCGGCTTTGACGACTTCCCACATGTGAAGCGCGCGCTCGACGCATTTCTGGCGCGTCCTGCTGTCGCGCGAGGGTTGGACATTCCGAAGCGCGCGTAAGCGCAAATAATAAAAAAGCCCGTGCCGTCGACACAACGGCACGGGCTTTCATCAGGCGTTACGCCAATCGGCCGAACCGGCAACTCGCTTACTGCCCGCCCAGCGCCGGATCGCTCATGCTCGGCTTGCCCGTCTCGACGTGACCTGCAAAACGGCGCGTGAACGACGCGTCGCTATCGACGGTGATCGTCAGGTCGTACCAGCCATACACGTGACGCAAATCGAGATTCACGGTGTCGCTGTCGCCGCCGCGCACCGTGTGCGTCAGTGGCTTGCCCGAATCGTACGCATTGACGATCTTGAACTGGCAGCGCGTGTTGCCGTCGTTCTTCAGACGCAGTTGCAGATTGCCGTTCGCGACGTCGTAGCCCTCCGCGACTTCCGGATTCGCGCGATCGTGGCTATTCCAGAAGTGCTGCGCGACCTGTTTGCCGGCAAAGCGGCGCAGGAAGCCATTCGGCCCGTGCACCGTGAAATCGTACGAACCATCTGCCTTGACGGGCAACTGATCGACGAGACGCTTGCCCGCTTCCACAGTGTACGTGCGCGGTGCATCGGCGCTCAGCGCTTCGAACACGAGGAAGTTCGCGCCGGCGTCGCCCGTGTTGACGAAGCGCATCGAGAGCTTGCCGCTACTGTCGTCATTGATGCGGACGAACAGCTCATACGGTACCGCGCGCGCCGGACGCACGCCGGGCTCCTGCTTCGGCACGGAGCCGACGGCGGGCGGCAGCGGCACGTAGTCGGGGTGACGGTTCTGATCCTGCGGCTTGTACGACGCGGTGGACGGCAGCGTCGGGAACGCATCGTTCGGGTTCTTGAAGTTGAACGCCGATGTCAGATCGCCGCACACCGCGCGACGCCACGGCGTGATGTTCGGCTCCGACAGCTTGTGGCCATGACCGAAACGCGCTTCGATGAACTGGATCACAGACGTGTGATCGAACACCTCCGAGCACACCCAGCCGCCTTTCGACCACGGCGACACGACCAGCATCGGCACGCGCGGCCCGAGGCCATACGGACCGGCCGCGTATTTGCCGTTGTTGCCGCCGGGATAGATTTCATTGGTGGTGTCGACGGTTGACAGACCATTCGCACTCGATGAAGGCGCAAACGGCGGCGACATGTGATCGAAGAAGCCGTCGTTCTCGTCATAGTTGATGAGCAGCGCGGTCTTGCTCCACACATCGGGGTTCGACGTGAGAATCTGCAAGACCTGATCGACGTACCACGCGCCGTAGTTCGCAGGCCAGTTCGGATGCTCGGAGTAGGCTTCCGGCGCGACGATCCACGACACCTGCGGCAACTGGTTGCTCTGCACGTCCTTGCGCAGAACGTCGAAGTACGTGCCGCCCGCCGACACGTTCGTGCCCGTGCGCGCCTTCTCGTACAGCGGATTGCCCGGCTGCGCGTTGCGATACTGGTTGAAGTAGAGCAGCGAGTTGTCGCCGTAGTTGCCGATATACGGATTGTTCGTCCAACCCCACGATCCGTTTGCATCCAGGCCCGTGCCGATGTCCTGATAGATCTTCCACGAAATGCCCGCTGTTTCCAGCACCTCGGGATACGTCGACCAGCCGTAACCCAGTTCCGAGTTATCCACGACAGGGCCGCCACCCGAGCCGTCGTTGCCGACCCAGCCCGTCCACATGTAGTAGCGGTTCGGGTCGGTCGCGCCCATCAGCGAGCAGTGGTATGCATCGCAGATCGTGAACGAGTCGGCCAGCTGATAGTGAAACGGGATGTCGTCGCGCGTGAGGTACGCCATCGTCGTCGTGCCCTTGTTCGGCACCCACTGGTCGTTGCGGCCGCCGTTCCATGCGCCGTGCGTCGTCGGCCAGTCGTGCGGCAGGTCTTGCAGGAACTGCAGGCCGAGATTCGGCGCCGTCGGACGGAACGGCAGCACTTCGCCGACGCCACCCGCCAGCGGTTGATGCCACACCGGTTTGCCGTTCGGCAGGTTGATCGCGCGCGTGTCGCCGAAACCCCGCACGCCTCGCAGCGTACCGAAGTAATGATCGAACGAGCGGTTCTCCTGCATCAGCACGACGATGTGCTCGATATCGCGGATGCTGCCCGTCTTGTTGTTCGCGGGAATCGCGAGCGCATTGCGGATGCCGAGGGGGAGCATCGTCAATGCGGTGGCGGAGCCGGCTGCCTGGGCGGCGGCTCGCAGAAAATCACGGCGGTTTTTTGAAGTCATGTTGCCTTTGATCGTGAGGGAAGAAACGGTAAGGGACGGCATCCACGCGGGGGCATGGAGCCTGACTGGGCAGAACTCAATCGACGGTGTGAATCACGGGTGGTGCGAGAACGACGGAATCGGCAGCGCTGGCACCGCCGGGGGATGCGGTTTGTGCCTGCGCGGAAGGGGATTGCGGTGTTTGAAGCGTGGTGCCGGCGGCCGACGTGGATTGCGTGGGCGGGGCGTTGAACGTCGTCGCGAGAGCGGGCTGTTGCTTTCGTTGTGTCTGTTGCTGCTGGTTCTGTTCTTGCGACGCCTGCATCGACGAGTCGTCACTGCAGGCCGTGGCGGCGATCGATGCCGCGATGACGGCGAGCATCCAGTGCAATCGCTTGCGTTGCGGGCTAAGTGCAGTTTTGTGCAGAGCGGGCATCGTCATCCTCCGGCGCCATGCTTGAGAGACGCGTAACGATAGCCATCGTGTGTGTAGCTATTGTGAAGCGTGAGGCGACGAAAGAAATGCAGAGCGAGCGCGGAAGGAAGTGCAGAAAGATGCGTGTAAGGATGCGCGACAGCGCGCGTGTGCATCGAAGTGTGCAGCAGAGCGCGTTGCATCCGATGCAACGCGCATTTCCCTGTGACGGTTCAATGACTTGAGTGCGTTATCGGTGCGTTGTCCACAAGGTTGGTCACGAAAATGTGGACAACCTCGCGGCGTGTCCGCGCGCAGAAGAAGCGTGCGCGCTGACGCGAGGTGGATGCAGCGTGTGCAATCTGAATTGCATCAATGACTTGAGCGGGTCTTGCCCAGGTTACCCACAGGCTTATGAACGGTTTCTGTGGAGAACTACAGTGCAATGCATTGCTGCGCTCTCAAGCCGGCGTGCTTCGCTCGCCGATTCAAGCCTGCGCAGTGGCGTCGTGCTTCTTGATGAAATCCACGATCGCATCGTTGAGCGCTTGCGGCGCATCGCGATGGGGCGAGTGCCCGCAGTTATCGAGCTTTGCCAGTTGAGTCTGTGGAGCGCGCTGCGCAATCGTGTCGATTTGCGCCATCGTGCCGTAATGATCGTCGTACCCCTGCACGGCGAGCAGCGGGCAGCGAATGCACTCGAGTTCATCGACGATGCTCCACGACAGGAACACATCGCTTAGCCATATATCGTTCCAGCCATAGAAGGCCGAATCGACGTCGTCGTGATGACGTGCAAGTTTGGCGCGTAAATCGGACTGCTCGTAGGCCGTTTTTGCCTCGGCGATGCTCGCGACAGAAATGTCCTCGACGAAGACATGCGGCGCAATCGCCACAGCGCCGGCCAGTGCCTCAGGAAAAGCGGCAGCATAAAGCAGCGTGATCGATCCGCCGTCGCTGTGACCGATCACCCACATGCGTTTTCTTTCCTCAGCGCTCACATCGAGTGCATCGAGCAACGCGGGCAGGATGTCGCGCGCCTGCACCGACATGAAATCGACGGGCAATTTGACGTGGTGCGGTCGCGGTGTCGAACATCCATAGCCCGGGCGCGAATACACGAGGCCGCGCATGCCGAGCCGTTCGCACACGCTCTGTGGCCAGTCCTTCCACATCGCGACGGAGCCGAGTCCCTCGTGCAGGAACACAGCGAGCGGCACATCGGCGAGATGCGCGTTGAGCCAGCGGTATTCGATATCCAGCGCGCCGCGTTGTGCAGTCGCAGGCAACGCAACCGACGCGCTACGGGCGTCTTCGCGCAAGGTCGTAACAGGTTCGGCCATTCCGTTCATCAGCTGTTGAGCTGTTCCCGCAGTTTGAAGCGTTGAATCTTACCGGTTGCCGTCTTCGGCAGATCGTCGACGAAGACGATATCGCGCGGATACTTGTGCGGCGCGAGCTTGTCCTTGACAAACGACTTGAGTTCATCCGCGAGTGCGTCGCATGCATCGGCATTTTGTTTCAGCACGACGAATGCACGCGTTTTCACGAGGCCGCCGTGATCGACCCCGACAACGGCGGCTTCGAGTACGGCAGTATGTTGCACGAGGACCATTTCCACTTCGACGGGCGACACATACTGGCCGCTCACTTTCAGCATGTCGTCGCTGCGGCCTGCGTACTGATAGCAGCCGTTCGGCAGGCGGCAGTACTTGTCGCCGCTGCGGATCCACTCGCCCAGGAAGGTTGCGCGCGACTTTTCGCGGTTGCTCCAGTACATCAGCGCGGCGCTCGGCCCTTTGATGAACAGATCGCCGACTTCACCGTCGGGCACGGAATGGCCGGCCTCGTCGCGTAACTCCACTTCGTATCCCGGCACTGGGCGGCCCGTTGTTCCGTACTCGACTGCACCTGGGCGATTCGACAGAAAGATATGCAGCATCTCTGTCGAACCGATGCCGTCGAGAATCTCGCAGCCGAAGTGCGCGGTGAAGCGCTCGCCGATCTCGCGCGGCAAGGCTTCGCCCGCCGATGCGCAGACGCGCATCGCGACCTGCTCGCGCGGCGGCAGATTCGGCGACACGAGCATGCTCGCGTACAGCGTCGGTACGCCGTAGAAGATCGTCGGCCGATGCTCGACGAGCCGCCTGAAGATAGCGTCGGGTGTCGGACGCTCGGCCATCAGCACGGCCGACGCGCCGACCGACAGGGGAAACGTCAGTGCATTGCCGAGCCCATAGGCGAAGAACAGCTTGGCGGCGGAGAACACCACGTCGCGCTCGGTGATGCCGAGTATCGGCTTCGCATAGAGCTCTGCAGTCCAGTACAGGTTTGCATGCGTGTGCACCGTGCCTTTCGGTTTGCCAGTTGAACCGGATGAATACAACCAGAACGCGATATCGTCGCCGCTACATGCATTGGGTTTCATCGACGGCTCGGCACCGTCGATCAACTGGCTAAGAACATACGCTGGCGGCGGATCGACCTGCACTGGCTGCGACACGATCAACAGACAGCCGTCGTGCTCGGCCTCGCTCATCGCTTTTTCGACATTCGGCAGCAGCGCGCCCGATGCGATCACGGCCCGCGCGTGGCTATGCGTGAGCATGTACAGATAGTCGGCGGACGTCAGCAGTGTGTTCGCGACTACGGGCACGACGCCCGCATAAAGCGCTCCGAGAAACGCGACGGGCAATTCGGCCGTGTCGAGCATCACGAGCAGGATGCGCTCTTCGGAATGCACGCCGAGCGAGCGCATTGCGCTAGCGAAGCGGCGCGCGCGGTCTTCGAGCTGCGCGTAGGTGGTTACGCCGGCGTCGTCGATATAGGCGGGCTTGTCCGGCCGCACGTCGTTGAGGCGGAACAGATGCGACGCGAAATTGAACTGCGCGGGCGGCGCCGCGACGTTCGGTGCGGGCTCGCCCGGGTGCGATTCCAGCAAGGCTTGCATGTTTCCTCCGGCGAGTTGAGGCGGAGTGCATGAGAGCGGAAAAGGGGACGTGAAAGCGCGCGCGAGGGCGTTTCAGGCAACGCTGGCGTCCCGCGTGAATTCGATTGCACCTTGCGGCAGCAGATACAGCACGAGCGCCTGTCCGCGCGCGACCGTCGGTCGATGCGCGCTGCCGGGACCGTACACGCACCAGCCGGCCGGATGACCGTCGAAGGTCGCGCCTTCTGTGAGCGGCATGATCAGATCGATTTCGCCGTGTGGGTGCACGTGATGCGGACCGGCAATGTCCTGCATGTCTACGACGTCGACTGAAAAGCCATGCGTGTCGGGTGTGGGCTTGATGACGCGGCCGTAGCGGATGCCGCCGTGCTCGCGATTGCACAGCCAGCCTTCGGCGACGCCCACGCGGCATGCGTTGGCGAGCTCGTCGTAAGTGGCGCTGCCGGCGGGCCAGGTCGCGTTGAGCCACCCGGCCAGCGACGCGTCGAGCGGGCGGCCGTCCAATTGCGCGGTCACGCCTGCAATCAGACGCTGAAAATCCTGAGGGGACATGCTTGCCTCCTGTCGACCTGAACCGGCGTATCGAACGAAGCAGACACTTTCGCGCTTGCTTGCGCGCGCCTTGCTCAGGTCTCACGCAAGATGATTTTGCTGCCGGTCGGCACGCACCTTAATTCATGTGCTGTGCCGCCGATCGTCTCCGATTTTGCCTATGCCATCCGGTGGAGGGCGTTTGGCGTTGTTATTGCATCGATATGCGGCGAAAATTAACCGTTCACCTTGAGCATGTCAAGCACTATAGTACATATACCTAGTCGATGAGGCTTCGCGACATGAACCAAACTTACTCCGGCGCTGCGGCGAACGCTCCGTCAAACCAACGCGCAGACGACGAGGCGCCGAAGGCCGAGCGCGAAGAACGCGATCCGTTCCTGACCGCGATGGGCGAGCGCGTGCGCCTGCTGCGCGCGCGCCGCGGCATGACGCGCAAGACGCTGGCGTCGGAAACGGGCTTATCCGAGCGGCATCTCGCGAATCTCGAGTCGGGCGTCGGCAACGCGTCGGTGCTGGTGCTACGGCAAATCGCGGCTACGCTGAACTGCCCGCTCGCCGAAGTGATCGGCGATGAAACCACGTCGTCCGCCGAATGGCTGCTGATTCGCGAACTGCTGCAGGGGCGAGACCAGGCGGCGCTGCAGCGCGCGCGCGTCGCGCTGTCGGAGATGTTCGCGCAGGCGCCGCGCGATCCGCATCGCAAGGACCGCATCGCGCTGATCGGGCTGCGCGGCGCAGGGAAATCGACGCTCGGCCGCATGCTGGCGCAGGAGCGCAAGGTGCCGTTCATCGAGATCACCAAGGTGATCCAGCAGATGGCGGGCTGTCCGCCGGCAGAGATCCATTCGCTGTACGGCGCGAGCGCGTACCGCCGTTACGAGCAGCGTGCGCTAGAGGCGGTGATCGGCGAGCACGAGCGCGCGGTGATCGCGTCGCCGGGCGGACTGGTGTCTGAGCCCGCCACCTTCAACGCGCTGCTCGCGCACTGTTTCACGGTGTGGCTGCAGGCCACCCCGGAAGAGCACATGCGCCGCGTCGTCGCGCAGGGCGACTTGCGGCCGATGTCGGGCAACAAGGAGGCGATGGAGGACCTCAAGCGTATCCTCGCGGGCCGCGGCGAACTATATAACCGCGCCGACATGACCTTCGACACCAGCGAACGCACACTGGCCGACGCCTATCTTCAACTGCGCGACCGCCTTGCCGCACGGCTCGCTGCTGAACTGGGTGACGAAACGTAATGCATGTGCCGCACTCGGTTCGGAGCCGATCCAAGTAGGTGATAACCCGAAAACATGAAGTAAAGTGCTTTACACGGCTGTGACAGTGCACTATTGTTCTTTCAAACAATCTGCATCTGTCTCAGGAGACGCCCCATGTCCGCAGCCATGTTCCCGGCAGAGCCCGCCGCCGGGCGAGTCGACTACCGCACCGATCCCGCGCAGTACAAGCACTGGAAGCTCTCGTTCAATGGTCCGGTCGCGACGCTTGGTATCGACATCGCCGAAGACGGCGGCATCCGCGACGGCTACAAGCTGAAGCTGAATTCATACGACCTGGGCGTCGATATCGAACTGCACGATGCACTCCAGCGTATCCGCTTCGAGCATCCGGAAGTGCGGACGGTCGTCCTCACGAGCCTGAAGGACCGCGTGTTCTGCTCGGGTGCCAACATCTTCATGCTCGGCCTGTCATCGCATGCATGGAAGGTCAACTTCTGCAAGTTCACCAACGAAACCCGCAACGGCGTCGAGGACTCGTCGCGTCACTCGGGCTTGAAGTTTCTTGCAGCCGTCAACGGTGCGTGTGCAGGCGGCGGATATGAACTGGCACTCGCGTGCGATGAGATCTATCTGATCGACGACCGCTCGTCATCGGTGGCGCTGCCGGAAGTGCCGCTGCTCGGCGTGCTGCCGGGGACGGGCGGCCTCACGCGCGTCACCGACAAGCGCAAGGTGCGGCACGATCGCGCCGACATTTTCTGCACCGTAGTGGAAGGCATCCGCGGCGCGCGCGCGAAGGAGTGGCGTCTCGTCGATGAAGTCGTGAAGCCGAACCAGTTCGAGCAGGCGATCGCTGCGCGTGCATTGGAACTCGCGCAGCAAAGCGATCGTCCAGCGGATGCGCAAGGCGTGGCACTGACGCGCATCGAACGCACGGATCGCGAAGACGGCATCACGTATGCGACGCTCGACGTGACCATCGACCGGGCGAAACGCACGGCCACTTTCACGGCCAAAGCGCCCACGACTGAACAGCCGACGGATATCGACGCCATCGTCGCGACGGGCGCGAGCTGGTGGCCGCTGCAGTTCGCGCGCGAACTCGACGACGCGATCCTGTCGACGCGTACGAACGAGCTCGATATCGGCACGTGGATCCTGAAGACAGAAGGCGACGCACGCGCGGTGCTCGCCGTCGACGCCACCTTGCTTCAACACAAGGACCACTGGCTGGTGCGCGAAACTATCGGCCTGTTGCGCCGCACGCTCGCGCGCATCGACGTGTCGTCGCGTTCGCTGTTTGCGCTGATCGAGCCGGGTTCGTGCTTTGCCGGCACGTTCGCGGAGTTCGCGTTTGCCGCCGACCGCACCTACATGGCCGCGCTGCCCGCGAACGAAGATGAAGAGCCTGCGATCACGCTGTCGGAAGTCAACTTCGGTCTGTATCCGATGGTCACGCATCAGTCGCGACTCGCGCGGCGCTTCTACGAAGAGACGGAACCGCTCGATGCCGTACGCGCGAAGATCGGTCAGCCTGTGAAAGCTGTGGAAGCCGAGCGCCTGGGCCTCGTAACGGCGTCGCCGGATGACATCGACTGGGCCGACGAAATCCGTATCGCGCTCGAAGAGCGCGCGGCGATGTCGCCGGATGCACTGACGGGCATGGAAGCGAATCTGCGTTTCAACGGCCGTGAGACGATGGAGACGCGCATCTTCGGCCGTCTGACAGCGTGGCAGAACTGGATTTTCAACCGGCCGAATGCGGTGGGCGAGAAGGGCGCGCTCAAGGTGTACGGCAAGGGCAGCAAGGCGCAATTCGACGTATCGCGCGTGTAGACCCACATCACGCCCGCATCACACCGTCGCACCGATCCGAAGCCTCTCGCCAGCCGAATAAACGCGAACCAACGCGACCGAATGCGAACCATCGCACCGCGCTCAAGGAACCGACATGTCCACGATCAACTACACCGACAAGATCCCGAACAACGTCAACCTCGCAGACGACCGCGCGCTGCAACGCGCGCTCGAGCAATGGCAGCCGAACTTCCTGTCATGGTGGGGCGACATGGGCCCCGATGGCTCGCATGACTTCGACGTCTATCTGCGCACGGCGACCAGCGTCGATCCGGGCGGCTGGGCGCATTTCGATTACGTGAAGATGCCCGATTACCGCTGGGGCATTTTTCTCACACCTGGCGATCAGGATCGCAAGATCAACTTCGGCGAGCACAAGGGCGAAGCGGCGTGGCAGGACGTGCCGGGCGAGCATCGCGCGAACCTGCGCCGCATCATCGTCACGCAAGGCGATACGGAGCCGGCTTCCGTCGAGCAGCAGCGCCACCTCGGTCTCACGGCGCCGTCGATGTACGACCTGCGCAACCTGTTTCAGGTGAACGTCGAGGAAGGCCGTCACCTGTGGGCGATGGTGTATCTGCTGCATCGTCATTTCGGCCGTGACGGGCGCGAGGAAGCGGAAGCGCTGCTCGGCCGCCGCTCGGGCGACGACGACAACCCGCGCATTCTCGGCGCGTTCAACGAGAAAACGCCCGACTGGCTCGCGTTCTACATGTTCACGTACTTCACGGACCGCGACGGCAAGTTCCAGTTGAGCGCGCTCTCCGAATCCGGTTTCGATCCGCTTGCGCGCACCACGAAGTTCATGCTGACGGAAGAAGCGCATCACATGTTCGTCGGCGAATCGGGGGTGTCGCGTGTCGTGCAGCGCACCGCGCAGGTGATGAACGAACTGAAGACAGATGACGCGAGCAGGATTCGCGCAGCCGGCGTGATCGATCTGCCCACTATCCAGCGTTATCTGAACTTCCACTACTCGGTGACGATCGACCTGTTCGGCGCGGATCATTCGTCGAATGCGGCAACGTTCTATAGCTCGGGCCTCAAGGGCCGCTACGAGGAAACGAAGCGCGACGACGATCATCAACTGAACGGACAGAGCTACAAGCTGCTCGATGTCGCGGACGGCAAGCTGGTCGAACGCGAAGTGCCGATGCTCAACGCCATGAACGAAGTGCTGCGCGACGACTACATCAAGGATTCCGTCGCGGGTGTTGGACGCTGGAACAAGGTGCTGGAAAATGCGGGCATCGATTTTCGCCTGACTGTGCCGCACAAGGCGTTCAACCGGCAGATCGGCACGTTTGCGGGCACGCCCGTGTCGCCCGACGGCCGCGTGATCAGCGAGACCGAATGGGCAGCGAACGAAGCGAAATGGCTGCCGAGTGCAGAAGATCGCGCGTACGTCGCGTCGCTGATGGGGCGCGTCGTCGAGGCCGGCAAGTTTGCGAACTGGATCGCGCCGCCCGCGATGGGCATCAACCGCCAGCCCGTCGACTTCGAATACGTGCGCTTCAACTGATCGCAACGTAAAGCAAAAGGCAGAACCATCATGAACGCGCCCGTACCGGTCGAAATTCTCAAGCAGCATCTGATCGATCCGGAGATCTGCATTCGCTGCAACACATGCGAAGAGACCTGTCCGATCG
>Ga0247692_1000271_pt1 | contig 12352 bp, 11 predicted proteins | sample CNK33_metaG_FD_183041 | JGI IMG/M metagenome (GOLD analysis project Ga0247692, IMG submission 183041) | Soil microbial communities from Purdue University Martell Research Forest, Indiana, United States - CNK33 | ecosystem: Environmental > Terrestrial > Soil > Temperate forest > Bulk soil...
ACCTACTTTTCTTTGCCGCCGCAAAGAAAAGTAGGCAAAAGAAAGCGGCTCACACCGCCAACATTTCTTCTTGCCTGAGGGCCCCCAAAGGGTCTTATGCTTCACACGGCAGCATTTTTGTTCGCGTTCGTTGCCAACGCTTCGAATGATCGCCTCACCCACTTCAAACACCCGAACAAGAGCTAGCGGCAGCGAATGGTTTGCGCCGCCCAGGTGGCAAACTGTGTGCAGGTTGTCGCGTCGTATAGCTTGGCGCTCTTACACGGTGGAACGCGTGCGCTATCGGTCCGGAGTGAGGCATGTGGAGCACCTAGGGCCTACACACAGTTTGCCACCTGGGCGGCGGAGGAATATCCGGCACGGCATGCTGTAACGCGGGGGTGTGAAGCGGGTGATGAGCATTGCAAGAGCGCTGGCAACGAACATGGGTCACGTGGTCGCCGTGTGAAGCGTAAGAACCTTTGAGGGCCCTCAGGCAAACACAAGAACTGGCGGTGTGAGCCGCTTTCTTTTGCCTACTTTTCTTTGCGACGGCAAAGAAAAGTAGGTGCCGCCCCGCATAGGGGCAACGCGTGAAGCACGCTAACAAAACGCGGATGCCAGCGAAAACCCAAGCAAACCAACCCAGCCCGCGCAGCACAAAAACCCAAACCAACCCTCAACAGCGTCGCAGACAAAAACCAAACACCTACACCATGCCTCTGGCAATAGGCACCTTCATCGTTCCACTGATAGTCGCCTGCGCGATGTTCATGGAAAACGTCGACTCGACAGTCCTCGTCACATCCCTACCCGTACTGGCCCGGGACCTGGGCCACGACCCAATCACCCTGAAGCTCGCTATCACGGCCTACGTGATCGGCCTCGGCGTCTTCATCCCCGTCTGCGGCTGGGTAGCCGACCGCTACGGCCCACGCTCCGTATTCCGCACTGCAATCGGCATCTTCATGGCCGGCTCCCTGATGGCCGCCGCATCGACGACGCTGCCGCTCTTCGTCGCCGCGCGCTTCGTGCAAGGCATCGGCGGCGCGATGATGGTGCCCGTCGGACGGATCATCATCTTCCGGTCCGTTCCGAAGTCGGACTTCATCCGCGCCGTCAACTATCTGACCGTGCCCGCGCTCCTCGGGCCTGTCGTCGGGCCGCCGCTCGGCGGCTTCATCACGACCTATCTGCATTGGCGTCTGATCTTCATCGTCAACATTCCGATCGGTCTGTTCGGGATCTGGCTCACGAACAAACACATCGCCAACATGCGCGAAGCGCATCCCGGACCGCTCGACTGGACCGGCTTTGTGCTGTCGGCGAGCGGTGCGTCGCTGTTCATGCTCGGGCTGTCGCTGGTCGGCGGCGAACTGGTATCGGACCGTGTATCGGTGACGATGTGCGTGCTCGGCGCCGCGCTGCTGCTGGTCTACTGGCGGTACGCGAGCCGTGTCGAACGGCCAGTGCTCGATCTCAGGCTGCTGCGTATCCCAAGCTTTCACGCGAGCGTCGCCGGTGGTTCACTGTTTCGGATCGGCCTGGGCGCCGTGCCGTTCCTGTTGCCGCTCGCGTTGCAGGAAGGACTCGGCATGACGCCGTTCGCGGCGGGCACGATCACCTGCGCATCGGCGTTCGGCTCGATCTTCATGAAGACGATCGCGTCGTCGGTGCTCGCACGCTTCGGCTTCCGGCGCGTGCTGATGTTCAACGCAGTGCTGGCCGGCTGCGCGATCGCAAGTTATGGACTGTTCGGTCCCGAAACGCCGCATGCCGTGATCTGGTTCGTCGTGCTGTTCGGCGGCGTGTTTCCGTCGTTGCAATTCACGTCGCTGAACTCGCTCGCGTATGCGGACATTCCGAGCCGCGACGTGGGCCGTGCGACGAGCGTCGCGAGCGTGGTGCAACAGATTTCGCTGGGTCTCGGCGTGACGATCGCGGGCATCGTGCTGCAGATCTCGCACAACGTGCAAGGACATCCGACCATCGTGTGGACCGACTTCTGGCCCGCGTTTCTGGTGGTCGGCCTGTTCTCGCTCGCATCGATTCCTGTGACGGCGAAGCTGCCGCACAACAGCGGCGAAGAACTTGCGCGCGGCGGAAGAGGGGAAGCGTGACGCGTGCCTTCACGAACGTCACGCCTTGACGCCGAACGCTTTAAACCGCTTCGCGAACCGCGCGCAGGAACTGCTGCGTGCGTTCATGCTGCGGCGATGTGAAGAACTGCTGTGGCGGTCCCTGCTCGATGATCTTGCCTTGCGAGAAGAAGCACACGCGGTCGGCAAATTCACGCGCAAAACCCATCTGGTGCGTCACCATCAGCATCGTCAGGTTGTGTTCTTCGCCAAGCCGGCGGATCACGTTCAGCACTTCGCCGCATAGCTCGGGATCAAGCGCGGACGTCACTTCGTCGAACAGCATCACCTTCGGGCGCATCGCCAATGCGCGCGCAATCGCCACGCGCTGCTGCTGACCGCCCGACAACTGCGACGGATAGTGATTGCACTTGTCCGCGAGACCCACCAGCGAAAGCAACTCCCGCGCACGTTCCGTTGCTTCCTTTCGCGACAGGCCGAGCACCTGCATCGGCGCTTCGATCGTATTGGCGAGCGCCGTCATGTGCGGGAACAGGTTGAAGCTCTGGAACACCATGCCGATCTTGCTGCGCACGCGGCGCAGATGCGCGAGCGAGGCAGGCACGAGTGCGCCATTCTTGCGCATGTGAGTGAGTGGCTCGCCGTCCACTTCGATCAGCCCGCTCGTCAGCGGATCGAGCGTCATCAGCACGCGCAGCAGCGTCGACTTGCCCGAGCCGCTGGGCCCGATGATCGCCACCTTCTCGTTCGGCGCGATGTCCAGATCGAGTTCGTCGAGCACGGTGAGCGCGCCGTAGCGCTTCGTCACGCCGGCGAACCGGACCATCGGCTGGTCGCCGTTCGTGTTCGATGTTTCGCTCAGCGCGGCAACGGGGTCTCGCTTCATCTCTTTCTCCATCACGGGGGACTCGGACTGCAAAGTGGTGTCGGTGTCTGCGTGTGTCTTCATGGCAGCCTCAGGCGGAATTCCAGTTGCCGCACGAGTTGCGCGAACGTCACGCTGATGACGAGGAAGAACAAACCTGCAAGCGTGATCGGCTCCAGGTAGCGGAACGTTTCCGAGCCGACATTCTTCGCCTGCTGCATCAGTTCGACTACGGTGATGGCCGATAGCACGGGCGTGTCCTTGAACATCGCGACGAGGTAATTGCCGAGCGCGGGAATGATGGGCCGCACGGCCTGCGGCAGAATCACGCCGCTATACGTGCGCCACGGCGACAGCGACAACGCGCACGCCGCCTCCCACTGACCGCGCGCGACGCCATTCAAACCCGCGCGATACACCTCGGACGTGTAGCACGCGTAGTGCAGCGCGATGCCGATCGTGCCCGCCGTGAGCGCGGACATCGTGATGCCGTAAGCCGGCAGCACATAGAACAGCACGTAGACCTGGATCAGCAGCGGCGTGCTGCGGATGAACTCGACGACGAACCCGACCGTGCGCGACACGGCTTTGATCGGGCTGCGCCGCAGGATGGCGAGCACAAGGCCGAGCACGAGTGCAATCGCAAAGCCGACCAGCGTGATCAGGATCGTGTAGATGGACGCGCGCGCAAGGTCGGGCAGGATATGCGCGGCGTACTGCAGATCGAAGAAGTGATTCATGACGCCGCCTTTTGCGTGATCTGACGCGAACTGTGAGCGATGATGCCGTGGCTCACGCGCCGCTCGAAATGCCGCATCAGCGTGACAAGCAGTTGCGCGAGCACGAAGTAGATGACGAGCGTGAGGCAGAAGATCTCAGCTGTCTTGAACGTGGCTTCGTCGAGCTGGCGCGCGCGGAACGTGAGATCCGACAGCGTGATCAGCGAGACGAGCGAGGTGCCCTTCAACAACTCGATCATCAGGTTGGTCGCGGGCGGCAGAGCGTTGATCATCGCCTGCGGCAGGATGATGCGGCGCATGCGCGAGAAGGCCGACATGTTCAGCGCGACGGCTGCTTCGAACTGGCCGCCCGGCACCGAGCGCAGCGCGCCGCGCAGAATTTCCGAGCCGTACGCGCCGTAGTGCAGACCAAGGCCGACGATGGCCACCGTGAACGGTGTCAGCTCGATCCTGAACGGCGGCAGCGGCAGCACGAAGAAGAACCAGAACAACTGCACGAGCAGCGACGTGCCGCGAAAGACTTCGACATACACGTTGCCGACCCAGCGCACGGGCGCCCATGGAGCGAGCTTTGCAGCCGTGGCGATGAAGGCCATGGCGATGGCGAGCAGCGTGCCGAGCGCGGCAATCTCGATGGTGACGAGGGTGCCTTGCAGTAGCAGGGGAAACAGTTCACGCATGGCGGTTGCCTCGCTTGCATGATGGCGCACGAATGCGCACGGGATTGGATGCGGCAAGCAATCTCGGTGCCTCCCTGGCGTGCGCGATTCGCATTGCACCGCAAGCGACATATTGCTTTCGCGGCGCGTGATATTCGCGTGCCCCGCAATGAGTACGCATTCACGATGCGTACCCATTGCGACGAATCACTGGCCGCAGATTTGCGCGGCTGTCTTCGTAGTCAGATTCGTTTTGTCGAAGCCGAAGGGTCCGACAGTAGCGAGATGATCGGGTGTGCCGAGCCATTGATGCAGTTGCTTGTTCACGGCATCGCGCAGATCGGTATCCTCCGGCCGGAACGCAAGCGCGCCGTAGCCCGTGTGGTTCGGATCGTCCTTGAAGAAGGAGACGGTTTCGACCTGGCCTGCATCTTTCGATGCAAGCCCCTTCATCGTCAGCGCGGTGCCGGCTGCAGCGTCGGCGCGGCGCGTGCGCACCGCCTGCAACTGCGCCGTCGTGTCGGGCACCTGCAGCAGTTGCGCGTCCTTGACGCCCGCATCGCGCGAATTGGCGACCTCGACGGCGCCCGCCATCACCGCGAGCTTGAGGTCCGGCTGCTTCGCGACATCACCATAGCTGTGCAGATTCTTCGGATTGCCCTTCATCACGAGCAGCGTGTCCTGGATCTGGTATTGCGGATCGGCGAAAGCAACCTGCTTGCACCGCTCGGGCGTGATGTACATGCCCGCAGCGATCACGTCGAAGCGTCCGGCGCGTAGGCCCGGAATCAGCGAGCCCCATTCCGTCAGCACGGCGTCCACTTTTTTCACGCCGAGCTTTTCGAAGATCTTGCGCGAGATTTCAGGCGACTCGCCCGTCACCTTGCCGTCCGGCTGGGTGTAGGCGAACGGCGCCTCGTTCGCATAACCGATGCGCACCTCGCCGGTGCGCTGGATGCGCTGCAACGTCGTTTCAGCCGACGCGAACTGGGTGTGCATGGCGAGGCTCGCTGCCGCGAGGCAGAGGGCGCCGAGCATGACTGACGTGCGCTTCGATTTCATGGCGATTCCGTATGAGGGCGAAAAAGAGAGTGATGAATGGCGCAGTGCGGCGTGCGCCATGAACCCGGGAAAACCCGATGTGGCATGCACTTCCGGGGCGTTCGAGATGTCCCGTGATGCGACCCATGAACGCAGCATACAAAGCCATTTTTTTGTTGCGATTGCTCTAGGACAATAATTTTTGGAGCCCCTTTTGTCGCACTATGGATGGTGTCAGGCGCACCGCATGGGTGGTGTTGCATGAGACGGGAGTCAGCAGGTGATCGAGCAATGGCGGGAAGCGGTCGGCGCAGTGCATGGCGTCGAGTCGAAATACAAACGGCTGGTGAAGGCGATTACGACTGATATCGAAAGTGAGTCGCTGCGCGCGGGCGCGCGCCTGCCGCCGCAGCGCGACGTGGCTTCAGAGCTGTCGATCAGCGTGCAGACCGTGACGAATGCGTACAAGGAACTGGAGCGGCAAGGGTTGATCCGCTGCGAAGTGGGCCGGGGCAGCTTCGTCGCCGAGCGCGTCACGGAGACGATGTCGAACTACATGCTCGATACGGCGGAGCGCTCCGTCATCGACTTTTCGATTGCACGCATCATCCATACGCCCGAGCACGACGCGATGTGGCGCAAGGTATGCGCGACGCTCTCGAAGATCGAAGACCAGCCGTGGATCCGCGCGTTCAGGCCGATTGCGGGCTTCGAGCATCATCGCCAGGCGGGCATCGCGTGGCTGCAGACAATGGGCATGCCCGCTTCGATGGATACGATGCTCGTCACCAATGGCGCGGCGCATGGGATCTTTCTCGCGCTCGCGTCGCTAGTCGGTCCCGGCGATACGGTGCTCTGCGAAAGCCTGACCGATCACGGCGTGATCGGCTCCGCGAATGTGCTTGGTTTTACGCTGAAAGGACTCGAGATCGACGAGTACGGCATTCACCCCGAGCATTTCGAAGAGATGTGCGACAGCGAGCGCATCACGGCGCTGGTCTGCACGCCCACACTGAACAATCCCACCGTTGCGATGATGCCCGAGTCGCGCCGCCGTTCGATTGCGCGGATCGCGGAACGCTACGGCGTGTTCGTGATCGAGGACGATGTGTATGGTCCGTTGCCCGCGTCGCGTCCCGCGCCGATTTCGAGCCATATTCCGGACCTGTCGTTCTACTGCACGAGCATGTCGAAGTCGGTGCTCGCGGGCTTGCGCATCGGCTATTTGACGACGCCGCGCCGGCTCGCGCTGCGCGCCGAGAGTGTACTGCGCGTCAGCAGCTGGATGGCGACCTCGCCGATGGCCGAAGTGGCAACACGCTGGATCAACGACGGCACGGCCGCGCGGCTCGTCGACATGCAGCGCGGGCGGCTGGCGATCCGCCAGGCACTCGTGAAAAAAATACTCGATCCGTATGTGCTCGGCTCGCATCCACAAGGGTTGTCGGTATGGCTGCGCGTGCCAGATCACTGGCAGGCCGACCGGCTCGTGCGCGAGTTGCGCAACCGCAATATCGCCGTGACGTCGCCCGATCCGTTTCTCGTGCGCGGCGCGGACCGGCCCAATGCCGTGCGCTTATGCGTAGGCGCGGAAGTGAGCGACGAGGTCTATCAGGAAGCGCTCGAAACGATGCGCGACGTGTTCGAGCAATACCCGCAGGTGCATGACTTTGGCTGAACGCGTCATCGCACGCGAACGGGCAAAACAAAATGTACCAGGACAATAGAAAACAAGTTTTAGAACATTAGACTGGCCGCACTGGGTCCGCTGTGACTCGCGTTGAATCCCTGCGACGCGTGCCACAGCGGTCGTGAACAGGTGCAAGGGCCGTCAATGTCCGTACTTTCGCTTGCCGATGTCTATGCCGCACGCCGACGTATCGAACGGCGCGTGCTGCGCACGCCACTCGTCGAATCGCACGCCTTGTCGGCGGTTGCGAACGCACCCGTCTATCTGAAACTCGAAACCGTCCAGCCGACGGGCAGCTTCAAGCTGCGCGGCGCGACGAATGCACTCGTGCGTCTCGCCGAAGCGGGATGCACGCGCGTGGTCACGGCATCGACGGGCAATCATGGGCGCGCCGTCGCGCACGCGGCGCGCGCACTCGGCATCGAGGCGGCTGTGTGCATGTCGTCGCTGGTGCCGTCGAACAAGGTCAATTCCGTGCGCGCGCTGGGCGCTCAGGCGCACATCGTCGGCAAGAGCCAGGACGATGCGCAACATGAAGCGCAACGCCTCGTGCGCGAAGAAGGCTACGCGTACGTGCCGCCGTTCGATCATCTCGACGTGATCGCCGGGCAGGCGACCATCGGCATCGAGATCGCGGAAGACTTGCCCGACGTCGCACATATCGCGGTGCCGCTGTCGGGCGGCGGTCTTTTTTCAGGGGTCGCGTTCGCCGCGAAGCAGATCGCGCCTAGCGTACGCATGACGGGCGTGACGATGGCGCGCGGCGCCGCGATGCACGCGAGCCTCGCGGCCGGCAAACCCGTACTCGTCGATGAGCTGGAGACGCTCGCGGACTCGCTGGGCGGCGGCATCGGGCTCGACAACCGGCACACGTTCTCACTCACGCGCGAACTGATCGACGAGGTCGTATTGCTCGACGAGGCGTCGATTGCGCGCGGCATCGTGCACGCGTACGAAGCCGAACATCTGGTGCTCGAAGGCGCTGCCGCCGTCGGCATTGCCGCGCTGCTCGCGGGGCGTCTGGGCAACGGGGCTGTTGCACGCGGTCCGATCGTGCTGATCGTGACGGGCGCCAATATCGACATGAACCAGCATCGCCGCATAGTCGGTGCAGCCTGATACGGAGGGACGGATGACAGCTATTACCCTGCTCGGCGAAGCGCAACTCAGAGAACTCGTACCACTCGATCTCGCCGCTATCGATCAGATCGAAGCCGCATTTCTGTCGCTCGCGACGGAAGCCGTCGCGATGCCGCCGATCCTGCGGCTCGATCTGCCCGAGCATCGCGGCGAAGTCGATGTGAAGACCGCGTATCTGCCGCGCTTCGACAGCTTCGCGATCAAGGTCAGCCCGGGTTTCTTCGACAACCCCAAACTTGGCTTGCCGAGTCTCAATGGCCTGATGCTCGTGTTGTCGGCGAAAACGGGACTGACGGAAGCCGTGCTGCTCGATAACGGCTATCTGACGGCCGTGCGTACGGCTGCCGCCGGCGCAGTCGCGGCGCGCTGGCTCGCGAAGCAGCACGCGCCGAATGTCGCGGTGATCGGCGCAGGCGAACAGGCGCGTCTGCAATTGCAGGCGCTCGCGATGGTGCGAAAAGTCGAGCGCGTAACGGTATGGGCGCGCAATCGTGCGAACGCCGAGCAATTCGCCGCCGACATGTCCGCGCAATTGCACGTTGCGTGCGAAGTTGCGCGCGACGTGCATCACGCGCTCGCTGAAGCGGACATCGCGATCACGACGACGCCCAGCACCGAGCCGCTGATTTACGCGGCCGACCTTCATCCAGGCCTGCACATCACGGCGATGGGCTCGGATGCGGAGCATAAGAACGAGATCGCGCCGCAAGCACTGGTTGCGGCGCGCTATGTGTGCGATCGCGTCACGCAGACGCGTGTGCTCGGCGAGCTTCATCACGCGATTGAGGCGGGCGTCGTCGACGCGAACGCACAGCATGCAGAACTCGGACAGATCATCTCAGGACAGGCCCGGGGCCGCACGAGCGACAGCGACATCACGCTATGCGACCTGACGGGCACGGGCGCGCAGGACACGGCCATCGCGACGCTTGCGGTCGCGCATGCGCGCGCGGCCAATGCAGGCACCCTTTTCCGCAACGACATGAAGCGCTGAGAGGAGACCATGTCAGATACACCTCAACTGGAGCGGGACGACGTAAAGCAGGCGGCACCTGTGGTCCGCTTGCCATTCGATCGCAGCGAGTACGACGCGCGTATCGCAAAGACGCGCCGTGCGATGGAGAAGGCCCAGATAGATCTGCTGATCGTGACGGACCCGACCAACATGGGATGGCTCACCGGCTACGACGGCTGGTCGTTCTATGTGCATCAGTGCGTGCTGCTCGCGCTGGACGGTGAACCCGTCTGGTATGGACGCGGGCAGGACGCGAACGGCGCTCTGCGCACGGTGTTCATGAAGCGCGAGAACATCGTCGGCTATCCGGATCATTACGTGCAGTCCACCGAGCGTCATCCGATGGACTATCTCGCGCGCGAGGTGATCGAAGCGCGCGGCTGGCAGGCGCGCCGCATCGGCGTCGAAATGGACAACTACTATTTCAGCGCGGCCGCATTTGCATCGTTGCAGCGCAATCTGCCCAATGCGACGTGGCGCGATGCGACGGCGCTCGTCAACTGGCAGCGCGCCGTGAAGTCGCCGCGCGAGATCGAGTACATGCGCATTGCTGCGCGCATCGTCGAGCAGATGCATGCGCAGATCGTCGAGCGGATCGAGCCGGGCATGCGCAAGAGCGACCTCGTTGCGCAGATCTATTCGGCGGGGATTACGGGCGTCGATGGTTATGGCGGCGACTATCCCGCGATCGTGCCGCTGCTGCCGACAGGTGCCGATGCCGCCGCGCCGCATCTCACATGGGACGACTCGCCGTTTGAAAAGAACGCGGGCACGTTCTTCGAAATTGCCGGTTGCTTCAAGCGTTATCACTGCCCGCAATCCCGCACCGTATATCTCGGCAAGCCGCCGAAGCATTTCATCGACGCCGAAAAGGCCGTTATTGAAGGCATCGAAATGGGTCTTGCTGCGGCGAAGCCCGGCAACACCTGCGAAGACATTGCGAATGCGTTCTTTGCGGTGCTGCGCAAATCGGGCATCGAGAAGAACAGCCGGTGCGGTTATCCCATCGGCGCGAGCTATCCGCCCGATTGGGGGGAGCGCACGATGAGCCTGCGTCCGGGGGACAAGACCGTCCTCGAACCCGGCATGACATTTCATTTCATGCCGGGCCTATGGCTCGACGACTGGGGACTCGAAATCACGGAAAGCATTCTGATTACCGAGTCGGGCGTCGAGACCTTTTGCAATACGCCGCGCAAGCTGTTCGTCAAGGAGTAGGGCAATGCGGGCTTCACCCATTTCCGCCACGATCGATTTCGAGGCCGACGGCGAACAGCACGGCTTCCTGAAGCTGCCGCATTCGCACGATGCATCCGCGTGGGGCGCCGTGATGATTCCCATCACGGTGATCCGCAATGGCGACGGGCCGACCGCGTTACTGACGGGCGGCAATCACGGCGACGAGTACGAAGGTCCCATCGTGCTGTCGAAGCTCGCATCGACGCTGCAGGCAAGCGACGTGACGGGGCGCGTGATCATCGTGCCGTTCATGAACTATCCGGCGTTTCGCGCGGGCAGCCGCACGTCGCCCATCGATCGCGGCAATCTCAACCGTAGCTTTCCGGGCAGGCCGGACGGCAGCGTCACCGAGAAGATCGCCGACTACTTTCAGCGCTATTTGCTGCCGCTCGCGGACTATGTGCTCGACCTGCACGCGGGCGGCCGCACGCTCGACTTCGTGCCGTTCGCCGCCGTGCACGTGTTGAAGGACGCGAAGCAGCAGGCGCGCTGCGAAGCGGCGATGCGCGCGTTCGGCGCGCCGTATTCGATGCGGATGCTGGAACTGGATAGCGTTGGCTTGTTCGACACGGCTGTCGAAGAGGCGGGCAAGGTGTTCGTATCGACGGAACTGGGCGGCGGCGGCACAGCGACGGTGGCGAGCGTCGCCGTTGCCGAACGCGGCGTGCGTGGCTTTCTGGCGAATGCGGGTGTGTTGTCTTTGCATGAGGGCGAACGTGTCGCGTCGCGCACGACCACTTTGCTCGATATGCCGGACGGTACTTGCTATACGACGAGCGAGCATGATGGGTTGCTCGAAATGTGCAAGGACCTGGGCGACAGTGTCGAAGCGGGCGAAGTGATCGCGCGGGTTCACGACATGACGCGTACGGGCGCGAAGGCTGTCGAGTATCGCGCGCGGCGCGGCGGGCTGCTTGCTGCGCGGCATTTTCCGGGTCTTGTGCGGATTGGGGATACGGTGGCTGTGGTTGCTGATGTGGTTGAACGCGGTATCCGCGTATGAAACTCGATCGCTATGATCTTGCGATTCTTCGTATTCTTGCGCGAGATGGGCGTATTACGAAGTCGCGGCTCGCTGAGGAAGTGAATCTGTCTATCTCGCCTGCGTGGGAGCGGGTGAGGCGGCTCGAAGAGAGTGGCTTGATTCGTGGCTATCGGACGGATGTCGACTGGGCTAAGGCTTTTAAGGGTAGCCGGATTATTGTTGAAGTGACGCTGGCGCGGCATACGGCGCATGATATGCGGCGGTTCGAGGAACGGGTGGCTTCTGCGCCTGAAGTTGTGCAGTGTCATGCCACCGGCGGTGGGGTTGATTATTTTTTGCACGTGGTGGCGCGGGATATCGATCACTATCAGCGGTTTATTGATTCGCTTCTCACCGATGAGGTAGGGATTGAGCGGTATTTTACTTATGTTGTGACTAAGGTCGTTAAGGAGGGAGGGGAGTCGGTGCCCGACTGGGTTGATTGCGGGTGATGGTTTTGCTTTTGATTTTGTGTTTTTGGTTTTTGCCGTTGCGCTTGCATCCGTGTATTGCCTTTATGGCGCGGACGGTTTGGTTGTTCTAGCCTGTGCGCGGGCGTCCGCGTATTGCCTTCGCGCTTCAAGCGTCGCCCCTGTGCGGGGCGGCACCTACTTTTCTTTGCCGCCGCAAAGAAAAGTAGGCAAAAGAAAGCGGCTCACACCGCCAACATTTCTTCTTGCCTGAGGGCCCCCAACCGGTCTTACGCTTCACACGGCAACCACGTGACTCATGTTCGTTGCCAACGCTCTTGCGGTGCGCCTCACCCGCTTCACGTGCCGCGTTGCGGCACGCCGTGCCGGGTATTCCACGGCCGCCCAGGTGGCAAACTGTGGGTAGGCCGTAGTGCCTCGCATGCCTCAC
>Ga0247692_1000272_pt1 | contig 12338 bp, 14 predicted proteins | sample CNK33_metaG_FD_183041 | JGI IMG/M metagenome (GOLD analysis project Ga0247692, IMG submission 183041) | Soil microbial communities from Purdue University Martell Research Forest, Indiana, United States - CNK33 | ecosystem: Environmental > Terrestrial > Soil > Temperate forest > Bulk soil...
ATGAGCACAGCGCCGGCCAGCAAAGATCCGACTGGTAGCGACTCAACAACGTGCGGATGACGACGCGATCCTCAATCTAGGTGTTCGGTTAGAAGTCCGACCAAAACCCCCAACAGCGTCGCAGACAAAAAAACCTTCAGCCCCTGATCGAAAACCCCTGCATATAAGCCTGATCGGCCTTCCCATCCCAAACCCGCCCATCAACGAGCACCGCCGACGGCGTATCGGCATACACGCTCACACCAACATTAGCGGCAGCCTGACAATACAGATCAACCTGATTAACCTCACCCGCAATCCGAGCAAAATCATCCCGCCACTCGGCCATCCCCCACCGCGCATACTGCGCAAAAAACCATACCCCTTCCGCAGGATGCGGAAAATTCACTGCACCGTCAGCAAAGAACTTCACAGCCCGCCGCTTCTCATCGGAACCCGCAGCAATCAACCGTGGCGCAATCAACCCGGCGGGCACGCCCACAAACTCATCAGCAGCGAGACGAGCCGAAATCTCCACTCGATGCACGTCATCATCAAGCCATCGACACGCCTCGAGCATCGTCTGCACGAGTGCACGAGCAGTATTCGGATACCGCGTAACAAAATCGCGCCGGCTCGCCAGCACCTTCTCGGGATGATCGGGCCACACCTCACTCGTATACGCAATCGTTCTGCCAACACCGCGCTCCTGCGCAACCGCATTCCACGGCTCGCCAACACACAGCCCGTCGAGCCGGTCCTGCGCAAGCGCATCGACCATCTGCGGCGGCGGAATCACCACGCCGTCGATATCGCGCAAAGGATGCACGCCCTGCGAAGCGAGCCAGTAATACAGCCACATCGCATGCGTGCCCGTTGGAAATGTCTGCGCGAACACGGGCTTGCGCCCGAGCGTCGCCAGCGCGGCGGGCAGCGTCTTGTGTTCGTCGAGCGCAGCAGCAAGACGGTTCGATACCGTGATCGCCTGGCCGTTGCGGTTCAGCACCATTAGCACGGCCATATCCGTTTGCGGGCCGCCGATGCCGAGCTGCACGCCATACACGAGGCCGTAAAGCGAATGCGCGGCGTCGAGATCGCCTGACAACAGCTTGTCGCGTATCGCGGCCCACGACGGCTGCTTCAGCAGTTCGATCGTCAGTCCGTGCGCATGGCCGAATTCGAGCAGCTTCGCCGCGACAAGCGGCGCGGCATCGCTGAGCGCGACGAAACCGAGGCGCAAGTGCGTCTTCTCGAGCTTGCCGGATTCGTCGGAGGAAGTGGTGTAGGCAGGTGAGTTCATGGGCAGCGCATCAATCTGGCAAGTCGGCTGCGGCGACGATCTGACGCGCGACTTCGGCGAGCTTCACGCCCTGGTTCATCGCGCGCTTGCGCATCGTCGCGTAGGCGGCATGTTCGGTCATCTTTTGCGAATCCATCAGCATCCGCTTCGCGCGGTCGATCAGCTTGCGCTCGGCCAGTTCGTTCTCGGCCTGCGCGAGTCGCTCGCGCAGTTGCGATTCCTGCGCGAAACGCGCCAGCGCCACTTCGAGAATCGGCGCGAGGCGTTCGGTCGCAAGACCTTCGACGAGATACGCCGTCACGCCCGCGCCGACGGCATCGCGTATCAGTTGCTGGTTCGCGTCGTTGCTGAACATCAGCACCGGGCGCGGCGCCGTCGCGTTCATCACGGCAAGCTGCTCCAGCGTGTCGCGCGAAGGCGATTCCGTGTCGACGATGATCACGTCGGGCCGTTCGCTCTCGACAGCTCTGTGCAGCGCTTGCGGCGACGCCGTGGCGGCGAGCATCTCGTAGCCGAGCCGCGCAAGCGTATCGCGCAACTCGCCGATCGGCTTGTCGGTATCGGTTACGAGCAAAACACGCAGCATGGATTGCCCGGTATGGAGTAGGGGGAGTTACGCAGCTTCATTCGTCGGATTGCGGGTTCTGCATTGCGTTTCGCGCGCCGGATGGGCAGCAGTCGCGTGTCTGCTGTGACCTGTCGGAAAGCGTGCAGTAACACTGCAACTTGTATGCCATCATTCGACAATCGCTGTCACGTTTGCTGCATAGAGTGTCGAGCCGTCACGGCAGCATGCCGCTGTTGCACCGTGGCAGTGCGCACCCCAGTGTGCTGCACCTGTTTGGTGCGATGAAGTGAATGCGGAGCCAGTCGTGATGACCGGCTCGCGTAGAGCGCTTACCGCGCGCCGAGCCAGCGTGCATAACTGCGCGGCGAGAACGCGAAGGTCAAGGCGATCATCGCGGCGATGCAAGCCGCGAGCATGATCCACGCGGCCGTGAAGCTGCCCGTCAGATCGCGCAAACGTCCGGCGATGATCGGCGAAATTGCTGCCACGATAAAACCGACGCCCTGCACGAACGCAACGAGCCTTCCGGCGAGGCGATGATCGTCGGCATGATCGAGTGCCGTCACGAGCGTCAGCGAAAACGTGCCGCCGAGTCCCGCGCCCGCAATCGCGACCCACGCGAGAGGCAGCGCATCCGGATACGCCAGCAGCCCGACTATCCCGATGAGTTGCGCGGACAGTCCGGCGACGAGCCACGGCCGGCGGTCGCGGAACGACGCTGCCGCGAGCGGCAGCAGCAGCGCCGACGCCGCCTGGAAGACGGTCATCGCCGCGAGCAGCGAGCCGCTGTGTGCAACGCTCGCGCCGCGCTGCTGGTAGTACGCGGGCAGCCACGCAACCAGCGTCGTGTAGCCGCCGTTCACCAGACCGAAGTGCAGACCCAAGGCCCACGCGCGGCGCTTCTTCCAGATCGCCACAGGCGGGTGAGTCGGGCTCGCCACAACGTGCACCGAGGATCGTCCATCGAAGGCCGATGCACGCCGTTGCAACGCGAGCCAGCACACGCAGGCGAGCGCGGCAGGCACGGTCCACATCGCGAGGCCCGCGTGCCACGAACCGGATGCTTTCGCGACATAGGGGCTCAGACTCGCGCCCAGCCCGCCGCCGCCCATGATCGACGCGGAGAACAGGCCCATCGCAAGCGGCACACGTGCATGAAAGCGCTGCTTCATCACGCCCGGCAGCAGCGCCTGGATGACGGCGACGCCCATGCCCGCCACGAGCGCCGTCATCAGCAACGCCGTGCCGCTCGATGCGGCCAGACGCGCGCTGCACGCGACGGCAATCGCCAGCAACCCCAGCGCGACGCCGCGCGCTTCGCCGGCCACGCGCGTCAGCAGGCCGGCGCCGAACGCGCCGAATCCCATCGCGACGACGGGCAGGCTCGTCAGCAGCGCGGCGCCCGAGAAACTGAGGCCCGTGGCCGCGCGGATCGTCGCCATCAAGGGACTCACGGACGTCAGAAGCGGCCGCAGATTGATGCCGATCACGACGATGACCGCGAGCCAGAGCCCGTCCTGCCACGATAAAGCCGAGGATGTCGTGCGACGCGCAATGAGCGGGGAATCGATGCCGGGAGTCTGGTTCACGGGGTGTCCTGCGGATGAGTCGAAAGCTTTTGGTTAACCATAATACCGTAAAATGGTTAACCATTCGATGAGAATCCGCTATCGCCGGTATTTGGCAGATGCTGTCGACGCTTCATGCGTGCAAGGCCGCGCGCCGCTAAAATACGGCCGCCGCCGCAACCTTCCCAATCGCAAAACATGGCCACACGCCCGAACACACCGCCGTCTGCCTCGGATGAAGACAACGTCGAGGACCGCATCTACGCGTCGATCACCACGGCGCTGCTCGAAGGCCGCCTGCGCCCGGGCGTGCAGCTCGTCGAGCGCGATCTCGCGGCCGCGTTCAACTGCACGCGTGGCGCGCTGCGCAAGGTGCTGGCGCGGCTCGGGTTCGAAGGCAAGCTGGTGCTGGAAGCGAATCGCGGCGCGTTCGTGCCGGCGCCGTCGGAAGAGGATGTGCGGCAGGTCTATCGCGCGCGGCAGATCGTCGAGGCCGGGATCGTGACCGCGCTATGCGGCGCGCTGTCGTCGCAGGACAGTCGCGTGCTGAAGGCGCATATCGCAAGCGAGAAAAAGGCGCTGAAGGAAGGGCGTGTCGATGAGCAGGTGCGGCTCGCCGGGCACTTTCATGTGCTCCTGACGCAGATTGCGGGGAGCGCGGAGTTGCAGGGTTTCGTCGCGCAGCTCGTCGCGAAGACGGAGCTGTACAAGGCGCTTTACGATCCGTCGAAAGGCACGACATGCTCCGCCGACGAACACGCGCAACTCATCGAGGCTCTGGACGATGGTGACTTGAGCGCGGCGCTCGAAGCGATGCGCGCGCATCTCGCGGAACTGGAAGAGCGCGTCGTGACGCGCATGCAGACCAGTGCGAGCGACGATCCGCGTGCGGTCTTTCGCGGATGAATCGATCGGCATGCGTTGCACATGCCGCATCTTTTGCGGTGATCGACGACTGCCGTGTACGTCGATTCACGATTGCGTCGCGCCGGTTTCGAGCGCGGGACGCTTCAGTGGGTTGCCGCTAGATTAGCGGCGGCGCATTGGTGCGCTACGCGGGCCGCTGCTACGTTCGTCCTTGTGACGGAAATTGATGCGCCCTTTGGTCAGGTCATAGACCGACAGTTCGAGCGTGACGCGGTCGCCCGCGAGGATACGGATGTGATTCTTGCGCATGCGTCCCGACGCGTACGCGCCCACGACCACGCCGTTATCCAGCGTGACGCGATAGCGGCTATCGGGTAGTACTTCGTCGACGATGCCGTCCAGTTCAAGCAGTTCTTCTTTCGCCATGCATTACTCCTGGTCGATGAGGGAAGGGTGCCGCGCGCGGCGCGCAGCGTAACTTGCGCGGCAGCGCGAAGGCTGCCGCGGCGATGCGGTGAGACAGTAATACGCGCCTTTTGCGGCGCGCGTGTGATCAGAGATCGGAGACAGATTGCCCGTCGACCCGGCCGTCGATCACCTGTGCTGCATGCTCCATGCAGGCCATGCGTGCCTTGCCCGCGCCTTCGAACGGCCGGAAATACGACAGGCGGAACACGCGGCCATCGGCGGCGGCGTTCGCGCCGACGCGGCAGATGCGAACCGATGCATCGTAGCCGCTGTCGATCGAATTGCGGTGCGCCACACCGTTCGCCGTACGGCGCGGATAGATCAGCGGATGAATCTCGTAGCCCTTGTAGGTCTTGATGCTTTGAGTCGTCATATACAAAGTCCTGTGATGCGGCTGCCGGCGCGCGTCACTGCAACGGGCAGGCGCGGCGAATAGGCAGCGGGCGGCGCAGCGCCATCGGGCGCGCCGCAACGGAAAAAGTCTCGCGCGAGCCGTATGCGCTGGCTCGAACGCAACCGCGATCAACGCGGAACGGATGGAGAAAAATACGCTGATGCCGCGCGGGCAACGAACGTAGCGAATGTCACCCCGTCGGGTTCAGGCATGCAGCGCGTGGCCGGAGTGACGAAGACCGCCGGGTTGCCGCTGCATGATGTTGCGCGATAACGGGACGGCTGGGATGCAATGCAATCAGTGCAACGCGGCGAAGACGAGAAGACGTTGACGCGTTACGGTGAAGAAGTGACGGGTGATGCGGGCAGAGCGCTGCGTTAAATATATTATGCCCTAAAAACAGGGCTTTGGGTAGCAGAAACTTTCCTTCGACCGCTTTCGTGGAGCATGCCCGTCTGGCGCGCGGCGCCCGTGAGTCGCCGCTGCGCGCGCTCAGTCCGTCGCCTGCGTCAGGCGTTTTTGCAACTCGCGGCTGGCGGCGAGCGGTATGCGCGCGTCGTCCCACTTCGCGAGCCATTCGACTTCCTTCGACGTGAAAACCTGGCCGTGGTTGCGCAGCGCGTACTGCAGCGAATCGATGATGTGATTGCGGATGATCTCGGGCGTGCGTGCATCGTCGAGCACGGTACGAAACGCTTCGAGCGTAGCCATCGGTTGCCTCTTTTCAGTGAACGCTTGTGAAGACCTGACTCTTATCGCACATCAAAAAACACGGTGCCACGCGGTCAAAATTCACGTCGCTTCACCTCAGAGGGCCGTGCTGGGTATGCGCTTTGCAACGCGCATGAGGCTCCGTAAGGCCGCCATTCCAGACGATTCCAGACGATTCCAGAAAACACGAGGTTCACCATGACACTCAGAACGGTCGCGCCGCTCGCGCTATGGACCGTCACGCAACTGGCCATCGCGGCAACGGGCGATGCGTCCTGCGGCGTGCTAGCGGGCGCGGGCGCATCGGGTGCATCTAGCGTGTCGGCGGCGAGCGGCTTCGCGTTGCGCGACGGCGAGCCCGTCGATTTCATCGCGGGCGGCAAGACGGTGCCCGGCACGCTGCATGTGTTGAAGGATGGCGGCATCTATCGCGCGTACTGGCAGCCGCAAGGCCGCCCCGAGCGCTACGTGCTCGCGAACGCGGGTACGGATGCCGTGCGCCTGATCGCGACGCCGGCGCAGGGCACGCCCGCCACCGACGGCATGCCGGGCACGACGCTCAATCCGCAGCACGTGCTGTCGTGTCCGACGCTTTGAGCGCGCGTGGGCGTCTCAGGTTTGACGCTCAGGCGCGGGCCACCACGCCCAGCCGCGCTCGCTACGTTGCAGCTCGACGACGGAAAGGGGCGGAACCTCGATACGCGCGAATGTCGCGGACGGCGCTTGCAGCACATGCATGAGCGCCGCGCGGATCACGCCCGCATGGGTGACGGCGATGACCGTGCCGCGATGCTCGAACGCATCGAGCCAGCCGCCGATGCGCAAGGTCAGCGCATCGAACGATTCGCCGCCATGCGGCGCGGATGACGGATCGCGCGTCCACGTGTCGAGCGCGTCCGTTTCTTCGTTCGCCACGTCGAGCAAACGGCGGCCACGCCAGCAGCCGAAATCGGCATCGGCGAGATCCGGCACGGCCTTCGCCACGAGTCCAAGTGCCTGCGCCGTTTCCAGTGCGCACGCAGCGGGGCTGCTGAGCGCGGCATCGGCGTTAAGCAAGCCGGCATGCGATGCGCGAAACGCGGTGGCTTCTTCGACCGCGCGCGCGTCGAGGGGATCGTCGGCGGGGAACGTGCCCTTGCGCTGCGCGGCCGTCGCCGGGTGGCTGATCAACAACAGGCGTGTGCGCATCGACGGCCTTGGGTCTGGGAAATGGGAAGAAAGAAGAGAGCGTTCCGCAGTTTAGCCGTAGAATAGTCGCCACTCGAAGCGCGGAAGCCGGTGCAAGCCCGGCGCGGTCGCGCCACTGTAATCGGCAGCAAATGCGTACACAACAGGCTGTACACAAGCCGGAAGCCAGACCCAAGCTTCGACCTCTCTCATCATTCGACTATCGGGGCGCGTAACCCCCAGGAGATGTCCGTCATGAACGACACTGTTCTCGACCAGGCCGGTCAAACCGATCAACCCGTCATCACCCCCATCCCGCTGCGCGAGCTGATGCCGTGGATCGTCTTCGGCGGTCTGCTGATGCTGCTTGCGCTCTATTTCGTCGGTGCCGAAGAAGGCGCGACGTCGCTGATTCCCGGCATGTACGTGCATGAATTCGTGCACGACGGCCGCCATCTGCTCGGCTTTCCTTGCCACTGATCGCGTAAGGGAGTCATCACCATGGTTGGTAAGTTATTGATGCGAGGGATGCTCGCAGGCATCGTCGCGGGTCTGCTCACGTTCGCGTTCGCGCGGGTCGCAGGCGAGCCGCTCGTCGATACGGCGATCTCGTTCGAAGAAAAGTTGCACGCCGCGCACGATCACGGCGACGCGAGCGGTGGTCACGATCACGAAGAAGAGCTCGTCAGCCGCGGCACGCAGGCGGGCCTCGGTCTGCTGACGGGCGTCGTCGCGTATGGCGTGGCGTTCGGCGGGCTGTTCGCGCTGACGTTCGCGTATCTGCACGGACGCGTCGGCCGGCTCGGCGCACGTGCGTTGTCGGCGTGGCTCGCGGTGGGCGCCTATGTCGCCGTCGTGCTGGTGCCGACCATCAAGTACCCGGCGAATCCGCCTTCCGTCGGCGACCCGGATACGATCGGCATGCGCACGGGGCTGTTCTTTCTGATGATCGTCACGTCGCTCGTCGTGATGGTGTTCTCGATGAAAGTCCGCAAGCACCTGGTGCCGCGGCTCGGGTTGTGGAACGCGTCGATCGTGGGCGGCATCGTGTTCATCGCGATCATCGCCGCGATCCAGATCGCGCTGCCGACCGTCAACGAAGTGCCCGAAGCGTTCCCGGCAGTCGTGCTGTGGAAGTTCCGCTTCACGGCGCTCGGCATGCAGGCAATCACGTGGGCCACGATCGGTCTGTTGTTCGGCGCGCTGGTCGAGCGCAGCGAACGCATTGCGCGCGCGTCGGCTGCAGCGGCGCGCAACTCGGCTTATCTGTAACGCTGCTTTCCCGCGTCTGCGCTCGAATGCGCAGGCGCGCGGCGCTCTTCTCCGTTTCGTTCCGCCCGCCGCTTCCAGGCCATTTCCAGAAACCGCGCCAGACATGGGTTGCGGTTCGACGGCGACCAGACGAGCATCTGCGAAATCGTCGGCGCGCCGGCGAGCGGCCTGAACACGACGCCCGCCAGTTGCGCCTTGCGCATCGACTCCGGCACGAGCGCGATCCCGACGCCTTCGTCGACGAGACTCAACACCGTCTGCTGCAACTGCACCTCGAAGCGCACATCGGGCGCGAAACCGCCTTGCGCGCAATGATCGACGATGGTCGCGCGCAAGCTCGGCGACACGGCTTCCGAAGCCATCACGAACGGCTCGTGCGCGAGCTGCGCGATCTTCAGTTGTCGCGCGCGGGCGAGCGGATGCTCGCGCGACAGCGCGACGCATAGCGGCTCGGTGAAGATCGCGCGGGTATCGAGATCTTTGCTTTGCGCGCCCGGAAACATGATTGCGGCGTCGATCTGACCGCTCAGCACCTGCGACGCCAGATCGTTCGATACGACTTCGCGCAGGTTCAGCGTAACGTCGGGCCAGGCATCGCCGTACGCGCGTGCGTAGCTGGGCAGCACGCTGTACGCGGCGCACATCGTGAAGCCGATGGTCAACTGGCCGCTGTCGCCGACGGACGCCGCGCGGGCATTCTTCGCCGCCTGCTCGATCGACGCGAGAATCGCCTTCGCATCCTCATAGAAGCGTTCGCCCGCTGCCGTGAGCACGACACTGCGCGGACTGCGCTCGATCAGCGTCACCCCGAGCGACGTTTCGAGGGAGGCCAGTTGCCGGCTCAGCGGCGGCTGCGACCGGTTCAGCCGTGCGGCGGCGCGCCCAAAATGGCGCGTTTCGGCGAGCGTGACAAAGTAGCGAAGCGGCTTGACGTCGAGCATGATGCAAAAAAAGTATCGTCGAGGGTCTGAATCGGCATTGGATTGTATAGGTGTAAACGCTTACCCTTGCGCGTTTCCGTCCTCTTTACCTTCGTTGCCGCAACTTCATGCTGTCTACGCTCGAAATCCTGCTGCCTGTCTTCGCGCTGATCTTCGCGGGCTTTTTCTGCCGCCGCCGCAATCTGCTCGGCCCCACGGCCGCTTCCGAACTGAACCGCTTCGTCGTGTGGCTCGCGCTGCCCGCGCTGCTGTTCGACACGATGGCCCATTCGACTTGGCATCAGCTCGATCAGCCGGCCTTCATCGCGACGTTCTCGATTGCCTGCGCGGGCGTGTTCGTGGTCGTGCTGCTGGCGCGGCTCGCGAGCGGACGGCATCTTGCCGATGCGAGCGTCGACGCGATTGCGGCGTCGTATCCGAACACGGGGTACATCGGCTTTCCGCTCGGGCTGCTCGCGTTCGGCAAGGCGAGCCTCACGCCGACCACCATCGCGACGATCATCGTCGCCTGTGTGCTGTTCGCGCTCGCGATCGTGCTGATCGAGATCGGCTTGCAGACCGAGCGCATACCGCACAAGCTCGGCGCGAAAGTGGTGTGGCGGCTGCTGAGGAATCCGCTGATCGCGTCGCCGATCCTCGGCGTACTGGCGGCGAGCGCGGATGCCACGCTGCCGCACAGCGTCGAGACTTTCCTGAAGCTGCTGAGCGGCGCGGCAAGCCCGTGCGCGCTGGTGAGCCTCGGGCTGTTCCTGGCGGAAAAGCGCACGCCGGCGGAGCAAGCGGCCGAGCCGGTCACGTCGTTCGTGCTGACGGCCATCAAGCTGATCGCGCAGCCGGCGCTCGCGTGGTGGATCGCCGCGCGCGTGTTCGCGCTGCCCGCACCGATGGTCGACATGGCCGTGCTGCTCGCCGCGCTGCCGACGGGTACAGGCCCTTACATGCTTGCCGAGTTCTATGGACGCGAGGCGCACATCACCTCGCAGACCATTTTGCTGTCGACGCTCGGGTCGCTCGTTTCGCTGTCGCTGCTGCTGTTCTATATGCACGCGCCGGGGTGATGACGGTCGGTTGATCCGTTGTCGCGGGCTTGCAACGCGTGCTGAATGAGCAGTGGTCTGCTCATTTTTTTCGCTTTACACTCGCTCGAAGTTCTATATAAGGACATGTGTTTTATAGATGGAACAAAAGCGATCGAAATATCGGCGAAAAACAGGCAGACAGCGAGAGACCAGACAACATGAAGAGCTTGACCATCAACGCCCCGATCGCGACGACGATTGCGTTCCTCGGCGTGCTGCTGATCGCGACGGGCGCGCTCGGCATCTTCGGCATGGCGAAAAGCAACCAGGCGCAGCGCGACGGGTATGAGGTCAATTTCGCGTCGGTGGTTGCGCTGGGACGCTCGGGGACGGCGATGTCGCGGGCGCGCTTCGGCCTCGACTGGGCGATGAGCAATCCGCATTCGCCGCAGCTCGGCGAGCAATTGAACCGCGCGAAGCGTCTGCTCGGCGACGCCGACAAGGCATGGGCCGAATTCCGCGCGTTGCCGAAGACGCCCGAATTGCAAAGCCTCACCGACGATCTCGACGCCAAACGCACGGCCGTCCTGCGCGACGGCATCGACCAGTTGATTCAGGCGATCGGCAGCGGCGACACGAGCTGGATGGACGAGAGCCGCGTGAATCATCTGATCGGCCTGTACTCGGCGATGAATACGAGCCAGGGCGCGCTGGAAAAGTATCTCGACGACGCCGCCCAGGCCGCCGCCGACCATTCTTCCGCAACGTTCCGGACGCTGCTGACGGCGTGCATCGCGAGCATCGCCGTCGGGCTGGGTGTCGCGTTCCTCAGTTGGCGCGCGCTGCGCCGCGCGATCATGTCGCCGATGCGCGACGCGCTCGGCCAGTTTGACGCGATCGCATCGGGCGAATTGCGCACGCGTGTCGAGATCCGTTCCGAGGACGAAATGGGCACGCTGCTGCACGGCCTCGCGACGATGCAGGACAAGCTCGGCGCGACGATCACGACGGTGCGCAAGGGTTCCGATTCGATTGCGGCCGCGACGCAGCAGATCGCGGCGGGCAACCTCGATCTGTCGCAGCGCACGGAGGAGCAGGCCGCGTCGCTGGAGCAGACGGCTGCGGCGATGGACGAGCTGACGTCGACCGTGCAACTGAACGCTGAGAACGCGCAGCACGCGAGCAAGCTGGCCGAAGACGCATCGTCGATGACGGCGCATGGGCGCGAAGCGGTCGGCAGCCTCGTCGAGACGATGCATCTGATTGACGCCGGCTCGTCGAAGATGACGGGCATCATCACGGCGATCGAAGGGATCGCGTTTCAGACCAATATTCTGGCTCTGAACGCGGCTGTCGAGGCGGCGCGCGCAGGCGAGGAAGGGCGCGGCTTCGCGGTCGTCGCGGGCGAAGTGCGCAGCCTCGCGCAACGCTCCGCTGCGGCGGCGAAAGAGATTGGCTTGCTGATCGCGGATTCGACGTCGCGCGTCGCGCAGGGCGCGCAGATTGCTACGGGGGCGGGCGATACCATTCGCGATATCGAGACCGCGATTTTTCGGGTCGCGATGATTGTCGGCGAGATTGCGACGGCGTCGCAGCAGCAAAGCGACGGTATCAAGGAAGTGAGTCTCGCCGTTACGCAGATGGATGAAGTGACGCAGCAGAACGCGGCGCTGGTCGAGGAGAACGCGGCGACGGCGGCCGCGCTGGCGGATGAGGCGAAGCGGTTGAGTGAGTTGACTGCGGCGTTCAGGGTAGATGTGGGCTGAAGGCTCAGATGAAGGTGGTGTGCTTGTGTTTTCGCTGGCATCCGCGATTTGTTAGCTTGCTTCAAGCGTCGCCCCTGTGCGGGGTGGCACCTACTTTTCTTTGCCGCCGCAAAGAAAAGTAGGCAAAAGAAAGCGGCTAACACCGCCAGCCCGTGTTCTTGTCCACGGGCCCCCAACGTCCCCACGCTTCACACGGCAACGCAGTCGTTCACGCTCGTTGCCAACGCTTCGAATGAACGCCTCATCCGCTTCGAATACCCGTACTCGGGCCAGCGGCAGCGAATGGTATGTGCCGCCCAGGTGGCAAACTGTGTGTAG
>Ga0247692_1000274_pt1 | contig 12305 bp, 11 predicted proteins | sample CNK33_metaG_FD_183041 | JGI IMG/M metagenome (GOLD analysis project Ga0247692, IMG submission 183041) | Soil microbial communities from Purdue University Martell Research Forest, Indiana, United States - CNK33 | ecosystem: Environmental > Terrestrial > Soil > Temperate forest > Bulk soil...
GACGGTAAAACGCTGGTGAGCGTGCACGGTCCGCGCTATCGGTTGCTCATCATCGGCGCGGGCGACCTGTCGCGCTTTCTGGCCGTCATCGCGAGCGGGCTCGGCTATCAGGTGACCGTTTGCGATCCGCGCGAGGAATACACCGATGCGTGGTCGATGCCGGGCGTGCGCATCGTGCGGACGATGCCCGATGACACGGTGCTCGACATGCGTCTCGACGGGCACAGCGCCGTGGTCGCGTTGACGCACGACCCGAAGCTCGATGATCTCGCGCTGATCGATGCGCTCCAGACCGACGCGTTCTACGTCGCGGCAATCGGTTCGCGCCGCAACAGCGACGCGCGGCGCGAACGGCTCAGGCTGTTCGAGCTGAACGATGCGCAGCTGGCGCGGCTGCATGGCCCGGCGGGTATCTATATCGGCAGCAGGACGCCGCCGGAAATCGCGGTCTCGATTGCAGCCGAAATGACGGCCGCGCGGAACGGCGTGAGGCTGCCGCATTCGATGGAGGTTGCGCAGGCGAAGCGCGAACTGGAACCGGGCGCGTTGTGTCCGGTGCTGGCCGAGGCGCACTGAAAAAGACGCGGCGCGTCTACTCGCACTCCGGCTCGGACAGGTCGCGCCGCGAATTGACGATCTGCCACCACTGCTGACGCAGCGCGTCGCGCAGGATCTTGCCGCGCGCGCTGCGCGGCAGCGCTGCGATGACGAAGACTTCCTTTGGCAACTTCTCGCGCGCGAGATGCTCGCGGCAATGCGCGCGCAACGCTTTTCCATCCGGCGCGGCGCCTGGCTGCGCGACCACGAAGCACACGGTCTCCTGACCGTACACGGGGTCGGGCACGCCCAGCGCCGCCACGTCCTGGACCTGCGGATGCGCGCGCATCACGTCTTCGATTTCCTGCGGCACGATCTTGACGCCGCCGCGAATGATGAGGTCGTCCATGCGGGCGGCCATGCGCACGAAGCCTTGCGCGTCACGCGCGGCGATATCGCGTGTGAACAGCGGTGTGCCGCGTATCGGCAGCAGCGTGCCGTCGCGTTGCAGTACGCCAAGCGCGAGCTTCGCGCCGTTCACCACGACCTGCCCTTCGACATCGGGGCCGCACGACACGCCTTCGGGATCGACGATATCGAACGCGATATGCGCGGCCGGATAGCCGACCGTGCCGATCTTGCGCCGCTGCAGCCGGTTGCCGCACATCCATCCCGCTTCCGACGATCCATACAGGTTCAGGATGCGGATGCCGTACAACTGTTCGAATCGCCGCCACTGAACGGGCGACAGCGGCGCCGTGCTGCATGTCATGGCGCGCAACGTGGCGAAGGTGCCGGCTGGCATGTCGAGCGGCGCTTCGAGCAGCATATTCAGCACCGTCGGCACGCCCGCGCACACCGTGACTTGCTGCTCGCGAATCCAGTCGCCGAAACGGCTGCGCGAGAAGCGCCGCGCGACGCATAGCGTCGAGCCGAGTTGCAGAAAGGGAATGAAGCTGAGTATCTGCGCGGAGTACCAGTCGAACGAACGGTATTCGAGCATGCGGTCGTCGCGGCTCAGGCCGAGCAGGTCGATGCTGTCGAGTCCGTTGAGCCAGTAGCACGCGTGGTCGTAGACGACGATCTTCGGAATGCCCGTGGTGCCCGACGTGCAACACATCGACGCGATATCGTTTGCGTCGGATACGGTTGCGGCGTCGGGCAAAGGCGTCGTGTCGAGCGACTGTGTATCGCCCGGCTTGAGGGCGAGGGTGATTGCATCGTCGCCGCGAATAGCGCGTACGCGATCCGGCAATGTCCATGAAGCAAAGCGCACCACACGCACATGTGCGCCCGCCACGTCCGTATTGGCCGCGTCGTCGGGAAACACCACGAGATCCGGCTGGATCGTATCGAGCAGCTTGCGCGCCGTTTCGTGGCCGATGAAGAGCACGTCGAGAGGACACACGATCGCGCCAAGGCGCCACGCGCCGAGCCACAGCAACAGCTTATCGGGCGCTTCACAGTCGGCGAGCACGACGCGCGTGCCCTTCGTCACGCCGCGCTGCGCGAGTTGCCGGGCGATCGCGTCGACGGATTGCGCAAGCTGTTCGAAGCTCATGCTGACCTGCCCGTCGACATCGACGATCGCGGGCTTGTCAGGCGTTTCCCGCCGGTGCTGTTCGAGCAGAGCGGCAACGGTGCGCCAGGTCGGATCGGCTACGGGGTGACGGGCGCTCGACATGAACTCAGCAAGGCTCCGGCACGGACGGCGCCATGACGCGGCGCGGCGTCGCCGCGCTTTCCGGGGCATGGTTTTCGCCGAGGCGCGCGAGCGCCCATTCGCGGAATAGCTCGACCTTCTTCGTGCGCGCCTTGTCGTTGGGCGACGAGACGAAATACGCGGAACTGGACGGCACGCGCACATCGAACGGCGCAACGAGCTTGCCGCTCGCCAGATCGCCGTCGACGAGCGGCGTGCGGCCAATGGCAATGCCGACGCCGTCGCAGGCCGCAGCAAGCGATGTCAGTTGCAGGTGGAACACCGACTCGCCCGCGAATTCGACGGGCTCGCGCACGGCGGCTTCGAGCCACGCGGGCCAGTCGTCCTGATACATCGAATAGAAGTAGGTGCGAACCTGCCGCATGCGCGCGAGACCTTCCGCGACCGAGCCGAACTTGCCCGCTTCTTCGAGCACGGCGGGCGAGCACACGGGAAAGAACTCCTCGCCATGCAGCCGGTCCGAACGCGCCGACGCCCAGCGCCCGGAACCATAACGGATCGCCACGTCGTAGCTGTTGCGGTCGAACTCGTTGAAGGTGGAACTGGTGGCGACGTGCACCGTGATGTCGGGGTAAGCGCGCTGGAATTCGGGCAGCGCGGGGATCAGGCATTTGACCGCGTAAGTGGGCAGACACGTGACCGTGAGCACCGTGCTCGGCTTTTTCTTGCGCGCATGCGCGGTTGCGATGGACAGCAGATTGATCGCCTCGTGCACGGAGTCGAGATACTCGCGTGCGGCAGGCGTCAGCGTCAGGACATTGCGGCGCCGCACGAACAGCTTCACTTCGAGCCGTTCCTCGAGCGTTTTGATCTGATGACTGATGGCCGTTTGCGTCAGTCCGAGTTCCTGTGCGGCGCGGGTGAAGCTCAGGTGTCGCGATGCGGCCTCGAACGCAAGCAAGCTCTGCAGAGAGGGTATGTAGGGTCTCATCTAGATGTCAACGCCATACAGGTCACCTGGTAACGGATTGTAGCGGGTTTCATCGGCGGATTCCGATGCGCTGCGCGGCCGTGCAAGCGCCCGGCGGCTGCCCAGGCTGAACGCCGCCGGATGCACGGATGATCGGCCCGATACGACCCCTGCGGAAATGAAACTTTTTCATGCCGGCATGAGAAAAGTTAGTTTGCGCATGCCGAAAGCGCTCATGCACTCTTGGTCCCGTTGGACGAAGCGTCCTCTATTGGCCCAGATGAATCAATTGTTGCAAACCCGGAACATCCGATATCCAGCGGCGGTGTGCGGGCGATCCGCGGCCCTGCACGCGGTTTGCAACGCGCGCTGTGCAGGGAAAACAAGAAGCGACGAGCGGGACGTGCCGTTCGGTCGCAGAAGGGAGAATAACGATGGACATCGATGTGCTGGAAAATCCGTTTCTTGCCAGCCTCGGCATGACGCGTAGCGATTGGCGTGAAGGCTACGCGGAATTTCGCCTGGATCTGCAGCCTGAATTGCTGAATCGCCAGCGCGTGCTGCAGGGCGGCGTGGTGGCGACGTTGCTCGACGCCGCCTGCGGGTACGCGGGGCTGTACAGCGCCGACCCGCAACGGCCTATTCACGGCGTGACCTTGTCGTTGACGCTGAACTTCCTCGACAAGGGTGTCGGCTCGACCTTGATCGGCAGAGGCATTCTCGAACGCAAGGGCCGCTCGATCTTCTTCGCGCGCGGCGAAGCGTGGATCGATTCGAAGACGCTGATCGCTACGGCACAGGGCACGTTCAAATACGCGGGCGGTTATGGGCGGCGCGAGCCGTCGAACCCGCCCGGCGGCGAACTCGACTGATTCGCCGCATCGCATGAATCCTTCTCATCCCCGACATGAACGATGGTCGTTTGCGCCGCGTATTGCGTTGCCTCAATGTTGCTCAATGTTGCGATGGGGCAGCTTTCGGGCGTCGCGCTACCGGCATGTAACGCCCGTCAGGAAACGCAGTACAAGGAGACATAGGACGTGACAAAGAATTCGAACACACATTCGCTGGATCTGCGTGCATGGCTCGACGAGGCGCGCGCGCTCGGCGAATTGACCGACGTATCGGGCGCCGACTGGAACCTGGAACTGGGCGCGATCAGCGAGCTGAACGTGAAGAAGGAGCGGCCCGCCGCGCTGCTCTTCGACGACATTCCCGGTTATCCGCAGGGACATCGCGTGCTGACATGCAGCACCGCGAGCCCGGCGCGGCTTTCGTCGATCTTGCGCGTCGGACATCAGGCTACGCATCGCGCGCTGGTGGAGACACTGCGCGGCAAGCCGAAGCAATGGCAGGCCCATGCGCCGGAATACGAACCCGTGACGACGGCGAGCGGCCCTGTGCTCGACAACATTCAATCGGGCGCCGACGTCGACCTGTTCTCATTTCCCGCGCCGCTGTGGCACGAGAAGGACGGCGGCCGCTACATCGGCACGGGTTGCATGGTCGTCACCAAAGATCTCGACTCCGACTGGATCAACGTCGGCACCTATCGCGTGATGATTCACGACAGGAATCACGTCGGCCTCGACATGATTCCGGGCAAGCACGGCGCGATCCAGTACGACAAGCACATGAAAGCGGGCAAGCCGTTCCCGGTTGCGATCGTGATCGGCTGCGACCCGCTCGGTTATCTGATTTCGGGCATCGAAGTGCCGTTCGGCATGTGCGAGTACAACTACATCGGCGCGATATTGAAGCAGCCCGTTTCAGTGGTGAAGGGGCAGTTGACCGAGCTGCCGTTTCCGGCCGCATCGGAAATCGTGATCGAAGGCTATGCGCATCCCGGCGACGTGAAGATCGAAGGCCCGTTCGGCGAATTTCACGGCTATTACCCCGGCAAAGCGGAGACCGCGCCCGTCGTGACGATCGAGCGCATCTACTACCGTAACAACCCCATCATCATGGGCAGCCCGCCCGCGAAGCCGCCAAACGATTATTCGTATTCGAAGGCCGTGATGCGCTCGGCGCTGCTCGTCGATGCGCTGCAAGCGGCGGGCGTGCCGGACGTCGCGGGCGTGTGGGCGCATGAGATCGGCGGCGCGCGCATGTTCAACGTCGTTGCGATCCGCCAGCGCTATGCGGGCCACGCGCGGCAGGCAGGGCACATTCTGAGCCAGTGCGGTGTGGGTGCGTACATGTCGCGCTATTCGATCGTGGTCGACGACGATATCGATCCCGCCAACCTGCAGGAAGTGATGTGGGCCGTCGCAACACGCACGGACCCGGACATCGATATCGACATCGTCAAACGCGGGATGGGTTCGAAGAACGACCCGATGTCGATCGCGAACCCGTACAAGGCGCCGTTCAATTCGAAGGCGGTCATCGACGCATGCCGGCCGTTCGATTTTCTTCACGAGTTTCCGCAAGTCGCGGAAGCCAGCAAGGAATTGCAGGAAAAGACGCGCGCGAGGTGGGAACACATTCTCGGCTGATGCGGCGCTGAGTAGCACGAGGGGTACTAAGCGGCGCGCTTACGCGCCGGATACAGATCATGCAGGCCGCCGTTTTTTCTGGCGCGCAGACAGACGCGCCTTTGACGGCGGCTGACAAGGAGAATGACAGATGGAACTGACAGGCGAACAGATACTCCCGCTGCCGCGCGAACGCGTATGGGCTGCGTTAAACGACCCGGAGATTCTCAAGGCATCGGTGCCGGGCTGCGAGTCGTTCGAACGCGTCGACGACAACCAGTTTCAGATGGTGATGGCCGCGAGTGTCGGCCCGATTAAGGCGCGCTTCAAGGGCAAGATGGTGCTGACCGATTCGCAGCCGCCGCAATCGTATTCGATGACCTTTGAAGGATCGGGCGGCGCGGCCGGTTTCGGCAAGGGCGGCGCGCATGTCGATCTGCTGACCGATAGCGCCGGCACGCGACTCGTGTACCGCTCGCATGCGCAGGTGGGCGGGCGTCTCGCGCAGGTTGGCGCGCGTTTGATCGACGGTGTCGCACGGAAGATGGCTGAGGACTTTTTTGGCCGCTTCACGGCGGCCGTGGTCGGGCCGCAGGAGCAGGTAGCGGGTGACGATGCGGCGATCCCGGCCGATAACGCATCGGGCCCGGCGGGGACGCATTCGTCATCGTCCTCGTCTGCGCAACCGGCGCGAAGCGCGGGCGGCAAGACCTGGACATGGGCCTTGGGCCTCGTGGTCGTGATTGCGTTGATCGCCGTGTACGCGTTGCACTAACAAGAATAACGGCAGAGGAGACGACGATGCACGAAAGCAATGCGCTGCAGGGCGCAGTGAGACAGGAGGTCACGTAGACTGCGACCGTTCAGGCTACGGCAGATGCGGCGAAAGAGGCGCTGATCCGGCGCATCGAGAGCGTGCCGTTTTCGCGTTGGCATACGAAGGCGCGGATCATCATCGGCAGCGCGACGTTCTTCGACGCCTTCGATGCGCTGTCGATCGCTTTCGTGCTGCCCGTGCTGATCGGCCTGTGGCATATCGAGCCGCTCGAAATCGGCGTGCTGATTGGCGCGAGCTATATCGGGCAATTCGTCGGCGCGCTGATATTCGGCTGGTACGCCGAGCGGCGCGGGCGGATTCGCAGCGCGACAATCGCGATTGCGATCATGTCGGTGATGAGCATGGGCTGCGCGATGAGCGGCAGTTTCGCGATCCTGCTTGTGTGCCGCTTCGTGCAGGGCATCGGCGTGGGTGGCGAGATGCCTGTTGCCGCGACGTACATCAGCGAGTTGTCGAATGCGCACGGGCGGGGCAAGTACTTTCTGCTGTATGAGTTGATCTTTCCCGTCGGGTTGATGACGACGGGACAGCTTGGCGCGTGGCTCGTGCCGATCGTTGGATGGAAGATCATGTTCTGGATCGGCGCGGTGCCGGGTCTGGCGATCGCGGTACTGGTTTCCCGCTTGCCTGAGTCGCCACGCTGGCTGATTGCAAGAGGACGCCTCGACGAGGCGGAAACCGTCGTCAGTGCGATGGAAGCGAGCACCGATCGCCGCATCGCGCCCGGTCCGAGGAAGCAGCCCATCGATGTTTCCGCGAATGCACGCGCGGGCTGGCGTGAATTGCTGTCGCCGTTCTATCGCGGCCGCACATTTGTCGTGTGGGCGCTGTGGGCGAGTGCTTTCTTCATAGCGAATAGTCTCAACAACTGGTTGCCTACGCTGTATCGGTCGTTTTATCACCTGCCGTTGCAGACGGCACTGCGCGCTGCATCGATGACGAATATTGCGCAGGTTGCCTTGCTGCTCGTTTGTGCTTATGTCATTGATCGCGTTGGACGACGCAACTGGACCGTGACGGCTTTCTGTGTTGCTGCCGTTCTGTTTGCGTGTCTTGGGCTGTTCGGCGCGCACGATGTATGGGCCGCAATGGTGCTCGGGACGTTGAGCTATGGGCTGGTTGGGTCGATTGCGGCTGTGCTGTATCTGTACACGCCTGAGGTTTATCCGACTCGAATGCGTGCGACTAGCACAGGGCTCGCGACTTCGTGGCTGCGGTTGGCGTCTGCTGTCGGGCCATCGCTGGCCGGGTTGCTGCTGCATAAGCAAGGCATCGGGTCTGTGTTTGTGATGTTCGCGATGGTGGCCGTGTTTGGTGCGCTTTGCGCGATGAAGATGACGGAGACGCGGGAGCGGAGTCTGGAAGAGATTGCGCCTTAGATGAAGGGTTTTTGTTCGTCTGATTTGATCTGCAAGGAGCACTACGACGAAGCGAGTGTGAACTGAATGTGAGGCGCGGCAAGGCGTCTGTCATCGACGGTAACGAGTTGCGCTTCGTGGTTGCGTGGCGTGCGGTGCGTTGTGCACGTTTCTGGGGGTAAGATAGGGTTTACGCTAGAGCCCTATCGGAGGCCACCATGAAACTCATCGTTAGTGTTGCTGCGGTTTCTGCAGCTTTGTTGTTGCCATTTGCCGCGTTTGCGCAGTCGAGTGCGCCTCTTACGCGTGCGCAGGTTCGGCAGCAGGTTATTGAGCTGGAGAATGCGGGATATAACCCGTCGACTTCGGATTCGACTGCTTATCCGGAGAATATTCAGGCAGCGCAGAATCGGCTAAATGCCGCTAAGGCTGCCGGCGGGTATGGTGGGGTTGTTGATAGTTCTGTCAGTTCCGGGGCGGGGCGCAGGTTCTATCAGGGCGATGATTCGCAATAGTCGTTGGTGTTTGCTGCGCACGCGGTTTTGTTTGCTCGTGTTTTCGTCGGCATCCGCGATGTGGTGTTTGCCGTTCACGCGTCGCCCCTGTGCGGGGCGGCACTTACTTTTCTTTGCCGCCGCAAAGAAAAGTAGGCAAAAGAAAGCGGCTAACACCGCCAATCCTAGTTCCTGCCTGAGGGCCCCCAGACGGTCCCACGCTACGACGTGACTTATGTTCGTTGCCAACGCTTTGAATTGACGCCTCATCCGCTTCGCGCGCCCGCGTCGCCACATACGTCATCAAATTTCCCACGTTCTATAGTGGCAAACTGTGTGTAGGCCGTAGAGCGACGCACGCCTCACTTCGGACCGATAGCACGCGCACGCCTCCATGCAAGAGCGCTGAGCTATACGTCGCGACAACCCACAGTTTGCCACCTGGGCGGCGGTAACGATTCGCTGCCGCTAGCTCTTGTGCGGGTGTGTGAAGCGGGTGAGGCGTACAGAGAGAGCATTGGCAACGCAGACACAGTCGGCTCGAATGAGGACGGCGGAACTGGGCGCGGACTATCACGTGACGGTAGCCAACACGGTGACATTCGGTGGCTACCTGTCGTGGCTATCGGGAACGCGTTACGCCGAACTGGGTGTCGGCGATGTATATGCACTGTCCAAGCGGACCGTGGTGTACGCGCAAATGACCTGCCAGCATGCCGATGGCGTTGGAAACGCAGCAATGCCGTTGCTCGCGCCATCGGATGGTGCCAATCAGACGGCGTTTCGCGTTGGTCTGCATCACTTCTTTTGACACGTACTCAGGCGAATGCGTAAGGTCCGCCTCTTTCAATTGCGGCTCGATATGCGGGCCGCGAGTGAATGCGATGCAAGAAGGCGTTTAGATTTGCGTACCGGTCATCGAGTCCGCCGCGTTGACGGGCGGCCTCTAACGGGAAGCTCATCATGATATCGACGGCAGTAAATGATTCACCGGCAAACCACGGACGCCTGGATAATTCGCTATCCATCCATGCGAGATGATCTTCGAAAGAACGCCTTAGATCCGCCGCCGTACGTCCTGCATCGCCCATCCGCCCCAGAACCAGCAGCGCGAAAAGCGGAGGCATCAGAGAGCCCTCGGCGTAGTGCATGAAGTGTTGATACCGGCGAGCACTTTCCGGTTCAACTGGTCTGCCAATCTTTGCGTCAGCACCGTCCAAAATGTGCTCGAAGATCAAACCCGACTCTGCAAGCGTCAGGTTGCCATCCTGAACGAGTGGCAGCTTGCCGAGCGGATGTATCCCGCCCACGGCGGGCGGCGCCTGGCCCGTGATCGGATCGCGACCGTAGCGAATGACCTGATAAGGCAACGCCAGTTCTTCGAGTAGCCATAGTACGCGCTGCGAACGCGAATTTTCGAGGTGATGCACGGTGATGTTCATGCAAGGTCCCACACATTAACTGCTTGCCGAAGGAGGTCGATGTCGGCATGCGTCGATTGATAGTGCGACCGAGTCTACGTGGGGCGAAGGTATTCGATAATCCGTCAGTGGAAGAATTCACTCTTCTTGTAACGCGAATGCTCGTGGCCCGCGCGTGAGGGCATCATTCAGCGCGAGTTCATTGGTTGATGCGAAAATCGTGCTTTGCTCACCGATTCACGTTTCGGAGGACTCGCGTGCACGACTTCCCACGCATCAATCCCGTTCGCCTGCTCGACGATCTCAAGACCTTGCGCAGCTTTGGCGCCAATGGACCCGGCGTGGTGCGCCTGTCGCTCTCACCGGTCGATATGGAGGCGCGTCGCTGGCTCGCGGGGCGCATGACGGATGCTGGACTGGATGCAACTATCGATGGTGTCGGGACGGTGTTCGGGCGTTCGCGCAAGTCCGGCCCGGCGCTCGTTATCGGCTCGCATACCGACACGCAACCGACTGGCGGCTGGCTGGATGGTGCGCTCGGCGTGATCTATGGCCTCGAAATCGCGCGCGCCCTTGACGAATGCGCTGCGACGCGCGACTTCGCGGTAGACGTTGCATCGTGGATCGACGAAGAGGGCACGTTTTCGAGTTTTCTTGGCAGTCGCAGTTTCGCCGGCGATGCGATCGATGCGTCGTTACAGCACGCACGCAATCGTGATGGCGTGTTACTCTGCGACGCGCTCGCACAGGCGGGCGTGGCGAATGTGCCGCGCGTGATGCTCGATCGTGCGAGACAACGCGCGTATCTCGAACCGCATATCGAGCAGGGTGGGCGGCTCGAAGCATCGGGGAAGTCGGTTGGCGTGGTGACGACGATTGTCGGCATCCGCGAGTTTCAGTTGCGCTTCACCGGGCAGCGGAATCACGCGGGCACGACGCCGATGTCCATCCGACGGGATGCGGGCGCGGCGTTGGTTGCATTCATCGCGCGTGTTGACGATGCCTTTGGTCGGCTGGCGGACGCAGATACGGTGTGGACTGTCGGCCGGATCGATCTCGATCCGGGTTCGTTCAGTGTGGTGCCGGGCAAGGCCGATATGTACTTGCAGTTCCGCGACGGTAACGCCGAGCGGCTACATGCGATGGAAAGCACGCTTGCTGCGCTAGTGGATGAGTGGAATGTGCAGCATGCCGTGCAGGTTGAGCTGATACCTTGCAATGGTCCAGAGGAGCCGGTCGTGATGGATACGGCGTTGCAGCAGCATATTGCGCAAGCGGCCGAAGCGGTCGCGCCGGGCCAGTGGATTCACATGCCGAGCGGCGCATCTCACGATGCGCAGGTGATCGCGCATCACATTCCCGCTTGCATGCTTTTCGTGCCGAGCATTGGCGGCGTCAGTCACGATTTCATCGAGGATACCGCCGAGGCGCATATCGTACTCGGGTGTGAGGTGGCGGCGCGGGCGGCGGCGGGGATAGTGGAGGCGTTGCGGGGTTCGGTTTGATGCCTGATGCCTTCGGCGTCAAGAGGCACCAGGGGTTGAAGAACCGGCCGTCAGCACCTAACGTGCTCTTTACGACCTCAGGAGACTGTCATGGCCAGAATCGAAGCGAAGTTGGCGGAAATGGGATTGGTATTGCCGCAGCCACTACAGATGCCGGCCAATGTCCGTATGTCGTTGCCTTTTGCATGGGTGCGCGTGAGCGGCAAACGGGCATTCATCTCAGGACATGTGCCGCTGTGCGCGGACGGCACAATCGCCCAACCCATTGGGAAGGTCGGCGCCGAAGTCTCGCCAGACGAAGGTTATTTTGCTGCGCGCGGCGTTGCTCTTGCACATTTGGCGAGTCTCCAGAGAGCGCTGGGCGACCTGGATCGTATTACCGCATGGCTGCGCGTTCTGGCAATGATCAATGTCGCGCCTGGTTTCGACCAGATGCCACGCATCGCAAATGGCTTCTCGGATCTTATTCTTGAGCTATTTGGCCCAGACATCGGGACACACGCGCGCTCCGCAGTCGGCGTGGCGTTGCCTTTTGGGGTGCCCGTCGAATGCGAGGCGGAGGTTGAGATCGACTGACTGCACTGACGGCAAGGTTGGAAGCGACGGCTCCCGTCTGCATCATCAGAAAAAATACGCGATCAGCAGTCCCTCGGTTACGACGCCGAGAATCGTGCTGACCAGGATCGTCGCGGTGGCGTCGCCCGTGTACGTATTGCTCTTGAGCGCGAACATGGCGGCCGCGGTCGCAGTCGGCACGGCGCCCGTGATAACGGCCTGGTGAGCCGGTGCGCCCACTACCCCGAACAATACGGCGCCAAGCGCCATCAAGGCGGGTTGCAGAAAGTTCTTGATACCCAGGTTCGCCAGGACGTTGGCGTTGATCACAAAGCGTTCTCCATAAAGTATCAATCCGAGTGCGAATAGCGACGTGCCGCCGGCAGCCTTTGCGATCAGGTCGACGGAGGTCAACACCGGGCCCGGCAGCGTGACATGGCAGAAACTCAGCACCATGCCGGAGATAGGCAGCCAGACAATGGGATTG
>Ga0247692_1000275_pt1 | contig 12242 bp, 8 predicted proteins | sample CNK33_metaG_FD_183041 | JGI IMG/M metagenome (GOLD analysis project Ga0247692, IMG submission 183041) | Soil microbial communities from Purdue University Martell Research Forest, Indiana, United States - CNK33 | ecosystem: Environmental > Terrestrial > Soil > Temperate forest > Bulk soil | place...
GCAGTGCGTGGGGCAGCAACATCTGCTGCTGCGGCTCGTAGGGGAGATAGCTTGTTGGCATCTCCTGACAACGGTTACCCGGCCCGGCCGGATGACATCAGATTTCTGCCGCGCACGCTCCTAGCGCAGGTTATTTACGGTAAATAGCCCGTCGTCCACCCCCTACCATTCACGCCCGACTTTCAAGCGCGGCAAATTCGTCGTGCACCTTCCCCAATGCAAAACGGAGGGAGATGGCGCCTTCTCCGCTCCCGCGGCCATGTGCGCACCCTTATTTACCGTAAATAACCCGAGACTCTCCCAGACCGCTACGAAGAATTCCACCGCGAAGCCCTAGCCAAACCACGCAGCACGCACACTCGCCGGGCCCACGCGACACAGTGCGCACACACGACGTGACGGCCCGATCGAGGAAACCCTACCCACAAGCGCCGCGCGAAGTATCGCCCGAACCTGAAGCACCACCCACGAGCAAGGCCACGCCGAAGCACGCCAGCCGGCAAAAGCGCCATGCTGGACAAAACCGCGGAGAATCCGGGAGAGACCGGTCGAACGACCGAGAAGAGAAGCGGCGCCACCAAAAACAAACGCCGCAAGGGGAAGGCATTCAACTACCGAAACACAAACAAACCACATCAGGCCGGGTGCCACCGCCCGATCAGCCCGGCACCCCGCCAAAATCTCAACCAGCCGACGACTGCACGTCCTCAAGGAACCCAGTAATCAACTGCCGCAACTCTTCGACGCGATCTTGTGGCACACCGCTAGCACGCAGACGAATCACCAGCAGTTCGCCCTTTCGCTCGATCCCAACCTCCTCTTCCTTCCGAACAGGAGCCGCAGGACGAGCCGCCGCCAGCAACGCAGAAAGCACCTCAGGAGCCGTCCGCGACGAATCCTCGACAAGCTCGACCGCCCGCTGCACGATCTCGTCGGCTGCTTTCTTGAGCGCGACAGACAATTTCCGCGCAGCCTGAAACTGGATATCGTGCGGTGACGGAAACGCGCCAACCACCTCGGCCGGAAGCTCAGCCACGAGAAGCGCGCTAGAGATATTCCCCTGCGACAGACCGCACGCCTTCGCCATCGCGTTTTGCGACGGCCACAATTTGTCGTCGAGCGCACGCTTGTACCAGACGCCCTGTTCCCACGGACTCAGGTTCTTCCGCGCGCGGTTCTCCTGATCCATCTGGACAAACTGGCCTTGCTCCGTGATCTCGCCATCGACGATCGCGTTCACCGGCAAATCGAGTTCCAGACACGCGCGATGTCGACGGTGCCCGAATACAATCTCGTATCCTTCACCGTCGCTCGAAGGACGTACCTTGATCGGTTGGGTATTGCCGCCCGCCTCCGCGATCAGCGACTTGAGTTCGGCAAAACTCTCATCGCCGAAATCCTGGCGGTTCGCCCATTTGGACGCCTGGATCGCCTTCGGATCGAGCGCACGAATCGCGACGGCGCCATCGTATTCTTTGAGCTGGGCTTCCAGTTGCGAGACGCGATCAGAGCTCTCCCGCATCGCGCTGCGAAACGCCAGCATCTGCCCCGGCGCCGTTCGCGGTGATGCATTCCTTCCCGCCTCCTGGGGCGGGGCAGGAACCATCAAGTCCCCCGTCTTCTTCGCAAGCCTGTCCTTGATCGACATTTACTCCTCCCTTTATTCTGACTTCGCCCAGAAGGCCACAATGGATTGCTCGACGATTTCCGTCACACGGTCATAGGCTTCGCGCGCCCTTCGGTACGTCTTCGCGTTGCCGTCGTATCGGGAGATGTCATACACGGTGCCGAACTCCGCCGAGCTTGCCGCTGTCACCGCAGTCTTCGGAATCTCGACGGGCAGAACCTTCTCCGCATACGTCGCCGAGATCCATTCCCGCACGACGCCTGCCGCTGCATCGGCAGGGTCCACGCGCGAAAGCAACACGTGGATGAACTCGAACGATTTGTCCGTGTTCGTTTCGGCCGTGAGGTTCGACGCGAGATCGCTAAAGAGCGTCCAGAATTGCGCCGAGCTGGCAAAGTCGAGTGCATTCGGCGGCGTCGGAACGATCAGGCCGTCGGCGGCCATGAACGCGTTGACGGTGCCGTAGCTCAGCGCCGGCGGCGTGTCGATGATGATCACGTCATAGTTGCTGCGCGCCTGCTCCAGGCTCGTATTCAACACGTTCCAGAATTCGAAGTCCGGTTCCTTCATCTGCCGGCTCGGCAAGATGAATTCAACGTTGAACAGCGACGACGACGCGGGCACGAGATCGATGCCATCCCAATAGGTCTCGCGGATCGCGTATTCGATGCTCGTTTGATCGCCCGTCGCCAGAGCGGTGATCGTCGAATCTTCCTCGACTTCGGTATCGGGAAGAATGCCGAACAGCGTCGTCAGCGAACCCTGCGGATCCGTGTCGATCACGAGCACGCGATGACCCCGCAGGCTCAAGCCCTGCGCAAGCGTCATCGCCGTAGTCGTCTTACTGACGCCGCCCTTGAAGTTACCGATGGCGACCGTCATGGCCGGCGCGTTCGCCGGCCGCAGCGCGTTGCCGCGGTAGGCGCGTACCCATTCACGGGCTTCCAGCAGGGAGAATTCGCGCCGAGAGCCCGTCGCGTTGACGGTGCCTGGGGGGAGGTCCCCTTTCGACGTGCGATAAGTGATTTGACTCTTGTCGACTTCACACAGCGCAGCAAGCTGTGAAGCGTTGAAAACGGGAGGGTTTTTGCGTGCGTTCGGGGCCAGCATGCGACCCCGAACCTGCGAGACGATGTCAGTCGCGCGAGCGGCCTGATCGACGATATCTTGAATAGTGATGTTCATTAGCTGATCCGCGAAAGACGATGCAGTCAGCTTATATCAGATGGCTCAACAGAAAGCCATCCATTCAACGGAAAATCGCTATTTTTATGAATTCCGTTGCAACGAAACTTCCTGGTGATTCTCAGAAAGCCACCCGTCGAACTTTGTCGCGTCGAATTCCGGACGCACGCGATTTCTCAGCCACGACGCGAAATTCACCCGCCCCACGGAGCCTGAAAACAGCCCCGGGCTATCCGGGCGAAACTCACGTGCATACTTCGCTCCGTCGCCTTCGACGAACTGTCGGGCAAACGCGCGCTTCTCATCCTGCGTCAGCGCCTTGACGGCCGAGGCGCACTGGAGGCGATCGAAGTCGATCCGCAATTCCTGCATGCGAGCGTCGAGCGTGCGCGTGCGGGCTGCCGCCGCCTGTTTCTGAGCCTTTTCGCGCTTTTCTTTTTCGTATTCCGGCTCAGAAACATCTGCCTTATTTTCGATCAGCGTGCGAATAAAGCCGGCTGTAGAACGCTTGATCTGACCTTTGCGGTCTTTCTCTTCCGCCAACTGCACAACCAGGCGTGCCCGCTCCTCGTCCTCGATGACGAAACTGAGCGCCAGCTTGTCGCCAATCCCGTGAGCCCGAAGCTTCCGATAGATTTCGCTGTCACGGACGTGCGCGAACTCGTCTTCCGTCTCAGGCGTAAGAAGCGACTGCTGCGCGCCTTGCCGGATAAGAAACTTCACCCCAGTCACTGACCGGCCGAGGCGCTGATATTCGACGTCGACGTTAATGTCTGAGACGTCGTTGATCTCCTTCACGGCCTTCTGAATCACCTTGCTGTTCAGGCGGCGAAAATCGTCGTAATACTCCTGGGTCGCACCCAGCAGTTTGCGAAGGACGGGTAGTTCGATCCAGCCGGTCGAGCCAACCTTCTGAAAACGCAGGCAGTTTTCGTAAAGCGTCAACGCATGCGACTTCGAAAATTTGCGCTGCACCCCGAGATTGACGGTCGCGTAAATCGACGGATCGTAAAGCTTTTCCGCCAGCGCCTCGTCGTAGCGATACGAGCAGACGCCCGCCCGAATCTCCGCGAACGACAGAATCGGCATGACGCTCCATCGTTCCCGGCCGTCATCCATCACGTTGAACTCAACCGCCGTAGTGGCAAGCTGCTTGAGCGCTTCTCGAAGCTTTTCGGTGTTTTCGCTTTCGGTCCAGCCGAGCACGAGCATGAGCGTCCGCACCGGTAGACGGTGGGTTCTCGTGTTCAGAAGGTTGTCGTATGAATGCAGTAGCAGCACGTTGGACAGCTTCCGCTCCAGCAGCGAAAGTTCGCCGCTCGTGTGGATGGCCGCCACGTGCTTTTTGACGCTTTCAGTACGAACCTCAGTCGGCGAAGATCTGGGCATGCCCGGGATTGTGCTCTAAATGACCCCACCGCGCAATCACCATGCGGGACATCTGTTCGACGAGAAAGTTGAAACGTCCCAATTTGCGTTGCGCGACGAGACCTATCCACACCCCTTTCGATCGATTCACCACAAACGGGGACGCTTCCGCCGCATTTGGGGTCGCGAAACGCCCCAGACGGGGACGTATAGCCAGAAGTGACACCCCGAACAGGGACAGTTAACGCCCCAACCGGGGACGTTTACGTCTGGAAAGCCTTACTGGATAAGGATTCTAGGTCTGTAAACGAAGTAAACGTTGTTTACCAAACGGTATACAAACCTCAATACACCCCATCCGGGGACAATCGCCGAGCTTTTGTTGCTGTTTTCTATCCCAGAGACTCGAGTACAAGGCAAACAATCGGCGCTCTTGCAAATCGACAAAAGCTCGAAGCGTTAACAGCAACCAGAGCTAACTCTCTGAGTGCAAAACGCAATTTCTGCGGATCGCGAAATCGCAAACTTGCCGCCGGTGTATTTATCGTAAATAAGTGCCAGCCAGTTCATTGCTCGCCAAGACCTTTCGCCCCAGTTGGGGACAATTAGGCGGGTTGTCCTCTGCGGCCGCGTACGCCACCCCGAATGGGGACATTGAACCGATTCTGGCGCGATGACGGGGCGAAAAGGGCTTCCATCCCGCCTTAGCAGCCTTGAACGGCCATATAGACGCACCGTTTCAAAAGAATCTCTCGCACCGGGCACCCTACATGGGGACATTCATGCGAATGCCCTGCAAACAGCAGCGCATCGGGACCAGCCTCACCCCAAGCGGGGACATCACGTAGATCCGCCGTCTATTTACGGTAAATAATCGCGTGCCGTGACACGCTCAACGCCAAAATCAGGTCACACGCGACACAAACCTCCGGCCAACGCCGCCAGCCGCTCGCCCATTTTCGACCAGCAAGCGTTCCCATCCACTCATTCGAGGAACTAGGAAACCCGACAAAAACAGCGCAAAAAGCGTGTCGCGAACCGCTCGGCGAACGCCAATCACGCGCTGTCTCCAAATCGACCATAAGGATCACCAGGTAATTCGACGGAATAAAAGCGACCGAAACAGACCGTCCAACACCCATCTTCCGTCCGCGCTATGACAGTCCCCCGAAGCGCGGACCCAGATCAAAACCACCCTAAAACTGATAATTAATCGACACATCGCACACGCCGTTCGTCTTTGTCTGCGTGATCGGGCTGTTAGCCGCGCTGCCCAACAGCCGTTTGAGCGCGCCATCCGCCGTCACGAACCAATGCTTGTTGACGAACCAGATCATCGTGACGCCGAACCCTGCCGATTTCAGCCCCGCACTGGCGTCGTATTGCGAGTATCGGGAATTCGCCGCCTGCGTTGCATTCACGCCGAACCAGCTATTCATATACTTCGAGTCGGCAATGGTCACCGACGGTCCGGCGAACCAGAAGAAACTCTCCGAGCTACCCGGCAACGGCATATACGCACCGAGGTCCGCGACCCATCCGTTGGACCCGCCGAAGCTACGCGTCACCGCGCCGCGAAACACCAGCGGAAACTCCTTCGAAATCACATACTCCCCGGCCAGCTTGACCTCGGGCGCTGGATTGATATTGCCAAGGCCATCGAGCCGTGAGGGATCGTCGTGAGCACGCCGGCCGAGATCGTAGACGGCTGCGATGCTCACGCGCCAGTTCGGGCCTTGCAGAACATTGACGCCCAGCCCTTCGCCTGTCGAAAGAAAAGCGAGGTCCTTGTAGCGGATGTCGGTACTTGGCCCAACCAGCATGTGATAGCGGTCGGATCCGTCATAGCGCGGCTCGAACGTTGAACCTATGCCGATCCGCACTTCCCAATCGGGCCGATTGGTCGGCTGGAACAGCTTTTCGAGCGGGATGCCTGCGGAGTATTGCCATTCGCCAAGGGGCGATGGCGTTTGCGCCAGGGCGGCTGGCGCGCTGCAGATGAGATAGGCGAGGCTGGCGTAGACCGGTAGCTTTGTCATGTCGACGAACGTCTTGGGTTATGGAACGCCGGACGCGGTCCGTTGCGGCCACACATAACGTGTTCAATTCAGGAAGAGGGAATCCCGCGGGAAAGCAGCAAACGCCGTACCTGACCCTCAATGAATTGCGGATTTGCGCGCGCATCTATGCAAGGCGTTTCGAACGCGCTCGCGTCCGTTTCAGCCGCAGCGACTCCCTGAGCGATTCGCCGCACATCGAAACGGCCGGATTCCGGAGATCCGCACAGGCATCGTCGCCAGTCAGTCCGCGTCGCCAGAAAAATCGAATAAAAACAATTGGTTAGGCAAACCGCACGCCACGCCCTCCATTGGCATCGGAGTTGCAAAGAAGGGCGCGCCGCATCGTGCGGCATCCGATAAAACCCAAGGAGACACTATGGATCCGAGCTACACGGAAGCAGGCGCGCGCGCCAGTCAGCCCCAATCCCACTCAATCGCACCCTCCGCATCCAGCGACCGCCTTCGACGCCTCAAGTCGATCTTCTCCGGGTCTGCCGGCAATCTGATCGAGTGGTATGACTGGTATGTGTACTCGGCGTTTGCCTTGTACTTCGCGCGGTCGTTCTTCCCTGCTGGGAACCAGACGGCTCAGTTGCTCAATACGGCCGCCGTGTTCGCGGTCGGCTTTCTTGCCCGGCCGATCGGCGGCTGGCTGATGGGCATCTACGCGGATCGCCACGGACGGCGCTCGGCCCTGCTGGTTTCGGTAGTGCTGATGTGTTTCAGCTCGCTCATCATTGCGCTGTGCCCCAGCTATGACGTGATCGGCGTGGCCGCACCCGCGCTGCTGCTGGTCGCGCGCCTGCTGCAGGGCTTGAGCGTGGGCGGCGAATACGGCACATCGGCGACTTACCTGAGCGAGGTCGCCACAGCGAAGGACCGCGGTTTCTACTCGAGCTTCCAGTATGTGACGCTGATCGCCGGACAGCTTGTCGCGCTGGCGCTGCTCGTGATCCTGCAGCAGTTCCTTCTGACGACGCAGCAACTCGAAAGCTGGGGATGGCGCATTCCGTTTTTCATCGGCGCGGCTGCCGCGCTTGCCGCGATGCGCCTACGCTCGACGATGGAAGAAACCGGCGAATTCGAAAAGGCCAAACACAAGAAGGACCGGCGCGGCACGCTTGCTGAATTGCGCAAGCACCCGCGCGCGGTGTTGACCGTTGTCGGGTTGACGATGGGCGGCACGATCGCGTTCTATACGTACTCGATCTATATGCAGAAATTCCTCGTGAATACGGTCGGCATGAGCAAGCACGACGCGACGCTCGTTTCCGCGGCCTCGCTGTTCCTGTTCGCGCTTCTGCAGCCGATCGTCGGATCGATATCCGACCGAATCGGCCGCCGGCCTGTTCTGATCGCCTTCGGCGTGCTCGGCACCCTGTTCACCGTGCCGATCATGACGGCCATCAGCCAGACGCATGACGCGTGGGTCGCCTTCTTCCTGATCATGGCAGCGCTGGTGATCGTGTCGGGCTACACGTCGATCAACGCGGTCGTCAAGGCGGAACTGTTCCCGGCGGAAATCCGTGCGTTGGGCGTGGGACTTCCTTATGCTTTGACCGTATCCGTTTTCGGCGGCACCGCTGAATATCTGGCGCTATGGCTCAAACAGGCAGGACATGAACCGCTCTTCTACTGGTATGTCACGGCTGCGATTTTTTGCTCGCTGGTGGTGTACCTCTGTATGCGAGACACCGGCAAGCACTCGCTCATCAAGGACTGATGTCCTGCTGAAGATCGCCAGTGGTGTCCGTCTTCACGAGGACACGGCATCATGAAAACGCATCCTATGAGGCGGATACGGCACGTCGCAACGGCTGCCGCGGTGCTCGCGTGTTGCATCGCGACTGCGGGACTCGCGTATGTCGCCGCGCTGCACTACAACTCGCGTGCTCACGCAAACGAAGTGGCGCAGCGTGCGTCTCTCTACGCGTTGACGCTCGAGTCGCAACTGGCCCGCTATGAGTCGCTGCCGCGCATCGCCGCGCTCGATCCCGTGCTTGCGCGGCTGCTCGCGAAGCCCGGCGATCCCGCACTGCAGCGGGCGGCAAATGCCTATCTGAAAGCAGTCCAGACGAATGCCGACCTGTCGGCTGCGTACGTGATGGATATGAGCGGCAAAACCCTGGCCGCCAGCAACTGGGACGAAGAGGGCAGCTTCGTGGGCTTCGACTATGCATTTCGCCCCTATTTCATCGATGCGATGAAGCGTGGCACAGGGCGCTTCTACGGAGTGGGCAACACGACGAAGAAGGCCGGCTACTTTCTGGCCGTGCCCGTCAGCGCGGGCTCGGGTGCGGTCCGACGCGTGGTGGGTGTCGTCGCGATCAAGGCGTCGCTGGATGGCTACGAGGGTGCATTGGCGAAGAGCGGCGACTTCGTGCTGTTCGTCGACCAGGACAACGTCGCGTTTCTCTCGTCTGTGCCCGCATGGCGTTACCGGGCGCTGGCCCCGCTATCGGACGCGACGCGGCGCGCCCTCCAGCAGACGCAGCAATACGGCGACGCGGCGCTCGTCGCGCTATCCACGCGGCCTGCAATGTCGGACCGCGCCGATGCCGCGCAAAGCCAATCCGAACAGCCGTTGCGCCCCGACAAGCTATTCGTCGCGCCTCCGGGGCAAGGTTCCAAGTGGTTTCACGTGCATTACCGACCTGTTGGGCCGCTCGGATGGAAGGTCGCGATCCTGACCGATGACGCCGACGACGAGCGCAGTGCGATGTTCGCCGCCATCAGCGCCGGCGCGGCAACGGCCCTCGTGTTTGCGCTCATTTGGGCCGCGCGCCTGCGCAACAGCCGGAACCAGGAACGGCTGCGCGCGCGGGCGGCATTGCAGCAGGCGCAGCGTGACCTCGAACAACGGATTGCGGAACGCACAGCCGAATTGACCCGCGCCAACGCCGCGCTGGAAGAAAAGGTCGACGCACTCGACGACGCGCGCCGCATTCTGCGAGATACCCGCGACACGGCGATTCAAGCGGGCAAGCTCGCGGCGCTTGGCCAGATGGCGGCCGGGATCACACACGAGCTGAATCAGCCGCTTGCGGCCGTGATGACCCTGTCCAGCAACGCCATCCGGATGACCGAACTCGACCGTCCGGAGGATCTGAAGAAAAACCTGACGCTCATCAACGAGCTGGCCGCCCGGATGGGCAAGATCATTTCGCATGTCAAAGCGTTTGCCAGAAACGACGCCACCAGCAGGGAACCCGTCGCGATCGCCGATTCGTTGCAACAGGCTCTCGCGCTGATCGAATCGCATCGCAAGGCGGCGGGCGTCACGGTGCGCGTGGCGTCCGTACCGGATGACGTCGTCGTGCTCGCCAGTCCGATACGGATCGAACAGGTCTTCGTGAATCTGTTGACCAACGCAATCGATGCAAGCGCGGCCGCCGCAGCGAAGCGCGAAGTGCTCGTCACGACCGAGGTCGTCGATACGCGTGTGCGCATCAGTATTGCCGATAGCGGCCACGGCATCGCGCCGCACACGATGTCGCGGCTATTCGAGCCGTTCTATACGACCAAGCCGTCGGGAAAAGGATTGGGGCTGGGTCTCGTCATCTCGCAGGCCATCGTCGATGAGTTCGGCGGTCGCCTTGAAGCGAAAAACAGCCGCGACGCGGATTCAGGATTGGGTGGCGCGGTCTTCGTCGTCGAATTGCAGCGTGTCACGGAAAAGGTCACAACCAGGCTATGAACTCGCCCGATAACTTCGCCAGCATGCTGGTCTACGTGATTGAAGACGATCCAGTCGTGCGGCTCGGTTGCACGCAGGCATTGTCGCTGGAAGGCATCGCCGTGCGTGAATTCGCCGATGCCGAAAGCGCGCTTGCCTCGCTCAGACAGGCGCCGCCGGCCGTAATCGTGAGCGACGTCCGCTTGCCGGGCATCGACGGCCTAACGTTGCTGGACAGCATCAAGGCGCGTCCCGACGGCGCCGATATTCCCGTCATCCTGACAACCGGTCACGGTGATGTCGCGATGGCCGTCGGCGCGATGCGCTCGGGCGCCTACGATTTCATCGAAAAGCCGTTTCACTCGGAGCGTCTCCTCGACACCGTGCGACGCGCGCTGGAGCATCGCAAGCTCGTCGCCGAGAACCGCAGCTTGCGCGCGCAACTGAGCAGCGAACGAACCTTGCTCGGCAGGTCTGCGCCGATGCAGCGTATCCACAGTCTGATCGATGCAATCGGACCGACGGGCGCCGATGTGTTGATCGTCGGCGAGACAGGCACAGGCAAGGAAGTGCTGGCACGAACACTCCACACGGCAAGCCGCCGCAGCGGCCCGTTCGTCGCGCTGAACTGCGCGGCGTTGCCGGAAGCGGTGTTCGAAAGCGAGATCTTCGGTCACGAGCCGGGTGCCTTTACAGGCGCGCAGCAACGAAGAATCGGCAAGTTCGAATATGCGAATGGCGGGACACTCTTCCTCGACGAACTCGAAACGATGCCGCTCGCGTTGCAGGCCAAACTGCTGCGCGCGCTTCAGGAACGCTGCATTGAAAGGCTGGGCAGCAACACGTCCGTGACGATCGATGTGCGCGTCATCGCCGCCGTCAAGCAGGACCTGAAACAGCTCTCCGATCAGGGCCATTTCCGCGCAGACCTGTACTACCGGCTCAACGTCGTTTCGATCGAACTGCCTCCGTTGCGGCAGCGCGCCGACGATATTCCTGAACTGTTCGCCCACTTCGTGCGGGCGGCGTGCGCACGCTACGGCAAACCCGAACCGGCGTGGACGTCGGAAGACATGATGCGCTGGCAACTGCACGACTGGCCGGGCAATGTCCGCGAACTGAAGAACGTAGCGGAGCGCTTTACGCTCGGCCTCGATGATGGCTTGCCGCAGCCGCCTGCAGGCGCCGATTCGCTTGCATCGCGGATGGTGCGTGCGGAACGCAGCTATATCGAGGAAGCACTGCGCAGTGCAGGTGGACAGGTGATCAGGGCCGCCGAACAGCTGGGCTTGCCGCGTAAAACGCTATACGACAAGATTACCCGTCATGGCATCGACCCGAACGCGTTCCGCCAGGTGTCGCCTCCGAAGGAGTGACGTTGCAATTCGGGACGCGGGCATATAGCACGTTCGCTACCCGCGCCGGTCGTGAATCGCCATCAAGTTAGCGTGCTTTCATGATCTACATCATGGAAGCCATGCGTTGATCAGTTGAGTATCGCCACAACGAGAGAAATCTTATAACCGCGAATGTTTCATCGCGCGCGGTACATACGCCGTGCTGCGTCGAATCGACATCCGGAAAACTACACAAGGGAGACAGTCATGGCGACGATGACGGCTGTAGTCATCCGTACACCTGGCGGACCGGAGGTGTTAAGGCTCGAAGAACGCATGGTGCCTGTGCCTAAAGTCGGCCAGGTTCTCATTCGCGTCAAGGCGTTTGGGCTCAACCGTTCCGAACTCTTCACGCGCCGTGGCTTTTCACCGGACGTGAGCTTTCCACGCATTTTGGGAATCGAAGCGGTGGGTGTCGTCGAAGAAGCGCCCGGCGGCGAATTCGAGAAGGACGATGTCGTTGCAACGGCGATGGGCGGCATGGGGCGTCACTTCGACGGCGGCTACGCGGAATACACATGTGTGCCGGCAAGCCAGATCCAGAAGTTCGACTCGAACCTGTCGTGGGAAAAACTCGGCGCGTTGCCCGAGATGCTGCAAACGGCTTGGGGCTCGCTATCGAGAGCGCTCGGGCTGCAACACGGAGAACGCTTGCTGATCCGTGGCGGGACGACTTCCGTCGGCCTTGCAGCCGCAGCCCTGGCGAAGCATGCGGGCGCGTACGTGATCTCGACCACGCGCAACGCATCCAAAGGCCCATTTCTGCTGGAAAATGGCGTAGACGAAGTCGTGATCGATTCCGGGAACATCGCTGAGGAAGTCAGAGCGCTTCCGGGCGGCGGCGTCGACAAGGTAATCGACCTGGTCGGGACGACGACCTTGAAAGACTCGCTGCGTTGCGCGCGACCGAATGGAATTGTCTGCATGAC
>Ga0247692_1000276_pt1 | contig 12220 bp, 16 predicted proteins | sample CNK33_metaG_FD_183041 | JGI IMG/M metagenome (GOLD analysis project Ga0247692, IMG submission 183041) | Soil microbial communities from Purdue University Martell Research Forest, Indiana, United States - CNK33 | ecosystem: Environmental > Terrestrial > Soil > Temperate forest > Bulk soil...
CCCGCACCTCAGGATGCCCGCACTGTGCATGCACGCGATATCCGCTGGGCAGTTTGAACGCTGGCTGGATACTTTTTCATCGACCCACCGGAGCTATCCGATATGAGCATTTCCGCGATCAACGTACGCAACCAGTTCAAAGGCAAAGTGAAGGAAATCATCCGGGGACCCGTCGTGTCCGAAGTCGATGTCGATACGCCGTTCGGCATCGTCACGTCGGTAATCACGACGCGCTCGATCGACGAACTCGAACTGAAGGTCGGCGCGGAAGTGGTCGCGCTCGTCAAGTCGACGGAGGTATCGATTGCGCGCCTGTAACGCGCGCGTTGCAGGTTCAGACGCTGCCCGCTACTTCGCGTTCGTCGCGCTGGCGGGCGGGTGAACCGACATGTCGTCGTTGGGCGGCTTGCGTGGCTTCTTGACGGGCATATTGTCGGGATTGGTCGCGCTTGCCGCGCCCGAGGCCGCCGCGGGCGGCGGTTTCACCATCGGCGTGCCGCCCGTTTGCGGCGCGACGGTCTGGCCCCACGCCAACTGCGCGACACCCGCCGATGCCGCCAGCACGGCGGCGCTTCCTATCGACGCCCATGCATGACGTCTGAGTTTCATCATCGTCGCAATCATTGGGTTCTCCCTGCGGTTTTTGCTCCTGTTGCTAGGCGCGTGCCAGCCCCTGCGGGCCGCGCGTTCTTCTGCATCGGATAGCGGGTGCGGGGGCGCACCGCGTCCCGTCCCGGCAATCCTGGCTGGAAGTGCTAGCATGAATTCAGCATCGACTGGCGCATTGCCATACGGGCGGCGCGCCGCCAACGAATACGGAGGCTGCGATGACGAAGTCCTTGAGTGCGGGTGCAATCGATACCCTGCGGCAACTGAACGACATCGGAACCGGGCAGGCTGCGCCTGCCGTCGAGCCCGTCGTCGAGAAAGAGTTGCTGGGCGCGGGGCTGGTGGCGAAATCGGGGAAGGGTGCGGGCGTCGAAATCACCTGCGATGGCAGGAAGTATCTGTCCGGCGATTGTGACTGATCCTGACGAGCAAACCTGAGACGGAGGGACGCGCGATGGAGCCGAAAGGCATCGACATGGGCGACTACCAGGAGCGCTACAAGGAGTTCGAGATGGAGGTCTGCGTCGAGCAGGTGCTGACGGGCGTCAAGGCGCACTTCCGCATACTGAAGGACGACGCGGTGATGCTGGACTGGCGGCTGGTGCCGATCGACGGCTTCTGGCCGACGGAGCACGCGGCGGCCGAAGCGGGCTTCCGGGCAGCGCGCGAGGCCATCGACGTCGAACTGCTGGCCGCAGGCGGGTAGGCGTTTTACACGGCGCAAAAAATAAAGCCGGATGCTCTGAGAAGAACATCCGGCTGAACTACACCTGCAACAACAGACTGCGTGGTACTGCCAGGGTACGGCAACTTCCAACTACTGGTACTTCCAGATACTGCTACTTCGCCATCAACGGTACTGCTTTACTACGGTCAAGCTTTGATTGCGGTACTGCTACATCTGGAACTGCAACTTCAAGATTACCTGCTGCCACTTCTACAACGACTGCAACTGCAAGTACTGCGTGCTACCAGTGCTGCTCGATACTGCTGGGTACTGCCTGCTACGAAACTGCTGTTTGCTTGCGGTCCTGTTTCGGCTTAGTGGCCGAAGAACACCGAACCCGGGCCCGTCACGGGCTCATGCTTGCCAGCTTGCGACGAACCGTTTTGCACGCCGCCGTAGGCGTTTGCGTTGGCTTGTTGCGCTTCAGCTGCCAGCGTTTCCGTGTTCTGGCCTTGTTGCGATGCCGGTGCACCAACCGTCGGGTTGTAGTGCGGAGCCGGACCGTAGCCGCTTGCGAAAGCGGGAGCAGCCAGGGTAGCGGAAGCGGCGATCAGAACTGCGGCGATAAGCTTGGTCTTCATGGTGAACTCTCCGTAATGTTTTGATTCAGTAAGACGTTGCGGTCTTTGCTTTGCAGCGGTCTGTTCGCAACGTCGATGGAAGCCAGTGTATACCCCTACTATCGGTTTTTTGTGCCGATAATTTGAAATTACTATTCTGAGATTAGAAACAATGCTGGGAGGCAGGCTGGGCGGGGTTTTGCTGCGTATCCACCCTTATAAGCGGGGCGTTACGGCTTGAAAAACCTTATGTAAATCATGGGCTTCCGGGGTTGCTGCGGCGCAAAACGAGGGGTTCGGGGCGCGCTTGCGGTAAAATTGCGGGCTGAATTCACGCTGTTTTCTTTCTGGTCCGCCGCCTCATGTCTTCGAAGCCTGTTTCCAGTCCCCGCCGCGTATCCGTGGCGCCCATGATGGACTGGACTGATCGCCACTGTCGCTCGTTTCACCGCACGCTGTCGCGGCACACCTGGTTGTATACGGAGATGGTGACGACGGGCGCGCTGATTCACGGCGACGTCGAGCGCCACCTTGCGTTTACCGCTGACGAAGCGCCCGTCGCCCTGCAACTCGGCGGCAGCGAGCCGGACGATCTGGCGCGCTCGGCGAAACTCGGCGAGCAGTGGGGCTACGACGAGATCAATCTGAATTGCGGCTGCCCGTCGGAGCGTGTGCAGCGCGGCGCATTCGGTGCGTGTCTGATGAAGGAGCCGCAACTTGTCGCCGATTGCGTGAAGGCGATGCGCGATGCGGTGTCAGTGCCTGTGACAGTGAAGCACCGGATCGGCGTCGATGACGTCGAAGACTATGCATTCGTGCGCGACTTCGTCGGCACGATTGCCGAGGGCGGTTGCGAGGTCTTCATCGTGCACGCGCGCAATGCGATCCTCAAGGGCCTCAGCCCGAAAGAGAACCGCGAGATTCCGCCGCTCAAGTACGACTACGCGTATCGGCTGAAGCGCGACTTTCCGCAGCTCGAGATCATCATCAACGGCGGGATCAAGACGCTCGACGAAGTCGAAGCACATCTGCAGCACGTCGACGGTGTGATGCTGGGCCGTGAGGCGTATCACAACCCTTACGTGCTCGCCGATGTCGACGCGCGTTTCTACGGCTCGACGGATGCCGCGCCGACCCGCGAAGAAGCGGAAGCGAAGCTGATCGAGTACTGCCGCGCCGAACTCGCGCGCGGCACGTATCCCGGCGCGATCGTGCGTCATGCACTGGGGCTGTATCGCGGCGTGGCGGGTGCGCGCGGGTGGCGGCGTGTGCTGTCGGACAGCAAGAAGCTCCAGGCGCGCGATCTCGCGATTTTCGACGAAGCGCGACAGCATTTGCGCGAACCCAGCGAAATCTTTGAATAAAGGGCTTTGCAAATACGGTTCGTGTTTGTATAATCTCGCTTCTTCGTTGCTGAGCACCGCTCTGCGGCAGGCGGCGAAGATGTAGTGCAGTGGTGGCTGTAGCTCAGTTGGTAGAGTCCAGGATTGTGATTCCTGTCGTCGTGGGTTCGAGTCCCATCAGCCACCCCAGAGAATTCAAAAACGGCATTGCGAGAAATCGCAATGCCGTTTTTGTTTTGGCGTCCGTGACATGCGACGCGCCGTCGTTCAAAGATTGAACCCGCGCGCATCAGGTCAACCGCAGATTCATCCCTTCCGCAACGGCTTCAGCAACTCCTTCAAGCCGTTGTGATCGATCTCGTGCATCAACGCGAGCAGCCTGCCGATCTCGCCAGGCGGAAATCCTTCGCGCGCAAACCAGTTCAGATAGTGTCCCGGCAGATCGGCGATCACGCGGCCTTTGTATTTGCCGTAAGGCATCGTACGCGTCACGAGTAATTCAAACTGTTCGACATTCATTTCAAGTTCACCTGTTCAGCGCCGGCCATCTCAAACCCGTTTCCGCCGATGATGCCCGCTCACATGCGCGCCCGCATCGCGTTCGAGCCCGAACACATCGACGATCGCTACTAGCCCGACAGCCGCCACCAGCAGGAAAGCAATGCTGAAATCCGCCGGCGTGACCGACTGCGCTTCATGTCCATGCAGCCACGCTGCAACTCGCAGCGCGATCGCGCCGAGCGCGACGCCCATGCCCATCGTCATTTGCGAGAGTGTGCTCGATAACGTCGATGCGCCGCTCATCTGCGGCTTCGGCACATCGGCGAACGCGAGCGTATTCACCGCAGTGAACTGCAGCGAGCGCGACAAGCCGCTCGCAAACAGCACGATAGCCATCGGCACGAGCGGCGTCGCAGCCGTCAGCAGACTCATCGCCGCAATGCTGATCGCCGCGAGCGCGCCATTCACGAGCAATACCGGACGAAAGCCGAAGCGCCGCATCACGGGCGTCGTCACGAGCTTCATCGACAGGTTGCCGGCAAACACGATGAGCGTCAGCAGCCCCGAATGGAACGCGTTCATGCCGAAGCCGAGCTGGAACATCAGCGGCAGCAGAAATGGCACAGCGCTGATTGACACGCGAAACAGCGAGCCGCCGCCCATCGCGACAGCAAACGTCTTCACGCGAAACGCCGACAGATCGACCACAGGATGCGCACTGCGGCGCAGATGAAAGAGGGCGCCGATGCCCGCGGCGAGTCCTGCCGCGAGGAACGCGAGCGCTTCGCGCCACGGCGCATCCGAGCGGCCGAGCAGTTCCATCGCATACATGATGGCTGTGCCCGCGATGCCGCACAGCGCGAAGCCGATGCCGTCGAACGGACGTTTCTGCGATTCGCCTTCCGCGCCGATGAAGCGCCACGCGAGCACGATGCCGAGAATGCCAAGCGGCACGTTCAGATAGAAGATCCAGCGCCACGACGAGTACGTCGTGATGAAGCCGCCGAGCGGCGGTCCGAGCACGGGCGCGACGAGCCCGGGCCACGTGATGATCGAGATCGCGCGCATCAGGCCGTCCTTGGGCGTCGCGCGCAGCACAGCGAGGCGCCCGACGGGCACCATCATCGCACCGCCGATGCCCTGCACGATGCGCGCCGCCGTGAACTCGACGAGCCCGTTCGTCATCCCGCATACAACCGACGACGCCGTGAACACCGCGAGCGCCGCCGTGAACACGTTGCGTACGCCGAAGCGGTCGGCGGCCCAGCCGCTGATCGGGATGAAGACGGCGAGCGTCAGCAGATACGACGTGATGCCGATGGAGAGATCGACGGCATGCACGTTGAACGACCGCGCCATCTGCGGCAGCGCGGTCGCGATGATCGTGCCGTCGAGGTTCTCCATGAAAAACGCCGCGGCCACGAGCGTCACGATCAGCGACTGCCGTCCATTCGACGGGACGGATGACGTGGACGGCGCATCTGACATCGATATGACTCTCCGAACGTTGTAAGCGCATCGAAACCGGCCATCCGCCTGGTCATGTGCCGGCGCGGCCAGCCGCTATTCTAGCCACGCACGCGGTTTGCGCGGACATGGTAATTTCGTCTTTTCCCGATTTATCACCCGCAAAAACACGAACAGGAACCAGGCGATGGAATACCGCAGACTCGGCGATACGGATGGGAAGGTCAGCCTGATCGGTCTCGGCACGATGACGTGGGGCGAGCAGAACACGGAGCGCGACGCGCACGAGCAGATCGATTACGCGCTCGACCAGGGCGTCACGCTGATCGATGCCGCCGAGATGTACCCGGTGCCGCCGCGCCCGGAGACGCAGGGCTTGACGGAACGCTACATCGGCACATGGATGGCGCAGCATCGCAGTATGCGCGACAAGATCGTGCTCGCGACGAAGATCGCGGGCCCCGCGCGTCAGCCGCACAACCCGCGTCACATTCGCGGCGAGGGCAACCAGTTCGACCGCAAGAATCTCACGGAGGCGCTCAACGACAGTCTCAAGCGTCTGCAAACGGACTACGTCGATCTGTACCAGCTGCACTGGCCCGATCGCAGCACGATGACGTTCGGCCGTCCGGCGTATCCGTGGATCGACGATGCGTACACGGTGCCCATCGAAGAGACGCTCAGCGTGCTCGCGGATTTCGTGAAGGAAGGGAAGGTGCGTCATATCGGCGTGTCGAACGAAACGCCTTGGGGCGTCGCCCAATTTCTGCGCGCGTCGGAGAAGCTCGGTTTGCCGCGCATCGTGTCGATCCAGAATCCATACAGCCTGCTGAACCGCACGTTCGAAGTGGGGCTGTCAGAGTTCTCACATCGCGAGCATGTCGGCCTGCTCGCGTATTCGCCGCTCGCGTTCGGCTGGCTGTCGGGCAAGTACGAAGGCGGCGCGCGTCCGGCGGGCGCGCGCATCACACTGTTCGAGCGCTTCCAGCGCTACAGCAAGCCGCAAGCCGTGCAGGCAACGACGCGTTATGTCGAACTGGCGAAGCGCCACGGCCTGTCGCCCGCGCAGTTCGCGCTCGCGTTCGTCAACAGCCGGCCGTTCCTGACGAGCAATCTGATCGGCGCGACGTCGCTCGATCAGCTGAAAGAGAACATCGCGAGCGCCAATGTGAAGCTGTCGCCGGAAGCGCTTGCCGAAATCGACGCGCTGCACGAACTGCAGCCGAACCCCGCGCCCTGAGCGGCACGCCGCGCACCCCGACGCCTATGTCGCGGTGCGCTGGCGGCAAGTGCACGAACGCACCTAACGCCACGTTCAACAGCACGCGGGCGCGGATATAAGTCACCCGCCGCGCCGCTTTCGCCCCCACTTTTTACGATCCCGTTCGATCCGTGTAGAGTGACCGTTGCCGCGTGCCGATGCGGCAGCCCAGACGGCGCGCGAACCCGCGCATGCCGCACGAGCGGCAAAGCAGTCAACAACACAACGACCGACCCCCACGACGATGAACGCTACGCGTCCCGCCACTTCGTCCGCTGCCTCGACCTGGCCGATTTTCGTGCTGCTCGCCATCGTCGGGCTCTTCTACGTCAAATGGTTTCCGTATTACAACCGCGCGTTCACGGCGGCATCGACGCATTCGATCGGCGCGTCGATCCTGATGGGCAAGGCGTCGAGCCCGCCCGCGCCGTCGTGGAGCGCGGCGCTGGCCTACGCGCTCGCGTACGGCAAGGCGATCTGGCAGGCGATGGTGCTCGGCCTGCTGCTCGGCTCGGCCGTGCAGGCGCTGCTGCCCGCGCATTGGGTCGCCCGACTGCTCGGCAAGACGGGCTTCGGCAGCGTCGCGGCGGGCGGCCTGCTCGCGCTGCCGGGCATGATGTGCACGTGCTGCGCGGCGCCCGTCGTCGCCGGACTGCGGGCGCGGCAGGCTTCGCCGGGCGGCGCGATCGCGTTCTGGCTCGGCAATTCGGTCCTCAACCCTGCGACGCTCGTGTTCATGGGCTTCGTGCTCGGCTGGCACTGGGCCGGGCTGCGGCTCGTACTCGGTATCGCGATGGTGTTCGGCCTCGGCTATCTGGCGAACCGGCTCGTGACACCCACGGAAGCACAAGCGGCCGACGCGCGCCTCGTCGAACTGGTCGGCGAGCAGCGTGACGGCAATCCTTTCGCGCGCTGGCTGTCGATCTTCGCGCGGATGGCCGTGCGCCTCGTGCCGGAATACATCGTGCTGGTCCTGCTGCTCGGCGCGGCGCGCGCGTGGCTCTTTCCGCAAGTCGGGCCGGAGATCGGCAACGACATCGTATGGATCGTTGCGCTGGCCGTCGCGGGTATGCTGTTCGTGATCCCGACGGCGGGCGAGGTGCCCATCGTTCAGGCGATGCTGTCGCTCGGCATGGGCGTCGGCCCCGCGGGCGCGCTGCTGATGACGCTGCCGCCCATCAGCGTGCCGTCGCTCGCGATGCTCGCGCGCTCGTTCCGGCCGCGCGTGCTGAGCGTCGTCGCCGTCGGCGTGGTCGCGTTCGGCGTGCTGGCCGGGCTGCTGGCCGTGGCGCTCGGCTTCTGAGCAAGCGCCCGTAACAAGCGACCGTAATAAAACGCGGCGTCGCGGCAGCGAATCTCGTCCTAAACTGGGGAGGCAAGCGCGCGATCGCATGCATCGCCCGGTTGCATGGGCGTGGCCTTGTTGCACTGCAGGACGCAGGCGGACGGACGCAAATGCTACGATGGCGCCCGTTCATGCTGCCAACGCGGCGCAAGACAGGACGAATCATTCAGCTGCACAAAACGGCGTGCAAGCGCCAACCAGTTAAATTCAGGACATCGCATGGCCCAACAAAAGACCAATCCGAAACTCGAGCAGGCGCTGACCCGCGGGGATCTCGCTATCCGACAGGCCAACTCGGCACGCGCAACAGCCGTGCTGCGCGCATTGGGCAAGATGATCATCGACGCATCGGCGACGATCGGCGTCGAAGCGCATACGTCGATTCCCGACGGCGACCGCATTTACGATCCCGTCGACGGCATGTGGCCGCAGGCGCTGCTCATTTCGCTCGATGGCCCCGTCGAGGAAGCCGATCCGGAAGAGTTGCGCACGATCCGTTTGCGCTCCGACGATCCGGGCACGATGTTCCGCGTCGAATGGCATCGCGCGGACGGCAAGATCGGCCGCCAGGAAGGCGGGCCGTTCGCGACGGTCGAGTTCATCTCGGACGTCGACGTGCCGTGGTCGGATGACGAAGAGTGATCTGATTGAATCAGCTTGAGGGCGCCGCCGCGCATGAACCTGCGCGCGGCGCCCTCAGCGCATCATGCGGCGGCGGAACAGCACCGCCGACACGCAGAACGGCACCACCACGTACGCGGCCAGCACGGCCACGTGCAGCGCTGCGTCGTTCATCGGACGGTCGAGCAGCGCCGGACGGATCAGGTCGACGGTGTGGGCGAGCGGCAGCAGTTGCGCGGCGAACTGCGCGGCGGGTGGCAATTGCGACAACGGAAAGAACACGCCCGAGAGCAGCAGCATCGGCGTGAGCACCAGCGTCTGATAGAACATGAAGAAATCGTACGAGGGCGCGAGCGCCGTCACGATCATCGCCGTGCTCGCAAACGCAAGCCCCGCCAGCACGATGACGGGCAGCGCGATGAGCATCGACGGAAAGCTCGCATAACCGAGCGCGCCCGCCACGACCATGATGGCGGCGCCCGACAGCACGGCCTTGCTGCCCGCCCACACGACCTCGCCGAGCACGATGTCGCCGAGTGTGAGCGGTGTGTGCATGATCGCCTCCCAGGTGCGCTGCACGTGCATCCGCGAAAAGCCCGAATACATCGATTCGAAGCTCGCCGACATCATCACGCTCGACGCCACCGTGCCCGCCGCGAGGAACGAGATGTACGAGACACCGTCGACATGTCCGACCATCAGCCCGAGGCCGAAGCCGAGCCCGAATAGATAGATCATCGGATCGGCGAGGTTGCCGAACATCGACGCGAGCGCGAGCTTGCACCACACCAGATAGTTGCGCCGCCAGACGGCAATCCAGTTGACGGCGTTCGCGGGCAACGCGGCGAAGCGCTCGCGTGACGCGGCGTGCTCGGGGGTGTCGTAGGTGCGTAAGTCCATGTGTGCTGTGCGCCTGATGTCGTTGGCGAATTTGTGTGCCCGTCAGTCCTGCATTTCTCGGCCGGTCAGACGCAGAAACACGTCTTCGAGATTCGCTGGCCGGTGCAGATAACGCAACCCCGCGCGCTGCTTCAGCCGCGCGTGAACCGGCTGCGGGTCGTCGACATAACAGAAGAGCGTCTCGCCGCTGATCTCGGTGCGCACCGACAGCGGCGCCAGTTCGTCGCGCAGCTTTGCGGGATCGGGGCCGTACACTTCGATCACGTCGCAGCCTATTTCGGAAGCGATCAATTCATTCGGCGCGCCTTCCGCGATCTTGCGTCCTTCCTCGATCACGCACAGCCGGTGACACAGGCGCTCGGCCTCTTCCATGAAGTGCGTGGTCAGCAGAATCGTCTTGCCGCGCGCGAGCAGCGAGCGCAGCCGCTCCCAGATCAGATGGCGCGCCTGCGGATCGAGGCCTGTGGTCGGCTCGTCCATGATGAGCACGTCGGGGTCGTTGATGAGCGCGCGCGCGAGCGTGAGCCGCCGTTTCATCCCGCCCGACAGCTCGCCGACGCGCGCATCCGCCTTGCTTTCGAGGCGCGCGAATTCGAGCAGCGTCGGCACCATCGCGCGACACTGCGCGGCGGACAGGCCGAAGTAGCGGCCGAACACCAGCAGGTTTTCGCGGACCGTGAAATCGGGATCGAGATTGTCGAACTGCGGCACGACGCCGACGCGCGCACGCGCGAAGCGCGAGCGCACTGGAATCGGTTCGCCGCACAGGCGGATGCTGCCTGCATCGGGTGCCGCAATGCCGAGCAGCATGCGCAGCGTCGTGGTCTTGCCTGCGCCATTGGGACCGAGCAGCCCGAAACATTCGCCCTTGCGCACATGAAACGACAAGCCGTCGACGACAGTTTTCGCGCCGTAGCGCTTTTCGACCTGATGAAATTCGATTGCAGCTTCAGACATAGAAGACGGATGTTCCCTGAATAGGTGCGTGTCGGGTGCAAAGCGGGGTGCAAAGCGCGAGACGGCTGCCTATTTTAGGGCATCGTGCGTGCCGCGTTTGGCGCATGAATGCGCATCGCTGGCGGATCGTGTGCACGATCTTGCACCGCGTCATGGCGGACTGCGCGGGCCACCGCACTTAGCGTTTTCCATCCCTTGCATGTGGAATTGCGGCGCACCATGATTCAGATGAGACCGCGATAGTCGCGGGCATGGGGGAAGCAAAATGGCGAGCTACAACAAGATTCTGCTGTGCTATGACGGCTCGCGTGAAGGCCGCAAGGCATTGCGTTGCGGCGCGAATCTGGCGCTCGATCTGGGCGCGGAAACGCATTTGCTGTCGGTCGTCGACATGCGTTCGAGCATCGCGCAAAGCGCAGGCCTGCTGACGGACGTCGCATGCGGCAGCTTCGAAAAGACCGCGCGTGAAATCCTTCAGGAAGGCGTCGACTGGCTCACGGAACGTGGTGTGAAGGCGACGGGGCATTTCGCGTTCGGGCATCCCATCGACGAAATTGCGTCGCTGGCGACCGAGTTGCACGTCGATCTCGTGGTGGTCGGACATCGTTGCCGCACGGGACTGTCGCGCTGGTGGATGGGCGCGGGCAATACGCCGCTGCTGGACCGCGTGTCGTGCAGCATTCTGGTCGCGTGCTCGTCGGCGGCTGAAGAGGAGCAGGCGGCTGCGTGAGGCAGCCGCCATCTGGCGCAGGTGCTTGTGAAGAAGCGTCAGCCGTTCAGATCGACGGCTGACAGTTTCCATGTGAAAAGCCCCTGCCTACGAAAGATCGCCGCATAGCGCGTGTCGCCGACACCGTGCTGATAGCTCACGACGAACTCATTGACACCACGATATCCCGCCGTGGTTTGCGGCGGCTGCGGCGGCGTGTTGCTGCTGGCGTTGGCCTGGCTCGATGCGGGCGCAGGCGTGGATGGCGAGTTGGGCGCCGGATTGTCCGCTCGAGCAGCGGGCGGCGGAGGCGGGCGCTCGCCCGGTTCGCCGCGCGGCGGAATGCCGTTGAGCAACGCGGCGACACCATCCGGCGTCGCATAGGCATCGACGAGCGGACCAATCAATGCAACGCCGATCATCGCGCCGATGGCAGCGAGCGGATTGCCGTTGTGCTGCACCTCGAGCCGGCGCGTCAGCAATCCCGTGACCTGTAGCTTGAGGCTGTCGCGCAGCGCCGGGTAGTCGACGTACGCATTGACCGTTTCCACATCGCGGGAATCGGCGGCGCGTTTGAGCCGGTCGAGCGCGATATACGGCGACGCATACGCATAACCCAGTGCAGCCACGACGACGATCACGATCAACGCAATCAGAATTGACCGGCCAACCCGGCCTTTCATCTTTACCAAACCTGCCATTGTGCGGAACGCTCCGTTTTCAGTATCGATCAGGTGTGGACCCGATCGGCACCGAAACGATCCCGCGAGTTTGCAAGCAAGCGTTTCCTGGCGTCGATATCAAGCGCATGTGGCGCGCTCACGCTGCCTGCTGTGTCAGCTGATCGCCTTGTTCGGCAATCGCGCGATCGATCATATTGCACACGGCGTCCACCGTGCCGACCATGATGAGTCGCGACGATCCGTGGTAGACCCGCACGGGCGCGCGCCGCGCCGGTTCCGCATTGAGGCCCGAGTTCAGCGACACGCGCGCGAACGCCGGCTGCGCGGACGGCAGCGGTTGAGGTTCTTCATCGAACAGCGATGCCGTGCGACCCGCGACGTTCGACGCAAGCGCCGTCAGCGAACCACAAGGGACGAGCTCGCGCAGGTGGCGCAGACGACCGAACTGGCGAAAGGGCAGCAAGCGGGCAAGGCGTTCCATGAGTCTCTCCAGACAGTGTTCAGCTAATTAGAATTCCGTCGGCCGGATCAGCCCGA
>Ga0247692_1000277_pt1 | contig 12205 bp, 11 predicted proteins | sample CNK33_metaG_FD_183041 | JGI IMG/M metagenome (GOLD analysis project Ga0247692, IMG submission 183041) | Soil microbial communities from Purdue University Martell Research Forest, Indiana, United States - CNK33 | ecosystem: Environmental > Terrestrial > Soil > Temperate forest > Bulk soil...
CGCGAGCCAGTAAGGCGGAATCGCTGCACACTGACATCCCATTCGAGGACTCAGCGCAGGAAATGGGCTTCGGCAGTTGCATAATCACGGCGCCTTCGCGACTGGTAGAACCAGGGCGTGTGGATTTCAGCATCCGGCGTTGGGCGCGATTGTGCGGATATGCTGCGATTGACTCAGCGTGCGTCGGCAGGTCGAACCATTGCGCCGCCAGGATAGAAGGCCACTGCTGCGTTCAAGCGAAGGCACAAAGGCGGCCTGTTCAGAAATAGCGACCATCTGGCGTTTCAATTCCTTCATTGGAGGCAGGAGACCGCGCCAAAGCGGGGGCTCTACGCCGCGATATGGTGAGCGCCATCGTTGGCCGAGAGCGCCGGATACCATCGCTCGAAGCACAATCGCAGTTGTTCATTCAGGACGGACGTCCTCACCTGCAGAAGCCCATGCACGAGAGCCGGCCGCCACGCCATCTGCTGCCGCTTCACAAAGCGCTTGCTGACCACCTGGTTGACCGCCGACTCGACGAAACTTGACGTGATCGACTCGCCGTGGCGGTAGCGTTCCCCGTAGTTCACGATAAAGTTCTGGTTGTTCTCGAGGTAGCCGATGAACTCTTCCAGTCTGGCGAGTAGCCTGGCCTCCTCGACACTGAAGTCCGCGTCGAGCTCCCAACCCATGCTTTCAAGCCGCCGCAGTGCCATGTACGGACAGCCATGCCAGAGGTGCCACTTGGCCCGACGCAACGTACGGATCGAGGCCATTATGAAGGGAACGTTAAAGGCGCAGGACAACGGTTCAGGAAGTTCGACTTCAGCCGCGAGTCATTCCGATCCCATAGTGAGAATGCGCCAGCAAGTCGCGGCCGCGAACCGCGTATACGAACACAAGGTTGCCGCGACGAAGAAGGTTTTCGACCACAAAAAGGCGGAAGCAAAGAAGGAGCGTGATGCTGCGATCAAGGCTGCCCATGACGCCGCGGGTCGGTAAGAATTTTCCCGCCTGCACACGCGGCGTTGCAGTCCAAAGGACAAGGAGAAAAGAAAAGGGCCCGCAAGCGCGGGCCAGGAAAGCCGCAAATCACGGTGAAGAAGACGAACAGAACGCCGTGGGCGGTTGGCGCGTCCTCAGTGTTAGCCGGTCGCGCCGACTGTCGGTATAGGGCGGGTCAAGTCACGGTACCAGGGATATCGGCATCAGGGGGCAATGTGGTTCGCGGTCTCTTCGGCGATGCAATCACTGAACCCGCGACTGAATATGGTTCTCAGAACCTGATCGACCAGAACGTTGGTCGGCGTGATCGGGGAAGGCGGGATCAACGCAGATACTTGAGATTGTTAGCTTGCTGACTATTATCGCTTCACGAAACCCGAAATAGTATCACTGAGGTGGGTGGAGGACTTCGCGTGGCTCGCAATCAGCCACTGGATGCTATCAACAAGCGTTGCCCTCATTGCGGGCAGCGGAAGCCTTTGACTGCTTTCTTTTGCAACGCGTGGAGCGGTGATGGTTTGAGCTGTTGGTGTATCGAATGTAGTGAGCAATACAAAAGCGAAGGGCACTGTCGAACCTGCCCTGTCAATGAGGTATCGGAGGCGGCAGTCAGCCCCTGCCGCCACCGGCATATACCTTGAACACTCGCGGAAAAATGGTCGAACGCTGGCGCGCGGGGGGCGTGGCGCACCGACTGCGGCTGCACGTGACCGGTTGTCGACGGCAATTTGCTCGAATGCCCGCGGACGGGCAGGACTGCGCACCGTTCGCCGTTTGTGCCGGTATGTTCAAGCGTCGATCCTCCTCGGCTCATGGCTATTGACTACAGGAGCAAAAAGGGGGAGCGTATCTCTCTGCCATTAGGTTCGCTGTTGTCTCGATCAGACTGACTATCCGAGGTGACCATGTGGATCTTCCGTGTCGATGAACCGCGTCTTGGCGTCATCCGTATTCGAGAATGGCGCCGCCGCGCGCGCTACACGATCAGCCTTCTCGTGCTGCTGCTATGCGGCACCGCCACTGGGTTGGTCGCCCTGGATCAGTCCAATACCTCTTTCCCCAACAAAATGTTTACGGCCCTATGGGATGGGGTCAACCTCGTCACGACACTCGGTGCCTTCAGCGAGTTCAATCAACCTCAAAAGACCTTCATGCTGCTGGCCATGATCGCGACACTGCTGATCGGCGGATTCGCGGTTTCGAGGCTCACGGGGATGTTGTCAGGGGACGATGTGATGGCTTATCGGGAGAACAGGGTTATGGAACGCAAACTCGAACAACTCGCCAATCATGTCGTGGTCGTTGGATTTCATTCGCTCGGAGAGTTGGTCGCAAAACGCCTGCATGAAGCGGGAGAGACAGTACTCGTCCTCGTGGGCGATCGGGATCAGGCCGACCGGGCTGCCGATAGCGGCCACATGGTCGTGCTCGGCTCGCCGAATGCGTTCGACGACGTGCTCAAGCGTGCACGACTGGAGAGCGCCAAGGCCATGGTCGTGACCACACCCGACAGTAACAACAATCTCGCGATCACTCTGCTGGCCCATACGTTGAACGCTTCGCTCGCGATTCCAGCACCCAGCGAAAATCCTTTGAGAAAAAGGCTGTTCGAAAGCGCTGGCGCATCCAACGTAGTCATCGCCGATGACATCATCGCCAATGCGCTGATCAGCAGGCTCACAGCAGCAGTGGGGGCGACATGAAACCCGTAGCGCCGCCGCCGTCTCATCTGCATCACATGCCCTTCCTGCAGGGGCTTTTGCCCGTCAATCCCGCGCAACTGCCGCACGACATCGTCGCCGGGATTACGCTGGCGGCACTCGGCATTCCCGAGGTGATGGGATACACGAAGATTGCCGGCACGCCCACGGTCACGGGACTTTATACGATCCTGCTGCCGCTCGTGGCGTTCGTGGTCTTTGGTGCGTCGCGTCAACTGGTCGTCGCTGCGGACTCCGCGACAGCCGCCATTCTCGCGGGTACGCTGACGGCCGTCGCCGCGTTGGGCAGCAAGGAGTATGTCGGCCTGTCGAGTACTGTTGCCTTGACGGTTGCCGTGATGCTGGTGATTGCGCGGGTCTTCCGTCTGGGTTTTCTGGCCGACTTTCTTTCTCGCAGCGCGTTGATCGGTTTCCTGACAGGCGTGGGCGTCCAGGTCGCGGCAGGCGAGCTTGCCGGGCTGATCGGACTCGCGAAGCAGGGGCATGGCCCGTTGATGCAGATCATGTCCGTGTTCGAGCGCGTCGCAGGGGCGAACTATCCGACTACGGTGCTTTCGATTGCCGTCCTCGTCGTGATCATCGGTGGCAAGCGTATCGCGCCACACGCACCCGGTGCGCTGATCGCCGTGATCGGTTCCATCGTGGCAAGCGGCGTGTTCAATTTCGCTGGACGTGGCATCGCTGTAACGGGTGAGGTGCCTGGCGGGCTCCCGTCGCTGTTCCTGCCACCGTTGCATATGGGCGAGATCAACCAGGTACTGGCGACAGCCGGCTCGTGCTTCATCGTCATCATCGCTCAGAGCGCTGCGACAGCGCGAGCGTACGCCAACCGCTACAACGAAAAGGGTGACGACAATGCAGACATCATCGGGCTCGCTGCAGCGAACGCAGCAGCGGCGCTCACGGGCACTTTCGTCGTCAACGGCAGTCCGACCAAGACCGAGATGGTCGACGATGCAGGCGGCCGCACCCAGGTCGCCCATCTGACAACGGCCGTCATCGTGCTGCTGGTGCTGCTTTTCCTCACGAGGCCGCTGAGTTTTCTGCCTGCCGCCGTATTGTCGGCCATCGTCTTCATGATCGGCGTGAAGCTGATCGACGTGAAGGGCATGACCGAATTGTTTCGCATGCAGAAGGATGAATTCGTCGTCGCGTTGCTGACGGCGTGCGTGGTCGTGTTTGTCGATGTGATGCACGGCATTCTCGCTGCAGTCGTGCTTTCGCTGATCGCGCATGCGAGGCATAGCTACCGCTTGCGCACACGTGTGTTGACGCGCGGTCCTACCAGCCACTGGGTCGCGCATCATGTCCAGCCGAATCTGCTCGCGGCGCCCGGCATCGTTGTGTACCGCTTCGAAGCGGACCTGTTCTATGCGAACACCGGCCGCTTCACGGAAGAAGTGCTGAAGCTCGTCAACGACGCGAGTCCGCCGTTGCGCTGGGTGGTGATCGACGCAACGGAGATCAACAATATCGACTACACGGCGGGCAAGAAACTGGTCCAGTTGGGCGAAGAACTGGACAGGCGTGGAGTGGGCATCGTCGCGGTTGCGCTTCCGACGGGTGTGCGGCACGAACTCGACCGGTACAAGGCGCTGCGAGCGAATCGCGCGCATCCCGAGATCTTCGCGACAGTGGATGCCGCCGTCGAGGCACTCCGCGATTTCTCGCCACCTGCACCTTCACCGGGTGCCAACCGGGAATGAAGCAAAGCAAACTGACGCAAGTTTGCTTCGACCTGGAGACGAAAAAGGAGTGATGTGTGCCTGACTACGCTGCCGAAAAGCGCACCAAACCCGCTACGGATCGCGCTAATCCTGGGACACTGGCGGTGCAAGAAGATCCGTCCGCGCTGTTTGCAGGGCGTGGCTCGTTAGCTGCTCGCGTCCAGCAGGGCAAGGCGGCGCGCAGTAAAGTGCCGCGCGAGAAGCTGGCGGAGTGCAAGATTGCAGATCGCGATCCCATCGCGCTGCTCGATGCTTCGAATGTGGGCCGGGTGCCGGAACTGATACCCATCCGCTACGGGCGGATGGTCGCGGGTCCGTTCTCGTTCTATCGGGGGGCTGCGCCGCTGATGGCGCACGATCTGTCGAAGCTGCCGCATTCGGACATGATCGTGCAATTGGGGGGTGATGCGCATCTGGCGAATTTCGGATTGTTCGCGAGCCCGGAGCGGCGAATTCTCTTTGGTCCCAACGACTTCGACGAAACGCTGCCTGGTCCATTCGACTGGGATGTACGCAGGCTTGCCGCATCATTCGTGATCGCTGCGCGTGAACGCGGATTCGCCCTGCGTGACCAGCGCGGCGTGGTGCGTCGGCTGTGCGAGACCTTCCGGCAACGGCTCGCCGAGTTCAGCCGCATGGATACGCTCGACGTCTGGTACTACCAGTTCAAGGCGGCGAGCATGCTGGCCATTGCCGATTCGATGGTGGAACGGAGGAAAGAACTGGCGGTCATCGACAAGGCGAGGCAACAGTCGTCGCGTTCCGTGATGACTCATGCAACTGAGCTTGTCAACGGCAAGCTGCGCATCAAGGACGTACCACCGCTCGTGTACCACATCCCGCTGGAGAGCCCGCACGATCATAAACAGTACGATGCGATGGTACGGCGGTTCTTCGCCGACTACCGGCTAACGCTTCCCGATGACAGGCGCGCACTGTTCGATCGCTATGAACTGGTGGATGTCGCCATTCGCGTCGTAGGCATCGGGTCGGTGGGAACGCGTTGCTACGAGGCGCTTTTCATGGCCGACGGACAATGCCCGCTGTTCCTTCAACTCAAGGAGGCACGGGCTTCTGTGCTGGAGGGTTACTTGCCGGCCAGCCGCTATCCCAATCACGGCCAGCGCGTAGTGAACGGGCAGCGTCTGATGCAGTCGGCCAGCGATATTTTTCTCGGGTGGTCGAACATGCGCCACACGGGTAACGACTTTTATGTCCGGCAGTTGCGCGACATGAAGGGCGCATTCGACTTTAGCACCTTCGACGTTGGAGACCTCGGCGAATATGCGGTTTCCTGCGCTCATGCGCTGGCTCACTCGATGGGGAAAGCAGGCGATCCCGCGTTGCTCAGTGGATATCTCGGTAGGTCGGATACATTCGACGAAGCCATCGTACGATTCGCGCTCGCTTACGCAGAACAGAATGAGGCTGACTGGACGATTTTGAAAGCAGCAGTCAAGGCGGGACGTATTCAGGTTATTCGTGAATGAGGTTAGACCTCGTTTCACGGAACGGCATTTCTGGATCGTCGCGGGCGTTGCGCTCATGGTTATCACCTGTCTGGATTTCGAGCGTTTGCATATGATCACCAGATCGATGGCTACGTTCGGCAGAGCTATTTCACTTGATGTAACCGAGCTACGGCAACTGGACGCTCTTAAGCCGACGGCCCCAAGTAATGCGATAAATGTGCCCTCGAGGTCGGAAGTTCGCGTCAGCCCATAGTGAATCTGACATTCGTGGCCGACGAGCTGTGAATGTCAGGAAAGCAAACATCTCTAGCTGTCTCCGATAGGGTAACGCAGGAACGTCAGCAAAGGCATCGATGATATGTCAGCGCCAACTGTGACGGATGACCGCTGTACTCCTATATCCGCCGTTAAACCGCCATCGATTTGAGTGTCGGCAACGGGTCGGCTCCGGCCGGTTGCACCAAATGGCGGTGCGGTGGCGGTCCCTTTGACAGCCTCGTTCCGATTATTCCGCCGCAGGTTTCGGCACGGCGGCGCCTCCCGTTGCGCGCTCGTGGGCAAGCGGACAGTTCTCAACTTCGAGCGCCGACGGCAGCACGTGATCGCAGAACTGCTCGCGCAGCTTCAGTTTGTGCAGCTTGCCAACGGCCGTATGCGGCAATTCGTTGACGAAGACAACGTCATCTGGGATCCACCACCTCGCGACCTTGCCCTCGTAGAACGCGAGCAGTTCGTCGCGCGTCACCTCCGCGTCCTTGCGTTTGACGACGACGAGCAGCGGCCGCTGCAGCCACTTCGGATGGGCGCAGGCGATGCAGGCCGCCTCTGCGACGGCCGGATGCGCGATCGCGATGTTCTCGATTTCGATCGAACTGATCCACTCGCCTCCCGACTTGATCACATCCTTGCTGCGGTCGGTGATGCGCATGAAACCGTCCCGGTCGATCGTGGCCACGTCGCCGGTCGGAAACCAGCCGTCGACGAGCGGTGAGTCATCCTTCTGGAAATACCGCTTGATCACCCACAGACCGCGCGTGTGCAGCTCGCCGAACGCGACGCCGTCCCACGGCAGATCGCGCCCATCGTCGCCGACGATCTTCATGTCCACACCATAGATCACGTGCCCCTGCTTTTCGTGCAGCCTGCGCTGCTCTTCCGGCGGCCGCTGTGATTGTTCCCAGTTGAGTTTTGCGAGCGTGCCGAGCGGTGACATCTCGGTCATGCCCCATCCGTGAATGGCTTCGATGCCGTATTCCTCGAAGGTGCGCAGCATCGCCGGCGGGCACGCGGACCCGCCGATCACCGCGCGTTGCAGAGACGACAACCGCACGCCCGCTTCCTTCATGTAGTTGAGCAGGCCGAGCCAGACGGTTGGCACGCCGGCGGAATACGTGACGCGCTCCGCCTGCATCAGTTCGAACAGGGATTTGCCGTCGAGATCCTTGCCCGGAAGCACGAGTTTCGCGCCTGTGAGCGGCGCAGCATGCGGCATGCCCCATGCGTTCGCATGAAACATTGGCACGACGGGCAACACCGAGTCGCGCGCCGATAGACCCATCGCATCCGGCAGCGAACCGGCGTACGCGTGCAGCACCGTGGAGCGATGCGAATACAGCGCGCCCTTTGGATTGCCTGTCGTGCCCGAGGTGTAACAAAGGTACGATGCCTGGCGCTCGTCGAGGAGTGGCCAGTCGAATGCGCCGTCTTGCGGTTTGAGCAACGTCTCGTAGCTGATGAGCGGTGTGGGCGTCTGCCTCGCAAACAGATGCACGTCGTCGGCAAGCGCGATCCACCCACGCACCTTCGGGCAGAGGGGCGCAAGGCAATCGATCAGCTGCGCGAACGTCGTATCGAACAGCACGTAGCTGTCATCGGCGTCGTTGATGATCCATGCGATCTGCTCGGGGAAGAGCCGGGGGTTGATGGTATGGCAGACGGCCCCGAAGCCCGTCGTGCCGTAATAGGCTTCCAGATGGCGGTAACCGTTCCATGCCAGCGTGCCGATCCGTTCGCCCGGCTGCACCTCCAGCGCGATAAGCGCCTGCGCCAGTTGCTTCGCGCGCTTTTCGCAGTCGCGATACGTATAGCGATGCACGTCGCCTTCGATGCGCTTTGACACGATCTCGGTCGTGCCGAAGTGACGTGACGCATGGGCCAGCAGTGAGGAAACTGTTAGCGGCACGTCCATCATCTGTCCGAGCAACGGTGTCGTCATAGCCGAGTCTCCCCACTATTGTCGGGAACTCAGAATCACGTAAGAGTGCGAGGAATATCGGACATGGCACCCGCCCGGCAGCCGAGCCTTCCGGCTATTCAACATAGTTGAGGCCCGCGAGTGTTGCAAATAAATAAGATGGATATTGCTAATGTCTCGCGTCTGTAGCACCAGCAATCCGCGCACGGAGACTAGCCACGCGCATGTCAGACCGTAGTCGGCCAAGTGCGGTCGGTCGTCCGAGCTATCGCAGGGACATTTGAACGGCAGCTCCGTCCTGGCACCGGACCTCTGCGGAGGTCACGTGCGTCGCGTCGGTGGCCGGAGACCCTTTTGTACAGAAGGGCTTCAAGATCAAAGGTAAAGCCCGCCTTGCCACGAACCGAGACGACGATTTCGAATCGCTTGCGCGCCCTCTGGTTGAGCTAGCTGGACCGCGGTTTCCCTTCTCATTGATATTCGTTATCGACGTCGTTTCTATCGAGCCTATCGTGCGCGTCGTCAGCAACGCGCTTTGCAGCGTGCGCGTGCCCGACCATTGCGTGAGCGCATCCGTTTCGCTGTTCGTTCCAGCACGGTAGAACCTCACCGTTTGCGGCGACAGGCTTTGAACGTCGACAGATTGTCTGTGATCACCAGCGTGTGCGATTTCCCGTCCTCTGCCTGCTGCCAGAAACCGTAAAGACCTTCCGATTCCAAGCAATTGATGCACGAAGTTCCAGTCGTACTCGTCCTGCCGGCAATACGAACGTGTAGGCAACTGGCCGGAGAGTGCAAACTGGAATCGCCCTTGAGCCTGCGGATGGGCATTGAATACATCACTGACGATTTCCTCGACGCTAACGTCCTGCCAGATCCGCTGATCGCGCCGGAACTTGAGGAAATGCATCCATGACGCGAAACAGATCTGATAGCTCGTTAGCGTGCTATCCGAACCGAGCCGACGGTGCGGCCGCCGATTTGTCGGACTTCATTCGTCAGGATCCTCGCTCGTCTTGCTGTCGGTGTCGTCAATCGCAAGTTTCTTCCGGCAATGGCGTCGGAGCACTATGCTTTTTACCAGATGATGTGCGAGGCCAAGCTCGCGAATGGCTACCAGATAGGTGCGCAGATGCCGATTTGATCCCATGCGCCAGATATCGTCCTTGTCGACAGTTCGGCGCGGGGCTTCTTGATATGGCGGGGTGTCGTCGGGCAGGTGCGCGACGAATTAACTGTTCGGATCAGCACGCTGACCTCTTCTGGGCAGTGCGCGGCGGCGGTAACTTCGGCGTGGTCTTTCGTCACTGCAAACAAGGGTGCTGCGCCCGATGAACCGCAGCCTCACAGGTGCTCGCGGCATCAACCAGATGTTGCAGGAGGCGCTGAATCCGCCGGGCGAACACAGTATCGAGAAGTTTGGCTATCGCTTCAGCGTCGCCGACAAGGTCATGCAGATCGAGAACAACTACGACAAGGACGTCTATAACGGCGACATTGGATTTGTGACCCACATCGACGCTGAAGAGCAGGAGCTCACAGCGACCTTTGATGAGCACATCGTCTCCTACGCATTTGGCGAACTGGATGAGCTGGTGCTGTGTTACGCGACGACCATTCACAAATCCCAGGGTTCGGAATATCCGGTTGTGGTGATTCCCGTCTCGACGCAGCACTACATGATGCTCAAGCGGAACCTGATCTACACCGGCATCACGCGCGGCAAGCGCCTCGTTGTACTGGTTGGGCAAAAGCGTGCACTGGCGATTGCGGTCAAGGGCAAGCAGACGGAACGTCGCTGGTCGAAGCTCGCAGAATGGTTATCTACCTGATCTGCGAAATCACGATTCCCCGCTTTGCCCAGCCGGTCACAGCCGTAGCATCCGAAATGTTATGCGGGGTTCGTGCTTCGCGCTGGTAAAATCCGGTCCCGAAGGGATCGCCTTCCAAGGTTGGGGACAGTCATGGATTATCGCGTAAGCTACGAACACAGCCTGCAGAACAAGCCCGACGAATTCATCGTCCACGTTCCATCGCAACTCGTGGAAGATGTACCGCCTAACGTGCCGCGCGCACTCCTGCCTGAATACATCACCGAACTGATCCTGAAGCGCTCGCCGCAAATCGGGAGAATCCGATACCTCCGGGTTCTCTGACGAAAATAATCACCCGGCCGCTATCAAGGACTACTGATAGGCAACGCCACGTCTGCGTCGGCATGCGCCAGGCATACAACGCATGGTGGCAGAAAACGGCCACAAAGGAACCTTCGAATCTATCGTCGCCTCGACGCTCAAGCGTCGCCTCCGCACCCGCCAACAGCCATTCGTCTCTCAAAGCTGACCGAGGCCTCGCGAAACGAACGCGGCCATCGCCGCACTCAAATTTTGAGTCGCGAGACCTTCGTTCCCGAGAGCGACACATCTCCCATCAGACCAGCATTGGTGAGCACGATCGCATTGACTGGTGCGGTCGCCGTTGTCGTATCGAGCAAACCGTTCGCACCGACTTTCAACACCGCGACTGACTCTTGTCGGCGGAGCTTGCCATGCAAGGATTGCCACTGCGGAACAGTGCGAGCCGATGGTGCTCACAGTCGTGGCGCTACCGTCGTCCCTCCCTTTCAATTGCCCGGACAATGTTAGCGATGCACTACCATTCAATCTCGCACACGCCAAAACAACGGTCTTGTGCCGACCATGTCCGGAGACGACTATGAAAATCATGGTGATATTGGCATGTGTAGTACTTTCTTCTAATGCTTTCGCCGAGTGCAGAACAAGCGCCACCGGGCGCACAGTCTGCGACAACGGGCAGAAAGCCGGCGGCTATAACCGCAATACCGGCACCGCCTGGAAGTCTGAGAAGGATTCGGGCGGCGTAACCACAACCCAGACGAGCAAGGGCGGAGAAGCCAAGACCAAAAATGGCAAGGGCGTATACAAGAGCCCAAGCGGCAAGACATGCGTTAAGACCGCGAATAATCAGGGATGTAATTAAACAGATATAGCTACTCCTCTGTCCGGGGTAGCTTTGGCATTCTGATTGGTCTATGACGAAAAGCGGCTCCGCTTGATAAGCCAGAAACTTGGGCAGTTTCAGGTGACGGTTGAGCACGTACGTGGATCGGAAGAGCGCGAGCAGACGGTGGCCAGGAAGAAGCAGAACATGGCCGAGAAGAAGGGTGGGACCTTATCTATCGGAGCGAAGTGGGAAACGGTGCTTGAGGACTATAGCGAGTGGCGTTCGCGAACACTATCCGACCGTTAACCGCCAAGGTACAACTGGCATGACAACGATAGCATCACGGGAACTTCACGGGCAGCGTCATAGGCGGTGAACCATAAATGGCCTCGCTGGCTCATTCTGGTAGGAAGCTGCCGGTAGGCCGCGGAGTCTTGCCTCCGGGCAGATGGTGTGGGTCGGCCTCAAGCAGTGCAGGGAGCCGCATGCGCTACTTCGCTGCCGGTACCGCTGTTGCCGCCCCGCCGGGGTGTGGGTCGGCCAGGATTGGGCCCCCGACGTCCAAACGCGCGCATCCGGCTCGCGCATCGAGCCAAAAATGGTCGCTCCGTACGTCGCTCAGTTTGCAAGCGGGCGCGAGGAACTCATGACAATGCCGGGAGCGTCGATTGACTCACATTGCGCAGTCCGTGCCGGACACCCTGCGGAGTACGGTTCGACAAAAAGAAATATTTGGCGCTTTCAGTCTCGGTGGGCGGGAATAGCGCTTGTGTGGTCCATACTAGCGTCCGCGCAGGAAATGGAGCCGCGCAGCTATTCGGCCGTCCCGGTTGGAACGAACTTCGTGGTGGCGGGCTATGCTCGATCGACCGGCGACGTTTCGCTGGACCCTTCGCTGCCCATCACCGATCTTCAAGCCCGAATCAATACGTATTCACTGGGCTATTCTCACAGCTTTGGCGTCGCGGGACATCTCGCCAGCATTGCTGTGTTGCTGCCGTATGCCAATGCAAACCTGACGGGGAATGTAGCAGGCGTGCCTGGCCAGGCTTGGCGTTCGGGGCTAGGCGATGTACGGTTCCGGATTGCCGTGAATCTGTTGGGTGGTCCCGCGCTCACGCCAGAGGAATTTGCCCAACG
>Ga0247692_1000278_pt1 | contig 12190 bp, 10 predicted proteins | sample CNK33_metaG_FD_183041 | JGI IMG/M metagenome (GOLD analysis project Ga0247692, IMG submission 183041) | Soil microbial communities from Purdue University Martell Research Forest, Indiana, United States - CNK33 | ecosystem: Environmental > Terrestrial > Soil > Temperate forest > Bulk soil...
CAAGGAGCAAACCACTCATCACGGTGCCTACTACGCGCCCACGCTCGTTGTCGGATGCGAGCGACGCGGCGAACGGAACTTGCAATTGCGCGGCGCACGAGGTCACCCCGAGTAGCATGCTTGCCGCAGCAAACAGTTTGAAGTCAGGGCTTAGCGCTACTGCGAGCAACGCGAACACCGTGAGCAGAAGCAAGGATACGATGAGCGTGCGTCGATTCAATACGTCGCCGAGTGGCACGATCAATAGCAAGCCGCAAGCGTAGCCGAGTTGGGTGAGCGTAACCAGGAAGCCAAGACGAGCCGGACCATAACCGAAGCTAGTCGCAATAGCGGCCAATAGCGGTTGTGAATAGTAAATGTTCGCGATGATGACGCCTGAGGCGAGCGCAAACAACAGTGTCAGCCCTCTCGTCAGGTCAGGTGTTCGGGCAGACATAGATGTCCTTGTCACGAGTGGGGTCCGCGTCAGGTGTGGCGGCAGTGCTCGCGCATTGGAACGGCTTGGATGCGCTTCGGAAAGGCATTCTTTTGAAATTCAAGGAAGCCATCCATTTGCTATTGCACCGTCATTTCCTCAAGGGGTGACGAGATAGTGATGCGATGCGGCTATAGCGTCCAAGATCGGTTTACTATTCAAACGATAAGCATTTCCTATAGTTGCGCGGCTCTCTCGAAACAGGGCACGAACCCATCATCCCCAACTCCGCAAATTTACTTGACATCTAAACTATCAAAACCTAAAGTAAAGCCGAGCACACACGTTGGGGAACCAGCATGCGCATTGTCTGTATCGGCGGCGGCCCGGCTGGGCTGTATTTTGGGTTGTTGATGAAGCACCGGCATCCGGCGCACGAAGTGGTCATCGTCGAGCGCAACCGGCCGTATGACACCTTCGGCTGGGGCGTCGTGTTCTCCGACCAGACGCTAGGCAATCTGCGCGCCGCCGACGCCAAAAGCGCCGACATGATCCTCGACGCGTTCAACCACTGGGACGACATCGAAATCAACTTTCGCGGCGCGAAGGTACGCTCGTCGGGGCACGGCTTTTGCGGCATCGGCCGCAAGCGCCTGCTGAACATCCTGCAGGCGCGTTGCGAAGAACTCGGCGTGAAGCTGGTCTTCGAAACCCAGGTCACGAACGACGACGATTACGACGCCGACCTCATCATCGCCAGCGACGGCCTGAACAGCGCCATCCGCCAGAAATACGCCTCGACCTATCAACCCGACATCGACATGCGCGACTGCCGCTTCGTGTGGCTCGGCACGAAGAAGCTCTTCGACGCCTTTACGTTCGCGTTCGAAAAGACCGAATGGGGCTGGTTCCAGGCGCACGCGTACCGCTTCGACGATGAAACCTCGACGTTCATCGTCGAAACGCCCGAGCGCGTGTGGCGCGCGGCCGGACTCGACGAAATGAGCAAGGAAGACAGCATCGCGTTCTGCGAGCGGCTCTTTGCGAAGTACCTCGACGGCCATCCGTTGATGTCGAACGCTAGCCATCTGCGCGGCTCGTCGCAATGGATCCGCTTTCCGCGTGTCGTCAGTCGCGAATGGGCGCACTGGAAAACAGGCGCCGACGGCAAACGCGTACCCGTCGTGCTGATGGGCGACGCCGCGCACACCGCGCATTTTTCGATCGGCTCCGGCACCAAGCTCGCGCTCGAAGACGCGATCGAACTCGCGAACAGCATCGACGCGCATCCACACGACCTCGCCGCCGCGCTCGCGCACTACACGGAAGTGCGCAGCGTGGACGTATTGCGCATCCAGAACGCCGCACGCAATTCGACGGAATGGTTCGAGCATGTCGACCGTTACACCGCTTTCGAGCCGGAGCAGTTCGCGTATTCGCTGCTGACGCGCTCGCAGCGCATTTCACACGAGAACCTGCGCGAGCGCGATGCCAGCTATCTCTCGTCATTCGAAGACTGGCTGGCGGCGCGCGCGGGTGTCGAGCGCGCGCCGGAAAAGCACTCCGTTCCGCCCATGTTCACGCCGTTCAAACTACGCGGCGTGACGTTGAAGAACCGCGTCGTCGTCTCACCAATGGCGCAGTATTCGGCCGTCGACGGCGTCGCTGGCGACTATCACCTGATGCATCTCGGCGCGCGCGCCATGGGTGGCGCGGCGCTCGTGATGACCGAGATGACATGCGTATCGCCCGAAGCACGCATCACGCCGGGATGCCCCGGCATGTACGCGCCCGAGCATCTCGCCGCGTGGCGCCGCATCGTGCAGTTCGTGCACGGGCAATCCGATGCGAAGATCGGCATGCAACTCGGTCACGCGGGCGCGAAGGCTTCGACGCGCGTGAGTTGGGAAGGCATCGATCAGCCCTTGCCCGATGACAACTGGTCATTGGTGTCGGCATCGCCGCAGCAATACCTGCGCGGCGTGAGCCAATGGTCGCGCGAAGCGACGCATGCAGAACTGCGCGAGATCGAAACGCAATTCGTGCGCGCAACGGAAATGGCCGCGGAAGCGGGCTTCGACTGGCTCGAATTGCACTGCGCGCACGGCTATTTCCTGTCGAGCTTTCTCTCGCCGCTCACCAATCATCGCACCGACGAATACGGTGGAACGCTTGCGAATCGCCTGCGCTACCCGCTCGAAGTGTTCGCCGCGATGCGCAAAGTGTGGCCGCAGGACAAACCGATGTCGGTGCGTATCTCCGCGCACGACTGGGTCGACGGCGGCACGACACCCGACGACGCCGTCGAGATCGCACGCGCGTTCAAGGCGGCGGGTGTCGACATGATCGACGTGTCGTCGGGTCAGGTCAGCAAGGAAGAAAAGCCCGTGTTCGGACGCATGTTCCAGACGCCGTTCGCCGATCGCATCCGCAACGAAGCGGGCATCGCGACGATTGCAGTCGGCGCGATCTCCGAGGCGGATCACGTGAACAGCATCATCGCAGCAGGCCGCGCGGACTTGTGCGCGGTAGCGCGTCCGCATCTGGCGAATCCGTCGTGGACGCTGAACGAGGCGGCGAAGATCGGCTACTTCGACGTCAACTGGCCGAAGCAGTACACGGCGGCCAAATCGCAGCTCGAACGTAACTACGAACGCGAGCGGGCACAGGCTGCCGAGAATGCGCGCCTGTCGCCGATCGAACGCGCGCAACGCGCGGAAGGAACGGTTTGATGAACAGCACCCTTGCGGGAAAGCACGCTGTCGTAACGGGCGGCGGCAGCGGCATCGGCGCGGCGACGGCAGAAGCGCTGGTTCGCGCCGGCGCACGCGTCACGCTGATGGGCCGCGACGCGCAACGCCTTGCCGCACAGCGCGAAACCTTGAGCGCGTATGGCGAGATCGCGGCTTGCATCAGCGTCGATGTGTGCGACGAAAGCGCTGTAAACAAGGCATTTTCTGAAGCATCGTCGATTGCGGGCGCTGTCGATGTGCTCGTCAACAACGCCGGCCAGGCGCAAGCCGCACCCTTCGCACACACGGATACGACGCTGTGGCAACGCATGCTCGACGTCAACCTGACGGGCGTGTTTTTCTGCACGCGCGCCGTATTGCCGTCGATGCTCGAACGCGGCTACGGCCGCATCGTCAACGTCGCGAGCACGGCAGGACAGATCGGCTACGCGTACGTCGCCGCGTACTGTGCGGCCAAGCATGGCGTGATCGGCCTCACGCGTTCGCTCGCGCTCGAAGTCGCGACGAAGGGCGTCACCGTCAACGCCGTCTGTCCCGGCTACACGGAAACGGAACTGCTGCGCGCGTCGCTCGACCAGATCACCGCGAAGACTTCGCGCAGCGAGCAGGAAGCGCGCGACGTTCTCGTGCGCAATAACCCGCAGCGCCGCTTCGTCGCGCCCGCCGAAGTCGCGAATGCCGTGCTGTGGTTGTGCATGCCCGGCTCCGAATCCATCACAGGTCAATCTGTTTCCGTTTCAGGCGGAGAAGTCACATGAGCAACATCGCAAAGAAGAAGACGGCCGTCGCCGGCGAAACCAAACCGACGCGCAAGGGCATTGCGAAACCCGCGGAGAACGTCGTGGACATGGAAATGAGCACGGGCGCGGATAGTCACATGGGCTTGCGCCTGTGGCTGCGCATGCTGACGACGACCAACCTCGTGCAAGCGGAATTGCGCAAGCGTCTGCGCAACGAGTTCGACACGACGCTGCCGCGCTTCGATCTGATGGCGCAACTGGAGCGTCATCCCGAAGGCCTGAAGATGACGGAGCTGTCGCGGAGGTTGATGGTGACGGGCGGCAACATCACCGGAATTACAGATCAACTGGAAAAAGAAGGGCTCGTCGCACGCGACACCGATCCGAACGACCGCCGTTCGATCAGCGTGCGTCTCACGCCTGAAGGCCGCGCGCTGTTCGACAAAATGGCCATCGCGCACGAGCAATGGGTCGTCGAAATGTTCGGCGGCCTTGATCTCGATGAGAAATCGCACACGCATCAGAAGCTCGGCAAGCTCAAGCAGCATCTGCTGAACACGATCAAGAGCTGACGCGCGACATCTGCAAAAGAGGAGACAACGATGACCCGTTCCGCTGCCGAAGCCCTGCTGGCCGGCAATCGCACGACGCTCGCCGCTTATCAGGCGAAGCACTTCGGCTGGTCCGTCGACGCGGGCGTCGCGACGATCACGCTGAATCGCCCTGAGCGCAAGAATCCGCTGACGTTCGAGTCGTACGCGGAGTTGCGCGATCTGTTCCGCCAACTCGCCTATGCAACCGACGTGAAGGTCGTTGTCATGCACGGCGCGGGCGACAACTTCTGCTCGGGCGGCGACGTACACGACATCATCGCGCCGCTGATCGATCTGCCGATGCCCGAACTGCTGCTCTTCACGCGCATGACCGGCGACCTCGTGAAAGCGATGCGGCATTGCCCGCAACCGATCATCGCGGCCATCGACGGCGTTTGCGCAGGCGCGGGCGCGATTCTCGCGATGGCCTCCGACATGCGTCTCGGCACCGCTCGCAGCAAGCTCGCGTTTCTGTTCACGCGTGTGGGCCTTGCCGGTTGCGACATGGGCGCGTGCTCGATCCTGCCGCGCATCATCGGCCAGGGGCGCGCAGCCGAACTGCTGTACACGGGGCGCTCCGCGAGCGGCGATGAAGGCTACGCGTGGGGCTTCTACAACCGCCTGTGTGCGCCGGAAGCGTTGCTCGACGAAGCATCGAAACTCGCCGCCGATCTCACCGCCGGCCCAACGTTCGCGCACGGTGTCACGAAGAAGATGCTGCACCAGGAATGGAGCATGAGCATCGACGAAGCGATCGAATCCGAAGCGCAGGCACAGGCCATCTGCATGACCACACGCGATTTCGAACGGGCGTATCGCGCGTTTGCGGCGAAGTCGCGTCCCGTGTTCGAAGGAGACTGACTGTGAAGCGCACAGATCCGCACAGCGCATTGGCCTGGCCGTTCTTCGAAGCGCGTCATCGCGAACTGGCCGAAGGAATAGAAACCTGGGCTGCGCAGCATCTCGCACACGTACCGCATGACGACGCCGACACGACATGCCGCCAACTCGTGCGCGCTTTGGGCGAAGCGGGCTGGTTGAAGTATGGCGTCGGCGGCACGCAATACGGCGGACATGGCGACACGATCGACACACGCGCCGTGTGTCTGCTGCGCGAGACGCTCGCGAAACACGATGGCCTCGCGGACTTCGCGCTCGCCATGCAAGGCCTCGGTTCGGGCGCGATCACGCTGGCGGGCACATATGAGCAGAAATCGCGCTATTTGCCGCGCGTCGCGAAGGGCGAAGCCATTGCAGCGTTCGCGTTGTCAGAACCTGAAGCGGGTTCCGACGTTGCGGCAATGGCCTTGCAGGCGCGCGCGGAAGGCGACAGCTACGTGCTCGACGGCGACAAGACGTGGATCTCGAACGGCGGCATCGCCGACTTCTACGTCGTGTTTGCAAGAACGGGCGAAGCACCCGGCGCGCGCGGCATCAGCGCATTCATTGTCGATGCCGACACGCCCGGTTTGCAGATCGCCGAACGCATCGACGTGATCGCGCCGCATCCGCTCGCGCGTCTGCATTTCGCCAACGCGCGCGTGCCGCGAAGCCAGATGCTCGGTGTGCCCGGCGAAGGCTTCAAGATCGCGATGCGCACGCTCGATATCTTCCGCACGTCGGTCGCGGCAGCGTCGTTGGGCTTTGCACGGCGTGCGTTGCAGGAGGGCCTCGAACGCGCGGCGTCGCGCAAGATGTTCGGGCAGACGCTCGGCGATTTTCAGTTGACGCAGACCAAACTCGCGCAGATGGCGTTGACCATCGACAGCAGCGCGCTGCTCGTCTATCGCGCCGCATGGCTGCGCGATCAGGGCGAGAGCGTCACGCGCGAAGCCGCGATGGCAAAGTGGCACGCGAGCGAAGGCGCGCAGCAGGTGATCGATGCCGCTGTCCAACTGTGGGGCGGCATGGGCGTGCAAAGCGGCACGACGGTCGAAAGGCTGTATCGCGAGATTCGCGCGCTGCGCATCTACGAAGGCGCGACGGAAGTGCAGCAACTGATCGTCGGACGCGATCTGCTCAAGGCACACGCGGCTGCGCAGCAGGAACGCGAATCATGAGCGCAACGTTCGACATGTCCATGCGCATCCGTTTCGCGCATTGCGATCCGGCTGGCATCGTCTACTTTCCGCAGTATCTGGTGATGACGAACATGCTCGTCGAAGAGTGGTTCAACGAGCGTCTTGCCATCGACTACGCGCACATGATCCAGACGCGCCGCGTCGGACTGCCTATCGTGAAGCTCGATTGCGAGTTTTCGAGGCCGAGCCGCATGAGCGAAACGATCACGCTTTCGCTGGACGTCACGCGTATCGGACGCCGTTCGATCGGCATCGAAATCGTCGCCCGTTGCGCCGATGAAGTGCGCTTTCGCTCGGCGCAAGTGCTCGTCACGACATCGCTAGAGAGCGGCCAGTCGATCGACATTCCCAACGACATCGCCGCCGCGCTCGCGGCATTCGCGCCGCAGGCCGTTCAATCCGAGGAGCAACGCTCATGAAAAAACGATCGCTTCTGCCCGCAGGCTGGGTCAAGCCGAAGGGCTATGCCAATGGTGTCGCCGCGAATGGCACGCAGGTGTATATCGCCGGACAGATCGGCTGGAACGAAGAGGCGCGCATGACGAGCGACCGTTTCGCCGAACAGGCCGTGCAGGCGCTGCGCAACGTGCTCGCGGTACTGCGCGAAGCAGGCGGACAGCCCGAGCACCTCGTGCGCATGACGTGGTACGTCACCGACAAGCGTGAGTACCTCGCGTCGCTCAAGGAGATCGGCCAGGCGTTTCGCGAACTGATCGGCGACTACGACATTGCGATGAGCGCCGTGCAGGTCGTCGCGCTGATCGAGGACGACGCCAAAGTGGAAATCGAAGCAACCGCCGTGATAACCGACTAGCCGCGCTGCGAGCCGCGCAGTCCAAACCATTTCGCACATCACGCACGTATGGCAGGGGAGTTTCATGATGGAACCGTCAGCTCACGTCGATACTTTCGCGCGCGATCACTTGCCGCCGCAGGATCAATGGCCGGTGTTCCTGCTCGACAACCCGGACGTCGCGTATCCGGCGCGCTTCAACTGCGCGACTGAACTGCTCGATCGTGCCGTCGAAAATGGGCATCGCGATCGGCCTGCTATCTGGTCCGATGTCGACGGCAAGCCCCACGCGACCACTTACGGCGAACTGCTCACAATGGTCAATCGCAGCGCACACGTGCTGATCGACGACATGGGATTGCGGCCAGGCAATCGCGTGCTGCTGCGCGGGCCGAACACGTTGCAGATGGCCGTCGCGTTTCTCGCGGCGTTGAAGGCGGGTCTCGTCGTCGTGCCGACTATGCCGTTGCTGCGCGCAAAAGAACTCAAGCAGATCATCGACAAGGCACAAATCGGCGCGGCGCTGTGCGACACGCGTCTGACGGAAGAACTCGCGCGCTGCGCGACGCAAGGCGACGAGTACTTTTGTGAAGGCCTCAAAAACACGCTGGTCTTTCACGACGACGACTCAGCGGGTTCGCTCGAAACACTGACGGCGTCAAAGCCGGCTGAATTCAAGGCCTGCGACACAGCCGCCGACGACGTCTGCCTGATCGCCTTCACGAGCGGCACGACAGGCGCGCCGAAGGGCTGCATGCACTTCCATCGCGACGTGCTGGCGATGTGCGATCTGTTCCCGCGCCACATCCTGAAGCCTACCGCCGACGATATCTTCTGCGGCACGCCGCCGCTCGCGTTCACGTTCGGCCTTGGCGGGCTGCTGTGCTTTCCGTTGCGTGCGGGCGCATCGACAGTGCTGATCGAAAAGCAGACGCCCGAAACGCTGCTGCAAAACGTCGAGCGCTTTCAGGCAACCGTGATGTTCACCGCGCCGACGTTCTATCGGCAGATGGCGCCGCTGGTTCCGCGCTACGACATTGCATCGCTGAAAAAGACCGTGTCCGCAGGCGAAGCGCTGCCCGATTCGACGCGCGCGCTGTGGCGCGAAGCGAGCGGAATCGAAATGATCGACGGCATCGGCGGCACTGAGCTGATTCATATTTTCATCTCGTCGTCGGGACTCGATGTACGGCCGCACGCAATCGGCAAGGCCGTGCCCGGCTACGTCGTACAAGCCGTCGACGACGACATGCGCCCCGTGCCCACCGGCACGCTCGGCAAACTCGCCGTGCGCGGGCCGACGGGCTGCCGCTATCTCGCCGACGAGCGTCAGCTCAAGTTCGTGCGCGACGGTTGGAACCTGCCCGGCGATTCCGTCTATATCGATGCCGACGGCTATGTGTTCTATCAGGCACGTGCCGACGACATGATCGTCTCGGCGGGTTACAACATCTCCGGCCCGGAAGTGGAAAGCGTGCTGATGCAGCACCAGGCCGTCGCCGAATGCGGCGTGATCGGCGTGCCCGACGAGACACGCGGGCAGATCGTGAAGGCGTTCGTCGTGCTCAATGCGGGCTACAGCGGCGATGAGAAACTGGTCGCGGAGTTGCAGGAATTCGTGAAGAATACCGTTGCGCCGTACAAGTATCCGCGCGTCGTCGCCTTCATCGACGCGCTGCCTCGCACGGAAACCGGCAAGATCAAGCGGTTCGCTTTGCGTGCGATGTAGCGCTCAACGCTTCATTCGATAACGGTGAGCGGCGACGCGCGCAGTCCCCGTCGTCCCACAATCGAGGAGCATTTGATGGCCGGTTCCTTTATCGAAGTCGCCGCTCGCGATGGCGGCCGTTTCAACGCATACATGGCGCGCCCCGCGCAGGGGTCCGGTCCGGGCCTCGTACTGCTGCAAGAGATTTTCGGCATCAACGACTATCTGAAGCAAACGGCCGACCGTTACGCCGAAGAAGGCTATGTCGTACTCGTGCCCGATCTGTTCTGGCGCATGCAGCCCAATGTCGTGCTCGGCTACGACGGCGACGACATGAAGCGCGCGCTCGACTTCCACGCGAAGTTCGATGTCGATCTCGCCGTGCAGGATATCGCTGCGACGCTCGATACGTTGCGCGTGCTCCCCGAGCAACAAGGCAAGGTCGGCACGGTCGGTTATTGCCTCGGCGGCAAGCTCGCGATGCTCGCGGCTGCGCGCACGGACGTCGATTGCGCGGTCAGCTATTACGGTGTTGGGCTCGACGCGTATCTGGACGAAGTGAAGAGCATTCGTTGCCCGATGGTCTTCCACTTCCCCGAAAACGACGCGTACTGCCCGCCGCCCGTGCGCGAGCAGATCGGGGCCGCGCTGCGCGCGCATCCCAACATCGAGCAGTATGTATATCCCGGCTGCGACCACGCGTTCGCCGCGCCCGCGCGCCCGCAATTCGACAAGCCCGCCGCGATGATGGCGTACTCGCGCACGCTCGCGCTGCTGCGCAAGGTGCTCGGCCCGATCTACGATCTGAATACGCTGTGGGAACAGCACTGCTACTTCGAGTTCGCAACGCGCGACGTCGAAGCCGTGATGCCGACGATGGTCGCGCAACCGTACGTCAACCACGTGCCGACCATGACGGGCGGCGTCGGTTATGACAATCTCAAGCGCTTCTATACGAATCACTTCGTCAACTCGAACCCACCGGAAACGAAGCTGATTCCGATTTCGCGGACCATCGGTTCCGATCGCATCGTCGATGAATTCATCTTTGCCTGCACACATAGCTGCGAGATCGACTGGCTGCTGCCGGGCGTCGCGCCGACAGGCAAATACTTCGAGGTGCCGATGCTCGCGGTCGTCTGCTTCCGCGGCGACAAGCTGTATAACGAGCATATCTATTGGGATCAGGCTTCCGTGCTCGTGCAGGTCGGCTTGCTCGATCCGAAGGGCTTGCCCGTTGCGGGTATCGAGAGCGCGCGCAAGCTGCTCGATGAGAAGCTGCCGTCCAATCAGCTGATGGGCGACAAGTGGTCGGCGTGATGGTTGCGCGCGCATCGTAAAGCATCGTGATAAATAGAGGCCGCCCTCTCGCGCGGCCTCGTATGATGTTCGCTCCGCCGATACACGGCCTTTCCGCACGACTCGTCGCCCGCTCATGCTCACCGTCCACCACCTGAACAACTCCCGCTCACAGCGCGTGCTGTGGCTGCTCGAAGAACTGGGCGTGCCGTACGAAATCAAGCGTTACCGGCGCGACCCGAAGACGATGCTCGCGCCGCCGGAACTACGGGCCGTTCATCCCCTCGGCAAGTCGCCCATCGTCACTGACGATGGTCAGACCCTCGCTGAATCCGCCGCGATCATCGAGTATCTGCTCGAACGTTATGGACAAGGCCGCTTCGAGCCGGCTGCCGGCATGCCCGAACGCCAGAAGTTCAGATACTGGATGCACTATGCGGAAGGCTCTGCGATGCCGCCGCTGTTGCTGAAGCTGGTTGCGCTGCGCATCAGCAGCGCGCCGATGCCGTTCTTCGCGAAGCCGATTGCGAAGAAGATCTCGTCGACATTGCAATCCACGTTCATCGATCCACAGATCGCGCTGCATATGAGTTTTATCGAAGATTCGCTGCGCACGACCGGCTGGTTTGCGGGCAACGAATTCACGGCCGCCGATATCCAGATGAGCTTCCCGCTCGAAGCCGCCACCGCTCGCGGCAACCGCGATGCGAAATATCCGTCGGTCGCCCGTTTTCTCGACACGATCCATGCCCGGCCCGCCTATCAGCGCGCGCTCGAACGCGGCGGCAAGTACGATTTATTGAGCTGAGCCGTGTCGATTCCGGCTGCATTCGATCGTCGTGTTACGTAGAAGCAGGCGAGAGCAGGGAATTGCAGTTGCCGTCTGGAACGGATGCTCGCTAGACTGAAAGCGCATCGACAGCCGAGGAGGACACGCGCGCATGACGCATAACATCGAAGGCAAAAAACGCTGGCTCGCACTGATCGTGCTATGCATGGGCGTGTTGATGATCGTGCTCGATACGACGATCGTCAACGTCGCCCTGCCGTCGATCGCGGCCGATCTGGGCTTCTCCGAAACCGCGCTCGTGTGGGTCGTCAATGCGTACATGCTGACCTTCGGCGGCTTTCTGTTGCTCGGAGGCAGGCTCGGCGATCTGTACGGACACCGCAAGCTCTTCCTCGCGGGTATTACGCTGTTCACGCTGGCGTCGCTCGCATGCGGACTCGCAAACTCGCAAGTCATGCTGGTTTTCGCGCGCGCGATCCAAGGGCTGGGTGGCGCGGTCGTGTCTGCCGTTTCACTGTCGCTCATCATGAATCTGTTTACCGAAGAGGGTGAGCGTGCCAAAGCGATGGGCGTCTACGGTTTCGTGTGCGCGGGCGGCGGCAGCATCGGCGTGCTGCTCGGCGGATTGCTGACCAATCTGCTGAGCTGGCACTGGATCTTTCTCGTCAATCTGCCCATCGGTATCGCCGTGTATGGGGCGTGCATCGCGCTGATGCCGGCCGGCCGCGGGCACGCGCATGGCGAACGACTCGACGTCGCGGGCGCAGCAACCGTGACTGCGTCGCTGATGCTGGCCGTCTACGCGATCGTCAACGGCAACGAGGCGGGATGGCTGTCCGCGCAAACCGTTGGCCTGATCGGCGTCGCGCTGGCGCTGCTCGGCGCGTTTCTCATCATCGAGGCGCGCGTCGCGCATCCGTTGATGCCGCTCAAGCTCTTCACGTTGCGCAATGTCGCGACGGCCAACGTAGTCGGCGTGTTGTGGGCGGCGGCGATGTTCGCGTGGTTCTTCATCTCC
>Ga0247692_1000280_pt1 | contig 12154 bp, 9 predicted proteins | sample CNK33_metaG_FD_183041 | JGI IMG/M metagenome (GOLD analysis project Ga0247692, IMG submission 183041) | Soil microbial communities from Purdue University Martell Research Forest, Indiana, United States - CNK33 | ecosystem: Environmental > Terrestrial > Soil > Temperate forest > Bulk soil | place...
CCTGATGAAAATGCCCGTGACGGGCAACGCGCGCCGCGAATCGTATGCCGCCCTGCCGATGCCGCGCATGACCAACACGTACATGCTCAACGGCGACAAGGATCCGCAGGAAATCATCGCTTCCGTGAAGAACGGTCTGTATGCCGTGAACTTCGGCGGCGGCCAGGTCGACATCACGAACGGCAAGTTCGTGTTCTCGGCATCCGAGGCGTACATGATCGAAAACGGCAAGATCACGTATCCCGTCAAGGGCGCGACGCTGATCGGCAGCGGCCCGGAGTCGCTCAAATATGTGAGCATGATCGGTAACGACATGTCGCTGGACACGGGCGTCGGCGTGTGCGGCAAGGAAGGCCAGAGCGTGCCCGTCGGCGTCGGTCAGCCTACGCTGCGCATCGACAAGATGACGGTCGGCGGCACGGTGTAATTCCTGGCGTCTCGCACGTTCTGCGCATCCCAGGTGCAAAACGTGCGGGATTTCCGCATTTTTGGTGCCTGCAGCTTGCCAGCCGAGCAAACCTCGGGTTATAAAGCCAATCAACCTTTTTGACGAGCCTTCCCTTTTTCGCCATGTCCGCCAAGTTTTATTTTTATTTCTTTTGGGCATCTCAGACCGCTGGCGGATCGAGAGGGGTGTGAACGTACATAAGCACCTGAAATTCCCGAAAAAACCGCCAGCGAGTCTGGCGGTTTTTTTTCGTCCCTAACAACTTTGACTGTGACCTTTTTAGCCTGTTGACCTGTTCGCCGCGGCGCCGTCGTCAGATAGCAGACCGCTCGAACCGCGCTACTAAACGAATCGAGGAGAAACCCATGCCCCCGCACAATACCGACGATGTCCGCATCCGCGAATTGAAAGAACTGACGCCGCCCGCGCACCTGATCCGCGAATTCCCGTGCGACGAAAAGGTGTCGGACCTGATCTTCAATGCGCGCCAGTCGATGCATCGGATCCTGCACGGCATGGACGACCGCCTGATCGTCATCATCGGGCCGTGTTCGATTCACGATCCGAAGGCCGCTATGGAATACGCCGGCCGCCTGATCGAGCAGCGCAAGCGCTTCGCTGGCGAACTGGAAGTCGTCATGCGCGTGTACTTCGAAAAGCCGCGCACGACGGTGGGCTGGAAGGGCCTCATCAACGACCCGTACATGGACAACAGTTTCAAGATCAACGACGGCCTGCGCGCCGCGCGCGAATTGCTGGTGAAGATCAACGAACTGGGTCTGCCCGCCGGCACCGAATACCTCGACATGATCAGCCCGCAGTACATCGCCGATCTGATCTCGTGGGGCGCGATCGGCGCGCGCACGACGGAGTCCCAGGTGCATCGTGAACTCGCGTCGGGCCTGTCATGCCCCGTCGGCTTCAAGAACGGCACCGACGGCAACGTGAAGATCGCCGTCGACGCGATCAAGGCGGCATCGCAGCCGCACCATTTCCTGTCGGTGACCAAGGGTGGCCACTCGGCGATCGTCTCGACGGCCGGCAATGAGGACTGCCACATCATCCTGCGCGGCGGCAAGACGACGAACTACGACGCCGACAGCGTGAACGCCGCGTGCAGCGACATCGGCAAGGCCGGCCTTGCAGCGCGCCTGATGATCGACGCGAGCCACGCAAACAGCTCGAAGAAGCACGAGAACCAGATTCCCGTGTGCGCGGATATCGGCCGCCAGATCGCCGCGGGCGACGAGCGCATCGTCGGCGTGATGGTCGAATCGCATCTCGTCGCGGGCCGTCAGGACCTGCAGGAAGGCTGCGAGTTGACCTACGGCCAGAGCGTCACGGACGCCTGCATCGGCTGGGACGACAGCATCGGCGTGCTGGAAGGTCTCGCCGATGCCGTCAAGCAGCGCCGCATTGCGCGCGGCAGCGGCAACTGAACGCCGCGGTTCTCTCATACACATGTCGCGCCCGGCTCATGCAGCCGGGCTTTTTTTGGCCATTCGGCCGAATCGAGTTCACGATCGATACCCTCGTCGAAATGATGAGCCGTATCGGTAAGCCTGTGACGCTCGCGGTCGGCTGAGCGTCCTTGCATGTCGCACCTATTCGCCGCGCTGCGTGTCGGGTCTGTTCGCGCCGCGGTCGTGCCGCCATAGCACGTCGGCGCCGCCGTCCACCCGGTTCAGCACGCGTGCCAGCACAAACAGCAGATCGGACAGCCGGTTCACATACCGGCGCGGCGCATCGTTGATCGTCTCGACAGCGCCGAGCGCGACGATCGCACGTTCCGCGCGCCGGCAAACGGTGCGGCACACATGCGCAAGCGAAGCGGCGCGCGTGCCGGCCGGCAGAATGAATTCCTTGAGCGGCGGCAGCGTCGCGTTGTATTCGGCAAGCCACGCGTCGAGTTGCGCGAGATGGGTATCGGCAATCATCGAATGGCCCGGGATGCATAGTTCGCCGCCGAGATCGAACAGATCGTGCTGGATCGACGTGAGCGCGGCGCGGACATCGTCGGGCAAGGTTTCGCACAGCAGCACGCCGATGTTCGAGTTCAGTTCATCGACGTCGCCGATTGCGGCAATGCGCGCGTCGTCCTTGCGCACACGCTTGCCGTCGCCGAGACCTGTGGTGCCGTCGTCGCCCGTGCGCGTCGCGATCTTGCTCAAGCGGTTGCCCATGATGTCCGTGTCCTCATAATGTTCCGCGATGCATCCGTCCGGATATATCGCAGCGTGCCGTTCAGTTCGACCCATTATAGGGATACCGAGGGTATACCGAGCCCGGCGCGCGCTCCATCCGTCTGCAAGCATGGCGCCGCGCCAGCGGTCGATGGGCGTAAAATGGGCATCAACGATCAGAATATTCGCCAACAGGAGACGCAGGTGAACCATCCCGTGCCGCCCGCCCCCGTGCGCCGCCCCTTTCCTCCTGAACTTCTCACTGCGCTCAAGTCAGCATTCGGCGAACGCGTATCCACGTCCGAAGCCGTCCGAGCCCATCACGGCCGCGACGAGTCACCATTCGATCCGCAATTGCCCGACGCCGTCGTCTTCGCGCACAGCACCGAAGACGTACAGAGCATCGTCAAGCTGTGCGGTCAATACGACGTGCCCATCATTCCGTACGGCAACGGGTCTTCGCTCGAAGGCCATCTGCTCGCCGTGCAAGGTGGGGTGTCCATCGACCTTTCGGGAATGAACCGCGTGCTGTCGATCAACGCGGAAGATCTGACCGTCACCGTCGAGCCCGGCATTTCGCGCAAACAGTTGAACGAAGCGTTGCGGGACACAGGTCTGTTCTTCCCCATCGACCCCGGCGCCGACGCGAGCATCGGCGGGATGTCGGCGACGCGCGCGTCGGGCACGAACGCCGTGCGCTACGGCACGATGCGCGAAAACGTACTCGGCCTGACCGTCGTGCTCGCGGATGGCCGCGTGACCCAGACGGGTACGCGCGCGCGCAAGTCGGCGGCGGGCTACGACCTCACGCGCCTCTTTGTCGGCTCGGAAGGCACGCTCGGCGTCATCACCGAAATCACCGTGCGCCTGTACCCGCAGCCCGAAGCGGTATCGGCGGCCGTCTGTACATTCCCTTCGATGGGCGATGCCGTGCGCGCGGTGATCGAAACCATCCAGATCGGCGTGCCGATTGCGCGTGTCGAGTTCGTCGACTCGCTCGCCGTCCGATCGATCAACCGTCATTCGAACCTGACGCTGCGCGAAGCGCCCACGCTGTTCTTCGAGTTTCACGGCACGGAAGCCGGCGTGAAGGAGCAAGCCGGGCTGGTGCAGGAAATCGCCGCGCAGAACAGCGGCGAAGGCTTCGAGTGGGCAACGCGTCCGGAAGACCGCAGCCGTCTGTGGAACGCGCGTCACAACGCGTACTTTGCGATGCTGCAACTCAAGCCCGGCAGCCGCGCCGTCACCACCGACGTTTGCGTGCCCATCTCGCGGCTCGCCGAATGCGTGGTCGAAACGGAAGAAGACCTGAAAGCCTCGCCGCTACCCTGCCCGATTGTCGGGCACGTCGGCGACGGCAACTTCCACGTCGCCATGCTGATCGACCCGAACAAGCCGGAAGAACTGGAGGAAGCGGAGCGCCTGAATCATCGCATCGTGCAGCGCGCGCTGCGCATGGACGGCACCTGCACGGGCGAACATGGCGTGGGCCTGCACAAGATGGGCTTTCTGGTCGAAGAACACGGCCCCGTTGCCGTCGACGTGATGCGCTCGATCAAGCATTCGCTCGATCCGCGCAATCTGATGAATCCGGGCAAGATCTTTACGTGGGCCTAGGCCGGGCGTAATCGTAGAGCTGGCTGCGCAGCGCAACGACGCGCGCGCGGCCGTCGATGGAGGAGACATTCCATGAACGCACCCGGCGAGCTGTCCCCCGAGCTGTCGCCCGAGATGCTTGCGCAACGTCAGCGCGAAGTCGTGCAAGCGTTGATGGCCGTGCTGCCAACGCATTGCCTTTTGTATCGCGAGGAAGACACTGTCGCGTACGAGTGCGACGGTCTGGCCGCATATCGGCGCTTGCCGCTGGCCGTCGCGTTGCCCGAGACGGAATCGCAGGTGCAGCGCATCGTGCAGATTTGCCACCGGTTGAACGTGCCGATCGTGCCGCGCGGCGCGGGCACGAGCCTGTCGGGCGGCGCGATGCCGATCCGGCATGGTGTCGTCGTGTCGCTCGCGCGCTTTCGGAAGATCATCGAGGTCGACCCGTATGCGCGCACGGCGACCGTGCAGCCGGGCGTGCGCAACCTGTCGATCTCGGAGGCGGCCGCGCCTTATGGTCTCTACTATGCGCCCGACCCTTCGTCGCAGATCGCCTGCACGATCGGCGGCAACGTCGCGGAAAATTCCGGCGGCGTGCACTGCCTGAAATACGGACTGACCGTCCATAACGTGATGCGCGTGCGCGCGGTCACGATGGAAGGCGAGATCGTCGAGTTCGGCTCGCTCAGCCCGGACGCGCCGGGCCTCGACCTGCTGGCTGTCGTGATCGGCAGCGAAGGCATGTTCGCGATCGTCACGGAAGTCACAGTCAAGCTGATTCCTAAACCGCAGGCCGCGCAGGTCATCATGGCGAGTTTCGACGATGTCGTGAAAGGCGGCGATGCCGTTGCAGGCATCATCGCCGCGGGCATCATCCCCGCCGGCCTGGAAATGATGGACAAGCCAGCCACGCGCGCCGTCGAGGAATTCGTGCAAGCGGGTTACGACCTCGACGCGGCGGCCATCCTGCTGTGCGAGTCGGACGGCACGCCCGAGGAAGTGAGCGAAGAAATCGTCCGGATGACGGCCGTGTTGCGCGAGCACGGCGCCACGCGCATCCAGATTTCCCGCACGGAGGCCGAGCGGCTGCGCTTCTGGTCGGGCCGCAAGAATGCATTCCCGGCCGCCGGCCGTATTTCGCCCGACTACTACTGCATGGACGGCACCGTGCCGCGACGCAGCATCGGGCCGCTGCTGGCGCGCATCGAAGAGATGGAAAAAAAGTACAACCTGCGCTGCATCAACGTGTTCCATGCGGGCGACGGCAACATGCATCCGCTGATCCTGTTCAACGGCAACGATCTCGATGAGTGGCACCGCGCCGAGGCATTCGGCTGCGACATTCTCGAAACATGCGTCGAACTGGGTGGAACGGTGACGGGCGAACATGGCGTGGGCATCGAGAAAATCAATTCGATGTGCGTGCAGTTTTCGCCGGAAGAACGCGATGCGTTCCACGCGGTCAAGCGAGCCTTCGATCCCGCCTGCCTGCTCAATCCCGACAAGGGTATCCCGACGCGCGCCCGCTGCGCCGAGTACGGCAAGATGCATGTGCGCGGAGGGTTGCTGCCTCACCCCGATCTGCCTCGTTTTTGAGCACCTTCTTGCGCTGCCGGACCATGCGCGCCTTTGAACCGTCATAACACATAAGCGCTGCAGTACGTTTCATACGGGTCCGAACCGGGTTGCGAGCGCGGCTTGCCTCGGTACAATCGAAAGCACTACAACGAAGCAACGCACCGTCAATCACCCCGGCCTGATAGGCCGAGGCTTGCAGGGAAGCATCCTGCAAGTCTGGGATTGACCAGACCCAGCGCTGGACGGCGCTACGTTGTGCAGAAGACAGCAGACCCACCGCCAGATGCTTCACTCAGTCTGGCGCTCTGGAAGTCGCAGCAGCAGACAAGCCCCGGGTAGGTACGAAACGGGCTGCGACCGGTGAACTCACCCTCACCCTCTGCTGCACAACATGGTCGAGGGGAGCGGCGCCGCAAGGCGCCCGTCACCAGGCCCGTAAGGGCAACGCGCCGGACGTTTTCCGGCGGCATAACAAGGAGCTTGGTTTGGCGGTATGCGTTCTGGACCGCTCTGGAAAGGCGTTGATGCCGTGCAGCGAGAAGCGTGCGAGGCTGTTGCTCGCGCGCGGCCGTGCGCGCGTTCATCGGGTCGTGCCGTTCATCATCCGGCTCGTTGACCGGCGGGCGCACGCCAGCAGGTTTCAACCCCCGCGTATCAAAGTCGACCCCGGCAGCCGGACCACCGGGCTGGCACTGGTGCGCGACACGCAGCTCGTCGACGCCTCCAGCGGAGAAATCCAGCGTGGCGCCGCTGTGCTCAACCTGTTCGAACTGGTCCATCGGGGCCGGCAAATCAGTGAAGCCCTGAGCGCGCGTCGGGCCATGCGCCGCCGGCGCCGCGGCAACCTGCGGTATCGCGCGCCCCGCTTTCTGAACCGCACCCGGCCGGCAGGATGGCTGGCGCCATCCCTCGAGCATCGGGTCGCGACAACGATGGCGTGGGTCAATCGACTGATGGACTGGACACCCGTCGCAGCGCTCTCCAGTGAGCTCGTGCGCTTCGATATGCAGGCCCTCGAGAACCCGGAGATTGCGAGCGTTGAATATCAGCAGGGCACACTGGCAGGTTACGAGGTCCGTGAATACCTGCTGGCGAAGTGGGGCCGCAGGTGTGCTTACTGCGACCAGGAGCACGTCCCGCTGCAGATTGAACACATTCTCGCCCGCGCGAGCGGCGGCACCAACCGTATCTCCAATCTGACGCTGGCCTGTGCGTGCTGCAACGCGAAGAAGGCTGCGCGCCCGATAGAGGCGTTTCTGGCGCGCGACCCGAAGCGGCTGGCGGTCATTCTCGCGCAGGCGAAGCGGCCCCTGAAGGATGCGGCGGCGGTCAATGCGACACGCTGGGCGTTGGCCAATGCGCTCAGGGCGACTGGCTTGCCGGTCGAACTGGCATCGGGTGGCTGTACGCAATTCAACCGCAAGCAACTCGGCCTGCCGAAGACCCACGCGCTGGATGCGGTGTGCGTCGGTAAGGTGGCGAGTGTGAGCGTCTGGTACAAGCCGACGCTTGCGGTGAAGTGCACCGGCCGGGGCAGTTACCAGCGCACACGACTTGACCGGTACGGGTTCCCGCGCGGGTATCTGACCCGTTCCCGCCGCGTGCACGGGTTCCAGACTGGCGATCTGGTGCGCGCAGAGGTGCCCACGGGCAAAAAGGCGGGACGCCACACAGGCCGTGTCGCCGTACGTGCGACAGGCAGTTTCAACATTCAGGTTGCCGGCAACGTGGTGCAGGGCATTGCACATCGTCACTGCCGGCTCATTCAACGTAGCGACGGCTACGGATATTCAAGGATAGCTCTTCTCAAAGGAGATGCGAGTGATGGGACAGCTTCGCTGTCCGCGCTATCCCTCCCCGCCGTGAACGACGGGGTTTCTCGCGCAGCTGGATGAAAGAGGACGACATCGTCGCCGCGTGGTCGGAACGGGTTCGTGCGGCCACGGCCGCGCAGCAGCCGATCCGCATCCGTGGCGGTGGCACGAAGGACTGGTACGGCCAGTCATTGCAGGGTGAGGTCCTCGACACGCGCGCGCATCGCGGCGTCATCGCCTACGATCCGGCCGAGCTGGTCATCACGGCGCGCGCCGGCACGCCGCTCCTCGAAATCGAAGCGGCGCTTGCCGAACACGACCAGATGCTCGCTTTCGAACCGCCTCACTTCGGCCCGCAAGCCACGCTCGGCGGCTGCATTGCGGCTGGCATCGCTGGTCCGCGCCGTCATTCGGCGGGCGCGGCACGCGACTTCGTGCTCGGCGCCGTCGTCATGAACGGCCAGGGCCAGGTGCTGACGTTCGGCGGGCAGGTCGTGAAAAACGTCGCGGGTTACGACGTGTCCCGGCTGATGGCGGGTTCTCTAGGAACGCTCGGGCTGATTCTCCAGTTGTCCGTCAAGGTGCTGCCGCGCCCGAAGGCCGAAGCGACGCTCAAGTTCGACATGAACGGCACCGACGCCGTCCGCAAGCTCAACGAATGGGGCGGTCGCCCGCTTCCCATTACGGGCAGCGCGTGGCGACACGGCACGCTCGCCGTGCGGCTGGGTGGCGCCGAGGCGGCCGTCAAGTCGGCGCGCACGTCGCTGGGTGGTGAAGTGGTCGATGCCGTCGAAGCCGAACGCTTCTGGGCCGGCCTGCGCGAACAGACCGACCCGTTCTTCGCGGCGATCGCGCCGAAATCCGCGCTCTGGCGCCTCGCGCTGCCGACCATCACCGAGCCGCTGCAACTGCCCGGCGCGCAACTGATGGAATGGGGCGGCGCGCAACGCTGGTGGATCACCGACGCCGACGCGCAGACCGTGCGCATCAGCGCGAAACAGGCGGGCGGCCACGCGACAATCTTCCGCACCGGCCTCGGCTACGACCGCGGCGCAGGCGTGTTCACGCCGCTGCCCGCACCGCTGATGAAAATCCATCGCGGCCTGAAAGCTGCCTTCGACCCGGCCCGCATCTTCAACCGCGGCCGGTTTTACTCCGACTTCTGAGCGCCTGATGCAAACCAATCTCGCCGACTTCATGCGCAACACGCCGGACGGTGAAGAAGCCGACGCCATCCTGCGCAAATGCGTGCATTGCGGCTTTTGCACGGCCACCTGCCCGACCTATCAGCTGCTTGGCGACGAGCTCGACGGTCCGCGCGGGCGCATCTATCTGATCAAGCAGATGGTGGAAGGCGCGCCCGTCACGCGCAGCACGCAACTGCATCTCGACCGTTGCCTCACGTGCCGCAGCTGCGAGTCGACCTGCCCTTCCGGCGTGCAGTACGGCAAGCTGATCGAGATAGGCCGCAAGCTCACCGAAGAGAAAGTGCCGCGCCCGTTCGGCCAGCGCCTGATGCGCCGGATGCTGGCGAGCTTCGTGCCGAACAGCACGCTGTTCACGCCCGCGATGCGGCTTGGCCAGCACTTCCGCCCGCTGCTGCCGAAGAAACTGCGGGACAAGGTACCGCAACGGCAACGCCAGTTGGAATGGCCGACGGCCACGCATCCGCGCAAGATGCTGATGCTGGCAGGCTGCGTGCAGCCTTCGATGATGCCGAACGTCAACATTGCGACGGCGCGCGTGCTGGACGCGCTCGGCGTTCAGACCGTGATTGCACCGGAAGCCGGCTGTTGCGGCGCGATCCGCCTGCACCTCGGCTACAACGACGAGGCGCTCGACGACGTGCGGCAAAACATCGACGCGTGGTGGCCGCATCTCGAACAGGGCGCTGAAGCGATCGTGATGAACGCCTCGGGCTGCGGCGCAACGGTCAAGGAATACGCGCACCTGATGCGCAACGACCCAGCCTACGCGGAAAAGGCGAAGCGCATTGTTGAACTGACGCGCGACATCTGCGAAATCCTGCCGGACTTCGAAGAAGCGCTGACGCCGCTCACGCGCCGCCGCGCGATACACACGGTGGCGTATCACCCACCCTGCACGCTGCAACATGGCCAGCAGATTCGCGGCAAGGTCGAACACTTGCTGAACGCGCTCGGCATCGACGTCAGGCTGCCCGCCGATAGCCATCTGTGCTGCGGCTCGGCCGGCACCTATTCGCTCACGCAGCCCGCGCTTTCGTACGCATTGCGTAACCAGAAGCTGGAAAAGCTGAAGGCACAGGAGCCACAGATCATCGTGTCTGCGAATGTGGGTTGCATTGCGCATCTGCAAAGCGGCACCTCCACGCCTGTCGTGCATTGGGTCGAACTCGTCGAGCACATGCTCGCGTCCTGATCGACAGGATCGGTTACGTACGGGTTGCGCGCAACCTTGGCCGTTCGGCCAGGTCGTGACGCGCGGGCGGCGTCCGTATAATTGGGTTCGTCGCCCCTCGCATCGGTACTCAACGTTTCATGCCCGCTCTCGCTCACAATCTCGACGCAGTGCATCAGCGCATCGCCCTCGCCGCGCAGGTCGCGGGCCGCGATCCGCGTTCCATTGCGCTGCTGGCCGTCTCCAAGACGTTTCCCGCCGAAGACGTTCGCGCCGCGCATGCCGCGGGCCAGCGTGCGTTCGGCGAAAACTACGTGCAGGAAGCGCTGACGAAAATCGAGGCGCTGTCCGATCTGCGCGCATCGCTCGACTGGCATTTCATCGGGCCGCTGCAATCGAACAAGACACGTCCCGTCGCCGAAAACTTCGACTGGGTGCATTCCGTCGACCGGCTGAAAATCGCGCAGCGTTTGTCCGAGCAGCGGCCAGATGCACTGCCGCCGCTCAATGTCTGCCTGCAGGTGAACATTAGCGGCGAGGCCTCGAAGAGCGGCGTGATGCCCGACGAAGCCATCGAGGTCGCGCGCCAGATCGCCGCACTGCCCAGGCTGCGTCTGCGCGGCCTGATGGCAATTCCCGAACCGGCGGGCGACGTCGAGCAGCAACGCGTGCCGCATCGCGCGTTGCGCGAGCTGTTCGAAAAACTGCGCGCGGAAGGTCTCGAACTCGACACGCTGTCGATGGGCATGTCGGGCGATCTCGAAGCAGCCGTGCTCGAAGGCGCGACCATCGTGCGCATCGGCACGGCGATCTTCGGCGCCCGCGATTACTCTCACTGAACTTCCGAACATCATGAAAATTGCCTTCATCGGCGGCGGCAACATGGCCGCTGCACTCATCGGCGGTCTGATCAAGCGTGGCGTTGCGCCGTCGGATATCCGTGCAATCGATCCCAACGAAGACGCGCGCAAGCGCAGCGAGCAGCAATTCGGCGTCGGCACGAGCGCATCGGCGGATGCGTCGCTGCAATCGTTCGATGCCATCGTGCTCGCCGTAAAGCCGCAGATCGTCAAGAACGTCGCGGCAGCGCTCGCGCCGCATCTGTCGGCCTCGCAACTCGTCATCAGCATCGTCGCGGGCATTCGCGGCGCGGACCTCGGGCGCTGGCTCGGCGGTCACGCGCGTCTCGTGCGCACCATGCCGAACACGCCTGCGCTGATCGGCATGGGCGTGACAGGACTCGTCGCGATGGAGGGCGTCGACGCAGCGGGACGCGAACTGGCCTCGCAGGTGCTCGGCGCGGTCGGCCAAACAGTGTGGTTCGACGACGAAGCGAAGATCGACGCCGTGACCGCGATCTCCGGCAGCGGCCCGGCCTACGTGTTCTATTTCATCGAGGCGATGCAGGAAGCAGCGCGTCAGCTCGGCATGGACGAAGAGCAAGGCCGCGCGCTGGCCGTCGCGACGTTCACGGGCGCGGCGCAACTCGCTGCGCAGTCGGGCGAGCCGGCCAGCGTGCTGCGCGAGCGGGTGACGTCGAAGGGCGGCACGACGGCTGCGGCGCTCGCCGCGTTCGACGCGCAAGGCGTGAAGGACGCAATCGTGCGCGGCGCACTGGCTGCGGACGCGCGCGCGCGTGAAATGGGCGAGGAATTCGGCAAGCAGTGATGTCGCTTGCCTGCATGGCACCGGCGGACGAAGCAGCGATGCGCGTGTGCTTCGTCTCGCCGGACACTTGCGAATAGCGTCTAGAACGCCTGTGCCGCGTAATGCGCGGCAATGCCGGCGAACAACGCGCCGCCGAGCCAGTTGTTATGGCGAAACGCTGCGAAACACGGCATGCGTTCACGGTCCTTGATCAGCGTGTAGTGATAGACGGCACAACCCGCCGCCGCGGCAAGACCGATCCAGTACAGCACGCCAAAGCTCAGCGCAACGCCGATGCCCACATAGATACCAAGCGTCACCGCGTAGCAGAGCATGATCGCGAGTACGTCGAAGCGGCCGAACGTCAATGCAGACGTGCGAATGCCGATCTTGATGTCGTCGTCGCGATCGACCATCGCGTATTCGGTGTCGTACGCGACCGACCAGAACACGTTCGCAATCAGCATCACCCACGCGAGCAGCGGCACCTGATTCTGGATGGCGGC
>Ga0247692_1000281_pt1 | contig 12142 bp, 12 predicted proteins | sample CNK33_metaG_FD_183041 | JGI IMG/M metagenome (GOLD analysis project Ga0247692, IMG submission 183041) | Soil microbial communities from Purdue University Martell Research Forest, Indiana, United States - CNK33 | ecosystem: Environmental > Terrestrial > Soil > Temperate forest > Bulk soil...
AACAGCTTCACGCGCGGCATGCCCATCTGCTCGGCGGCGCGCGTGAAGCTGTTCGCATCGACCACACGAGTGAATACTTCCATTGCCTGAATGCGGTCCACGCTATCCCCTTTCGGCTACCAAACGATAAGGATAAAACGCGCGGACCGGCAAAAACAAGCAAACACCGCAATTAGCCGGATTTAGCGAACAGTTGGACGCGCCTCGCGTGAAATAGCGCGACGATAATGCTTATCGTCAGGCAATTTTGACACGAACCTGAAGCTGGCCTCAGGTTCGGCACAAGCGGCGAGGCCGCACAGGCCAATCAACCACCGCGATACATCGGATCGATGCTGTCGGGCTGCTCGCGTCCGCCGGACTGCGATTTCTCCGATTCAACGCCGCCGACGCCGCTGTGATTGCCGGGTTTGGCCTTGTCCGGCAAAGCCATTTGATCGCTGTGCCCGGCGTGCGACGCTTTCACGACGCCGCCTGTTCGAGGACTGGAAGCGGGCCCGTCATCGCCTGCGAAGGCTGGCAGGGCAAACGATGTCACGCACGCCAGCAGCAGCGCGCCGACCAGTTTCGCATTCATGTGGACTCCCTTGAGTTCGTTGAGCAATCGAATGCACGCGAGCCATGTTGTGCGACCCGCTTCGTGCAAATCCGGTGGAGCGCGCGAGAACAGGCCCGCGCGCGCAATGGAAGGCTCAAACGATCAACACGGTTTCGCGGACTCGATCCGCGCGGCAGAGCGCCACGCATCGCGCGACAACGATCGTCGTTGCGCCCGCAGTGACAACTGCATGGGCTATGCCAATCGTGCCCGCAGAGCCGTTAGCGAACGCCTGAAGGCCCGCCAGTCAAGGTTCCGTGGTCAACGGCAAGGATGGACGCGGCCAGATTGAATCGCCGCAATGACGGATTGCAACCAACATTTGCTCATCTCCTACGCGAGGCGACCCAACAGACCGGTCGGCGGAAAGCGCCGTCACCCGTCCCGCTCGTCCCCGCTTACACGGAATATCGCCACGGCGCCGTGCAGATGCTCGCTTTGCGCTTCCAGCGAAGCCGCCGTGGTCGACGCCGACTCGACCAGCGATGCGTTGCTCTGCGTCATCGCTTCCATCTGCACGACGGTCGCGTTGACCAGTTCGATACCCGCCGTCTGCTCGCGCGATGCAAGACTGATATCCGCCATGATGGCGTTCACGCTCTGCACGGCCTTCAGGATGTCGTCCATGGTCGAGCCCGCGCGCAATACCAGTTCGCTTCCCGCACGCACACTCAGCGTCGAATTGCCGATCAGTTCCTTGATTTCCTTGGCGGCGGTGGCGCTGCGCTGCGCCAGATGCCGCACCTCGCTGGCCACCACCGCGAAGCCGCGCCCCTGATCTCCCGCGCGCGCCGCTTCGACGGCTGCGTTCAGCGCAAGAATATTGGTCTGGAACGCGATGCTCTCGATCACGCCGACAATGCCGACGATGCGCGCCGAGCTATCCGAAATCGCATCCATCGTGTCGACGACCTGACGCACCACTTCCCCGCCGCGTGTCGCAATGTCGGACGCACGCGTGGCGAGCGCACTCGCGTCGTGCGCGTTGTCGGCGTTCTGCCGCACCGTGGCCGTCAGTTGTTCCATGCTGGCGGCCGCCTGCTGAAGCGAGGCGGCCTGATCGCCCGCGCGCATCGACAGATCGCGGTTGCCGCTGGCAATCGCGCGCGCATCGTGCATGATCGCGTCCGTCCCCGCCCTGACCTTGCGCACTACAGCGACGAGACCTTGCTGCATGTCGTTCAGTGCGTCGAGAAGGTAACCCATTTCATTGCGGCGTTCCGTCTTGACGACGGCCGTGAGGTCGCCCGCTGCGATCTTCGCGAAGTATTCGACGGCGGCGTTGACGGGTGTGACAATCGCCCGCGTCAGCCCCCGATGCGCGAGCAGGCCGACGATCAGCGCGCTCAATCCAGCCGCACCGAAGCCCCAGAGCGTCATCTGAAAGCGCTCGTTCGCGTGGTCGAAGCGCATACGCTGGCGCTGCACCTGAAAATCCTCGAGCGCGATGAGCGCCTTCTGGTATTCGTCGAACAGCGCGACGGGCATCTCGCGCTGTGTGCTCAGGAAGTCGACCAGATTCTCGTCGTCGAGCTGCTTGAGGGCTTTCGAAAACGCCTGCGTCAACAGGCGGTCGCGTTTGTCCGTCATCGCCGCGAGCAGCGTCGTTTCCTGCGCGTCAGGCGCGTGCAGCGCACGGTACGCATCGAGTTCGCGATTGCTCTCGCCGAGGAGCACATGCAGCTGTTTGATCTCCGCGGCAGCCGGCTTGCCCGCACTGATCAGTTGCTCGACGCCGGCGAGCCCCGTGCGAAACACCAGCAGCCGCTCGGAGCTGGTCTTCAGATGCACGACGGAAGCGGTGTCGTCCCGATACATCGCGTCGAGCGCGGCGTTGCTCTTGAAGAGCGCAAACACGGCCGCCGCGATGACCAGCATCAACAGCAGCGTGCAACCCGAGATGGTGGCGGCGAGCCCGCCGCGAATCGTGGTGTTTCTGAACATGAGCGCAAAGCAGCGTGCGCGCCGCAAATGTGGCGCGCGCAGCGTTTCTCCAGTAGTCAGAACGAAAACGGGCCGGCCATGCGACCGCAGGCCGTCAACAGGACTAACGGCGGCGCTGCATGGCTTCTGAGATGCCAGCGCGACACCGATGTGACGTATTGCGACATCGGCACGCAGCGCAACTCCCCAGCACGGTGCATCGTGCGCCGCGCGCGGCCTCATCGGCGCGAAAAACTCCCCGCACCGGTGCATCACGCAGACCTCCTTCCCTGCCCGACAGGGCCGCGCCGCATGGCACGTTTCATGCTTATTGAACCTTATTCAAGTAACTTGAATTTAATTCTTTTAACTTTCATACTCGGCCACGGGCCTTTCACAAGGAAGCGTCATGAACAAGCCTCTTCGCAGTCTGGTCTTCTCGTTGCTCGGTGCACTCGCACTCGTCACCGCCACGCCGGGCTGGGCGCAATCCGACGATCTGCTGGCGCGCATCAAGACGAACAAGGAAATCACCATCGCGACGGAGGCCCGTTACGCGCCGTTCGAGTACGTCGATAACGGCAAGATCGTCGGCTACGACGCCGACTTGATGGCCTACGTGCTGAAGTCGATACCCGATGTGAAGGTCAAGCAGCTGGATCTACCGTTTCAGGGACTGCTGCCGGGACTCGACGCCAAGCGCTTCGACATCGTCGTGACGGCCGTTACCGTCAACAAGGACCGCGTCAGCCACTTCGCGTTCACCCTGCCCATCGCCGACGCGACGACGGGCGTGCTGCTGCGCAACGGCGACACCAGCATCAAGTCTCCCGACGATCTGAACGGCAAGATCGTCGGCTCGCAGACGGGCTCGGCGCAGCTGCAGGCATTGCAGGCACTCGACAAGAAACTGAAAGATGCAGGCGGCCCCGGCATCAAGCAGATCAAGCAGTACGTCGCGTTCGACGAAGCCTATGCCGACCTCGCCGTGGGACGGCTCGATGCCGTCGCGCAATCTGTCGCGAACCTGGGGCCGTTGATGAAATCGCGCCCGGGCGTGTTCACGCTGCTGCCGCAGACGATCGGGCCGAAGAGCTACTTCGCGTGGGTCGCGCGCAAGGACAGCGACAGCGCCGCACTCGTCAAGCTCTTTAGCGACGGCATCGCACGCGCGAACCGCGACGGCACGATGAAGAAGCTGCAGGAGAAGTGGTTCGGCTCGACGATGGACGTGCCCGTCGACGCCGTCCCCGCACCTTCCATCTGACGCGCTGCGATCCGATAGATGAACGCTCCCGATCTGCTCGCACGCTGCGCCAGCTATCTGCCGCAGTTGCTGGACGGCGCATTGACGACCTTGCGGCTGTCGGCGGCTGCCGTGTTCTGCGGCTTCTTTGCCGGCATCTTCATCTACACGATGTCAGCAAGCGAGAGCCGGCTGCTCGCCGGCGCCGCACGGGTCTATGTCAGCGTGTTTCGCGGCACGCCCGTGCTCGCGCAACTTCTCGTGATGTACTACCTGCCGTCGGCGCTCGGGCTCGCGGTGCCCGGCATCGTCGCGGCGGCCATCGGGCTGTCGATGAACACGGCCGCGTATCAGTCGCAGATTCTCGGCGCGGGCTTCCGCTCGATCGCCCGCGGGCAGATCGAAGCAGCCGTCACGTTCAACCTCAAGCGCCGTCAGGTGCTGTGGCATATCGAAGTGCCGCAGGTGGTGCGGGTGACGCTGCCCGCGCTCGTGTCCGAGATGATCGATATCGTCAAGGCGTCGGCTGTCGTCTCCGTGATATCCGTCACGGACCTGATGCGTGTCGGTCAGCAGCTGTCGTCATCGACGTACCGGCCGCTCGAGGTGTACACCTGCGCCGCGCTCTTCTATCTGGCCATCACGACGCTGCTGTCCTTCGCCGCGCATTGCTACGAGCGCCGCGCGGCGTCGCGCGCATGACCGGGGATCACTCGCATGGATAACCTGCTCGCTCTCGTTCCACGCTTCGCCGGCGCGATGCTCGTCACGCTCGAAGTCAGCCTGATCGCGGCTGTCCTCGGCGTGGCCGGCGGTTTCGCGCTCAACGCGTTGCGCCTGCGTTACGCCCGCGTGCTTGCCGCGCCCTACGGCCTGTTCGTCTGGCTGATTCGCGGCATGCCGTATCTGTCGCAATTGATGATCGTCTACTTCGGGCTGCCCGTTTTCGGTATCACGATGACGGCCGTGCAAGCAACGGTCGTGTCGCTCGCGATCTATGCGAGTGCCTATTTCGCCGAGATTTTTCGCGCTGCCTGGGCCAGCGTGCCGCGCGGTCAGCTCGAGGCCGCGCAGGCGTTCGGCGTGAGCCGCTGGGCCGCGTTCCGCGCGATCGAACTGCCGCAGGCGCTCGCGTTCGCGGTGCCGCTGCTCGCGAATCAGATCATTCTCGTGATCAAGGAGAGCGCCGTGGCTTCCATCATCACGGTCCCCGAACTGACGATGACGGCCAGCGACATCGTCGCCTCCACTTACACGTACATCGGTCCGTATGCGCTGCTGATCGTGAGCTACTGGCTGCTCACGCAGGCCGTGTCGCTGCTCGCACAGCGCGCGACGGCGATGATCCCTTTTCTGCATACCGCAGCAAATGAAGCCGCAAATAAAGCCACATGAGCGCTCAACCCATACTCAAGCTGCGCGCCGTCGGCAAGTCGTACGGCGCAACCCGCGTGCTCAAGGGCATCGACCTCGACGTGATGCGCGGCGAGATCGTCACGCTGATCGGGCCGTCCGGCTCGGGCAAGACGACGGCGCTGCGTTGCATGAACTTCCTCGAGCCCTATGACGAAGGCGAAGTCTGGATCAAGGGGCAACTGCTCGGCTATCGCTCCGCTGGCCGCACGCTGCGCGATCGCGACAGCGAGGCGAGCGTTGCAGAGGTGCGGCGCCCGGTGTCGATGGTGTTTCAGCAGTTCAATCTGTGGCCGCACATGAGCGTGCTCGACAACGTCGCCGCACCGCTCGTGCTGTCCAAGAAGATGCGCCGCGCGGACGCGCGCGCCAAGGCGCAAGCGGCGCTCGCGCGCGTCGGCCTGCAGCACAAGGCGGACGTCTATCCCGCGCGGCTGAGCGGCGGACAACAGCAGCGCGTCGGCATTGCGCGTGCGCTCGCCATCGAGCCGGAAGTGATGCTGCTCGACGAACCGACTTCGGCGCTCGATCCCGAACTCGTCGAAGAAGTGCTGAACGTGATCCGTTCACTCGCACAGGACGGCATGACGATGGTCATGGTCACGCACGAAATGAGCTTTGCCGCGAAGATTTCCGACAAGGTCGTGTTCATGGAAGCCGGACAGATCGTCGAGTCGGGGCCGCCCGCACAGCTCTTCGGTAACTCGCGCACGCCGCGCCTTCAGCAGTTTCTCAAGCCGTGGTTCGATCGTAGTCTGAGCTTTAGCGCACCGGCAGGAAGGATGGACAGCGTGGAGCAGACATCGGGAGCGTCGTCATGATGCGCGCCGGTCAACCTGCATACGATGACATTACACGGCGTGCAGCGGAGAGTGTTGACGAGACACGCCTGCTCGCGTCGATCGAAGCACTCGCCGCATTTGGCGCGCGGTCCGATGGCGGCGTGAACCGCCCCGCCCTTAGCGCAACGGATCTGGACGCGCGCCGCTATCTGGTCGCGCAAGCGCACGCGTTGGGCTGCACCGTCTCCACCGACGCATGCGCGAACCTGTTCATCCGCCGGCCCGGTATCTACGCTGCGCCTCCCGTGATGACGGGCAGCCACATCGACACGCAACCCTCGGGCGGCAAGCTCGACGGCTGCTACGGCGTGCTCGCCGGGCTCGAATGCATTGCCGCCCTCAACGATGCGGGCATCCGCACGCGCCGGCCACTGGAAGTCGCGATCTGGACCAACGAAGAAGGCACGCGCTTCGCGCCCGGCGCAATGGGATCGAGTGCATTTGTCGAGCCGTCGCGCATGCCCACCTATCTGAGCGCTGCCGACGCCGACGGCGTCACGTTGCGCGCCGCGTTGGAGAGCTGTCGGCGCGCATTCCCCGAACTGCCTTCACGCGATGACACACCGTCTGCGCATGCATTCGTCGAGTTGCATATCGAGCAAGGTCCGCAACTGGAGAATGCAGACGTACCGCTCGGCGTCGTCACGGGCATTCAGGGCGTGCGCTGGTACGAATTCCACTGTGAAGGCGTGGCTGCACACGCCGGCACCACACCGATGCCAATGCGCCGCGACGCGATGAAACTCGCCGTTGCGCTGCGCGCGTCGATCGAAGAAATCGCCACGTCATTGGGCGGCAAGCACACGCGCATCACGTTCGGCCGCTGGAGCGTAACGCCGAATTCGATCAATACGATTCCATCCGACGTGACGTTCTCCGTCGATTTCCGTCATCCCGACGCCAACGTGCTCGACGCGTTCGACGAGCAGGTCTCGGCTTGCGCAGAGCGTCACGGCGCGCGTATCGCGCCGCTTTTCACTCACGCGCCAGTGCGTTTCGACGCGTCGTTGCTCGCGCGGATCGACGCAGCCTGCCACGCACTCGACGCGCCTGCGCTGCGCCTCACGTCAGGCGCCTTTCACGACGCGATGTATCTCGCGCAGCACTGCCCAACGGCCATGCTGTTCGTGCCGAGCCGCAACGGCATCAGCCACAACCCTGCTGAAGCCACAGAAGCCCGTCACCTCGTGCTGGGCGCACGCGCGCTCGCGCACACCCTCACCACTCTTTGCAACGACTGACAAGGAACCCAGATGAGTACGACCGCCACCCATACGCATACGCATACGCATGCCCATCCGAGCGACGACAACGGCACGGAACTCGGCCAGAACGCCACCTTGCACGAACCGATTTCCGCCGACGGCACGCCCGAGCCCGGCAAGACCTACACGGTGCCCGCGCGCTGCGGCCGCGCCGTGCGCGTCAAGGCGGGGCAAACCATCCGCATCGCGAACCCGCATGGCACGCAGGTCTGCGATACGTGGATCTTCAACGCAACGCACCTGAACGAATTCCTCTCGTTCGAGCACACGCGCGCGTATATCGACAAGATCATTCCGGAGCCGGGCGACCCGCTCGTGACGAATCATCGCCGCCCGATCGCCGAACTGGTCGCCGATACATCGCCGGGCGTGCACGATACGCTGATCGCGGCCTGCGACCTGTATCGCTACAAGAATCTGGGAGTGGAGAGCTATCACGACAACTGCTCGGACAATCTGCGGCTGGCGCTAAAGGCGATCGGCCTGCGCACGCGGGAAGTGCCGCAACCGTTCAACCTGTGGATGAACATCCCCGTCAAACCGGATTACACGATCGACTGGCTGCCGCCCGTATCGAAAGCGGGCGACCATGTGGACATCAAGGCCGCGATGAATTGCATCGTCGTGATGTCGGCGTGTCCGCAGGATATCATTCCCATCAACGCACTCAACCCGGTCGAAGTCGAGTTCACGGTTCTCGCCTGATACTCGCCAGACCGTTCTTTTACGCTGATCGACAGAACGCATACGGTGGCCACCAGAAAAACCCCCACGTCGGGCAACGGCGCTTCCCGCAGGCCGTCCTCACTCGCGCCTCGGCGCGCCGCGAAAACGCCGCGCACAGCCGCCCCTCATTCCGCACAAGGGGCGGCAGCCGAAGGTCTTGGCACTCGGCTACGGCACGCACGCATGGTGCAGCAGCTCACGCTGAAGGCGCTGGCGGAGCAGGCTGGTTGCTCGGAGAGTCTGTTGTCGAAAGTCGAAGGCGGCCACGCGACGCCCTCGCTTGCAACCTTGCACAGGATCGCGCTCGCGCTGGACACGAACATCGCTGCACTGGTGTCCGGTCCCGTTGCGCACGTCACGCCCGTGCAGCGCGCCAGCGAGCGGCCTTCCGTGCGCTTTCCGGGCGTGCAGCAACCCTCGGGGCGACATGGCCGCGCGGGCGGCGGCTCGATCATGCTGGAACGGCTCGTCGTGGCGGGCCCCGGGCAACTGCTGCAAGGCGACATTCACGTCCTCGAACCGCTCGCGCGCAGCGACGAGCAGATCAGCCATGCAGGTGAAGAGCTGGGTTACGTGCTCGAAGGCGAACTCGAACTCACGCTCGGCAGCGAGTGCTACCGGCTGCAGGCGGGCGATTCCTTCTACTTCCCGAGCACCGAGCCGCACAGCTACCGCAATCCCGGCGACTGCATCACCCGCGTGCTGTGGATCAATACGCCGCCGACCTTCTAAAGCGCGCAGTTGTCGCTAAACGAAAGTGAAACAGGAGTTCAATGTGACGGGAACCGATCTGACCCAGATGCAGCAGCCGCGCTTCGCGGGCATCCCGACCTTCATGCGCGTGCCGTTCAGCACGGACCCGAGCACCTTCGATATCGCCCTTGCGGGCGTGCCCTTCGACGGCGGCGTCACGGCACGCCCGGGTGCGCGCTTCGGTCCGCGCGAAATCCGCAATATGTCCACGATGATGCGCGGCATCCATCACGTGACACGCTTCAATCCGTTCGACGCCTGCCGCGTCGCCGATATCGGCGATGTACCGTTCACCGACCTCTATCATCTCGAACGCGCGCACGAGGACATCCGCCGTTTCTTCGAGCCCGTGTTCCGCGCCGGCAAGCTCGCGCTGACGGCGGGCGGCGATCACTCGATCACCTACCCGATCTTCCAGGCGCTGGCGCCGCGCGAGCCGATCGCGCTGGTGCATATCGACGCGCACACGGACACCTGGGATACGTTCAAAGGTTCGAAGTTCACGCACGGCGCGCCGTTTCGCCGCGCGGTCGAAGCCGGTCTGCTCGACCCGAAGCGAACCATTCAGATCGGCATTCGCGGTGCGCAGAATTCGGACGAAGGCTGGCGTTACTCACTCGATCACGGTATGCGCGTCGTGTTCATCGAGGAGTTCGACGCGCTCGGGCCGGCCGCTGTCGCCGCCGAAGCGCGACGCATTGTCGGCGATGCGCCCGTTTACCTTTCGCTCGATGTCGACGGGCTCGACCCTGTGTTCACGCCGGGCACGGGCACGCCGGAAGTGGGCGGTCTCACGACCCGCGAGACGCAGGCGCTGCTGCGCGGCCTAGACGGGCTCAACTGGGTGGGCGGCGACGTGGTCGAAGTCTCGCCGCCTTACGATCCAAGCGGCAACACCGCGCTCGTCGCCGCGACGCTTATGTACGAAATACTGTGCCTGCTCGCGAAGCGCGCGAGCGATGGAAACCGGTAGCACGCCGCCAGCGCGCTACTGCTTGCCCTTCCACGGCACGAGCTTGCGCTCCAGCGCGCGCATGCCGAGATCGAACAGCCACGCAATCGCGCCGATCAGCACGATGCCCATCACGACGACATCGGTACGCAAGAAGCTCGACGCATTGAGCACCATCTGTCCGAGCCCCGCCGTCGCCGCGACCATCTCGGCGGCGACGAGCGTGGTCCAGCCGAAGCCGATCGCAATGCGCAGCCCCGTGAGAATCTCCGGCAACGCAGCGGGCAGCACGACGTGCAGCACGACCTGCCTGAAGTTCGCGCCGAGCGACCAGGCGGCATTGATTTGCTCGACGGTCGCGCTGCGCACGCCCGCACGCGCGGCCATCGCAATGGGCGCAAAACAGGCGAGCCAGATGACGATGAGCTTCGCCGTTTCATCGATGCCGAACCAGATCACCACGAGCGGCAGATAGGCGAGCGGCGGCAGCGGCCGGTAAAACTCGATGGGCGGATCGAGCATGCCGCGCGCGACGCGGCTCACGCCCATCAACACGCCGATCGGCACGGCCGTCACGCACGCGAGCGCAAACGCGCCGAACACGCGGATCGCGCTCCACATCAAGTGTTCCGACAACGGCAGGCCGCCCTGAATGCGGCCGTTCCATGCATCGGCGAATGCGCGCCAGACGGCATCCGGCGATGGCAGAAACAGCGGCGGCACCCAGCCGAAATGCGACGAGGCCCACCACAGCAGCAGCAAGGCCGCGACGCACAGCGTGCTGAGCGCGGCGGTCGGGCCTTCGCCGGGTATGCCGCGATTGGCCTTGCGCTTACGTGTGCGTGCCGCGTCGGCGTCAGCATTGCCGCGACGCGCGGCACGCAGGCGTCCCGTTACGCTGTGCCGCGAAGAATCGATCGAGTTCATCAGGCGGCCTCCCGCACCGTCTCATGCAAGCGGCGCGTCAAACGCTCGCGCCACGCGATAAAGGCCGACGACGACTTCACCGCGCGCGCATCGCGCGACGCCAGGTATTCGCGCGCAAACGGCAGCTCATGCACTTCCGCGACGCGTCCCGGGCCAGGCGTCATCAGCACGAGACGGGTCGCGAGAAATAGCGCCTCTTCGACGCTGTGCGTGATGAAGAACACCGTCTTTTGCGTGCGCGACCATACGTCGAGCACGAGTTCCTGAACCGTTTCGCGCGTGAGCGCATCGAGCGCGCCCATCGGCTCGTCCATCAACAACACTTGCGGGTCGCTCGCCAATGCGCGGGCGATGCCCACGCGCTGCTGCATGCCACCCGACAGCGCGTACACCTTGGCGTTCGCATGCCGCTCCAGCCCGACGAGCGCCAGCGTGCGCCGCGCGATCTCGTGCCGCTCCTCGCGCGCCACGCCGCGAAAGCGAAGTCCGAGCGCGACGTTGTCGAGCACGTTCAGCCACGGCATCAACGCATGCTTCTGAAACACGACGCCACGCTCCGCGCCCGGCCCTTCGATCGGCGCATCATTCAGGCGCACCTCGCCTTCCGTAGGATCGACGAAACCCGCAATGCAATTGAGCAGCGTGGTCTTGCCGCAACCCGACGCGCCCAATGCAACGACGAATTCGCCGCTGTCGATGCGCAGATCGACGCCCGCGAGCGCGGGCTCATCCGCACCGTCATAGGTCACGCCGACGCCGCGGATTTCCAGCGCGCTCATCGCGCGGCCTGTTGCGCGAAGCGTGGGTTCACGGCACCCGAATAGTCGGGCAGCACGTTCTGGATCGTGCCCTGGGTTTTCAGGAACGCCGCCGTCGCCGCCAGCGATGCCGCCGCGCCCGACTGCTTGCCGCCGCCGAGCCAGGTCGGCGACGCCTGCTCCGCCGGCGTCGGGAATGCGTACAGCGCGAGGCTTGCGGGCACGTCGGCGGGCGTCGCACCCGACTCTTGCGCGACGGCCTGCACTTCCTTCGAAGCGGGCGTCCATGCCGCCTTGTGATCGCGATACTGCGCATCCGTTTCGGCAAGCACCTTGACGAGGCCCGTCATGAACGCGGCGTTGTCGCGCTCGAACTGGCGCGCGGCGACGAAGCCGTCGAACGTCGCCTTGCCCGATTCCTTCGCGACCTCGCCCGACGTAATCAGCACCTTGCCGTTCTGCTTGACCTTCGCGAGCACCGGGTCCCAGATGTACGTCGCGTCGATGTTGCCGCGCTGCCAAGCAGCCGCGACCTCGGGCGGACGCAGGTTCAGGATCTTCACCGTCGACGGATCGACACCCGCCTGCTGCAACGCGACGAGCGCATGGAAGTGCGACGTCGACACGAACGGCAGACCGATCGTCTTGCCCTTCAGGTCGGTGAGCTTCGTCACGCCCGAGCCGTCGCGCGCGACGAGCGCTTCGGCGTCGTTGATGTTGTCGAGAATCCAGAACAGCG
>Ga0247692_1000284_pt1 | contig 12045 bp, 8 predicted proteins | sample CNK33_metaG_FD_183041 | JGI IMG/M metagenome (GOLD analysis project Ga0247692, IMG submission 183041) | Soil microbial communities from Purdue University Martell Research Forest, Indiana, United States - CNK33 | ecosystem: Environmental > Terrestrial > Soil > Temperate forest > Bulk soil | place...
CGGGAATCGCACCTTCGAATGCATATCGGTGCGCCGACGGGAAATACGCCCTGATTGCAGGCAACGGCGACAGTATCTTCCGCCGTCTGATGGACCTCATCGGCCGCCGCGACTTGGCGGAGGACCCAGCCCTTGCGCAAAACGATGGTCGCGTGAAGCAGCTTGAACGCATTGATACTGCCATTGCGGGATGGGCAATGCGTCAATCGCTCGACGAAGTTCTGGCCGCACTCAACGAAGCACGAATCCCTGCCGGAAAAATCTACGACGTCGCAGACATCGCAAGTGACCCGCACTACCTCGCGCGAGACATGATTCTCAAAGCTACGCTGCCCGACGGAACGCCGGTACACGTGCCAGGAATCGTTCCGAAGCTTAGCGACACTCCCGGGACAGTTGATTCGCTAGCACCGACGCTTGGACAGCATACAGATGCTGTACTGGACCGAATCGGCATCGACCTTGCCACCCGCGAATCCTGGCGTTCGCGCGGCATTATCTGAAAGGAGCGTGACGATGAAAGGTCAACCTATTTTTATCCAGGAAGTCGCAACTCGCGATGGTTTCCAGAATGAAGCACAATTCGTCGATACGGATGACAAGATTGCCCTGGTCGACAGGTTGAGCGCGTGTGGGTACGGCAACAAAATGTCGGGGCAAGACGCACGCAGCCTCGGGTTCATGGCCGCAGCTATCAAGTTGCTGACCGCAGTGAGCGAGCACGCAGAAGCTAAGGGAGATGTTCGAGCTGAAGCTGCCCTCAAGGCCGTAATGACGGAAGCATTCAACGAAACCGAAAGCTTGCCGGTATTTGACCCCGCATTGGTGGCAGAAGGCACGGCCCGCTACCAGAAGATGGGGCTGTCGCCAGCCGGCGTCCTGAATTCGGTCGACGCCTCGGAACTGGAGGCATCGTGAGCAAGGAAGAGCGGTTCGTCGAAATGAGCGACGCCGAAAAGGAAGTGGCGCGGCTGACGCTCATCTCAGCGCAAGACTTGGTAGCAAAAGGTGACATGCGCGGCTACGCGCGACTGCTCGCTGAAGCTGCAAAGCTGACACAACGCGCGATAGCCCAGCGAAGCTGAACCCACTGGTAACAGAGCGACTTGGGGCCACGGATTTGGGTGGCCCTTTTTGTTTTCAACGCATTTAAACTACCAACACGACAAGAGCAGACAGGGAATTCGATGCCGGACGGGGTAATCACGATTGGTGCAGCTGTCATTGCTGCCAGCGGCGCACTCGCAGTGGCGTACGCAAGCAATTTTCTAGCGGAGCAGTACCGTCGGCATCTTGATAGCACGAGCTGGGCGGCTGCGCTTGCCGGCGAACTCGAGTCGCATGCGTCGGCGTTTAAACTGTTAAAGGCCAATCTGCACGGGTTAGTGCTTACAGCGAAGAAGAAAGAGCCCCTCCCCCTGTACAGCATGCCAATGCCAACAGACCCCATGTTTGACAGCAATCCCTCGAAAGTCGGTGTGCTTGGGCCGGAACTGGCCGGTGAGTGTGCTTATGCCTATGAGCAGTTGCGCGCTTTCCGGACCGGGATGCACGTGCTGGCCGAGCATCACGAGAAGATGGACCCGGACCGTATCGTCCTTCGGCTGCAATATCTGCTGCAAGTCATTGAAAACAACGAAGGCCGTCTGCGCGCGCTGATTCAGGCACTGTACGCGTACTCGGCCGTTCGTTTCGTCGAAACGCCCGCGATGGGCTGGTGGCGCAGACTGAGACAAGCGGCCAAGCGCCCGGCCTGAGAAGCCGGGCTAGAGAGCGGACTACTCTGCAGTAGCCTGCTCGATGATATATGCGGCCACAGTGTTGTAGCCCTCACGCAGGTCATCGACGTCGTGGACGATATACCCGGAGGTCACAGCGGCATTGTCGTCAGTCTTGGTCAAGCTGTGCGTCAGCATGCGGCCGACCAGCACCGTGTTTTTCAAAAGCTGGTGCGCCAGCGTCGAGAACGTTCGGCGCAGGTCGTGTGGCGACACGTGAATGCCGGTGACGGCAAACAGGCCCTCGAGCGTTCCGCGAATGCTCACAAGCGGCTTCTCCTGATAACGCGGGCTGCTGAGCACCCAGGGCGACCCACCGCGTGCGGCATACCGGGGCAAAAACACCTTTTCGTAGATATATTCTGGAATCGGCATCCAGTAATACCGCTTCGACTTGTTGCCGCGTTCGTCCGCAGGCACGTAGTACGTCTTGTCGACCATGTTCACGTTTTCCCAGCGCAACTGTGCAATGACACTGCTGCGTAACGCAGTGAAGAGAGCCATGAGCATGAAATCGCGCTGCGCCGGCTGCGCCTGCGTGTGCAGCCAGTTCCAGAAAATCTTCAGTTGCTTTCGCGGGATGATGCGCTGTTTGGGCTGACTCTTGTTATAGAGGCCTACCGCTTTCGATTTCAGTTCGCGAAGGGGATTGATGCGGGTGTTTCCGTAGTGTGCGCCGTACAACGCGTGCGCCAGCCGGGCGCTCGTTTTTGCAGAAGCGATACCGTGCTTCGACATAATGTGCAGGTATTTGCGTGCCCACCAGTCGGCGTCAAGGCTGTCAACATTGCGGTCAGCGACATTCTCGAATTCCGGGTCGTGATTGCGTTCAAGGTCGAGCAGCTCTTTTTCCAGCCGCTCGACAAGCTTCGGCCCGTGCTTCCTAGTCGGGTCTGCAGCCAGGCGCGCGCGCCATTCGTCCAGCTCCCGCTTCTTTTCTGCAACTTCATCCTCGTACGCAGCATCGAGTCTTTTGAGCGAATCGGCGTATCCGTCGAGTGTGGTGTCGCTCAGCTCGGTCCGCAAACCGATATATCGCTTGTACACATCACGCAAGGTCACAATTTTCACCGGTACCGGTGCTATGCCCTTCCGCTCGTCGCGCGCGAGGTCTCGAGTTTCCTCTGCTTTTCGCCGAGCGTCTTTCATTAGCATCTCGGACACCAGCGCGAACGCCTTCTTCTGCTTTTTTCCAGTGGCGTCTGTGAATCGGGCAACCCAACTTCGGGTAACCTCTCCCCGTTTGTTCGGGCGCATCACCCGGACGTAGAATCCCGCGTCCAGTTCGTGGCGATAGTCGATGCTTGTGCGCTTCCCGTCAGCCGGCGGCGGTTGGAGCGTCATCGCGTCGCCGTGGGTGCGGAAGGTTACTCCGTCTGCAGACTCAGTTTCGGGTATCGTGTCGGTGGACGCCATGGTGTGCGCTAAGGGTGAAACGCGGAAAATGTTTTCCGCTATTTTCCTCCTTTTTTATACGTGATAAAAGGTCGGGCAGATGTTTTCCACCTTTTCCAACGATGCGCGATGTCAGGTTAGGTACGCTACACAAGCCAAGTGATTGATTTAAAACGTAATGCAGCTTAACGACGACACTACACAAGACACCGCAAAACACACCCCTATGATGCAGCAGTATCTGCGCATTAAAGGGGAGCATCCGGGCACGCTCGTGTTCTACCGGATGGGCGACTTTTATGAACTGTTCTTCGACGACGCCGAAAAGGCCTCGCGCCTGCTCGATCTGACGCTTACGCAGCGCGGCGCGTCGGGCGGCAATCCGATCAAGATGGCGGGCGTGCCGCATCACGCCGTCGAGCAATATCTGGCGAAGCTGGTCAAGCTCGGCGAGTCGGTCGCGATCTGCGAGCAGATTGGCGATCCCGCGACATCGAAGGGACCTGTCGAACGCAAGGTCGTGCGGGTGGTCACGCCTGGCACGCTGACTGATACCGCCTTGCTGTCCGACAAGAACGACACGTATCTGCTCGCCGTGTGCGCAGGGCACAACCGGCGCGGCGTCGTGACGACGATCGGCCTCGCATGGCTCAATCTGGCGAGCGGCGCGCTGCGCCTCGCGGAAGTCGCGCCCGATCAGGTCGCGGCCGCGCTAGAGCGCATCCGCCCTGCTGAAATACTCGTTGCCGACGCGCCGTCGTCGAACGATTCGAACGCATGGACAGTGCCCACCGGTTTCGGCGCGACGACGCGCGTGCCCGTCTGGCACTTCGACGTCGCCTCGGGCACGCAGCGGCTGTGCGATCAACTGGAAGTAGCGGGCCTCGATGGCTTCGGCGCGCATTCGCTTTCGAGCGCATGCGGCGCGGCGGGCGCGCTGCTGCTGTACGCGGCGGCGACCCAGGGCCAGCAGTTGCGCCATGTGCGCAGCCTGAAAGTCGAGTATGAGTCGGAGTACATCGGGCTCGATCCGTCCACGCGCCGCAATCTCGAACTGACGGAAACACTGCGCGGCACGGACTCGCCCACGCTCTGCTCGCTGCTCGATACCTGCTGCACGACAATGGGCAGCCGTTTGCTGCGTCACTGGCTGCATCATCCGCCGCGCGACGCGTCGTTCGCGCAGGCACGCCAGCAGGCCATTGGCGCACTGCTCGACGCACCGCCGCAAGCGAGCCTCGACGGGCTGCGCAGCGCGCTGCGGCAGATCTCGGATATCGAACGGATCACCGGGCGGCTCGCGTTGCTGTCGGCGCGTCCGCGCGATCTGTCGAGCCTGCGCGACACGTTCATTGCGCTCCCCGAACTGCGCGCGCAACTCGCCGCCGTGACGGCCGCTGCCGATTCACTCGCGCGCATCGATACGGCGCTGGTGCCGCCCGCTGACTGCGTCGACCTGTTGAAGCGCGCAGTCGCGCAGGAACCCGCTGCGATGGTGCGCGACGGCGGCGTGATCGCGCGCGGCTACGATGCGGAACTCGATGAACTACGAGATATTTCGGAGAACTGTGGACAGTTCCTGATCGATCTCGAAACGCGTGAGCGTGCGCGCACGGGCATCGGCAATCTGCGCGTCGAATACAACAAGGTGCACGGCTTCTATATCGAAGTGACGCGCGGCCAGACGGACAAGGTGCCCGACGATTATCGCCGCCGTCAGACGCTGAAGAACGCCGAGCGCTACATCACGCCTGAGCTGAAAACGTTCGAGGACAAGGCGCTGTCCGCGCAGGAACGCGCGCTCGCGCGCGAGAAAGCGCTGTATGACGCGCTGCTGCAGTCGTTGCTGCCGTTTATCGCCGATTGCCAGCGCGTTGCGTTGGCGCTTGCCGAACTCGATCTGCTCGCCGCGTTTGCCGAGCGCGCCCGCGCGCTCGACTGGGTTGCGCCGAGCTTCACGCCGACGGGCGGCATCGATATCGAACAGGGCCGTCACCCCGTTGTCGAAGCGCAAGTCGAGCAGTTCATCGCCAACGACTGCGTGCTCAATCCCGAACGCAAGCTGCTGCTGATCACCGGCCCGAACATGGGCGGTAAATCGACGTTCATGCGTCAGACGGCACTGATCGCGTTGATGGCGTACGTGGGCAGCTATGTGCCCGCGCGGCGCGCGTCGTTTGGCCCGATCGACCGCATCTTCACGCGCATCGGCGCCGCCGACGATCTGGCAGGCGGCCGCTCGACCTTCATGGTCGAAATGACGGAAGCCGCCGCGATCCTGAACGACGCGACGCCGCAAAGCCTCGTGTTGATGGACGAAATTGGGCGCGGCACGTCGACGTTCGACGGCCTCGCGCTTGCTTGGGCCATCGCGCGGCATCTGCTTGCACACAACAACTGCCATACGCTGTTCGCGACGCATTATTTCGAACTGACGCAACTGCCCGCCGAGTTTCCGCATGCGGCGAACGTGCATCTGTCGGCGGTCGAGCATGGGCACGGCATCGTGTTCCTGCATGCCGTTAACGATGGCCCCGCGAACCAGAGCTACGGCCTGCAGGTCGCGCAACTGGCCGGCGTGCCGAACGCGGTGATTCGTGCCGCGCGCAAGCATCTCGCTTATCTGGAGCAGCAGTCGGCCGCGCAACCCGCGCCGCAACTCGACCTGTTCGCAACGCCCGTTGCGATGCTTGAAGACGCCGACGACGAGCCGCCCGCGCCGGCAGTCGATCCCGCCACACAGGCCCTCGTCGAACGCCTGCGCGAGATCGACCCGAACGATCTGCGCCCGCGCGACGCGCTCGACCTGCTGTTCGAACTGCATGAACTGGCCAAGTCGCCAGATGCGCGACACTGACGCGCGCGATCGTCAAGCGACGCCGCCCCTTCGCCTCCACGCGCGCGGCGCAGCACGCGCGATCGCGCTGACGGCCGCGTACGTGTCCGCGCTGTCGCTGGCGGTGCCGGGCCGTGTGTCGTTCGCAAAGGAACCGGCGCCGCAGTACGCGTTCGCGGTCATCGGCGGCACGCTGCAAAGTTCCGCCGACGAAGCGCTCACGCAGCGACTGCTCGACGCGATCGGGCGCGATCCGGACGTCTCGTTCATCGTCTACGATGGCAATCTGAAAAGCAGCAAGGAAGCCTGCCGCGATTCGCTGTTCGAGACGCGCCATACGCTGCTCGAAACGTCGAAGCCCGCGCTCGTCTTCATTCCCGGCCAGCACGACTGGACCGATTGCGGCACGGCTGAGGCAGGCAGCTACGATCCCGTCGAGCGGCTCGATCTGCTGCGGCAGACGCTGTTCGCCGATGCGTCGTCGATGGGACAGAATCCGATTCCGCTCGCGCGCGAAAGCGAAGTATCGCGGTTTCGGCCCTATCGCGAGAATGTGCGCTGGCTGGTTGGCAATACGGTGTTCGTCGGCCTGAACGTGCCGGGCCCGAACAATCATTTTCTGTATGCGGGCGGGCGCAATGGCGAGTTCGAAGACCGCGTGATCGCAAACGCGTTCTGGCTCGATCACGCCGCCGAGTACGCGAAACGCCGTGGCGCGCGCGCGATCGTCGTGCTGGTTCAGGGCGACTTCGATCCCGAACGATACGAGCGCCCCGAGCGCTTCGCGTGGCTGCGCTTCGGGCATCGCTCGAAGCGCGATGGGTTCATGGAATTCAAGCGCAGTCTGGTGAAGCTGGCCGAGACGTTTCGCGGACCGGTCGTCGTGATTCATCAGGACGACGACAGATCGCATACCGGCTTTATGATCGACCAGCCGCTGCGCAACGATAAGGGCGATCTGGTGACGAATCTGACGCGCATCGCATTCGCGCCGCGTAGCCCTCAGAACGAGTGGATACAGGTCGATGTCGATCTGGAGGAGCGGCCGCCGTTTCGCGTGACCGTGCGGGATGTGCCGAAGAATCTGCCGCTGCCGGCCGCGCCCACCATGCCGTCGCACAACGATAACGCCGTGCCGCCGATGCCGCCATCGATGCCCGCCGTGCCAGACTCCGCGCCCGCTTCCGAGTTGCCGCCGATCCTGCCTGAACCGTCGCGCACGACGCCGCCGGATTAGGGCAGCAGCATCTCCTGCCGCGCTGCGGCGCCCCAGATGCGACAACGGGCGCTTACGCGCCCGCCTCGGGAACCGCTCGATCGTCCGCCCTCAACCACGACGTGAACCCTGCAAATTCAGTGCAGCGTCGGCCGTGACGGTTCGGCGTCGTCGCCATCATCCTCATCATCATCTTCGTCGACGATTTCGAGGCCGCTCGCGCCGTGTGCATGCTCGTGCTGGATTTCGTCTTCCGTCGCTTCGCGCACGTCCTTCACGGTCAGGCTGAAACGCAGCGCCATGCCTGCGAGCGGGTGATTGCCGTCGAGCACGACCTTGTCTTCGGCGACATCGGTGACGGTGTAGATCAACGAGTCCAGATCTTCATCGCCCTCTTCGGGCGTGCCTTCGAACTGCATGCCGACTTCGAGCGGCTCAGGGAAACGGCTGCGCGGCTCGATCTTCACAAGGTCAGGATCGTATTCGCCGAACGCGTCGCCCGGTTCCAGCTGGATCTGGGTTTCGAAGCCGGGCTCATGGCCGTCAAGCTCTTCCTCGATCTTGGGGAACGTGCCATCATAGCCGCCGTGCAGATAAACCATCGGCTCGTCGCTTTCCTCAATCAGATTGTCTTGCGCATCCGACAGTTTGTAAGTGACCGATACGACGGTGTTCTTTGCGATTTTCATTCGATTCTCCAGATTACGACTCACATTATACGATGCCCGTGCGGCCCCCTGACTACCCCGCTGGCAAAGCTTCAGCGCGTTCCACTTCGACTCCTGTCTCCGCTTCTTCCGCGCCTGCGCCCGATCGGCCGACGTCGTTGCTGGGCAATCTGACGCCGTCGCAATTCATGCGGCGCTACTGGCAGAAAAAGCCTTTGCTGATTCGTCAGGCAATCCCGGATATCGCCGCACCGCTTTCGCGCGACGAGCTGTTCGAACTGGCCGATCAGGACGAAGTCGAGTCGCGACTCATCACGCACTTTCGCAATAAGTGGCAGCTCGAGCATGGTCCGTTTGCTGCAGACGAATTGCCTTCCGTCAAACAGCGCGCCTGGACGCTGCTCGTGCAAGGCGCCGATCTGCATAACGACCGCGCGCGCGCATTACTTGACCGTTTTCGCTTCGTGCCCGACGCGCGTCTCGACGATCTGATGATCTCGTACGCGACGGACGGCGGCGGCGTCGGTCCTCATTTCGACTCTTACGATGTCTTCCTGTTGCAGGTTCACGGCAAGCGCCGCTGGCGCATCGGCGCGCAACGCGATCTGTCGTTGCAACCCGGCCTGCCCTTGAAAGTTCTACAAAGCCTCGAGCCCGAAGAGGAATGGGTATTGGAGCCAGGCGACATGCTTTATCTGCCGCCGCACATCGCCCACGACGGCGTGGCGGAAGGCGAATGCATGACGTGTTCGATCGGTTTTCGCGCGCCGTCGACGGCCGAGCTCGCCGCGCAGTTCCTGTACTACCTTGCGGAGCGCGGCGAAGCGGCCGGCTCGCCGGACGGCGCCACGCTCTATCGCGACCCGCAGCAGCCGGCCGTCGCGAAGCCAGCGGCACTGCCCGCCGCCCTCGTCGACCGGGTGGGTGCGATCCTTGCTAAGATCGATTGGAACGAGAAGGACATCTCGTCATTCCTCGGTACCTATCTGAGCGAACCGAAGCCGAGCGTCGTATTCGATCCACCCGAGCGACCGCTCGATGAAGTGCGTTTCATCAAGCGCGCAAGCAAGGATGGCGTGCGCCTGGATCGCAAGACTGTGCTGCTTTACGACAGTCGTGCTTACTACCTGAATGGAGAAGAAAGCAGGCTGTCGGGCGTGAAAAGCGCGGTGATTGAACTCGCCGACAACCGCTATCTGAGTGCGAAACGCTTTGTAACACTCTCGGGGCATTCGTCGGTGACAGCACTACTTCACGAGTGGTATCGTGCGGGCTGGATACAGATGGGTGATCTGAGATAAGATTCGCTCCGCTGTCATACCGTATAGCGAAAAATTGTCTGAGAAAGACAACGTATTGGCCCCGGATTTGTCGACGGTCGATACGAAAGTGCATATAATTTCCGCCCAAGCCGTAGGGAAGATTCACGCTCATGAAGTGCGGTCTCCACCAGCGGCCCAGGTCGGTGTTGGAGCACATTACCGGTATTATTTTGCGCTGTTGCTTACCTTTAACCATAAAAGGACGTGATCATGAAGAAATCCCTCCTCGTAGCATCCCTGTTGGCAGCTGTGGCACTGGCTGCATGCAACAAGAGCAGCGACCAGGCAGCTGCCCCGGCTAGCGACGCTGCTGCCGCTTCGGCACCCGCTGCTGCTGCTTCGGATTCGGCTGCTGCCGCTTCGGGCGCTGCTGCTGCTGCGAGCGACGCTGCTGCTTCGGCTACGACGGCTGCTTCGGATGCAGGCGCTGCTGCTTCGGACGCTGCTGCGTCGGCAGCTGCTCCGGCTTCGGGCGCAAGCCAGTAAGCTGTAGCACAGGGTTCGCCTCAGGGCGAAAACTGCGACGGGAAGTCCGAGGGCTTCCCGGGCAAAAAACAAAACGCCACGAGTTCAAACTCGTGGCGTTTTGCTTTATGCGCCGCTATTAATCGCGTTTATTCCGCTTGCATGCATTCGATGCATTTTGGTCAATTCATGTCGTTAAGCGACAACCCGCAGTCCGGCCTTAATAACAAAGTGATTTCCCCGCCGCATCTGCAACAGGGTGTTTTCGATGTAACGAGCGCTTATTCCGAAGCCTGCGCCTTCTCTTCGAAGAACTCGCGCACGACGTCGATTTCACGCGTGCGCTTGAATGGCGGCAGGCTCTGCCATATCCGGCGCCCATACGGTTTGTCGACGAGCCGGGTGTCGCAGATCATCAGCACGCCGCGATCGGTCTCGGAGCGAATCAGACGCCCTGCGCCCTGCTTGAGCGTGATGACGGCCTGCGGCAGTTGATGCACGGCAAACGGACTCAAGCCCTTCTTCGTCAGCGCATCGAGACGCGCGGACAGCACAGGGTCGTCAGGCGGCGCGAACGGCAGCTTGTCGATGACGACGAGCGACAGCGCATCGCCGCGCACATCGACGCCTTCCCAGAAGCTCTGGCTACCGACGAGAATCGCATTGCCATAGGAGCGGAAGCGGTCGAGCAATTCAGTACGGCTCGCATCGCCCTGCACGAGTAATGGCATGTTCCAGCCGCGCGACTCGATCACGTCGCGCAGCTTGGTCGCGATGCGATCGACGGCGCGCAGCGTCGTGCACAGCATGAACACACCACCGCCCGATGCTTCGATCGCCGGCAGCGCGGCATCGAATACGGCATCGGTGAACGTCGGTGACGACGGCTGCGGCAGATTGCGCGGCACGTAGAGCAGGCCCTGTGTGCCGTAGTCGAATGGGCTCGGCAGCGTCATCGAGCGACGCGAGTTGAGACCCATCTGCGCCGCATAGTGCGCGAAGTCGCCACGCACCGACAACGTCGCCGACGTGAACACCCACGCGCGCGGCACGCCCGCGCGCTGCTTCGCGAAAATGGGCGCCACGGATAGCGGCGTCTCATGCAGCTGCACGGTATGCGAGAACACTTCGATCCAGCGGACCTTCTCGTTCGGATCGTTTTTCTCCGCTGCTATCGCGGCATCGCTTGCCGCGTCGCGTTCGGTCTCCGTGGGCGGCGTGGTCCAGCCCGACAGCACGTCCTGCAACTCTCGCGCGCGGCGCACCAGCGCACCCAGCGACTCGGCGCGCTCCGACTGCCCAGCGAGCGCGCTTGCGAGCGCATCGAGTTCGGTTTCGACAGCTTCAAGCGCGGGGAACAAGGGATGATCGTCGGGCAACTGTCCAATCGACAGCCGCACCGAATCCTCCTTGAATGCGAGCCGCACGTCGCGCGCCGAGCGTTCGAGCGCCGCGCCGAGCTTCACCCAATCGACGGCATCGCGCGCATGGCCGAGGCCTTCCGCGACCGAGTCGCGCGCGAGTTCGAGGAATTGCGTGGTGGACAACGTTTCGCCGAAGAACAGGGTCGCGGTCTCGGGCAGTTGATGCGCTTCGTCGAAGATCACCGTGTTCGCCGTCGGCAGCAGTTCGGCCATGCCCGTATCGCGCAGCATGATATCGGCGAAGAACAGATGGTGATTGACCACCACGATATCGGCCTGCTGCGCCTCGCGGCGCGCCTGCATCACGAAGCAGTCCTTGTAGTGCGGGCACTCCTGGCCGAGACAGTTATCGCGCGTCGACGTCACCATCGACCACACGGCCGCCGTCTCCGGCACGCTTGCAAGCTCGGCTTTGTCACCCGTGCGCGTGATCTTCGCGAAGCGGATGATGTCCTGCAGATACGACGTTTCCTGCCGCGACGGCAGACGGCCATTGTCAGCCGTGCGTTGCAGATAGTAGTGGCACAGATAGTTTGCGCGGCCCTTGAGCATCGCGACGGACACGGGCACCGCGAGCGCGTCTCGCACGGTCGGAATGTCGCGCTGAAAGAGCTGGTCCTGCAAGTGCTTGGTGCCCGTCGAGACGACCACCTTGCCGCCCCACAGCATCGCCGGCACGAGGTACGCGTAGGTCTTGCCCGTGCCCGTGCCTGCTTCGACGATCAGCGTGTTCTCGCCGCCTTCGGTATTGCCGTCCGCGGCCGCTGCGTCTTCAGGTGCGGACTGCGCTGCCGATGCCGATTGCTGCAAGCGCCGCGCCGGACGCTTCTGCGCCTCGAACATCGCGGGCTCCGGCATCGCGCGGCCCGATGCTTCCATCGCGGCGGCCACAGCGCGCGCCATTTCGATCTGCGACGCGCGCGGCCGGTAGCCGTCGATCT
>Ga0247692_1000285_pt1 | contig 12041 bp, 12 predicted proteins | sample CNK33_metaG_FD_183041 | JGI IMG/M metagenome (GOLD analysis project Ga0247692, IMG submission 183041) | Soil microbial communities from Purdue University Martell Research Forest, Indiana, United States - CNK33 | ecosystem: Environmental > Terrestrial > Soil > Temperate forest > Bulk soil...
GGGGCTCAACAGCCTCGACTTCATTGTCGATGGCGAGCGTTGCTTCGTGCTCGAAGTCAACGCGAGACCGTCGGCCACGATGTCCCTCTATGAGCGCGGCGCCAACCGTTCGCTGCTGTCGCTGCATGTGCGTGCGTGCGCAGGCGCATCACTCGACACAGAAGCATTGAACATTCATGAACACGCGGCATCGCTATGCGCAGAGCAGATCGTCTTCGCCGATCGCGACCGCACGGTATCGCCCGAATTCGTCCAGCGCGCGCTGAATCTCGGCTGGTGCCACGACATCCCCGTCACCGGCAGTTTCATTGCGGCGGGCGCGCCGTTGTGCAGCGTATCGGCTGTCTGTGCGCACGGCACCCAGACGGCCACAGTGCGCGCTGAACTCGCCGCCCGCGCGGCAACCATCGCCTCCATCGACACCACCAGGAAACCTGGCCATGCAGACCTCCTCCTCCCTCGCTGAAGTTTCGACATCGGCGACTGCGTCGTCTTCGACTTTGAGCGTCAACACGCTCGTGCGGCCTTTGATCGCCAGTCTGCTGGAGCGGCACGCGGAACTGGACATCGCAGTCCGGCGCGATGCACACGGCGTCATGATCGTCGATGCCGGTATCGACACGCCCGGCAGCGTCGCCGCCGGCATCGCGATCGGCGAAATATGCATGGGCGGCCTGGGCCGGGTGACGCTGCGTGCCGCCGCGTCACGCAACGCGGCGGATGAATGGCCGACCTTCGTCGACATCGCCAGCGCGCAACCCGTGCTCGCCTGCCTCGCCTCGCAGTACGCGGGCTGGAGTCTCGCGGCCAGCAAGGAGGAAACGGGCGGCAAGAAGTTCTTTGCGCTCGGCTCGGGACCGGCGCGCTCGCTCGCCTGCAAGGAGGCGCTGTTCGATGAGCTGGCTTATCGCGACGTCGTGGCGACGGGCTGTCTCGTGCTCGAAGTGGACCGCGCGCCACCCGCTGTCGTCATCGAGAAGATCCTGCGCGACTGCAGGCTGCAGCCGCGCAATCTCACGCTGATTCTCACGCCGACAGCAAGCCGCGCGGGCACCACGCAAGTGGTCGCGCGCGCACTCGAAGTCGCGCTGCACAAGGCGCATGAACTGGGTTTCGCGCTCAACGACATATGCGAAGGTTCCGCCAGCGCGCCGTTGCCGCCGCCCGCCCAGGATCCTGTCGAAGCCATGGGCCGCACCAACGATGCCATCCTGTACGGAGGCCGTGTCCATCTCACCATGACGGGCAGTGACGAAGCCGCCCGCGAGCTTGCGCGAGCGCTGCCTTCGTCGGCGTCGAAAGACTTTGGCCGTCCGTTTGCGGATGTATTCAAGGAGTACGAATACGATTTCTACAAGATCGATCCCGCACTCTTCGCGCCCGCCGAAGTCTGGGTGAGCAATCTCGCCACGGGGCGCACCTTCCACGCGGGCACAACGCGTTTCGATCTTCTGCGGCCGCTCTGGCTCGAAGAGGTCTGAGATGACAGGCACCGCGCTCGCCGTCGCGATCATGACGGACGAAACCGGCTGGCATACGTCGCGCCTCAAGCGCGCATTGCGCGCACGCGGCGCGACCGGCCGCTGCATCGATCTTGCCGATTGCCGCTTCGACACCACGCATGCGCCGCACGGACTAGTGATTCCGGGCTATGGGCGCGGACTGCCCGATGCCGTCATCGTGCGCGGCATCGCGGGCGGAACATTCGAACAGGTCACCGTGCGGCTTGGCATCCTGCACGCGCTGCGGGAACTCGGCGTGCTCGTCTACAACGACGCGCGCGCGATCGAACGAAGCGTCGACAAATCGATGACCACGTTTCTGCTGCATCGGGCCGGCATTCCGACGCCGCCGACCTGGGTCACTGAATCCGCTCCATTCGCACAACGCGTGCTGATGCGGGAAAGCGCAACAGGTCATGATCTCGTGATAAAGCCGCTATTTGGCTCGCAAGGAAAAGGCATTGCACGGATCGGTGCGACTAGCGAGGGTTGCGAACCGCTGCCTGCACTGAAAGCGTATGGGCAGCTCGCGTATTTGCAGCGTCTGGTGAAGCCCATCAGCACACCCGGCTATGACTGGCGCGTGATGGTGATCGGCGGCAAGGCCGTGACTGCCATGCGCAGGGTCAGCGAGCATTGGGTGCATAACGTCGCGCAAGGCGCGCACTGCGAAGCGGCCGAACTCGACGAACCGCTCGCGACACTCGCCGAACGCGCCAGCGCAGCGCTCGGACTCGACTACGCGGGCGTCGACCTGATTCCGTGCGACGACAATCCGTACGGTGCGACTGTCATCGAAGTCAATGGCGTCGCGGCGTGGCGCGGCCTGCAAACGGTGACGCCGTTCGATATCGCGGGCTGTATCGTCGACGATCTGTTGAACCGCCGGATGGCGCTTGCGGATCAAGCAAGCCACGTCAAGGAAGTCGCGTGATGTTCGATGCCCGCCCGCATCGGATCGAGCAAGCGTTCGTGTGGGCCTGCACGCTCGACATCGTCTGTGCGAAGCCCGGCAACGTCAGCATCGGCGCGCCGGGTCACCGGATGACGGCAGACCTCTTCATCGCCAGCGCACAAGCTGCCCGAGTTGCGTTGACGGGTCGAGGCACTTCGGTGGGTGAGCGGATCGAGCGCGCGGTGAGCCTGTCGATGGACGCCGCCGGGTGCAATACCAACCTGGGTATCGTGTTGCTGTGCACGCCGCTCGCGCACGCGTTCGAAGCGATGCAGCCGATGCACGCCACACCCACCTCGCACGATGCCCGCCTCGCGATACAGGCTACCCTCTCCCGTCTGGATATCGAGGATGCACGCGCCGCCTATCGCGCGATTGCGCTCGCCAATCCGGGCGGTCTCGGCGACGCGCCCAGCCAGAACGTCGGCACCGAACCGACGGTCGATCTGCTCAACGCGATGGCGCTCGCGAGCGAGCGCGACAGCATCGCGCGGCAATACGCGAACGGTTTCGTCGACGTGCTTGGATTTGGGCTCAGGCAGTTTCGCGCGGAATTGGATGACGGACCCGTCGATCAGCCGCGTCTGTTGCGGGCCGTGCTCAGAACCTGGCTTGGCTTTCTATCGCACTGGCCCGACTCGCATATCACGCGCAAGCACGGTATCGCGCTTGCGCGGCAGGTCAGCGACGATGCTTGCGCATGGCACGCTCAGACCGCGGTGGACCCCGTCAAGCTCGCCGCATGGGACAACGCGCTGAAACGCGACGGCATCAATCCGGGCACGAGCGCGGATCTCACGGTCGCGACGCTGTTTGCAGCCGCCTGCCTCGACCCGTCACTACTGCGCGTTTCCTGTACGCCAGCCGAAAGCCGCATGTAGCCGCAGGCACGCCCAGCCAGCGCATGCAGTGCTTACGGCCATCGCACGGTTCGCTCGATCGTCACGCCCACCGCTTTCACGTTCGCGAATTTGTTCGGCTTGGCAAGCGACACGCGAACCCAGTGCGCGCCAAAATCGACGAGCAGCATCTGCGCAACCGACTCCGCCAGCGCCTCCAGCAATTGCATCTTGTGCGCGGCGAGCAGCGACTCCAACGCAGCGTGGACTTTGCTGTAGTCGATCGTATCGCCGATCCGGTCCGTGTCGCAGGCGTGACTGTGCGGCACGCCCGCCCACAGATCGATGCGCACGGGTTGCCGATCGTGCAGTTCGTCGGGGTCGATGCCGATCACCGTCTCGCCCTCAAAGCCTTCGATAAAGATGAGGTCCATCTCGGATGAAGCGAGATGCGGCCGCTCAATCACATTCCTGTCGATCACGTTCATTGGGGTTCCTCATAGACGGTCCGTCGCGTGTTCTCATGCAAGAAGCGGCCCAGGCACGAATGTCGCAAGCGATTGGCATGAACGCCCTCGCAGGAACCCACGCGTATCGAGCAAGCAGGCCACACCACCGCATCAGGCACGCGTTCCGGCTAGCAAGACAGCGCGTCACGCGGCAAGAGGCTGATGATGAGGCGTCGCAATATGTATCGCAAACTGAACAACCTGGCTGCCGGACCGACCATGACCCATACGCGCCCCTTGCCCAACGATACCGACACCGCTCCAGCCCGTTTTGCGTGGGCGGTGACGGGCTCCGGTCACGGGCTGGTCGAATCGCTGGAGATCGCGGCCACGCTTCTGCCGCACGTCGATCTGTTCCTGTCGCGCGCGGCGCAAGAGGTACTGCCGCTGTACCAGATCGACCTCGCGCAACTCAAGCAGCGCTTCCGGGTATTCCGCGACAACAGCGCGAGCGCCGTGCCCGTCGGGATGCTATACGACGAGACGCGCTATCACACGGTCGTCGTCGCGCCCGCCACCAGCAACACCGTCGCCAAATGCGCGTTCGGCATCTCCGATACGCTGCCGACCAACATGTTCGCGCAGGCAGGCAAGTTGGGCATCCCGGGCATCGTGTTCGCATGCGATACCCAGCCTGTCGTCGTCACGAAGAGTCCACTCGACTGGGTAGAACTGCGGCCGCGCAATATCGAACTCGACAACGTGGCACGCTTGCGGCAGATCGATCATTGCCACGTCGTGTGCTCGCTCGACGAACTGCGCGCCGCGCTCGACGCACGCATCGCCGACATTCGCATGCCGGCGCCTGAAGCCGAATCGACTTGCGCGAGCGCCTGATGGAACACATCGTCTTCCTCACTGGCCGCCTTGCTCAACCGGGACTCGAGCGCGTGTTGCACAGTCTCGCGCCCGCGCCGTTCAGTTGGGAGATTCGCCAGATCGGACTTCAGGTCGCGGCGCTCATGACAGCGGATATGATCCGCCGCCGCGTCGCAGCCCCGCTTGCGGCCGACCGCGTGATCGTCCCCGGCCGATGCCGCGGCGATCTCGACGCGTTGTCCGCGCACTACGGCATCCCCGTGCAGCGCGGCCCCGAAGAGCTGAAGGATCTCCCCGCATGGTTCGATTGCACAGCACGCCCCGTGGACCTGTCGAAACACGATATCGCGATCTTCGCGGAGATCGTCGATGCGTCGCGTCTCGGCGTCGATGCAATCTGTGCGCGCGCGGCGCAGCTTCAGGCCGACGGCGCGGACGTGATCGACCTCGGCTGTCTGCCGGCTACGCCGTTCCCGCATCTCGTCGATGCCGTCCATGCACTGAAGGCACAAGGGTTCAGGGTCAGCGTGGACTCGATGGATGTGAAGGAACTGGTGCGCGGTGGCCGCGCGGGCGCGGACTATCTTCTGAGCCTGTCAGCCGACACGCTCTGGGTTCTCAACGAAGTCGGCTCGACGCCCGTGCTGATTCCGCGCAAGCCCGGCGACGAAATGTCGCTGTACGACGCCATCGACATGATGATGCAACAGGGCCGGCCCTTTCTCGCCGACCCGATACTCGACCCGCTGCCTTTCGGGCTTTTGAAGTCGCTCACACGCTATCAGCGGCTGCGTGAACGCTATCCCGACGCGCCGCTGCTAATGGGCACGGGCAACGTCACGGAACTCACGGAAGCCGACACCAGCGGCATCCACGCGATCCTGCTCGGCATCGGCGTTGAATTGAACATCGCGGGCATTCTTACCACGCAAGTGAGCGGCCATGCGCGTTGCGCGATACGCGAAGCCGACGTCGCCCGACGCATGATGTACGCGGCCCGCGAACTCCAGACGCTGCCCAAAGGCCTCACCGACCAGTTGATGACGGTACACGCCAAGCGCCCTTTTCCCGATACGCCCGAAGAAATCGCGGCGACGGCAGCGGCGATCCGCGACCCGAACTTCCGCGTGCAGGTATCGACTCAAGGCGTACATGTGTACAACCGCGACGGCCACCATCTCGCCACGGATGCGTTCGCTCTGTGGCCACATCTTCATCTGGAAGCAGACGGCGCGCACGCGTTCTACATGGGTGTCGAACTCGCGCGCGCCGAACTCGCCTGGCGGCTTGGAAAACGCTATAGCCAGGATCAGCCGCTGGAATGGGGATGCGCGAGCGAGCGCGGCGCGAGCGATCTGCTCGCGCAATGCGCGCCCGGCACGACACGCAGAAAGGAAGCCTGACGATGATCCACGAAACCATAGTCACGACCCTGTCGCCGGGCGGCGAGCCGCATATCACGCCGATGGGCGTGCGCCATGAGGGCGACACGTTCATCCTGATGCCGTTTCTGCCATCCGCGACATTCGACAACATCGTTGCGACGGGCTGTGCCGTCGTCAACTTCACGACCGACGTACGCGTGTTTGCCGGCTGCGTCACGGGCCGCCGTACGTGGCCTACGCTGCCTGTCCATCGCGTGCCGTGCGTGCGGCTCGCCGACACGCTCGCGCACGCCGAACTGCGTCTGGTTTCGGTCGGCGGCGATCCGCAACGCCCCACGCTGGTCATGGAACGCGTTGCCATGTGCACGGACGCGCCGTTCACCGGTTTCAACCGCGCGCAGGGCGCTGTCATCGAAGGCGCGGTGCTCGTAAGCCGGCTCTCCATGCTGCCGCGCGAGAAAGTGGATTCAGAGATCGCGTACCTCTCCATCGCCATCGACAAGACGGCTGGCCCGAGCGAACAGCAGGCCTGGCAGTGGCTGATGGAAGCGGTCGATGTCTTTTACGCGCGGTCGGCTGCGACCGCTCAAGTCTTTTCAGAGGAGGCCCTATGATTCGTATGCTCGCCAGTGTGCGCGACCTCGACGAGGCGCGCGACGCCGCTCAGGCCGGCGCGGATCTGATCGACCTGAAGGAGCCTGGCGCGGGCGCGCTCGGCGCCGTCGCAGCGTCGCGGATCGCGCACGTCGTGCAGTCGCTGCGCGCCGAGCATCCCGGTCTGCCCATCAGCGCTGCTGTCGGCGATCTGCGTCCGGGAGACCACGCGTCGCTCGAATATCGCGCGTCGCAAGTCGGACGCTGCGGCGTCGATTATGTGAAAGCAGGCATACCGGCCGATAGCGCTTCGTTCGATCTCGCGCTCCGAAGCCTCACATATATGCGGGGCCTGCACTGGAATATGATCCCCGTGCTGCTGGTGGACAACGGCCTTGATCTGCGGATCGTCGAACAGGCATGCGAACTGCGTTTTGCGGGCGTGATGGTGGATACGGCCAGCAAGCGACGCGGCGATCTGTTTCAATGCGTCCCGCTGGCCGTGCTCGACAGCATGGTACAGATCGCCCGCGTCCACAACGTGATGGCGGGGCTGGCGGGCGCGCTGCTCAGCAAGCACGTGCCGTTGATCCGCGCGCTCGGTCCCGACATCGCCGGTTTCCGGACGGCGCTATGCGACGGGTCGCGCACCGGCCGGCTCAATGCGGCACGCGTGCGCGATCTGCGCGCGCAACTCCTGGGCTCCGGGCGCGCGGCCAACGATACCGGCTTCGAGGTACGGGCTCAGTCGGCTGTCGCGTGAAGCAGGCGGTCGCGCACGCGCGACCCGTCGTTCCGGTTCACGATGTCGACGGGATACGGCGCGTCGCGCGTGAAGCCGGCGAACGAGCGGTCGATGATTCCCTGCGCCGCATAGGCTTCGATCGTGCATGCCGGTTCGATCTCACACGACTTCACGATCACGAGCCGTTCGGCATTCAGCCGGTTGGCGAGCCATGCGGCGAGACTGTCCGAGCTGACATCCCAGGTGGTCAGCCTGTTGGGTTCCTGAAACAGCAGGTCGAGCGGCGCCCACACGGCGACGCGCCCAGCGCGCAACGCCTGGCGAATCTGCGCATCCGTCGCGGCGATCACGAGACGACGGCACAGGCCCTGCATCATCAGCGCGTATTGCGCCATCCCGAGCACGGCCATGTTGTGCGCGGCGACATCGTCGAAACACCAGACGGCCTGATGCTCGCGTGCCTGGTCGGCGAAGCCGCCGCCGCCCGGCACGATCACGACCCGCCCACCGCCGAATTCGCTCAGGTGCTGCAGCCATTCTTTGAGCAACGGGTCACGGCTCAGACTGCCGCCAATTTTCACCACCCACATAGGCGCTCCGTGTGCGGAGATGGTAGTTGTTCAGACCGTTGCGTCGGCCATGTGCGCTTCGTCAGCGCGCAGAAGGGCGACAGCGACGGCTGGCGCGCAGACTTGCGTCCAGCCGGCAGCCGTTCCGTCCGCTTTCGTCAGCGAAGAGAAGGCGATCACATCGCGCCCGAACTGCGCCGCTAGTTCATCCGCGAGGAACGCGCCGCAGCCCGCCGACACCAGCACCACATCGTGCCCCAGCCCAACGCGCCCGAGCACCTGAGCGAGATTCGTCGACAGATGCGCAAGCTGTGCCTTGCGCCATTCGCGAGCGAAGCTCTCCCAGTCGGCCATCGATGCATCGCGCGCATCGCGCCCGATCATGCGAGCAAGACGCTGGCAGCTTGCCATGCGATCCTTCGCGCCGCCGTCGGCCGTGGGATGCTGGTCGTGCAGCGGGTCGAGTTCACGCGTCAGACGGTAGACGTCGGCCGTCGTGGCAAACAGTTCGTTCATCACGTTGTGCGGTTCGCCGCGAAAGCGGATGCGCTGCGAGAGCGCGCACAGCGGCGTACGCACGACACCCTGATAAACAAGCTCGCCGGACCTGAGCCGCCCCGCATCATCCATCCCACGCGAGGCAAGCACGCCTTCGCGGATCGCAATGAAATCCGTGGTCGTGCTGCCGATGTCGACGAGCACGGCGGCGGGTACACGCGAAGCAATCAGTGCCGCCGTCGCATGCCAGTTCGCGGACGCGACGTCGGCCCAGTATTCGAGAACGGCTTCGTGCGGCTGCCATCCTGACCGGCCGGCATAGAACGAAGCGTCTCGCCCGAAGCGGCTTGCCAATCTGCCCGCGAGCGCGGCGACGCCCGCCTCCCGGTTGGAGAAGATGTCCGCCATCTCGCCACTCATCGTCACGGCATGCTCGGCATCACCGTGATCGGGCCAACGCTGCGCCGCTGCATCGAATACGGCGTCGAGGTGCGCCATGCCCTGCCAGAGCGGACAAACCCATTGCATTACATCGGATACGCGCCCCGCCTCGATGCGCGCTGCCTTCACATGCGCGCCGCCGATGTCCCAGCCGATCACGAGATCACGCGGCATAGCGCCTCCGGTTGAAGTCGTCGTCCAGATCGAAGTGTTGCGCGACAATGCTTGCCGCGATATTGGATTCCGCCGCGCCGGCCAGTGCGGGGTAAGCGCACGTCACGCGCGGATTGACTTCGATCACGACGGGGCCGCGTTCCCGATGCCACACGAAATCGATGCCCACGAAACCGGCCAGGCCCGGAAGCGCGCGAGCCACGCGCGCAGCCAGCGAGCGGCACGTCCCCGCCATCTCGCTCGACAGAGGAATCGCGTTCGCCGTCAGTCCTTCATAGGCAAGCTGGCCGTCACGCACGCCGATGTGTTGCCGGTTGATGCTAAGGAGTTCCGGATGGCCTCGCGTGCAAAGCAGCGAGAGACTGAACGCATCACCGGCGATCCATTCTTCCAGCGTCACGCGCTCGTGCGCGGCGGCGCGACGCAGGAACACGTACTCCGCCATCCGATAGTCGTGAAAGACGCGGGTTTCGACGGCGCCCGCGCCGTCGTCGGGCTTCACGACCCAGGCGCTCGCGTTGCTCGCGGGATCGAGCGGCGCGTCCACCGTCCATGCACGCGGCGTGGCGATGCCGGCCAAAGCGAGATATCGCGCCGTGCGCCGTTTGCTGCTCGCGATGCGCACGGCCGCCGCGTCACAGCCGATCCATCGGTCAGGTCCGACGGCCTCGCACAGCGCGCTCAGCACGCCGCCCGTCTCCGGCGCGATCACCCATACGGCGTCGTGACGGCGCGCTTCGGCTGCGATGAAGCGCGCCGGCGAAATCGCAAACGGCGCGGGACACCATTCGATTGCGCACGACGTATCCGTTGCGTCATGGACTTCGTCATGACCCGCGACGCAGGTCAGCGCGATATGGCCTGAACGCGCGAGATCGCGTGCGACGGCATCGCGCATCGCCCTGCCCTGCATCCGCAGTTCCGGCGCGATCCATTCGTCCACGCAGCCATCGGCGCTGAGATATTCGTACAACAGAATCTTTTTCATCGCTCGCTTCCCGTGCAGGTGATTGCGCTTCCCAACTGCCGTATTCATGTTCCATGCCACCGGCCGATGCGCTGCGTGCGAGCAATGGTGTCCATGGTATCGAGCCATGCGCGAACGAACGACGCGTGACAGTCTGCATCGCGCGCGGCGCAAAACACATCGAATGCGCGCCACGCGTGCATGCCGCGCCATTCGCGTTTGTCCGGTAAAGCGAAGGCGCTTCGCAGAACCACAACGGATGGCATATGAGTTGCTGATAACGGGCCATGACCTCTATCAGCTCTCCCACGTCCTGGACGTGTCCGTTCTGCCCGCTGTTATGCGATCGTCTTTCGATCGCTGCGGGCGAGACGTTGACCTTGACGGGCACCGACTGTCCGCGTGCGACGCGGGCCCTCGCGCAGTTCAGCGCGCGTCCCGCACCCGCACAGCCGATGCACGACGGCAAGCCGATCACATCCGACGATGCCATTGGCCTCGCGGCCCAATGGCTCGCGCAAGCGAAGCAACCGTTATTCGCGGGCATGGCCACCGATGTGGCCGGCACGCGGGCGCTGTATCGCCTGGCCAACGCGAGCGCCGCTATCATCGATCACGCCCACGGCCGCTCGCTGATGCACGGCCTGACGGCAATACAGGACCGCGGCGCGTTCACGACCACGCTTTCCGAAGTGCGCGCGCGCTCGGACCTCATCGTCTGTTTCGCGTCGACACCTACGGCGAGATACCCGGCGTTCTTCAAACGCTGCGGGGTCGGCGCAAAACCGGTCGATGCAACCGTCCCCGCCCGGCGCGACGTGATCTTCGTCGGCAGCGGGATCGACGCGAACCTCGAATGCGTGGCGGAACCCGGAACGGTCTCTCAACGCACCATCCCATTGCAAGGCGATCTGTACGAGACCATTGCCCTGTTGAACGCTCGGATCGATTCGCTTCTGAAAGGCCAGCCGATGCCCGGTAACGCGCCTGCACTCGAGTCGCTGGCCGTAGACATGCTCGCGGCGCGTTACGTCACGCTCGTCTGGAGTACGGCCGACTTGCCAGGCGACCATGCGACGCTGCTGGTCGAAGGGCTCGACCGTCTGGCCAAGTCGATCAACCTGAAGACGCGCGCAGGCTGCCTCGCGCTCGGCGGAGACGACGGCGCCGCGACCGTCAACCAGACGCTCACGTGGATGTCCGGTCTGCCGCTACGCACGGGCGTGCATCGAACCGGTCTCGAACACGATCCGCATCGCTACGACACGCAACGGTTGCTCGACGACCGTGCCGTCGATGCTCTCGTCTGGGTCGCAAGCTTCGGCGCTGACCTGCCGCCGCCGCAAACCGACATGCCGACGATCGTACTGGGCCATCCCGGCCTCGCGGCATCGTCCACGGATCGTCACGGGCCGACGCTCTTCATGCCCATCTCGACGCCCGGCATCGGTTCCGCCGGTCATCTGTTCCGCACGGACGGCGGCGTCGTGCTGCCGCTCGTGCCCGTTTATGACGACAGCTTGCCCACCGTCGCGTATGTGGCCGCGCAGATCGCGCATGCGCTGGGAGCACAGCAATCAACCGCAGAGGAGCCCGCCCGATGAGCACGTTCCGGTTGCGCGGTGGCCGCGTGTACGACCCAGCCTCACGCATCGCCGGGCAGATCAGCGACATCTGCGTGCGTGACGGCCGGATCGTCGATCTGCCCGAACAGGAATCCGTCGATTGCGAATACGACGCCTCGGGCATGGTCATCATGGCGGGTGGCATCGACATGCATTCGCATATCGGCGGTGGCAAAGTCAATCTCGCGCGCCTGCTGATGCCGGAGGATCATCGCGGCCGTAGCGCGCCCGACAATCCACTCGAACTCGCATCGTGCGGCGACTGCACGCCGGGCACGCTCGCGACGGGCTACCGGTATGCCGAGATGGGTTACACGGCGGCATTCGAGCCGGCGATGATCGCATCGAACGCACGCCACACGCACCTGGAAATGGGCGACACGCCGATCATCGACCACGGCGCCTACGTGATGCTCGGC
>Ga0247692_1000286_pt1 | contig 12037 bp, 11 predicted proteins | sample CNK33_metaG_FD_183041 | JGI IMG/M metagenome (GOLD analysis project Ga0247692, IMG submission 183041) | Soil microbial communities from Purdue University Martell Research Forest, Indiana, United States - CNK33 | ecosystem: Environmental > Terrestrial > Soil > Temperate forest > Bulk soil...
GGGTACTACGGATTTCTATGGCAACTGAGATGGTGGAGTTCGAGATTGCTCGCTGAGTCCGATCCGCCTTCGGTTCTTTTCACAATGTGGCGGACACCCCAGCGGGTGCCCATTGCGATAGGTTCCTGACAGTCAGGACACAGGCAGTCCTGCCTGAGCCAGACGCGGTAAAGCTTCACACGGCCTCTTGACGAGTTCAGCATTTTCTTGCCCCACCGGGACTCGAAGTACGGTTCCCATTCGGGATCGTGTGGATTCGCGTCGGCTCTGATCTTCACATGCCGCTGTATTGGCGTGTCCGACTCTTGCAGCAGGGTGAGCTCCCGCTTCGTTCCATCCTCTTGTTTTTCTGTGACGGTAAATACCCAGTTCCGGGTGCCTCGGGTCTTGAAGTACTTCTCTTTGACCCATCTGGCTCCTTTGTTGGGGTGCCGTCTTACCGCCCATCGCCATAGCATCGACCAGACATGGGCATCAACTCGAGCGAAGGTGGATGCTCGCTCACGTCCCTACGGACAAGGCGATTCTAAAGAAGTGGCTCAAGGCGGGATTTGTGTATCAAAACGAGCTCTTCCCGACTGAGGCAGGTGCTCCGCAAGGGGGAATTATCAGCCCTGTCGCATCGATGCGATCAGTCTTCGCAAGTTGCCCCATCGCACGAGCAAAGTCTCGCGCCTGCCGTGGATTGATCACTGCCACGGCGTATCCGGCGGCCTGCAATACGCAAGCTACTGCCATTTCCAGCCCGCCTGTCGCTTCGAGCACGATCAGCGCAACCCGGTGGCGCGCCAGTTCCTCAAGCAAGGTATCGAAGCCATCCGTCGTGTTGGAGACACTCAGCGGCGTTGCCTTGACGCCAATCGCCACATCCAGCGTAGCCTTGGAAACGTCAATGCCAACGGTAATCGGTTTCGGATCTGGCAAGCTCGTCACTACCCCTCCTTGTACATGCGAACTTTTTTCAAACAACTGTTCGGGCTGTTGATGAGCGGCTCAGCTCGTGCGCCATTCGCTATCCTGCGGGCTGCAAACCCAAGGTGTCATCAGGCTGCACGAGCCTTGCCAAACCGACACAAAACCAAGGCTGTGGATTTGTGGACGATGCGCCTGCGGCGCACCGGAAAGCTTACCGTGGACAACGCTGCGCGTTGCCCACCGCGCTCTCCTTCGCCCACAAGCTCCACAGCCTCCAACTACGAATAATAAAAGAGAGGCTTCAAAGCCGTACTTCAAGATACAAGGTGTCCGTTTTCGCGGGTCAACTCCAGCGAGACGCGTTTGCATCGGGCAAGTTGTCGCTCCCAGATTACGCATTGATGGTGCTAGCCATTGCGCTTGGGCCTCGCCCCGCCCAGTTGGCGTTGCTCAAGGTGAAAGACCTGAGCATCACCCAATGCGACGACGGTTCGAAGGTTTACATCCTTCAGGTAACCCGTCTGAAACAAGGCAAGTGTCTTTTTGCGGCCCGCCGGCTCGTCGTCCAGCTAACGGGCTGGCTGTCCACGGTCTGCTGATAGAACGCCGCACGGCACCGCCGCGCCCTCAGCGCCTACTGATGGCTCCGCATTTCCAGTTTTCCCTCGGGGTCAATCCCGACGCGCTGAAACACTGTCGTGCTGCCGGCACGCTTATTTTGACCAAGCGCGCAGCCAATGTGGTGATACTTAACTACCTCGAACATGCACCGGTTTCCGGCGCTACTGCCGCGGTTTCCGAATATACATCGGTGCCGGATTCGACGACGAACTGTATGCAGTCGAGACGGACCCCAACAAGCTCTTCGCTGATGATCCGGTTTAGCACGACGTCGAGGGCAGTGACGAGATTTGGTTGCGCCGGCTGTATCGGCTCTTCGTGGACCAGATGGACGATCGCACGAACAGCACGCCGATACCTGGCCAGCAATGTTCGGTAGCGGGCCACCTGCGGCTCGCGGCTTGCCGAGGGGTAAATGATGTCCTTGAACGATCCGGTGTAGATCATGCGTAGTCTCAGAAGTGCGCGTCGTGCACCATGCACGGCGCAGCACCTAAGCTACGCAGTCCTGAGTGAAGTCAAGTGCGCATGCGCGACATGGTTACGCTCCACCTTCGGCTTCGTCAATTTTATCGAGTGTCGCGCGCAAGCGGGTGACTGTCCGGTGACTCATAAGCCCCAAGAGACTGCTTACCTGCTCGTTGGACATGCCGTCGGCGAGGTGCCTGCGAGCGTAGGTGTTCCGCAGCAGGCGCGGACTTTCGTCGACCGCAGAGATGTCCGCCCGATGCAGGGCGGTTCGCACGTATACCCCAAGCCTGTCCGTTTGCACGTCGAGATGACGACATGGGCCTCACAGTAGGGATGGGCGTCGGCACCCTAAGGCTGCACTGATCAAGCCGCGTAAACACGACAGGTTGCGACCAAGGCATGTGTAAACTTTCGAGATCGCGAATGACATCCGTAAAAGCGGGCATTCCGTCTCACGTTACGCCCCTCGAGGGGGCTCTGCGCGGGCTATTTGCCCGTCTTTGGCCCTTTACGGGCGCACCTGTGCCGTCGCGCGACCTCGCCACATGTACAGATTGGCCAGCGCGAGTGCAACGAAGGCGCGATTGGCGTTCTTCGCCAGACCGCGATAGCGAACCTTCGTGAAGCCCCACAACCGCTTCACGACCGCGAACACATGCTCGACCCGGGCACGGATCTTCGACTTGTTGCGGTTCTTGCGGCGCGCCACCTCGTCGACGATGCCCTTGCGGCGCGTGCGCTTGTTGGTGAAGGCGCGCGCCTTCGGTGCCTTGCCATGGATCAGCGCTTTCTGGCTCGCGTATGCGCTGTCACCGTACACGCGTTGCTCCTCACCGTGCAGCAACTGTGGCAGCGGATGCTTGTCATGCACGTTCGCCGCCGTCACGACTGCGCTATGAGCCAGCCCGCTCTGACTGTCCACGCCGATATGGAGCTTCATGCCGAAATGCCACTGCTTGCCTTTGCGCGTCTGATGCATTTCGGGGTCACGCGCCTTGTCCTTGTTCTTCGTCGACGAGGGTGCACTGATCAGTGTGGCATCGACAATCGTGCCGCTCTTGAGCTTTGCTCCCCGCGCCTGCAGCACCTGACCCACTTCCGCGAAGATCCGCTCGCCCAGCTTGTGCTCTTCCAGCAGATGCCGGAATTTGAGCAGCGTGGTAGCGTCCGGAACCGTTTCGCTGCCAAGGTCGATGCCAACGAAACGGCGCAGGCTGAGGCTGTCGTACAGCGCCTCTTCGCATGCAAGGTCGGCAAGATTGAACCAGTGCTGCACAAAGTGAATCCGCAACATGCGCTCCAGCGCAATCGGCGGGCGACCATTGCCGCGTTTCGGATAAAACGGCTCCACCACTGCGCACAACTGCGCCCACGGCACGATCGTGTCCATCTCATCGAGAAACGCTTCGCGTCGCGTGGGTTTGCGCTGCGTCCCGAATCCCGCGCATTGATCGACAGCCATCGCCAGTGTCAGTTGCTTCATCATTTTTCGCTTTCGCCGTTGCATGCTCACGCTATAACGCGTGACCGTCATGAACGGTGGACTTATTCAGCTTTGCCTTAGACCGGATTCCAGTGACCCGGCTTCGTGCCATTGGCAGCGATACGGTCGAATCTGTGCGTTTGACTGCTCGACAATTCTCCCGCGACACCGGCACATTGATCGCCTATGATTGAATGAGCGGACAGCCTGCGTTCCCTCGCAATGTCCGCGGCTGCCTCGCTTCCTTCGGAAGCGGGGCTTTTTTCTGCCGTCGGGCCGACGCTCGCGGCATCGGTGACCTCTTGCGCGATCTGCTCGCCGAGCTCGTCGATCAGCCCGAGCACGCCCATCTGGCGCAGTCCGTCTCGCGTCACGTAGTCACGCACGACGTCGCGATTCAGCGGCGAAACTTGTTGGGCGACCGCTTATTTCCCTATGAAACGACGTGACATCGCTTCGCGCCCGAGTTGCCTCCAACGACAAGTCCGTACTGAGCGGTCCGCGTTGAACACGGCATCCGCCGATATTCTGCCGGTGCTTCGCGTGTGCTGATTGCACGTACGCTGCGTATCGTGGTCATCGGGCCGCGCGCGTTGCCGAGTTCGGCAACGCGTCGACGGCGGCCGCCAATTCGGCGGATCAGCTCAGCTCGGTTGCCATGGCCGGATCGGTCACGCCCGCCTTGCCGGTCTCGAGCCGGCCGGCGAAGCGCCGCTCGAATCCACTCTTGTCATCACGGACTGTGAAGTCATACCAGTTGCCGCTGGCGGCCAGCGACCAGTGCTGTATAACTGGAAAGGCCTTCGTCACATGCAGCGTCCACGGACCGTCGGTCCGGTAGGCGTTGGGGGTCACGTTCAAAGCGACTTCGCGGGTGCCGTCGTTGCGGGCCTTCAAATAGATCGCGCCATTGGCACCGTCATATTCGACGCTGATTTCCGGCGCAGCAGCTGCTTGCGCCGCGATCGTCCCTCCCTTGAACATCCGCGCGAAACCGTTCGGGCCGTAGACAGCCAGATCGTACTTGCCCGCATCCCAGGTCCGGGTATCCCACTCGTCGTCGAGCATCTTGCCGGCCTCGACCGTATAGCGACGCGGGATCATGTCCGGATGCAGCCGGTTGTACACGTGAAACACCGCTCCTTGGCTACCGCTATTAGTGAATGTCAATTTCATCTTGCCCGTCATGGTATCGACCTGGGCGTTGGCGTGTAATACATACGGCAGGGCTCGCGAGAAGCGGGTTCCTGTTTCCTGATACAGGGAGGCCGGAGCGGCCGGCGCTTGAGCCGCGGGCTTGGAGAGCTGGTCGGCCACCACCGCCTTGTAGTTGCTCGTATCCGGCAACTTCGGGAACACCGCGTCGTTCGGATTGACGAAGTCGAACACGGACATCAGATCGCCGCTGACCGCGCGATGCCACGGGCTGATCGCCGGCACCGTAATGCCAAAGCGCTTCTCGAGGAAGCGGCCGAGCGACGTGTGATCGAACACTTGGGAATTGATCCAGCCGCCTCGGGTCCAGGGCGACACGACATACATTGGCACGCGCGGACCGAGGCCCCAGGGCCGCACATTCATCACTTCGCCGCTGCTGTTCGCACCGTTAAAGCTCGGATTGCCTTGCGTATCGAGATACTCTCCGGTCACATCGAGCGTCGACTTGCCCAGCAGGTTGCCGGCTGAGTCCAGGGACGGCACGGCGTCCGGTGCGACGTGGTCGAAGAAGCCGTCGTTCTCGTCGAAGCAGATGAACAGTGCTGTCTTGCTCCACGTATCGGCATTCGCGGTCAGCGCCGTCAACACCTGGTTGATGAATGCAGCGCCTTCGACCGCACTCGACGGACCGCCGGGGTGCTCGGATTGTGCAGGCGTCGGCAGGATCCAGCTGACCGATGGCAAGGTGCCGGCCTGGACATGATTGGCGAGCTGGTCGATGGTCCAGTTTGACATGCCGTTTTCATACAGCGGGGTGCCCGTCCGGGATTCGCGGAAGCTCTTGAACGCGAGGCCACCATGCAGCAGTCCGCCCCAGTTGTCATTCGGATTCTGATAGATGCGCCAGCTGATACCCTTCTCCTCCAGCAGTTCTGGCAGGGTTGGCCATGTGAAGGCCGATCCCGAGTACGTGTAGCCGGGCGTCGGCATTTTGCCTTTCACGTTGCAGCGCAGGTTGTTGATCTCGGCGTCGTTAGCGGTACAGTTCTGCCCGGCCTGGCGCACTGCCGGGTTGTAGTTCGAACCCGACATGAACACGATGCGGTTGGGGTCGGTGCCGCCCGTGGTTGAACAATGATAGGCGTCGCACAGCGTGAAGGCTTCGGCCAGCGCGTACTGGAACGGGATGTCCTCGCGGCGGTAATAGCCCATGGACCGGTCGGTCTTGTACTTCGGCCAGAAGCCGAAGCGGCCCTGGTTCCAGGCGTCTTGGGCATCCATGAACGAATGCGGGGTACCGGAGACGCGCAACGCGTTGACGGTGGCGCTATCCAGATGAAACGGCGTGATTTCACGCGCGCCGTTGGACTGGAACCACACTGACTTGCCGCTCGGCACCGGCACCGGGAAGCGGTCACCGAAGCCGCGCACGCCGCGCATCGCGCCGAAGTAGTGATCCATTGAGCGGTTTTCCTGCATTAGAACGACGATGTGCTGGATGTCCTGGACCGTTCGGGTGTTCACCGCGGCGGGGATCGCAAGCGCGCGGGCGATGCTGGGCGGCAACACAGTAAGCGCGGCGGCGGCGCCGGCAGTCTTGACGGCGCTGCTGAGAAAGTTGCGTCGGCTAAGTCGGATCATTGTCGTGGCGATGAAAGATTGAGGGACGCGCGGGAACGCGGTAATCCGTCCGCCACGCGGGCACGATGATGTAACAAATGCAGAGTGGTTAGATATCCGAATTGAGCGTCACAGGACGATCAGGGACTGCGGACATCCAACACGGCCTGTGCAGGCTGCCCCTGATCGAAAATAAACACGGCGAACACGGGACACGCACCGGATAATAGTGACCGCGTATGTCACGGAAATGAACATTATTCATTTTCATTTCAAAAATTCGTTGAAGTAAACTCAAACCCCTTTCGGCTTCCGTGCTTTCGTCAGCGCGCCGATTCCGATTATCGTTGGCATGGATCTTCCGAACGGCCGTGACCCGTGTGTAGCGGCTCCGGTACAGTTGACTTCCCGCCGCTGTTTGCTGGTCAATCGGGACGGCACGCTGATCCGTGAACGGAACGTCGCGACGGGAGTGCAACAGATGCTCGAACGAATGGGCCGCCGCTTTGTCGGCTTCTGATCGCGGGCGTGACACTGCGCAACAACACACAGGGTCGCGGCCGCACGCTGGTGGAGAGCGGGGCGGGTCTTGCCGTCCTGGCGCTCGACAAGCGCTTCAACTATACGAAGCTCAGCGGGCGTCAATGAAATGCGACGCAGTGTGCGCCTCTTCGTCAACAATCCTGACATGATCCATCCATCGCCCGATGATGGCCTCGTACCGAAGACCGGTGCACTGATGTCCGCACTCGTGCAGTGCTCCGGCGGCGGGCCGTCATCGATCATGGGCTAGCCGGAGAACCGACTGTTCGATGACGGGCTGCGCCGGCTGCATGCCAATGCCGCCGAGACGCTGATGATCGGTGACTATTCTCACATTGACGGGAGCGGGGCGGCGCGATGCAGGGATGCGCTATCTATTGGCGGGGGTACCATGCGCTGACCGATGTATGACGGCCCGAACAATCGTTGTGCGTGTCGCACGGCGGTCACGCGCACGCGCCGAGCTTGTCGGGCGAGGATCCGGTGCGGACGGCTGCGCCGTGGCGCACGCCGGTCGTCAATACCGTTTGATCGACAGCACGTCGAAGGTGTGCCGCAGCGTATCGACCGACCGATCATAATCGGTCAAGGCGAGGCTTGCGATCAGCACATCGATGATCGCCAACTGCGCCAGCCGGCTGGTCATGGCCTCGGTGCGAAAGCGCGTCTCGCGCGCCATCGTAAACAACACGACATCGGCAAAGGCCTGCAGCGGCGACTTTCCAAGGTTGCTGATACAGACAGTTCGCGCGCCCGATTCTTTGGCCAGCCGCGTTGCCTCAATGGTCTCGTGCGTACTGCCCGAGTGCGAGATGGTTAGCGTCGCCACCTTCGGTCCGGCGAGCGACGCACTGATCGCCTGCATGTGCGAATCGACCACGGCTTTCACGTTCAGACCGATCCGCAGCATGCGATATTGCGCATCTTCCGCGATCGGTGCGGCGCTGCCGATACCGTAGATCTCGATGCGCTCGGCGGCTTTCAGCAATGCAACCGCACGCTCGACCGCCTTTACGTCGAGCGACGTGCCGGTGTCGTGCAGGGTCTGCACATTGCTCTGGAAGATCTTGCGAATGACGGTTGCGACGCTGTCCTGCGGCTCCAGATCCTCATGAATGATCTGCACGGGCCGGACATTATCTTGTGCCAGCAGGATCTTCAATTGCTGGAACCCGGTTGCGCCGACGCTCTTGCAGAAGCCGACCACGCTTCCTTCGCTTGCGCCGGTCCGCTCGGCCACGTCACTCACCGACATGTGTATGACATCCTGCGGATGCTGCGCAATGAAATCCGCGATGCGCCGTCCGGCTGGCCCGAGCGACGCACTGATACTGCCGATCCGCGCCAGGATGCCCGACGGCAAACTCGGTCGGTCCCTGTCTGGCTCGACGTTGTCGTGCTCGCGAGAGCCGGTGGCGCTGCTCGTTCGCTTACCTTTCACCATACTGTTGTCCCGCTGAGGGCGGGCCCATGCAACAACGAAAAGGCGATCACGTAGCGGTGGCAGCGAAACAGCATTTGATCTGATCATCCCAAAGGTAACGGGCTGCGCGATGACGGTCATCGTGGCAGAAAGGGGGATGATACCTGCGGACTACCGGCGTTGCTTCGGGGCGTGTCTTCAGCGCGGCTCATCACGCTGGGCCGCGCGCCGTCGCGGCCGATGCATCTCCTCTTCGCACCGGACCGCAAGCCGACACCGAAGCTGCGCGGTTTCATCGATTTTGTCGTCGCGACTTGGTTGAGGCGCGAATCGCGACAGTCAGCTGAGGCTCGACAACGCGGTTCGCGAGCGTCTGCTTTCTCGAAAGCTAACGACGGCTATACAAGGTCGATTGCGGCTAGTCGCTATCCACCACCGCGCCGACTGTTGATCTCAATGAAAACCTTGGCGAATTGGGTACGCACAGCGAAGAATGGCAAGCTCGATCGGGTCGGTCAGCATCAGAAGGCGCAGACGGACATCGAGGCCGCAGCGACCTCAGACTAACACTCAGGCGTCGATTCGATAGAAGGCAATAGCATTCTGCGAGAAAATTCTTGCGATCGCCGGATCATCGTAGTCCGCCAATGCGTCGGGCACCGTTTCGACGATCACGCCAAAACTCGCGCTGATAGATGAAACAGGCAAGTTGCTCGCGAACATCCCACGGTCCGGGCCGAAAATCGCAACCGCATCGCGAATCTCGCGGCGGTTGCTGACGAAGCTCGATTGGCCCGAAGTGACATCTGCGCAGAGAGGTGAGGGCCAACACACGGGCGTTTGACGTCACACTACCGTGCTGCGGGGCTAGCGACCGAACAGAACTGGGTCAGCGCCGAATAAACGTGCCGGGTAAATCGAACAATTTCCTCCAGAATCAAACGGCGTCGCCTCACCTTAACGCACGAAAAAGATCCGTTTCTCGAGTGTGTCTCTCGTTGCTCATGCGACGGCCGTCGCGCAAGCTGCGCAGCGCCGCGGCATCGTCGAGCACGTGCACCAGCGACTCGATTGCGTCGGCAAGCCGTTGCGCGATCGCATCGGTCACCGCGTAGGCGCCGTCGACCACCAGCATGTCGCGCTCGGTCGCGAACACGTTGTCGAGCACGTGGCGCGCGCCGAGCGAGGCCAGCACCGGCTTCAGCGCATAGTCGAGCGCCAGCAGGTGGGCAAGGCTCCCGCCGGTCGCGAAAGGCAGCACCGGCTTGTGCGCCAATGCCCTCTGCGGTAGCAGGTCGAGGAAGCTCTTCAACAAACCGGAGTAGGACGCCTTGTAGAGCGGTGTCGCGATGATCACCGCCTGCGCCTGGTCGACCAGCTTTAGCGCCTCGCGAACGGCGGGATCGTCGAATTCGGCATGCATCAGGGACGCCGCCGGCAGTTCGCGTGCATCAATGCGTCGCACCGCCACGCCGTGCGCACGCAAGGCGTCTTCGGCGACACGGAGCAGATGCGTGCTGCGCGAGTGGGCCGCGGGGCTTCCGGATAGCGTCACCACATAGGACACAGTTGGCTCCTTGCTCAACATTGTCGGATCGTCACGTCGCCGCGCAACTGGCATTGGCAGGCCAGGCGCTTGGACTCCTCGGCGTGGCCGAGTGAGGCGAGGAACAGGCTCTCGTCCTCGTCGGGGCATGACAAGTTGGCAGCGCCGTCGACCACCTCGATGACGCAGATGCCGCACATGCCTGCCCGGCATCCGAAGACCAGCCCGGCGAGCTGCAGTTCGGCCGCGTCGGACAGGTAGGCGTCGTGCGGCAGCGAGAACGCTTCGCCGGTGGTGCTGATGAGTACTTTGTGCATGTCCGCTCCGCAAGATGGCGGCCGTCCAGTCGCGGCGGCCGTCCGTTGATGGCTTACGCCGTGACCTTTTCCTCGACGGTCGCCTCGTAGAGCTCGCGGAAGTACATCGCGAGGATGGTCTGGATGTCGTCGAAGTAGCGCAGCACTTTGTCGACGTCCTCCTCGCTGCTGATCAGGTAGCGCAGGATGCGCCACATCTCGCCCGCGTGATCTTCGCCGACATCGGTGTTGATGTGCGCGAGCTGGCCCTTGATCTTCTCCTCACCCAGCGTCTCCTTCATCGTCTTGATCTGCCTCGGCGTCAGCTTGGCCGTGGTGTACTCGACGAGATAGCTCGATGCGATCACGCCGATCGGGCTTTCATGTTCGCAGAGGAAGTAGAAGAAACCCTGCAACAGCCGCGTGGCGAGGAAGGGCTCGGTGGCCAACAGCTCCTCTCGCGTGACGCCGAGCGCCTTGCAGTCCTGCATGAACAGCGCATCGTGGTTCATCTCCTCGGACTGGTACTCGGCGTAGAGCTGCGCGGCTTCGGGCGAAATCTTGGTGATCGCGTGCAGCGCCTTGCAGTGCGCCGAGCGGCTCAGGCGGATGCGCCACACATGCTCGATCGTATGACGGCGGTACCACTTGCTGTCGAGCTTCCGGCTCTCCAGGTGGTTCGCATACGGCACGGTGGCGGCCCATTCGGCCATCTTCATGTCGAGGTACTGATCGAGCCGGGATTGGATGCGCTCGCCATCCGCAAGCGAGTAGAAGGGAACTGGGCGTTCGATGCCGCAGTGGGTCACGCGATTCATGGTTTCTCCTTGGCTGTCAGATTGGCGGCGCTCGCGGCCGCGTCGGAATACCGCACCACGAGCTTCTCGTCGAGCATCGTCGAGAGCCCCTGCAACTGGTTGGCGATATCGGGAATGCGCACCTTCCACAGTGCATTCAGGATGAAGATGCCGCGCTCCGAATCGGGGAGTCTGGTTCCTTCGCGCACCGGGATTTCGGCGATGTCTGGCTGCGGCGTCAGTTGGTCGATCGACAGCTTTTCCAGCGTGCGATTGCGCTCGCCGTAGCGGCTGAAGAACACCGTGCCATGTTCCATGCTCTTGTCGCGGCGGCGCGTGCTTTCGCGAAGCGCTCCGAGCTGGCCGCGCAGCGCGAGGCGCGCTTCGTCCGTCACGCTGCACAGCGTCCTGACCCACAACTCCAGCATCGACAAGCCACCGGTGAAGACACCGACGCTCTGGTTGATCAACGCACCGCCCATGCGGGCGTTGATCTCGATGATGTCCCAGTGCCCGTCGCGCGGGTCGTGGCGCGCCTCGATGTGGTAACAGCCTTCGCGCAGTTGCAGTGCCGAAAGACACTTATCGATGAAGCGCTCGCCGGCAAGCTGCTGCTCATCGCTCAGGCGCGGCGCCGGGAGCGAATTGCTGGTTTCGAGCGTCGTGCCGCTCGAGTCGTCGAGATATTTCGCGTGCACGCCGATGACGTGGCTTTCACCGCCGACAACCAGCACCTCGAGGCTGTATTCGTCGCCGAGCACGTAGTCTTCCGCGATGAAGTCGAACTGGCCGGCGAAGATCGCGCGGAACGCCAGGTCGTCGCGCATCTGCTGCTGCAACGCATGCAGCCTGTCGATGGTGAGCGTGTCGTCGAGCCGGAAGCAGGCGAACGAACCGGCGCCGCGACGCGGCTTGACAAACAGCTTTCTTCCGCTCATGCGCAGCGCCGGCAGTGTCTGCGCATCGAGCACGGTCGCGGTGGACCGGCTCAAGCCTCGTTCGGAGAGGCACTGGCGGCACAGGAACTTGTCCATGCACTTCTTCAGCGCCGCAGGGTCAGCGTCGATGGCGCCAAGCCGCTGGTTGGTCAGCGCCATCAGTACGCGGTAGCCTTCGAAAGTGGCAAGCGCCGCGACGATCGTGAAGGCTTCGGCGCTTGCCTGC
>Ga0247692_1000287_pt1 | contig 12022 bp, 10 predicted proteins | sample CNK33_metaG_FD_183041 | JGI IMG/M metagenome (GOLD analysis project Ga0247692, IMG submission 183041) | Soil microbial communities from Purdue University Martell Research Forest, Indiana, United States - CNK33 | ecosystem: Environmental > Terrestrial > Soil > Temperate forest > Bulk soil...
GACGTCGTCGTACCTTCGCCGAGACTCTGCGAATTGGCCTTGATGCGAAAGCCGAAGTGACAGCCGACGATCGCGATCAGCATGCCGAACACCATGCCCTTGCCAAGCCCGATCCACAGGTTGGCGACGGGCACGACGGTCGGCAAGGCGCGCGCGAAGTACGACATGTCGATTTGCAGCACGAGCTTCGCGGCGAGCGCACCGCCGATCAGCGAGACGATATTGGTCCACATCACGAGCAGCGGCATCGCCAGCGACAGCGCGACTACGCGCGGCAGGATCAGGCGCAGGCCGTGTGGAATGCCCATCACGCGCATCGCGTCGAGTTCTTCCGTCACGCGCATCACGCCGATCTGCGCGGTGATCGCCGAGCCGGAGCGCCCCGCGACGAGAATCGCCGACAGCACGGGCCCCAGCTCGCGCAGCACCGACATCCCCAGAATATTCACGATGAACTGGTTCGCGCCGAACAGCCGCAGTTGCTGCGCGGACAGGTAGCTCAGCACGATGCCGATCAGAAACGCGACGAGCGCTGTGATAGGCAGCGCCTGCGTGCCCGCGCTGTAGACGTTCGCCGAAATCTCCTTCCACGGCGCGAGCTTCGGATTGCGCGCGATCACCAGCAGATCGAGGATCACACGGCCGAACATCGCGACGCCGCCATACAGATGCTCGAACAGCGCGAAGATGCCGAGGCCGAGCTTCGTGAACGGATCGAAGCGATGCACGGGCTCCGGGTTCTCGCGCGCGGTGTCGAGCAGCGCAATACGGTCGAAGATGTCGCGCTGCGTATCATTGAGCGCGACGAGATCGACGGGCAGCTTGTAGCCCCACACGCGCCACAGCGCCTGGCCGCCCACGTGGTCCATCCGCTCGATTCGCGACAGATCCCATTGCGCGACGTGCGCGCGGCTGTCAATCAGTTCACGCAAACGCGGCAGCGCCTTTCCATGCAGGCGGTCGCGCGCGAGCGCGAGCGCCGTCCACTGGCCGGACAGGCGCACGATCTTGCCCTTGCTGCCTGCCGCGACTTCGAGGCCGGGAGGAGTGTCGTAGTTCAAGGATCGCTGGATGTGGTTATCGGATTAACGGGCATTGTAACGAAGCGTTCGAGATTGGGCCCTGGTGGGATGCCCGCCCGTGCGGCATGCCGCGCGCATCTTGTGAACAAAGCGCGGCCAGCGCATCTATCGATCACGATGGCAGGCGCAGTGGCTAAAATACCCTTCATGAATACTCCACTCTCCCCAAGCCCTTCGGGCGACTGGCGAATCGACCGGCAGCGCGCCGTGGCGCTGTTCGGCCCGGCCGCCAATGACTGGCCGATCGAAATCGTCGAAGAAACCGGCTCGACCAACGCCGACCTGATGGCCCGTGTAAAGGCGCTGCCGCGCGAACCCGGCGCGCTCGCGCGGCCGATCGTGCGCGTCGCCTATCTTCAGACGGCAGGACGCGGCCGGCGCGGCCGCCCCTGGTATGCGGAACCCGGCAATGCGCTACTGTTCTCGGTTGCTTGCGTGCTGCCGAGGCCGCTCGAAGGACTCGCGGGACTGAGCCTCGCGGTCGGCGTCGCGCTGATCGACGGCCTGCGCTCGCTGCCCGTGGCCGGTCCCGGCCAGATCGCGCTGAAATGGCCGAACGACGTGCTGCTCGAAGGTGACAAGCTCGCCGGCATCCTGATCGAAACGGCATGGAGCACGCCGGACGCGAGCGCTGTCGTGATTGGCATCGGCACGAATGTGAAGGGCGCCGAGGAACTCGCCGCGAAGGTCGGCGCGCTCAATGCGGGCGTGCCTGCGCAGGCGCGCGGCGCGGCGCCGACGGCGCTGTCGCGCGCGCTGCCGAACGCGAATCTCACCGATACGCTCGCCGCAGAACTGAACGCGCTCGAACCTGCCTTGCAGCGCTTCGGCGTAGAAGGCTTCGCGCCGTTCCGCCAACGCTGGAACGGCTGCCATGCATACGCGGGACGCGATGTCGTGCTGTTCGAGCAAGGCGTGGAAGTCGCGCGCGGCGTCGCGGCGGGCGTCGACGATCTCGGGCAACTGCTGCTCGATACGCCGTCCGGCCAGCAAGCCATCGCGACGGGAGACGTGTCGCTGCGTCTCGCGGACGACGAAAGCGGCGCTGCATGAGCGCGCCGTATCTGCTGATCGATGCGGGTAATAGCCGCGTCAAATGGGCGCTGGTTCACGCGGATGGTACACAGACGCACGCAGGCGCGTTTTCGCACGGTGGCCAACTGGTAAAGGGCACTGGCGATCCGTTGCAATCTAGACATGAGCCTGACTGGTCGACGTTGCCAGCGCCCGGTTCGGCATGGTTATCGAATGTTGCCGGGGAAGCGGCGGCGCGCCGTATCGATGCGTTTATCGACCGGTACTGGCCTGGTCTCACGCGCACGACGATCCGCTCGGCCGCGCAGCAATGCGGTGTCACGAACGCGTACACGACGCCGACGCAGCTTGGGAGCGACCGCTGGGCGGGCATGATCGGCGCGCGCGCCGCATTTCCGGGCGAGCCGCTGCTGATCGCGACCTTCGGCACGGCGACGACGCTCGAAGCACTGACCGCCAACGGCGTGTTCGTCGGCGGATTGATCGCGCCGGGCTGGTCGCTGATGATGCGCTCGCTCGGCGAGCACACGGCGCAACTGCCGACGCTCGACGCCACGGCCGCGCGCGGTCTGCTCGACAGCGAATCCGCCGGTGCAACGGGCCAAAGCGCGCCGCTCGCGCGCGCAGCGTGGTTCGCGACCGATACGCCGCGTTCGTTGTCGTCGGGATGCGCGCTGGCGCAGATCGGTTTGATCGAGCGGATGTGGCGCGATCTGCAGGACGAATGGAAAGTGTCCGTGCGGCTCGTCGTGAGCGGCGGCGCCGCGGGCGAACTGGTGCAGGCGCTCGGCGTGCCGTACACGCGTCACGACTCGCTCGTGCTGGCGGGACTCGCACTGATCGCCGCGCAGGCATCGGCCAATCCGCCGACGGACACCAACCCGGCCTGAACGCCGGGCAACTGAACAAGCAAGCTGGAGAATTTCAACGATGCTGCGCTGGCTACTCGCCCTGCTCTTTCTCGCCAACATCCTCGCGTTCGTCACGATGCGCGGGCTGTTCGGCCCGTCACCGGCCGCCGGGCCGCGCGAGCCGAATCACCTGAACCGGCAGGTCCGTCCGGACCAATTGCGCGTGCAGCCAATGTCGTCCGCCGATGCTGCGGATCTGGCTGTGGTCGGCGGTCCGGCGCCCGTGGCGCCGATCGCGGCTTCGGCGCTGCGGCAGTAACGCGGAAGTCTTCTACGAGGCGGGTTGTGCGCCCGCTTCGCGTTGTGCTCAGTCCTGAGCGCGCACCTTCTTCAGAAGCGCCGTCGTCGAGCGGTCGTGCTCGAACGGAATCGCCATCGCCCTGCCCCCCCAGCCGCGCACGAGCGCGGATTCCGGCAACTTGTCCATGTCGTAGTCGCCGCCCTTCACGAGCACGTCCGGACGCAGTGCGTCGATCAGCGCAACGGGCGTCTGCTCCCCGAAGCACACCACCCAGTCGACGCTCTCCAGCGCCGCCAGCAGCGCCATCCGGTCGGCTTCGTTGTTGATCGGCCGGTCGTCGCCTTTGCCGAGCATGCGCACCGACGCGTCGCTATTCACGCCGACGATCAGCGTCGCGCCCAGTGCCTTCGCGTCCGCGAGGTACGTGACGTGCCCGCGATGCAGGATATCGAAGACGCCGTTCGTGAACACCACGGGGCCGATCAGCGACGGGCGAAGTTGAGCGAGAGCGTCGCGTGTCGTGAGCTTGCGTTCGAAGGTAGCGGCCATGAGAGCAATCGTTGAGCGGGTTTGAGAGGCGAAGCGTGGCTCCGATAATAGAAGACGCACGCCCGCGGCAAGGCAAAAAACAAGGCAAAAAAGAAAACGGCCCGGCGGGTTCTCACCTGCCGGGCCGTTGCGTTTCTGTGCGTCGCGCCGGGCGGTTCACCCGGCGGGCGCGCGGCCCTTATCAGGCCGGTTGTTGCGCAGTCTGCTGGTCAGCCTGCAGACGCGTCACGACTTCCTTGCGATAGCGGTTCAGTTCCTGAGCCGTCGTGAACGAGCGCTCGAACAGAATGGACAGGTTATGCAGAATGCGTTCGACCACCTTCTTTTCCCAGCCGTCGTCGAAACGGATCTGCTCGTCGAGCCAGCGCTCGAGCCACTCGGGATCGGGCAGACGCGATTGAACGGTGTCGCGCGGGAACAGCGACTGGTTCACATGCAGGTTGGTCGGATGCAGCGGCTTTTCCGTGCGGCGTGCGGATGCCATCAGCACACCGATCTTTGCAAACGCGGCGCGCGCACCGTCGCCGAAGTTCGTCAGCGCTTTTTTCATGTAGCGCAGATACGCGCCGCCATGACGTGCTTCGTCGCGCGAAATGGTTTCGTAGATCGCCTTGATGACGGGCTCCGTGTGCCATTCAGCCGCGCGGCGATACCAGTGATTCAGGCGGATTTCGCCGCAGAAGTGCAGCATCAGCGTTTCGAGCGGCGGCGCCGGATCGAATTCGAAGCGCACCGCGTGCAGTTCTTCTTCCGTCGGACACATCTCCGGCTTGAAGCGGCGCAGATATTCCATCAGCACCAGCGAGTGCTTCTGCTCTTCGAAAAACCACACGCTCATGAATGCCGAGAAGTCGCTGTCATGGTGGTTATCACGCAGGAACATTTCCGTGGCGGGCAGCGCCGACCATTCGGTAATCGCGTTCATCTTGATGGTCGCCGCCTGCTCATCGGTGAGCAGCGACGCGTCGAATTTGTCCCAGGGAATGTCCTTCTCCATATCCCATCGAACGGACTCGAGCGATTTATAAAGTTCCGGATAAAGCATGGTGTTCATGATCCCACCCCTGTTCTGCGCAAGGCGACGTCTGTTATCTGTTGCTACATTTGCGGCCGACGAACGGGAACTTTCGGAGACTTTCTCCGTCGTCAGCGCAGCATTCAATTTTACGCGGTAATCGGTTGCCAAGATGCAAGTGTTTGGCAAAAGACATACTGCGGCTCGTGATACGTACGCGATTTTCGTGCCTCGCGTGCGCGGCCAACCGTGGGTGAGGGAGAACCTTTGCCTGGGGTCGTGCCAGCCTGCCGCCGAACGACGGCATTTGGGTCCACAGCGGACGAACCGGCACCGCATGGCACCGGATAAAACGGCGAATCTGGTGATCTTCGCACGCGTCCGCGGGCCAGAAAAAGCTTACACAATAATAGCATGCGGCCCTTACACGCCCCATTTTCGGACCGTCGAAACCCGCCTTGGCATTGACGTAAAACAACGTGGGCGCTCGTTGACCGCACGGTGTCAAAGGAATGTGCTAGCACGGCGACATTCCTTCGTAGCTCGAGGCGCGCTGGCCGTTTCGGCCGCGCGCGCTCTTTTTCATCGCAAGAATCAGGCGTTCATTCGGACGTCGACGAGGTCTTCTTCGCAGACGATGCGCCCGCCCGTTTCGTGCCGGCCGCGCGCTTCGCGGCGGGACGCGGCGCGTCATCGGACTTCGCCTGCGCAGTGCCTTCAGCGTCGGGCTCGGGTGCGTCGTCGGGTTCGAGATCGCTCGGTTCAATTCCCGCGCCCGCTTCCGATGCGCCCGTCGCCGTCGTAGCCGGCGGCTGCGCCATCGCGAACTGCGCGATCTGGTTGAACTGCGCCTGCAGCAGATTCCACCAGCCGGACGCGTCGAACGCGGGCGAGCCCGCCGACTCGCCTGCTTCACCCGCTTCCGGCGCGCTCGCAGCGGGCTGCGGCTTGTGCCTCGGCGGCGCTTCAGGCGCGGGCTGCGTCATCGATTGCTGCGCGAACGCGCCGAACGCGCGCAACGTCGAGAGCGTCGCGCGCTGCACTTCGAGCGCCTGGATCGCCGACTGCAGCATGTTCAGATTCAGCTTGAGCCATTGCTCGACAGCGCGCATGTCGGTGATGCGCTTGTCGAGCTCCTCGACGTTCGTGAGCGGCGCCATCATGTCGGACATCATCGACAGCGACGGCACGAAACCCTGCGCCGAAGCTGGACTGGTGCCCGGGAATGCCGCGCCGAACGGCGTGAGGCGCATCATGCCCCACATGCGGTCGAGCATTTCGGCGGGCGGAAAACCTGGAAATCCGGGGAAAGGTGGCGTCGAGCCGGGGTGGTCGGTCATTGCTGAGCTCCTGTGTTCGGTTCTGGGCCTGTTGCGCCTGTTGCCGTTCGCTTATTGTGGTTCGCTTATTGTCCTTCGATCCAGCGTTCGAAGCGACGTTCGACATTTGCGGCTCGATCATACCGCGTGAATTTTTCGCGTCGAGCCGCGTTTGCGGACGCGGTTATCGTGCGCCTGTCGTCATGACGGTTTTGCGTCCGCCGACGCAAGGGGCGTTACGCTAGAACGGTTCCTTGCCCGGGAAATCGGGCGCGCGCCGCTCACGCAGCGACGCCACGCCTTCCTTCACGTCCGGGCCCGCGAAACCCATGAACTCGAGCGCGAGCGACGTATCGAAGGTCGGCCCCGCCGAGCGCAGCCAGTTGTTCAACGCATACTTGGTCCAGCGGATCGCCGTCTGCGAACCTTGCGCGAGCTTGCGCGCGACTTCGAAGGTCTTCGGCAGCAGATCGTTGTCGTCGACGGCCAGCGACACGAGGCCGATGCGCTCCGCCTCTTCGCCGCTCACCGGCTCGCACAGCAGCAGGTAGTACTTCGCCTTCGCCATCCCGCATAGCAGCGGCCACACGATCGCCGCGTGGTCACCCGCCGCGACGCCAAGGCGCGTATGACCGTCGATGATGCGCGCCGACTTCGTCGCGATCGAAATATCCGCGAGCAGTCCCGCGACGAGCCCCGCGCCCACGGCCGGTCCGTGCATCGCCGAGACGATCGGCTTGCTGCAGTTGATCACGTTGTAGACGAGATCGCGCGCCTCGCGCCATACGCGCGTGCGCACGTCGAAGTCGTTCGCCATCTCTTCGACGAGGCCGAGATCGCCGCCCGCCGAAAAGCCCTTGCCCTCGCCGCGAATCACCGCGACGCGCGTCTCCGGGTCGCGGTCGACATCGCGCCAGATGTCGGCCAGTTCGCGATGCATGTTCGCATCGGCGGTGGCGAGCGCGCTGCGATTCGCGCCTTCGCCGCTCATCACGATTTCGAGGATGCCGTGCGCATGACGCCGCACGCGCAGCGACCTGTAGTGCGCGTAAAACGCGGGTTCGACCGTTTGCGATTCCGATTCGTGAGACATGGCACACATCCGTAAGAGCGACGCGTCGGCGTCGATACCCACATCATGCGCGTAACGGAGCCGACGCTGCGCCACGCGAATCACTTCACCTAACGCGGCTGATACACCCACTTTCCGTTGCTGATCTCGACCATCACGCGCGCGCGCTGATCGAGGCCGAGGTGATCGGTCGCGCTCATGTTGACGACGCCATTGGTATCGGCGAGTCCCTTCGTTGCTTCGAGCGCATCGCGCAGCGCGCGGCGAAATTCGACGGTGCCGGGCGCGGCTGTTTTCAGCGCAACGGGAATCGCGCTGTTCAGCAGCATGCTCGCGTCCCACGCATACGAGCCGAACGCCGACACGCTGCCCGGCCCGCGCAGCTTCTCGAAGCGAGCAATGTAATCGAGCGCGAGACGCTTCGCAGCGTAGTCCGTGGGCAGTTGCGAGGCGACCAGCACCGGGCTCGCGGGCAGGAACGTACCGTTGCAGTCGGCGCCGCACACGCGCAGGAAGTCGTTATTGCCGACCCCGTGGTTGTGATAGATCTTGCCCTTGTAGCCGCGTCCGATCAGCGTCTTCGGCGGCAGCGCGGCGGGCGTGCCCGCTGCGCCCACGACGACGGCATCGGGATTCGCCGCCATGATCTTCAGGATCTGGCCTGTGACGCTCGGATCGGTGCGATTGAAACGCTCGTTGGCCACCACGTTGATTTTGTGAATCTGCGCGAACTTCGCGACCTCCGCGTAAAACGTTTCGCCGAGCGCATCCGCCTGGCCGATGTACGCGATGCTCTTCACGCCGTGCTGGCTCGCGTGCTCGGTAATCGCGGATGCCATCATCGCGTCCGTTTGCGGGGTCTTGAACATCCAGTGCCGCTTTGCATCGACGGGTTCGATGATCTTGGCCGAAGACGCCAGTGAAATCGTCGGCGTTTCACCTTCGGCGACCACGTCGATCATCGCCAGCGAGTTCGGCGTGATCGACGAACCGATGATCGCGTCGACGTGATTTTCGGAGATCAGCTTTTTGGTGTCCTGCACGGCTTGCGTCGTATCGGACGCATCGTCGAGCACGATGTATTCGACTTTCTGCCCGGCGATCTCTTTAGGGAAGAGCGTCGCCGTATCGCGCGCGGGAATGCCGAGCGATGCAGCCGGCCCCGTCAGCGATAGAACGAGGCCAATCTTCACCTGCGCGAGCGCGAGTCCGGGTAAAAGGGAGAGCGTGGCGGCGAGCGTCGCGCGTCGCTTGAAAGTGAACTTGCGAGCGCAGTTGCGCAAAGTGCAAGATGCAAACGTCCCGTATCGCGGCATGCGTTGTCTCCTTTGGTTTTTGTGCGTTCTGCGATGCTGCGTGTTGCATGTTGCTGTCCGCGCGCGCGTTGCTGTGTGTTGCGATTCACGCGGCCCAGCGTGCGAGACCCGATGGCCTCGCGCGAGCGTCAGTGTAGCGGCGCGCGTGGCGCTGCCGGCATCGGGCGAAACCCTTTCGGATCGCTCGACGCCTCACGCCACCTACACAATCAAAGCCCGCCTTCGAGCGGCGCGACAGCCTGATCGATCGAACCGAAAATCGACTTGCCCGCTTCGTCGAACATTTCGATTTTCACGGTATCGCCGAACTTCATGAATTCCGTCTGTGCGCTGCCGTGCTCGATCGTTTCGAGGCAGCGTTTCTCGGCGATACAGCAATAGCCGCGCTTCGCGTCCTTGTTCGACACCGTGCCCGAACCAACGATGGCCCCTGCGCGCAAGTTGCGCGTCTTCGCCGCATGCGCGATCAGCTGGCCGAAGTGGAACACCATGTCGGTGCCCGCGTCCGGCTGGCCAACCTTCTTGCTATTCCAATGCACGATCATCGGACGATGCACGCGGCCTTCGCGCCACGCGTCGCCGAGTTCGTCGAGCGTGACGGCAACGGGCGCGAACGACGTCGCCGGCTTGCTCTGGAAAAAGCCGAAGCCCTTCGCGAGTTCAGCGGGAATCAGGTTGCGCAGCGAGACGTCGTTGACGAGCGTGACGAGGCGAATGCTCTTCAACGCCTGCTCGGGCTTCACGCCCATCGGCACGTCGCCCGTGATGACGGCGACTTCCGCCTCGAAGTCGATCCCAAACGATTCGGACGCACACACGATGTCGTCCTTCGCGCCGATGAAGTCGTCGCTGCCGCCCTGATACATCAACGGATCGGTCCAGAACTCGGGCGGCATTTCCGCGCCGCGTGCGCGGCGCACCAGTTCGACGTGGTTCACGTACGCGGAGCCGTCGGCCCACTGGAACGCGCGCGGCAGCGGCGCCATGCATTCCTTCGCATCGAACGAAAACGTGTTGCGCGCGCGACCCTGATTCAGCTCGTCGTACAGATCGCGCAGTTGCGGCGCGTAGAAAATCCAGTCGTCGAGGACGCGCTGCATCGTCGGCGCGATGGCGTCGGCGACGGCGGCCGTATGCAGGTCACGGGAAACGACGATCAGTTGACCGTCGCGCGTACCGTCCTTCAGCGAGGCAAGTTTCATGGCGGAAAAGGCATGTGGATGACGATAAGAGGAATCTATTCTACGATGGTGAATCGGCACGGCCCAAACGGACGCTTCAAGCAGGCGAAGTCCATTGCAACGTCCGCGCCGTTTTTCGCCGCTTTTACGCACATCGTTCAACCACTGCCTATGCCTCCGACCGCCCGCTCCAGTTCGATCCGCAAGGATACGGAATCCGCCGAACCGCTCGATCCGGCCGACGATGATGCCGAGCACGACGGTGGCGAGGAGAAACTGCGCTCGGGCATCCAGTCGATTGAAGTCGGGTTCCGTCTGCTCGACGTGCTCACGCACGAGCCACGCGCGATGATGCTGCGCGATCTCGCGCAGCGCGCGGGCATGAGCCCGGCAAAAGCGCACCGCTATCTGGTGAGTTTTCAGCGCCTGGGCGTCGTCGCGCAGGACCCGTTGACGGGCCGCTACGAGCTTGGCGGCTTCGCGTTGCAGCTAGGGCTGGCGCGGCTCGCGCGCGTCGATGGCGTGAAGCTCGCGCGCATCGCGCTCGCCGAATTGCGCGACCGGCTCGACCTGACGGTGGGCATCGCGGTGTGGGGCAATCAGGGGCCAACTGTCGTGCACTGGATGGAATCGAGCTATCCCGCGAAGGCATCGCTGAAACTCGGCGACGTGATGCCGATGCTCAGTTCGGCGACGGGTCTGCTTTTCACCGCGTATCTGCCGCGCAGCAAGACGGCGGCGATGATCGCGCGCGAACTCGCCGATACGAAGCGTTGGGCCGCCGCCAACAGTCCGCGCACACCGGAGGATGTCGAGCGCGTGCTCGAGGACGTGCGCGCACATGGGTCGGCGCGCGTCGAAGGCATGTTGCTGCCGACCATTCACGCGTTCTGCACACCCGTGTTCGATTCGAACGGCGATCTCGCGCTCGGATTGATCGCGCTGGGTCACGAGGGCGCGTTCGATATCGCGTGGGGTGGCGAAGTCGACACGGCGCTGCGCGAGTGCGCACAGAAACTGTCGTATGAACTCGGGTATAGTCCGACGCCTCGGTGAGCGTGAGGAACGCGCGACGGCGGTGCGCGGTCGAATCGTGTTCAAACGTTCATAGCCTTGCGTTCCGCCTTCAGGATTCTGCCTCTTCCGATGTCATCTCCTGCCGCTCTCCGTTCCGTCACGCCGGCCAGCCTAGCCGCCGCGCAACGCCGCTCGTCGCGCCTGCGTTGGGCGGGCGTGCTGACGGCTGTCGTAGGCGCACATTTCATCGCGGCGCAGTGGTTCGAGCGGCATCACGACACCTTCAAACCTGTGTCGCCCGAGCATGTTCCCGTGCAGGTCGCGCTGCTCAAGCCCGAGCGTATCGAAACGCAAGCGGCTGGTTCGCCGCCACCCGCGAAGGCGCTGCCTGCGGCCCCGAAACGCGTCGCGCGAGCGCCGCGTGAGCATGTGTTGACGGCCACGCAGCCAGGTCAGAAACCGCTTCAAACAGCGCCCGCAACTGAAGCCGCAAGCGCGCCTGCGGATGCTTCGGCTGCCGCTTCAGCGCCGGGCGTTGCGTCGTCCGCAACGGGAGCCGTCAATTCCAGCGCCAATGTTGCCGGTCAAGGCAACGCGCCGCATGCTGCGCCAGGCGTGAAATTCTCGGTGCCGCCCTCAGGCGAGCTGCAATACGACACGTTCTACAACGGCGTGCGCAATCAGCCGGGCACGATCCACTGGTCGAGCGATGGCCGCTCGTACGACATGATCGTGTCGGTGCCCTTGCCGTTCATCGGCACGTTCAGCTATTCGAGCCACGGGCATGTCGATGCATTCGGCCTCGCGCCTGATCAGTACATCGAAAAACGCGGCCGACGCGGCGAGGACATCACCACCTTTCATCGCGACACGAAACAGATCGGCTTCTCGCGCACGCCGACTACGCTGCCGCTGCAGGACGGCGCGCAAGACCGCTTCAGCATGGTGATGCAACTCGCCAGCCTGGTGCGCGGCGATCCCGACGCGTATCAGCCAGGCGTTACGCGCCAGTTCTTCGTGACCGACAACGACAGCGGCGAAATCTGGCCCATCGAGACGATAGGCGACGAAGGCGTGCGCACCGATCAGGGCATCATCGATGCGCGCCATTTCATGCGCCTGCCGCGCCGCGAAGGCGACCGGCGGCGCATCGACGTGTGGCTCGCACCGTCGCTCGGCTGGCTGCCTGCGCGTCTCGTGCAAACCGAGCCGAACGGCACGCAGATCGAACTTGTCTGGCGCGGCAAGATCGCGCCGCCGGATGCGAACGGCAGCAACGCCGCT
>Ga0247692_1000288_pt1 | contig 12018 bp, 12 predicted proteins | sample CNK33_metaG_FD_183041 | JGI IMG/M metagenome (GOLD analysis project Ga0247692, IMG submission 183041) | Soil microbial communities from Purdue University Martell Research Forest, Indiana, United States - CNK33 | ecosystem: Environmental > Terrestrial > Soil > Temperate forest > Bulk soil...
CGCATGGTGAGACTTGCGGAATATAGTCGCGACTGTCTGAAGGCTTTGCGAGCCGAGACGGGCATTCAGTACGAGGGACGTGCAGGGGGCACTCTTCAAGTTTTCAGGACGCAGCAGCAGTTCGATGGCGCGGCGAAAGATATCGCCGTACTTGAAGAGGCCAAAGTCGCGTACGAGTTGCTGACGGCAGCCGAACTTGCCCGGATTGAACCCGCTCTCGCTGCGACTTCACATAAGTTGACGGGTGGATTGCGCTTGCCCGGCGACGAAACCGGTGACTGCCAGTTGTTCACCACCCGGCTCGCCTCAATGGCTGAGAAAGCGGGCGTCACCTTCCGCTACAACACCCAGGTTGATGGTCTGGTCGTCGAGGGTGGACGGGTCGTCGGCGTTCGGCATGGTGCGAAACTCATCCATGCAGATGCGTTCGTCGTCGCGTTTGGGTCGTATTCAACGAACTTCCTGTCTGGACTGGTCAAGATTCCCGTCTATCCACTCAAAGGATATTCCATCACCGCGCCAATCGCCGACGAGTCACGTGCGCCAGTCTCAACGGTTCTCGACGAGACGTACAAGATTGCCATCACGCGGTTCGAAAAGCGCATTCGTGTCGGCGGGATGGCGGAAATCGTCGGGTTTGACAAGCATCTCCGCGAAGCTCGTCGCGAGACTCTGGAAATGTGCGTGAATGACCTCTTCCCAGGTGGCGGCGATACATCGCGCGCCACGTTCTGGACCGGACTTCGCCCGATGACGCCGGACGGCACGCCTATCGTAGGTCGTACGTCCGTACCCAACCTCTACCTGAACACGGGTCATGGCACGCTTGGCTGGACCATGTCGTGTGGCTCAGCTCAGCTTCTCGCCGACTTGATATCTGGAAAACAGCCGGCCATTCGATATGACGACCTCAACGTCTTTCGTTACGAAAAAGAACAGCAGGTCCCGGCCGATTTCGAGCTGGACTAGGAGTCGGGCCGGGGGATGCAATTTCCGCCGCACGACCTCAGAAGTCCAGACAGCAACGCTCCGACGTTTTGTTTGAATTTTGCCCCGAAGAGAAAGGTTATGCCACGCCCCATCCACGCACGTATCCATCCTCGTGCCGTCCAACACAATCTCGAAGTCGTCCGGCAGCGAGCCCCAGACTCACGTGTGTGGGCGGTAGTGAAAGCAAATGCCTACGGGCACGGAATTGAACGCATCTACCCTGCTCTCCTAGCGGCGGACGGCATTGCGTTGCTCGACATCGACGAGGCAGTACGGGTCCGGCAGTTGGGTTGGAAGAAGCCTGTCCTTTTACTCGAGGGAATCTTTAACCACGCCGACGCGAAAACTGCAGACGAGTTCGACTTGACCGTGGCCGTCCACTGCGACGAACAACTTCAACTCATTGAAGCCGCAAGGCCGAGACGTCCGATTGATATCTATCTGAAGATGAACTCTGGGATGAATCGGCTCGGGTTCCTGCCCGACGCCTATAGTCAAGCGTGGGAGCGCGCATCGGCCTCGGCTGGAGTCGGCACAGTCTCTCTCATGAGTCACTTTGCCAATGCAGATGAGGGTGCACTAGATTGGCAGTTGAATCGCTTCGATGAAGCAACGCGTGGCATTCCCGGCCAGCGCAGCCTTTCAAATTCCGCCGCCGTGCTGTGGCACAAGCGCGCTCATCGTGATTGGGTACGACCCGGCGTTGTGCTTTATGGAGCTTCGCCGTCTGGTCGTGCCAATGACATCGCAGATATTCCCCTTCGCCCGTCGATGTCACTGACCAGTGCGATTATCGCAACGCAAACGCTGCAAGCCGGAGAAACAGTTGGCTACGCACGCTCTTATAGAGCTGCACGCAAAATGCGCATCGGAGTCGTTGCCTGCGGATACGCAGATGGTTACCCTCGACATGCGCCAAGCGGCACACCCATCTCTGTGGACGGCATCTTGACGCGTACTGTCGGCAGGGTCTCCATGGACATGATTACGGTGGACCTGACCCCCTGTTCTGAGGCGCGAATAGGGTCCCAAGGCGAACTGTGGGGCAACCAGGTGAAGATTGATGATGTCGCTTATGCATCCAGCACCATCGGTTATGAATTGATGTGCGGCCTGGCGCGTCGAGTGCCCGTAACCGTTGCCTAAAAGCCCGGTGAATCGCTTTCGCATCACCGACTCGCCACGAAAAAATACCCACCGCCAAATATGGCCGGTAGGTATCAACACACACCAAAAGTCAGGGATAACCTGCAACTTCCGGATGCGTCGACATTACATATTGTCCAGCAATGGAGCAAACCATACGATTGAAAACGATCGGGCGATTCGCTTTCTCGCGCGTCAGCGGTTCAATACGTCACATCCACCCCATGTCAGACGGCATTCACGGCGTCCTTGTCAGCTGGACTGTTTCGCCGCGCGTGACCGCCGCCGTCACGGCCTCGAGAATGGCATCAATGGCTTCGCCCGTGCTGGCCTTGCTTTCGCCCGTGGTAGATGCAACAGCATCAATCAGTTCGTGTTTGTTCATCTGTGGGTCTGCCTTTGAGCAATAACATCCCCGATGCAGCGGGACGGACGCCACCCTACCGCACGTGCGTCGGTCCGGCAACCAACGAGTTGTACTGGAAAGCGCCGCCGTGTCCCGAGGCCCCTCTTTGCTGTCGACAGGTGTTCTGGCGAAGCTGGAGCGTGTGCTGGCGCGCCAGACAGTTAGTTGCGCAATGATGGTATGCAGATTTGCTGAGAAATTCTATTCGGTTATGATGTAAGTAATCCTCTTCATATCGAAACTGGCTCGACCCGCCCTCATTATCGCGACACAACCCTCACGGCACGTACCATCAGTGACTACTTCCGCGAGCGGCCGGCTTCCCCTCCGCCTTGTTCCAGTCAATACAAGTCATTTGATATCGCTTGCCAACTCCCAGTCAGATAGGACAATAATTTCTTATCGCCCCTTGTTTTGAATGATCAGGTTATTTCTGACAGTCGTGACACCCGGAACGCCTTGAGCAACTTCAGCAGCTCTATCCAGCGCGGTCCGATTCGGGACCGTTCCCGAGAGCGTGACGACACCAGCGTCCGCGTGAACCCTGATACCTATGCTTGTCAGATGCTTTGTTTTCCCGAGCGCATGATGAACGTCTTTCTCCAGCTTCCGGTCCGTCGCCCCCGTCGTCGTGTCCGCATGCGCACTGCCGGACGCTGCCGCGTCGCCGCCATTTCCGGCGCGTGTAGTTTGCGCGAAGCCGCTCGTCGATAGCATGATCGCGACAATCACCAACGCCCCTTTAAGCGCAAGTTTTGCGTCCATAGATGTTTCTCCATCTGGTTACAGGTAACCAGCAGTAATCTGCGTTGAGATCGGAACCAGGAACGCGTCAGAAGCGACAGATGCATCCTCAAGACCGTAACAGCAATACTGAACGATCGCGCCTTGCGTGCCGTGCCATACCAGCTATCGTTACCATCCATACTTGAGTTCGACACCGACGTAGTCCGCGTTACTGCCGCCTGCGTCACGAATCGAGTCTCCCACCTGGAAGTGCACGGCTTCGACAGAACCGACCAGGTTCGCTGCAATGATCCAGTCTGCTCGCAATTGCACATACATTCCTGTCCACAGGCTGCCGTGTCCTGCCGTTCCCGGCACCACGGCGTTGGCCTGCTGATACACGGCGTCCGCCGTTGTCTCGCGCCATTGGAATCCGAGCGCGCCAAGCAGCGCGAGGTTGCTCGCCGGCTTGAGCGTGACGGAGGGCTTGACATGGATAAGGTTCGCATAGCCCGTGTATCCAGCGAGCGTAAAGTAGTATCCGTTTGGGAACAGCGGGTTGAACGTTTCGACGCGTGCATCGCCGGGGTGCCTGTCCCCGGAAGCCGCATCGATCTGTACTCCCACGCGCGGAGTCCAGGGAAGATCGAGCGTATAACCGGCGATAGAGCCGACCGCCCAGGCACCAATCGTTTTGTTGCCTACGTGCCCTGTCTGGTACATCGATTCCACGTCCCAGTCGGCGCGTCCGATCTTTCCCGTGTAGCGGACGTCGAATACGTCGCGGTGTTCATCGCCCGCGGCATCCAGAAAGTGTGCATTGTCGCGGTTGTATCGGGAATAGTATCCGGAAAGGTCGCCAGGCCCGACGCCCTGACGCTCGAAACGTATGCCGCTAAACGTGAGATGCCGGTTCGATACATCGTCGAATGGCGTGACGTCGCGATACTGAACGGGCTGTGTCAGATAACCAATGAAGCGCCATTTCTCGTATTCGTAGTCGGCCCATATAGCGTCATAAGCCTGACGCACGTTCGGGCCATCGCGAACGGAAATGAACCGCTGAAGGTCGAATGCCATTTCCTGACGGCCGATGCGGAACTTGAACGTGCCAGGCCCAAGTGGACTGACCCACGCGACAAATGCCTGCTCCAGGTCGAGCGGATTCTTGTCGACAGGTGTCACCGTATCCTTGCCGAATGGCCTGGCATCCTCGAGTTGCGCAAAGAATTGAAGGTACGGGCCAATGTGTGCGTCGGCACTGACCTGCGCACGCTGAATCACGTAAGTATCCGAATGTCCCGAGCCGATGCCGAATAGAGGCGCATCATTGACTTCCAGACGCTCGCGCAGGTTCGCGCCGAGTGACAGATACGAATGAGGATCGCCGCCGAGCGGAATGTACTTGAGACTGTCCAGTGGCTGCCGCGGCACGCATTTGTCCGCAAGTACGGACCAGTCTTCCTGCCAGCGGTTGAACAGCACCACAGGCCGCCTGGCGGTACAGGTGGACGCCGCCGTCTCCGCTGACGCCGTCGCTGCCGTGTCCGCGTGTGCTGCGCCGCTCCACGCCAATGCCAGCGCGGCAATCAAAACGGCAAAGCACGCGACTGCATCCGTACCATCGGGTGCCCCAGGGCATCCGTGCGTCATATGCTCTCCGTGTCGTGAAGTGTGTCGCTCGCGACCTCTACCGTACATGCCGTTCAAATGATGTCCGTAGCCTGCTGCACTGAGCGGCCCCGGCCGGGCCTGCTCGCCTACTTCCTCGCGTCGGTTGCTGTCGTCGGCGCCAACGGGTCAGGTCGGCTGCCGCGGGCGTTGAACGCCAGGCACGTCAATGCGACGAACGGCAGCAGCAGCGCCCAGAACCCCGCGTGCCGATACGCGACAGCGCCTGCAATTGCACCCGCGGCAAATGCGAGAATCGTTGGCAGCATCTTGCCGAGGCGCGTCCGTGCCGTCGCGCGTGTTTCGGATGTCGCCTGCGGCGACAGCATATCGATCGCATCGAGCACGGCCTGCGTCACGTTGCCCGTCATCACGGTGTTGGGCACCCCGGGGCGCGCAACGAGCCGGCTGTGCGCGTTCTGCACGCCCATCGCCGCCGCGCCAATCATCCCGCACGCGATGACGGGCCCGCTGTCGGATTGAACGACGGGCGAAACGCCGACACCGGCGAGGCAAAACGCCAGCATCAGTACCGCCTGCGCCGAGTAAAGAAGACACGCTGCACGGTTCGACGTCGCGGCGCCTGCGCTCTTCACGAGAACACTGCTGACGACTATTCCCGCGACGAATGCCGGGAACGCCATGAGCTTCATGAACACCCCCTGACCGAACCCTGCTGCCTCGGCGCCGATCAGCACAAAGTTCCCGGTGACGTGCGCGGTGAACAGCCCGAATAACGCGACAAAGCTGAGCGTGTCCACGTATCCCGCGATGGCCGCGAGCACGCTATCTTCTGATTTCATCGATTGTCTCCCGTCCCAGGGGATGACATCGCGGCCTCGCGTGCGCGCGATCGTCGCATACGCGGCACGAGACCCGGAAAGCCACGGCGCATCAGCCTGGTATCCCGCGTCTACTGCGCAACTGAATGAATCTCGGCGATATAACCGCCCGGGAACTGGACGAGCGCGGCTTCGCGCTTGTCCGACGTGAACGGCTGGACGAGCACCGTGACCCCTGCCGCCTTCGCCTTCTGCAGCGTGTCAGCGAGATTCGCGACTTCATAGCCCGTCATCTCGCGGCCGAACGGCCAAGGCAGGTGACCGTCCGTCACCAGCACCGTCATCTTGCCAAACCCGGACTCGATCCGCACGCGCCGGTAGCTATCGTTTGGCCGGCCAATCTCGACACCAGGCGCATTGCGCTTATCCGAAACCACCTTCCCGTGTGAAAACGCAACGAAATCACGAATCAACGCATCCGCGCGTTCCGGCGACACATAGACCCGGTTCTCGGGTACCGTCTGCAGCGGATCATAGTTCGGCGCCTGGTTATGCCAGTAGAGCTGCATGTTGACGCCACCTGGCCACGTAATGATTGCATCGCGTCCGATCGGATCGGGGAACGTCGCGACCATTATGTCCGCTCCATGAGCCTTCGCCGACTTGACGGCCGCGTCCATGTCGGTCACGAGATAACCTGTGCGCTCGTTACCGAAGGGATAGGGCACGGGAGTCTTGAAACCGAATACAGATATCGTGCCGACAGGTGTGAAAACGAGTTGCGACATCGTCTGGCTGGGTGTAGGCGTTACCTGAAAGACACCCTGCTGGGACTTGTGGCCGCCGAAAGTCGCGGCAAAGCTGTCGGTGAACTTGTCGAAGTCTTCCGGTGCGACATACACGTGCGTCGTGTCGTATTGTGGTCCCACAGCGAGTTGCGAACCAGCCGGCGGTTTGGCCAGTGCAACCGACGATGCGGCAAGACCGACGCTAACAAGCGTTGTCACAATCAGCGAACGGAGGTTACGCATGGTGGTAAATGTCCTTTAAGTTCTTATTAAACACCGGCACTGCCGGAAGAGGATTTCACCCCGGCGAGGCAAGTCGCCATAACCAGCGCCGCGATGAGTCCGAGGTGCTCGAAGAAAGCGTTCAACGCAAGAAAGTGGGCGTCACCCGTCAGGTTCCAGAAGTCGTTGGCGACGAACATGGCCACGGCCGTCAATGCGCCCAGCCCGCCCGCGCCTAGCCACACGAAGCGATTGGCAATCACGCAGGCCGATCCGCCAAGCTCGACGGCGATCGCGAGCATGGCCCACAGCCATCCGGGGTGCAGCCCGAAATGCTCCTGCTCGAGGACGGCTGCGTGGAAGTTCAAGAGCTTGGCAAGACCGCCAATGACATAGGCGGAAACGAGCGCCGTGCGCGCGAGCAGCAGTAGCCACGACTGCGTAAGGATTACGGCGATCCAGCGTGGATTCGCCTGTATGCCCGGGCCCATGTCAACCCGCGCGACAGACGCGTCGAACGCGCCCGACAATCGACGCAGGGCGCGCATGATGCACTCGCCCATCTGTCGAGCCAATTTCAGCGACGGTCAGGCACACATCGTTGTCCCTCATATAGCCGGCGATCAGTTCACAGATGGCCCGGATCATCGTCGACCTCGCGGAAGTAGAGAGAATTGACTTCACTCATAGCAGCAATTGCCGGTTCCCGTAAAGGTCAATATCGGAGGTTTCAGTACTGCTGTCGCACCTGTCATCGGTGCAGCAGGGCATGCTCGACAGCGAGCGTGCCCCCAGGCAAAGCGTGAGTCAGCACGCCGCGTCGTCGCCGCTTGTTCGCATCCCCTCATACAGCCCAGCACGAACAACCGAGAGCACCCCAAAAACTCTTCAGGTCCGATGCCGGAATGTTACGTCCCCACGCACGCGCGTGCGCATGGCCGTGCACGCAACATGGGCTCGCACAGCCGCACAACTGCGTTGCGGCGCGCTGCAGCGGCGCGCCATCGCCGCGTTGCGCCGCGCCCCAGCCAGCATATCCGCCGTACTTGCGCACCGGCGACCAGTCGGGCATCGCAGGCGGCACTGGCGAGTCGAACTCGGCAAACGGGCCGGCCGCAAAGACGATCTTGCCGCCCACCATCGTCAGCAGCGACGTGGTATCGGGGATGTCCGTTTCGGGGCACGACAGGTAGTCGCGATCCGGCACGATCAGATCGGCGAACTGCCCGACCTCGATTCGACCTTTCCTTTCTTCCTCGTTCGAGAACCACGTGACGTTCTCGGTCCACATGCGCAGGGCACTATCACGGTCAAGGCAGTTACGTTGCGGATAGAGTCGCATGCCTGCCACAGTCCGGCCTGTTACAAGCCAGGCGAGCGATACCCACGGGTTGTACGAAGCGACACGGGTCGCATCCGTGCCTGCCGACACGCTGACCCCCTTCTCGAGCATGCGCGCAATGGGCGGCGTGGCCTCGGCCGCTGCGGCCCCATAACGTTCGACGAAGTATTCGCCCTGGTACGCCATCCGATGCTGGACCGCAACGCCGCCGCCAAGTGCGGCGATACGATCGATCGACCTGTCCGTGATTGTTTCCGCGTGATCGAAGAACCAGTTAAGGCCTTTCAGTGGGATGTCGCGATTCACGCGCTCGAATACGTCAAGGGCGCGGCTGATCGTTTCGTCGTAGGTGGCGTGCAGACGCCACGGCCAGCGGTTCTGCGCGAGTATGCGTACAACCTCTTCCAGTTCCCCCTCCATTTCGGCGGACATGTCCGGGCGCGGCTGGCGGAAGTCCTCGAAGTCGGCGGCCGAAAAAACAAGCATCTCGCCCGCACCGTTATGCCTGAAGTAATCGTTGCCCTGCTTATAGGTCGACGTCTTCGTCCAGTTCAGGAAGTCTTCCTTTTCCCCCCTCGGCTTCTGGGTGAAAAGGTTGTAGGCGAGCCGGATGGTGAGCTGGCCATCGTCGGACAGCTTCTGAACGACTGCGTAATCTTCGGGGTAGTTCTGGTAGCCTCCGCCAGCATCGATTGCGCCAGTCACTCCGAGCCGGTTCAGTTCCCGCATGAAATGCCGCGTGGAATTGATCTGATACTCGACAGGCAGCTTCGGCCCCTTGGCAAGCGTCGCGTACAGAATGGCGGCGTTGGGTTTAGCGAGCAGCAGACCCGTTGGGTTGCCGTCGGAATCGCGCACGATTTCGCCTCCCGGGGGTTCCGGTGTGTCCTTCGTATAGCCGACCACGCGCAATGCCGCCGCATTGAGGATCGCGCGATCGTATAGATGCAGCAGGAACACAGGTGTATCGGGTGCAATGGCGTTGATTTCATCAATCGTCGGCAGCCGCTTTTCGGCGAACTGATGCTCGGTAAAGCCTCCCACGACGCGGACCCATTGCGGCGCAGGCGTAATCGCCACCTGATGTTTCAACATGTTCATGGCATCGGCGAGTGAGCGCACGCCGTCCCAGCGCAGTTCCATGTTGAAATTCAGGCCGCCGCGAATGATATGCAGATGGTTGTCGATCAGGCCAGGCAGCACGGAGCGGCCCTGCATGTCGATAACCCGGGTACTATCGCCCGCGAGCGGCATGACTTCCGCATCGCCGCCAACCGCGGTGAATACGCCTTGCCGTATTGCAACCGCACTTGCCACGGGATTGCTACGGTCGAGCGTCGTAAAGCGGCCGTGATGGAGGATGACATCGGGGATGTCTGCGCGCTGGTTCATGAGTGCTTCTCCGGTGACTTCGAGGTGCCTGCAAGCGTTGTCCCCGTCGACTGGCGCCCAGGCAACGAACCAAACATGTGCTGATTGCACTTCGACTCATTCCACGCAGTGTGGAAGCCGCTACCGGACAGCATCTGTTTCGCAACGGGGATGATCTGCTCGCCGCCGAGAATTCCGAGCAGGCCAACGAGCGCCACCAGCGGTGGTGCCGGAGAGCGCACGTTGATGAGGCTGTAGATCACACCGACCAATACACCCGCAAGCAGTGAAAAGAGATAGAGCTTCATGGTGTTGCCTCCTTGACGATGCGCCTGTGAAAGACTTGAAAGATCTGGAGAAGGCGACTGAAACATGGGTAGAGGGGACGACAGGCGAAAACCTATGGCCATGAGTCCGCAATACGCTGCATCGGCATGAACAAAAAGTAGTTCATTTGGAATGGAGCCGCCAGCGATTCGCGCGCATGTGATAGGGATTCGCAAAAGACTGCGAATCCGCGAGATTGCCCGATGCTCACAGCCGCTGACGGCGGGCGACCGGAGCGCAAGATCACCTGCTGCCTGCCAGCTTGATTGTTCATTGTTGAGTCTTCCTGGCAACTTTGGCATGGTGTCGAAAGCATCCGCTCGCGCCGATCCTGTCGACACGATTCGAGCGGTGCAACATTCGTGGGTTCTCACTGATGCGGTCGTTACCCGTGGCACTTCTTCCGAGGTGCCGTACATGATCGGATGTCCGATTGATTGAAGACGTCCGACTCACCGACTGGATGGATCAAATCATGTGCAATTCCAGGCTCGAAGTGCTGACACCTGAAAATTGCGTTCCGGCGTCACATCCACTGCGTTTGATCCGGGTCATAGCGAACGAAGTACTCGCGAAGATGGATCGACTGTTTGCTGGAATGTACGAAGCCGACATAACGGGGTGCGGCCGAGCATCGCGCCGGAGAAGTTGCTGCGCGCGACGCTGATCCAAGTGCTCTACAACATCCGCTCAGAAGGCCAATTCATGGAGCAGATGCAGTACAACCTCTTGTTTCGGTGGTTCATCGGCCTGGTAATGGACGACGCGGTGCGGGTGCCCACGGTCTTTATGAACAACCGCGAGCGGTTGATCAGGCACGATGCGGTAATCGAATTTTTCAACGAAGTCGTGAACCTCGCTCAGAAGAGGACCCTGCTCTCGGGCGAGCACTTCAACATAGACGGCACGCTGATCCGGGCGAGGGCGGGACACAAGAGCTTTGTGCGCAAGGATGGTGACGATCAGGACAACGACGGCGGCAGCGACGCACAGGAATTCATCGAGGCCTGCCAGAAGATGAAGATCACACCGCATGTTGCGCAAAACACCTCGGGGCGTCGTTCAGCGGTGGCCGACGCGATTGCTTCGAGCGTGGGCTATGCCATTTCGCAGCAGAAGCGCAAGTTGATCGAACAAGGTGGGCGAAGACCGTGGGGCGCATGCGTTAAGTGATGGTGCGCGGGTTGGACAGAGTGGACCGGATGTTCGTCTTGAACATGGCTGCCTACAACCTCGTGCGCACGAGTTCACTGGGACAAGTCCGCCCGTAGTGGCGGAAATCCCCGGAAAGCCGCTCAAAACTGGCCTCAAGCCGTCGAAAAGAAGGCGGAATCCACGGTGACAGAGGGAGATTGCTTCGGCCGGGTTGTACTTCAGCAAGCTGTTAAGCCCAGAAGCCGATCCCGTCACCTGACAAAACCATCGAATCGTGTCATATAAATCGGGCGGAAGTCGACGTTCGCCTTCTTGAACTCGTCCGAGGGCGTGCCATAGATCACCCAGCGAGTGAGCTTGGCCACAGCGAAGAACTCCTTCGACAATGGGGCGAAGCTTTCCGTTTGGTGGAACAGGGCCGCCTTCGAATCCAGGTAGCGTTCGAAGATGTCAACCGTCTTCTGGTCGTCCCCGATGTTGAACTCAAACTGCAGCGCGCCCGGCTCCTTCTCTGTCGCGGCCACAAGCTTTGGTATCAGCGGCGTGAACTCGTCCATCTGATCGACGGTTACGGTGAAAACCCAGTACACCTGTTCGCTCTGCATCCCTGCCTCCATGGTACGGTACCTCAAGGCTCACACGACGCTGACAATCGGCGCAACTGTCAACTGCGGTATTGGACCATAGTCCAATAAGAGTAGCGGCCGCGATGCTCGCGCTCAGGCGCGCTGGCACTAGAACTGCCCAACCAGTTTTCGCATGGCCGCGCGTCGCTTCAGTATATGTGCAATCTGGCAGCCGGCTCAACAACGTCGGGGTGTAAGCCGGAACCGCCCAAAATTCCGTCGGAAAACGTTATGAGTGACGTTTCCGGTTACCACGCCTATCCGACACTGTTTGCCGTATGAATATTGCCCAATCTGAGTCACTATTCCTCGGCAGGCGTCCCTCGTGTCGGAAAACATCTGTTTGGCGACAACCCCGCCGATAGTGGCTTTTCTCTCTCGACGGAATTTTCGGCGGTCTGGGAGTACAACCCCAATGTCCGCTCATGGCCGACCCATATCAGCCCTTCGACCCGGCGTAATCTCT
>Ga0247692_1000291_pt1 | contig 11917 bp, 11 predicted proteins | sample CNK33_metaG_FD_183041 | JGI IMG/M metagenome (GOLD analysis project Ga0247692, IMG submission 183041) | Soil microbial communities from Purdue University Martell Research Forest, Indiana, United States - CNK33 | ecosystem: Environmental > Terrestrial > Soil > Temperate forest > Bulk soil...
TTGCTGCCCCCGAGCCGAATCGACGTATCGACGGTTCGAAGTATCAGTTTTGTCGCGGTGAAGGACATGATCGAATGACATCCCAGCCAGATATCGACCAGTGCTACGCGGCAGCCGAGCAAGCCTTTTTCGCGGGCGACCACGACACGGCGCGCGCGCATCTGGACGCCGTGCTGCAAGCGCAGCCCGGGCACGCCGCCGCGCTGCATCTGCGCGGCCTCGTTGCGCTCGAAGCGAAAGAGCCGGGCGGCGCGGCGCACTGGATCGAGCAGGCGCTGCGCGCGCGGCCCGATCCTATCTTCTACAACAGTCTGAGCGTCGTGCAGATACGCTCGGGCGCGCTCGCCGAGGGCGGCGAGCGCGCAACACGGCCTCGATCTCGCACGCAGTGAGCCGTCCGTGTCGATCGATACATCGATTCTCGCCTTCAATCTCGGCGTCGCACTGCAACTGAATGACGACATGGAAGCGGCAGAGCACGCGTATCGCAGCGTGATCGCAACGAGCCCGGCGCACTCCGGCGCGCACAACAACCTCGGGCTCGTGCTGAATGCGCTCGGTGATGTCGAAACGGCCATCGTGCATCACCGGCGCGCGTATGAGCTCGATCCGTCGAATCTCGAAGCGCGCAGCAATATCGGCCATATGATGCTCGCGGCCGGGCGATACGAAGAAGCGTGGCCGCATTTCGAATACCGCTGGGCCACGCTCGGTAACAATCGCGGCGAGCGCGGTGCGCGGCCGGCTGAATGGCCCGTGCCGCAGTGGTTGGGTGAAGCTTCGTCGAAACGGGACGCGCGGCTGCTCATCGTGTATGAGCAGGGACTCGGCGATGCGTTGCAGTTCAGCCGCTTTTTCCCACTCGCACTCGACCGTTTCGCTACGGTCGCCTTCAACTGCCCGAAGCCGCTGCGGCGGCTTTTCGAGGATTCGTACGGCGAGCGTTATCCGCAGTTGCGACTGCTGGACGATCTGCCCTCCGACTGGAGCGAATGGGACCGCTATTCGCCGATGCTCTCTCTGCCGATGGCGCTCGAAATCGGCTTGCAGAACCTCGGCTCGGCTCCGTCGCGCTATCTGCGCGCCGATCCGCAGCGCGCCGCATACTGGCGCGCGCGTCTCGCGGCTGTCGCGCCGCAACGCGTGCCACGCATCGGCATCGTGTGGGCGGGCGGCAAGATCAACGCGCATATGGACAGGATGCGCAGCATCGCGCCTGCGCAGGTCGAGCGGCTGCTCGCATGGCCGCGCGCGCAGTGGATCAGCTTGCAGAAAGCGGACGATGCTTCGAAGGAACCCGTTCACGCGCCGCGTCCGAACGTGACCGACTGGATGAGCGAGATCACGGATTTCGCCGACACGGCGGCGCTCGTCGAGCCACTCGATCTGGTGATCGCCGTCGATACATCGGTTGCGCATCTCGCCGCGGCGATGGGCAAGCGCGTGTGGCTGCTCAATCGCTACGCGGGATGCTGGCGGTGGCTGCGTGAGCGCACTGATAGCCCGTGGTATCCGGGCATGCGGATCTTCAACCAGTCGGAGCGCGGCAATTGGGTCGACGTGTTGTCGAATTTGATCGAAGCGCTGGAAGCGGAATTTCCGGCACACGCGTAAAGCAAAACGCGGCGCATACAAATGCGCCGCGTTTTCTCGAACGCGATCCGCCTCGGCGAATCGCGCATTTCACTATCCGCTCAGATCGCCACTTCGGGCGGCGCCTGGCGGAACAGACGCGTGATCCAGCACAGGTACGCGATACCCAGCACGAACCACACAGCGCCGAGCACGAGCGCCGTCTTTTCGAGGCTCGCGAGCAGCCAGATATCGGCCACTGCGCCGATCAGCGGAAACACCAGCCCGCCGAACACGCCGATCTTGCGCTCGCCATGATTGCCCGACAGATACAGACGGATCACGCACAGATTGACGGCCGTGAACGCGAGGAACGCGCCGAAATTAATGAACGACGTCGACGTGGCCACATCGAGCTTCAGTGCGATCAGCCCGACGATGCCTGCAATCGCGATATTGATCGCCGGCGTCTTGAAGCGCGGATGGATATACCCAAAGAAGCGCTTCGGCAGGATTTCGTCGCGACCCATCGCATACAGCAAGCGGCCGACGCTCGCCTGCGCCGAGATGCCCGACGCGAATTGCGCGAGAATCAGGCCCGCGAGAAACACGGTCACGAAGATATCGCCGCCGATCATCTTGGCGACTTCGAACGCGGCCGAATCCGTGTCCTTGAACTCGACGCCGGGGTGCGCCAACTGCATCGTGTACGCGGCGATCACGAAGATCGCGCCGCCGATCAGCGCGATCAGCAGGATTGCGCGCGGCATGTTCTTCTTCGGATCGATGGTTTCTTCCGTCAGCGTCGACACCGCATCGAAGCCGAGATACGAATACGCGGCAATCGCGGCGCCCGCCATCGTCGCGCCGAGCGGCACATGCGGCTTGAAGAACGGCTCGGCCATCGCGATGCCGCCAGGGCCAGCAGCCGCCGACGCATAGTGCCAGCACAGCGCGACGAACATCGCGACGATCGCCAGTTGCACGACCATCAGCACGATGTTGAAGCGCGCGGCCAGTTCGATCCCGACGATGTTCAGGCCGCTCGTCAGCACGATGAATGCGACGATCCAGATCCACGACGGCACATGCGGAATCGCCGCGTTCAGATACGCGGCGCCGATCAGCCAGATCACCATCGGCAGGAAGAAATAGTCGAGCAGCGTCGCCCAGCCGATCAGGAAGCCGAGATGCGCATTGAACGTCTTGCGTGTGTACGTGTACGCCGAGCCGGCCACGGGGTAGAGCCGCGCGAGCTTGCCATAGCTGAGCGCCGTGAAAGCGATCGCGATCAGCGCGAGCAGATAGGCGAGGGCGGCCGTGTCGTCGCTGGCTTTGGCGAGTACGCCGTAGGTGCCGTAGACGATCAGCGGCGCCATGTAGGCGAGACCGAACAACAGCACGGACGGCAAGCCGAGCGTGCGCTTCAGGTGCGACGGTTCATGGGATGACGACGCTTGCATGATTTCTCCTAAAGCCAGGCCGAGAGCGATGGCCGATATGGATGTCTTCTGGATGCCTTATGGTGCCTTCCGGCTCGCCGTACGGCTGGCATTTCGACGGGCGTGGGCGCACCCGCGCAGGGCGCGCTCGGCCCCGTGCGGTGCGTCCCGGACAGACTGCTGGAAAGCGGTCAGTCGGTGCGGCGGCGCGCTTCGACCATCAGCGCGCGATGGCCATTCGACTGTTCGACGGGCACGAGGCCAAGCGGCACGCGTGCGTCGTGCAGATAGTTGTAGTGCTCGCGGCTCGCTTCGAGCCGTTTGAAGTCGACGGTCGCCTTCGTCACCGTCTCGTCGCCGCCGAGTTCGAGCACCGTCTCGCCGAACGGATCGATCAGCGCGGAGAGGCCGGGGAAGGTCAGGTTGTCGTCGCCCGAGCCGCAGCGGTTTACCATCAGCGCGAACATCTGGTTTTCCATTGCGCGCGCCGTGATCGCGCGTCGATGCACGGGGCCGAACGGGTCCATGTTGCCGTTGGTGACGATCAGCAGATCGGCCTCGAGCGCCGCGACGGCACGCGCCGATTCGGGGAATTCGATGTCGTAGCAGATCAGCAGGCCCACGGTGAGGCCGTTCCACATGCAGGTTTCGAAGCGATCGCCGGGCGTGAACACGCCCACATCCGATGCCCACAGATGCGTCTTGCGATAGCGCAGCGCGATGTCGCCGCGTTCGTCCACGAGCACCGTCGTGTTGTAGAACTGGCTGCCGTCGCGTTCGGCGAGGCCCACTGCGACGGCCACGCCCTTTTGCCGGGCGGCGTCGCGAACCGCGGTCAGCGCGGGACCATCGAGCGTCTGCGCGACGTCGGCGATGTTCTCGCGCGTCGGAAAACCCGACAGCGTAGTTTCGGGGAACACGATCAGCTTCGTGCCGCCCGCTGTGTCGGCGCGTCCGATCGTCTCGACGACCTTGCGCGTGTTGTGCGCGACGTCGCTGTCGATCAGCGCGAGTTGCGCCAGTTCAACCTGCATGGTGTTGCCTCCTTCCAGATGCCTTTCAGCGGTGCGCGATGTGCGTTGCGCATCCGCATTTCCTGCGATTCTTGTGCCGCGCGGAACAGTGCGTACGTCGCCCGCTCCTCGTATTGAGGCGGATTATCAGGGTATTATTTTTGTCCTGAAATTACCCACGAGGGTTACCCTCACCGGAGGACATGATGGACTTCGAATGGCGAGATCTCGCTTTTCATCGGGAGATCGGCTCGGCCATCGACGCCCTCGATGGTCCGCATTTCTGGGCGCGTCTGACGCGTGTGCTTGAAAGGCATGTCGGTTTCGACAGCTGGGTCGCGTTGCGCTTCAAGCGCGATGCCGCGCCGCTCGTGCTCGCCGAGCAGGCCATGCCCGATGGCAAGATCGACCTGATGTTCCAGGACTATCTGGCCGCGCTCTATCAGCTCGATCCGTTCTATCTCGCCGCGTTCGAAACGCGGGCGTCGGGCTTCTACACGCTCGCCGACGTTGCGCCCGACAACTTCCGGATGACCGAGTATTACCAGCGCTACTTCAAGAAGAATATCGTCGGCGACGAGGTGCATTTCAATGTCGTGATCGATCGCGATCATACGATGGGCTTTTCACTCGGCAAGACGAGCCGCTACGACGAGCGCGAGATCGCGTTGCTCACGCTGTATTCGCCGTGGGTGCTCGCGTTGATGCAGCAGCGCTTGCGTTTCGAGAAGTTCGTTGGGGAAGAAGAGCCGCGCGCGACCGGAAACGAAGAGGCGGATCTGCATGCGCGCTTCGGCATGCTGACAGGCAAGAACGGGCGCGGCGCGTTGACTGCGCGCGAGATCGAAGTGGCGATGCTGTCGCTGAGCGGATTCTCGTCGCGCGCGATCGCGGAGAAGCTGGCGATCTCGTTCGAAACGGTGCGCGCGCACAAGAAGCATATCTACGCGAAGCTCGGCGTCGGATCGCAGTCCGAACTGTTCGCGATGTTTTATGAGCCGGGGAGAACGGTCGAGCCGGAGTGAAACGTGACGCTTGGTTTCTGCGTGATTTGCCCGTCACGCGCGGCGCACGGTGCTAGCCGTCCGCGCGCGGTCGGGCTCGTGGCTTAGTAGCGGTCGAGCCGGTTGCCCGCAACACGCACGCGATCGCCAGGATGCAGGTCGCCGGGCGAGCCGACATCGAAAGCGCGCACCGAGCCGTCGTTCAGTTGCACCGAAATCCGGTAGCCGCCCGGCGACGACGCGCCCGCCTGCTGACCCAGCTGGTTGCCCGCGACGGCGCCGCCCAGCACGCCGATCGCAGTCGCCGCATCGCGTCCATGGCCGCGCCCGAACTGGTTGCCGATCACGCCGCCGACAACCGCGCCGATCACGGTGCCTGCGACGCCGCCCGCCGTCACGGCGCCTGGATTCGCAAGCGGCTGGATCGACGAAACTACGCCGTATTGCTCGCCGTATCCGTAGCCCTGTTGCGGCTGCTGGTAAGCCTGGTTGTCTTGCCCATCGGGCTGATCGTAGCCGGGCTGTTGATACTGCGGCTGTTGCGCATACGGCTGCTGATAGGGCTGTTGATAAGGCTGCTGATACTGCGGCTGCTGCGCGTAGCCAGGCTGCGCATAGACCGGTTGCGCCGGTTGTGCGTAGGCCGGTTGCGTGGCGTAGGTCGAGCCATAGCTCGCGCCGTACGGCGAATTGCCAGGGACAACGCAGCCTGCTAGCGGCAGCGTAACGCAGAGCGCGATCAACGTCGTTCGAACGAGAGGGCGAGCAAAACGGGTGTGGGTCATGTTACGTGATTGTCGAGATGCCACCAGGTGTGGACCGCGACGAGTATAGGGAAACGCGCATCGCTAGTGATGCGCGGCCCGCGTAACAGTGTGTAAATTGCGCGTCCGATAAAAACGCCTGGTGAAACAGTGACGCGCGGGTGGGAAGCGGGTGAGAAAAACGGTTGAAAATGCGAGGAAGTCAGAAGCGAAAGCCGGTGCCAATGCCGCAGCTACCGCCAACTCCGCCGCTGCCCCCGCCGATGTTGCAAAACACGCCGCACCCAGACAACGCGAGCGACAGCACGACGCCCGTTACAAACACCCTCGCGAACGAGACGACGCGCCGGCGATTTGCGCCCGGCATCCGCGAGCGGCGTGTGGCGGCGCGCTTCGGGTGAATTGAGACGATGGCGGGAGAGAAATTTCGATGGGACATGACGGAGCCGGGGGCGCTGAAAAACCGACAACCACATCTGGGCCTGGAATGCCAGCACATACGACAAATCCTAATCTTGGGTATGTCCTCTAGGCGTCTGACAAATCCATTTCTCAGCGTCCTGATAAAATGCCAGAGCCGCAACGTAGTGGACTGCAAATGAAATTGCTTGATGCACTTGTCGAACAACGGATTGCCGCTGCGGCTGCGCGCGGCGAGTTCGATGATTTGCCGGGAACCGGCGCGCCGCAGGTTCTCGATGACGACGCATTGGTGCCCGAGGAAGTTCGAGTAGCGAACCGCATTCTGAAGAATGCGGGCTTCGTGCCGCCCGCCGTCGAACAACTGCGGGCGCTGCGCGACCTGCAGAACGAACTGGATGCCGTCAGCGATCGCAGCAGCCGCTGCAGGCTGCAAGCGAAGATGCTGGCCCTCGATATGGCACTGGAATCGCTGCGCGGTGGGCCGCTCGTGATGCCGCGCGAGTACTGTCGCCGGATCGCGGAGCGCCTGTACGAGCGCGTCGCGGAAGAGCCGACCGCCGACGCGGGGCCGGCGTGAACCCCGGCGTCGATCCGGCTGTTTTGCCGTCTGCCGTTTCCATTTCGTCTGAAGATTCGATCATCCCGTCCTGCTCGGGCGTCAGCGTCGCGAACGAGACGAACGCTATTGTCGACACTCCCGCGCCCGAACCCGCCCCCATTACCGAACGCGATCGCCGCTTCATGGCGCTCGCGCAGGCTGCCGCCGAAGAGGCGCGCGCCGTTGGCGAGGTGCCTGTCGGCGCGGTGCTGGTCTGTGGCGACGAAGTGATCGCGAAGGGCTTCAATCATCCGATCGGCGGTCACGATCCTTCCGCGCACGCCGAAATGGCCGCACTGCGCGCGGCCGCGCAGAAGCTCGAAAACTACCGGCTGCCGGGTTGCGAGCTCTATGTGACGCTGGAGCCTTGCCTGATGTGCGCGGGCGCGATCATGCACGCGCGCATCGCACGCGTCGTGTTCGGCGCGCGCGATCCGAAGACGGGCGCGTGCGGCAGCGTCGTCGACGCGTTCGCGAATCCGCAACTGAACCATCACACGACAGTGACTGGCGGCGTGCTCGAAGAGGAGTGCGGCGCTGCGCTGCGTTCGTTTTTCGCCGACCGCCGGCGCGCCGCGCGGGAAGCTCGGGCTGCAGCCGCATTGAACAACGCATCGGATGCGGCCGATCCGCGTCCGGACACCAATCAGACCCTCTGACTTGCCACTTCATATGGCCAAGCACCGCACCATCGAACTGATCGCGCCTTCCGGCTATCCGCACGATCCGAACGCGGTTCATCTCGCGCTGAAGCGCTTGCGTGCGCAGGGGCATCACGTGGAGAACGTCAACGCGACACAGCGGCGCTATCAGCGGTTCGCCGGCACGGATGGCGAGCGCGCGGCTGAACTCAATCGCCTCGCGGATCCATCGCGCGAACTGCCGGATATTGTGCTCGCCGTGCGCGGCGGATACGGTGCAGTGCGCATCCTGCATGGGCTCGACTATCGCGGCCTGCAGCGCCGCCTGGGCGACCAGCCGATCGCTTTCTGCGGACACAGCGATTTCACGGCGCTGCAACTCGCGCTGTTGTCGCAGGCGAACGTGAAGACCTTCGGCGGCCCGATGCTCGCCGTCGACTTCGGCGCCGAAAGCGTCAGCGATTTCACGATGAAACACTTCTGGAACGCGCTGACTTCGGAGACGTTTACGATTTCCAGCACGGCTCCCCAACCGCAAACCGTCGACGTAACGGGCACGCTGTGGGGCGGCAATTTGGCTGTGATCGCATCGCTGGTCGGCTCGCCGTACATGCCGCCTGTGGAAGGCGGCATCCTGTTTGTCGAGGACGTGAACGAGCAGCCATTCCGGATCGAGCGGCTGATTTATCAGTTGCATCTGGCGGGCATTCTCGAGCGTCAACAGGCGCTCGTGCTCGGCGATTTCTCGGGCGGCAAGCAATTCGACTACGACAACGGCTACGATCTGCGCGCGATGGTCGAACAGGTGAGGTCGGTGGTCGGTATTCCGATCGTGACGGGGCTGCAGTTCGGCCATATTCCCGATATGGTGACGCTGCCCGTCGGCGCCGAAGCGCGTCTCGTTGCGGGCGCTCGCGGGTTCAAGCTGACCGTTTCAGGGCATCCCGTGCTCGAATGACGGTTGGGTCCCTGGTTCACATCCGGCGAAGGCGAGGCAGCTCGCCTTTGTATTTGAGTATCTAATGCAACTAACGGTCTAGCTCATTTGACGCTTCCAAGTGCAGTGGCGTCGCGCATGGCCGGATTTTGTTGACAAAATAGTCTGCAAGGAAGGCGGCGATCGAACCGCGCGTATGCGCTGAAATCCAGCACTGATAACGCCTTCGGAGAGTTTGGGTTAGTTTTGAGCACGTCAGTCGAAACCAGAATTGTCGTAAATTCACCATCAAAATTGTTGACAATATTTATGTCCGTCCTAAGATGGACCACATAACAGCACGCTCATCATGTCCGAGACACCCAACGCCACCGCGAGCAGCACGAAACCCGAAGCGATCGCCGAGCGCATCCGTGCCGCGATCCTCGAGCATCGGCTCGCGCCTGGCGCGAAATTGACGGAAGCCCAGTTGTGCGAAGTATTCGGCGTCAAGCGCGGACCGATCCGTCAGGCACTGGCTCTGCTGTCCACCGACCACCTCGTCGATCTGGAGCCGAACCGCGGCGCGTTTGTCGCGAGTCCGTCGCTGCAGGAAGTGCATGAAGTGTTCGAGATGCGCCGGATCATCGAACTGGCCGTCGTTGACAAGATTTGCGCGAGCCAGGGCTCGCGGCGGTTGAAGAACATCGGCGGGATGATCGCGCGGGAGCGCAAGGCGTTCGAATCGCGCGACTTTCCGGCTTGGATCAGGCTGTCGGGCGAGTTCCATACGGAGCTTGCGTCGTTGACTGGCAACACGGTGCTGTGCGATTGCCTGAACGGACTGGTCGCGCGCTCGACGCTGATTTCGGCGCTGTACGAATCGCTGGGCCGCAGCCCGTGTTCGTTCGAAGACCACGAAGCGATTCTCGCCGCGCTCGACGCCGGCGATGCAAAGACAGCAGGCGCGCTGATGTCGCGTCACTTGCAGAGCGTCGAGTTGAAGATGCTGGATCGGCCGGCTAGCGGTGGGACCGATCTGCACGAAGTGTTCGGCATGCGCGCGCCCAGGGCCGCAGCCGGCTGACTGGCGGTTGTCGATTGTCGATTGTCGAAGTGCAAGCCTGACGCACGCCCGCGCTCGCTGGCGGTGCGCGCTGCACTGAAGTGAACGGAGCTTGACCAGAAAGTCGACCCAAAGGTCGATCGCTATCACATCCGATACACGCCGCACCCGGCGTGTATCGAGACCGAAAGACCGTACGGCGAGGGACGCCCATCAGGCGGCCCACGCTCACACGGCGAAGCCTTGCAGGCGTTCGCGGAAAGCCTGCAGGGCCATCAAAACAAGTGCGTAAGTACGGAGACATCCGCGGCAACCTGTAAGCGATGCGCATACGCGTCAGCCACTTAGTGGGCTCGCCGCGCGCCTGGCATACACGATGCAATGCTCGTCGATTCCCGTCGGCGTTCCCATCTTAGGAGGAATCCATGGCTCAGTTCAGTGCAGCACCGGATAGTTCGGCAATCCCCGATTACGAGAGCAGCGGACAAGGCGCTCACGCGATGCCCGCAGGCTACAGCGAACGCCTGTACAACGAAGACCTCGCGCCGTTGAAGCATCAGACGTGGGGCGCGTATAACATCTTCGCGTTCTGGATGTCGGACGTGCACAGCGTCGGCGGTTACGTGTTCGCGGGGAGTCTCTTCGCGCTCGGGCTGACGAGCTGGCAGGTGCTGATCGCGCTGCTCGTCGGCATTACGTTCGTCAACGTGCTGTGCAACATGATCGCGAAGCCGAGCCAGCAGAACGGTGTGCCATACCCCGTCGCGTGCCGCGCGACCTTCGGCGTGCTGGGTGCCAACGTTCCCGCCGTGATCCGCGGGCTGATTGCGGTTGCATGGTATGGCATCCAGACGTATCTCGCGTCGAGCGCGCTCGTGATCGTCGTGCTCAAGTTCTTCCCACAACTGCTGCCCTACGCGGATGTGCATCATCACGGCTTCATGGGCCTGTCGACGATCGGCTGGGCCGGCTTCATGCTGCTGTGGGTGCTGCAGGCACTCGTGTTCTGGAACGGCATGGAGACGATCAAGAAGTTCATCGACTTCGCCGGTCCCGCCGTGTATGTGGTGATGTTCATTCTCGCCGGCTACATGATCTGGCGTGCGGGCTGGAAGAACATCGGCATCAACCTGGGCGGCGTGAAGTATCACGGCATGGAAGTGATCCCGGTGATGATCACGGCGATCTCGCTGGTGGTGTCGTACTTCTCCGGCCCGATGCTGAACTTCGGTGACTTCTCGCGCTACGGCAAGAGCTTTCGCAGTGTCAAGCGCGGCAACTTCTGGGGCCTGCCCGTCAACTTCCTCGCGTTCTCGCTGGTGACGGTCGTCACGACGGCTGCGACGCTGCCCGTGTTTGGCGAACTCATCACGGATCCCGTCGAAACGGTGGGCCGCATTGACTATCCGACGGCCGTGATCCTCGGTGCACTGACGTTCACGATTGCGACCATCGGCATCAACATCGTCGCGAACTTCGTGTCGCCTGCATTCGATTTCTCGAACGTTGCACCGAAGCTCATCAGCTGGCGTGCAGGCGGCATGCTCGCTGCGGTGGCATCGATTTTCATCACGCCGTGGAACCTGTTCAACAACCCGGCTGTGATCCACTACACGCTCGACGTGCTCGGCAGCTTCATCGGACCTTTGTACGGCATCCTGATCATCGACTTCTTCCTCGTGAAGCGCCAGAAGATCGTGCTCGACGATCTGTACACGGTGTCGGAAAAGGGTTCGTACTGGTATCGCAATGGTGTGAATTTTCGTGCAGTCGGTGCCTTGCTGCCGGCTGCAGTGATCGCGGTGATCTGCGTGATGGTGCCGTCGCTGAACGGTCTGGCGAACTTCTCGTGGTTCATCGGTGCCGGCCTCGGTGCAGTGTTCTACAGTGTATTGGCTCGCGATCTGCCGCGCGGTGCATGAAAGTTCATCAAAGGATGCAAGCAATATCTTGCATGGGACCGGAGTAAGCGCTGAAGCGCTAACTCCGGTCGACATAGGAGTCGACATGCGTATCAAACTGATCAACCCGAACACGACGCAACGGATGACGGAAGCCATGGGCCGTTGTGCGCGCGACGTCGTGGCGTCGGGAACGGAGCTGGTGGCGGTGAGCCCGACGATGGGCCCGCCGTCGATCGAAGGCTATTACGACGAGGCGCTCGCCACGCCGGGCCTGCTCGCGGAAATCGAAGCGGGCGAGCGCGACGGCTTCGACGGTTATGTGATTGCATGTTTCGGCGATCCTGGCCTTTACGCGGCGCGCGAACTCGCGCGCGGCCCGGTGATCGGCATCGCGGAGGCGGCGATGCATGCGGCCAGCGTGCTGGCGCCGGGTTTCTCGGTGGTGACCACGCTCTCGCGCACCTGCGGCATGGCGTGGCATCTGGCCGAGCGCTACGGGATGAAGCGGTTCTGCCGCAACGTGCGTGCAACCGATGTCGCCGTGCTCGAACTCGATCAGCCCGGCTCGTCCGCG
>Ga0247692_1000292_pt1 | contig 11917 bp, 19 predicted proteins | sample CNK33_metaG_FD_183041 | JGI IMG/M metagenome (GOLD analysis project Ga0247692, IMG submission 183041) | Soil microbial communities from Purdue University Martell Research Forest, Indiana, United States - CNK33 | ecosystem: Environmental > Terrestrial > Soil > Temperate forest > Bulk soil...
AGCAGTATCGCCGAGTCCGCGGTAAACCAGGTCGTCAGCTACCGTATGGCCAAGAAGCGACAGATGCGCTGGACAGACGAAGGAGCGCACTGCATGGCACAGGTCAGGGTTGCGGTTTTGAACGGGGAATTCTCGCCCCGTCGCATCTCGACGTTCAAGACTGCCGACAGGGGTTACGGCAAATGCACCGGGCCAGCGTCGGCCGGCGGGCGCCGGCCAACGGACTGGACAGACCGAGCAGCCATGCCGTAACCTATGGAATCCTGACGAAATCTATCTCCCCAACTTCTGCACGCTCTCGCCTACGGATGCGTTATCGACGGTGGCCAAGCCGAACTCACTGATAGCAATCGCGGGTAGCGACACGCCACAGACGCATACCGGCAGTCTTGCGCGCTCATTCGTCAGCTTTACCGAGGCCACTCCATACGACCTTGATAGCCTTGCGGAAGGCATGCAGTTTCGAGGGGGTGTCTACACTCCAGCGAAGGAAAATAACCAGGCCTTGGCAACTGGACAGGATCAAGGCGCCACGCAATTCGCGTTCTTCCATCGACAGCGTCGGATTGATTTCGCCGACGAGTTTTGCAAAGAGCCCTGTGAACTGTTTATGTATCTCTACGACGACATCGCGCGCGAACGGTTCATGCAGCGCCAATCCCCAACTTTCGAAGATGGCTGCAGGCAACCCAGGTTTGACAAACTCCGCGAAAGCGTCGTCGATGATCGCTTCGAGCCGCGCCTGCGGGGAGCGGCTTCTGTTTTCGGCAAAACCTCGAAAGCGTTCGAAGTACCGCTTTGCGACCTCCTCGAGCGTGGCGCGCAACAGTGCTTCACGGGTCGAAAAATAGTGCTGTAACGTGCTCAGGCGAATGCCCGCATCGTTGGCCACGCGGTTGATCGTGTACCCTGCGTAACCCGCCGCGACCAGCACGTTGATCGATACATCGATGATCTCAGGCACCCGGCTCTCCCGATTGCCGCGCCGTCTCGTGAGTGTCGCGGTTCGCGGGTCAAATATCGCTGCGGAAGTGAGGGTCAGTTTTTTCATGTGCACTCCGTTCTGAGATGCCGACTGTCTCGCTGTTCAGCGCAGAGTTCGCGTCTGGGAGCGGCCTGTGGGATCCCGCCCTGTGCGACAACAATCAACGTTGCGGTTCTGCGCTTTCCGGACATCGCGTTGCCTGGTCGGCGGTGCGACTGCGCACGGACGATGGATGCTCCGGGAATCGCGCAACATAATAGGTTAATCAACCTTCATTAAGTATAGGTTGACAAGGCGGTTTTTCCCAGATGCCGGCACCTAAAACGTCCGATGATACAAGGGAAATATGGGGGGATAGTGACCGATATCGTTTACCCTGACTACCACTTTCTTTGATTGACTTATAGGTTACATAACCTATATTTCACGGTAAGGAAACCTACAAGACGTCGCCACGAAGTGGTGGGGCACGATGGTGGCGCCGAGGTAAGAGGAGAGCGAGATGGGTTCTGGCGAGAAATGCCTGCGGTCGCTGGTCGGCAAGTGGTTTGGGCCTACCGCGGTGGTGACGGTACGCGTAATGGCGTTCAGTCGCACATCATCCGATCGAAGGCGCTATGTACGCATCGGCGCGGTGCGGTCGGACGGGTATTTGACGATCGTTTTCTTCCGGCACGATGACGGTTCGTGGAACGTCTTCCCGGCAAACGTGAGCACGCCGACGATGCGCGCTTACCCACTGGCGGCGTGAGCGACGGGTCGTCGATAGACGGACGATCGGGGAACTCGTCGGTTTTGAGGAGAACGCAATGAACATCTTCGAATTGGCGCGGAATGCCGGAATGCTGGTCGTGCTTGACGGCAGGATCGGTGCCACCGAGTACAGAAGCGTACATGGGACCATGGATGCGTTTCAGCGTTTTGTTCACGCGTTGGAATCGGCATTGGCGAATGGGGGCAAGTCTGATGGATCTTGGCGTCGGAGCAGCCTATGCGCGGAGTCCGACCTTGGCAAGTCGGCCCTTTCCGCCAGTTCGCGATGAAGGCCGGTTGTCTGGTGCTACTGCGTCAATAGATACGTCGACTCGGTAGCGCAAAGCGGACATCGATGAAGTCGGCGAGCGATATGCAAATGCTCCATCGCCGTGACGGAATCGGGCACGTGTCGCCGCGCGCGTTGGGGGCCGCGCGGGAGGTCATCTGCTAGAAAGGTTGATTTGCTGCGGATTGCCTCTTTTTTAATGCCGCCCTGATCCAGGACATGCTGGTGCCGGATCGTGTTCGCACGTACTGCGAGCAAGCTCGATTGAGTGGAGAGACTGATGAAGGTTTCCGCTATCTGCACGGTGCTTACTGCGATCGCCGCGGGGCTCCCACCTGTCCCGTCATACGCCCACGCGCTCGATCGGCAACTCGACTGTAAATCGAACGCGCACGCATTCATCGCGCCGCTCCTAAAGAACGAGTATATCGATCCGAATCCGATGCGCGTCGAGGCGAATTCGGTCAACGCGTTTCGGCCATCGCACGGCAGCGACATGACCGCCTTCGGCTTTCGTGTCTACGCCGTGATCGGGTACGAGCAGGACGACGGATTGTTCAAGAAGGGCGCCGGCCAGGCGCTCGCGGGCCCGCTGTACGGCGCGGTGCTGTCCGCTCCCAGCGAGGCGGTTGAATCACGTGTGCGCGAAGCAGGCAGCAACGCTACTGTGCGCATGGTGATTCCGATGCTGCTGACTGCGGTGGTCTGCAGCCCATCTTGACGCGCGGCGTCGTACCAATTTACGGTGCAGGGCTTTCTCCGTGCCACGCCACTTCGGCGCGGAAATCAGGCTGGGCACCTGCGATGACCGCTTCTCCAGAGATCTGAACGGGTACTTCGACCCGTTGCAAGTTCGCGCTCATTCTGCCCATATCGGGCATGAAGTTGAAGTCCATTATCGTTGGGGCATCCCTTGTATGGCCGTCGCGTGAAGGTACGAGACGTCGAGGAATGAAGCGGCGACCGCGTGGTTCATGTCGAGGCTAGCCCTGGTGTGGTGAAGGTGGTGCCGGCATGGATGCTCGATCGCGTCGCTGTTCTGCCATGGAGTTGGGCGAGCCACGGGTCACAGTTGCGGTGCTGTGTGACCTCGATCGGCTGCTGGTTGACTGGCGCTTGCGTGATGACTCTGAGATTCGACACCGCCGAGCGCTTCAGGGGATGAACGCGGCGCGGCGCGCAAGGGTAATCACACATCTTGCGAACCTGCTGATCCAGGCCGCAAGCGTCGCCATCGGCAAGGCGTCTGACGATGACGAACGCTGATTATCTGCCAGCGCCTTTGCTCCAGCGCAAAGCAGTAGTGTAGGTCCGACAGTCGACGCAGGCGCAGGTTCAGATGATGAGCCCGTTCGAATCTGCGCTTACCCCCGTTTCTGCTGGCTCCATTACGCCGCCCATCCCCGGCTCGATTACGCCGCCCCGTGACAAAGGCTCCACAAGCTCATACCACGACCCGCAACATGTTCAAAAACGCACAGTCACGGCGGCGCCTATTGAGCTGCTTGGCACCAGCTTCCAAGCAGCTGTCACACGGCGTCGCACGACGAGATCACGTGAGTGCTGACGTCGTATATCGTCGCTGTGGCTATCGCCACGCCGCTGACCGGCTGGCTATCGCAGCGGCCTGGCGTCAAGCATCTGAAGGCCGCCGCGGTGGCTGGCTTTACGATCGCTTCGGTGCTTTACGGGATCGCCGGCACGCTCGTCCAGATCATAGGTGCGCGGCTGTTGCAAGGCTTGTTCGGGGCGGCGCTGGTGCCGCTGTCACGATCCATCCTCCTCGACGTCAACCCGCGCAAAAAACAAGGTCAGGCCATGGCGGTGTGGGGAATGGACGTAATGGTTGGGCCCGTTCCCCGGGCCAGCGCTCGGGGCCTGGCTAACCGACAGCTACAACTGGCGCTGGGTGTTCTTCATCAACGTGCCGAGGCGCAATAGCGCTGCTCGACACGCTCGCGTATCTGCCGGAAACGAAAAGCAGGGCGGGGCACGCGTTTGACTTCTTCGGCTTCGCGACGCTCAGACTTGCCGTCGGCGCACTGCAGGCGATGCTCGATCGTGGCGAGCAGCCCGATTGGTTCGAACTCGCTCGAGATCCGCACCGAGGCGTTTGTCGAGGCGGTCAGCTTTGCGTTCTTCGACACCCCCGTGATAAAGTTCCGACCCTTCTGATAGCGAAAGAACGAATGCGAGCCTGACGTCGCCGTATGTGCGACGCTGATCGCGCGGGGCGCTTGGTCGGCCCCGTCGGCGTGCGCACGATGCTGTGTGCCGGCTTCGCAATCTCCGAGTCGGACATCGTGTGACCAGGGGTCGGGTAGGGCTTCGGTCTCGGCATGGTGTTCGTGCCGCTCACCTCGGTGGCGTTCTCGACCCTGCCCGGCACGCGGCGCGGCGACGGCACCGCGTTCTACAGCCTGATGCGCGACATCGGCGGCAGTATCGGCATTTCGGTCGTGGAGGCGTTCGTTACGCACAATACGCAGACCGTTCACGCATCGCTCGTCACGCATCTGTCGGTGTTCGATCCGGCGATGCAGGCGCGAGTCGATCTGCGATCGCGGTCCGCGCTCGCGCAATTGGATGAGATGGTTATGCAGCACGCGTCGATGATCGCCTATCTCGTTCCTCGCGGCGCTGGCGCGGTCGTCCCGCTGCCCCGCCGGGCGCGCCGGCACGGTCGATCCCTCCCATGCGGCGGTGGATTAGAGTCCGCTTGCTTCGGTTCTCTGCGTCACAGGAGGCGCAACAGCCGGGGTGCCAGACTCAGTTTCATCGATACCAAACAGCCGCACCATGCGTCGCATCCTGTTTTCAGCGGCGTCGCCGATGACGCCGGCAGCGCTTATTACCTCGCGGACAATAGCGAAGCCCTTGCGCCGTTGCTGCGGGTCGGCGGGCAATAGCGAAGGAATCGCCGCCAGCGTGGCCTCAGTGTCGATCTGCAGCATGGAATATTGCTCGTGCGCGAGCGTCCCAAGTGCGACAAGCGTCATGCTCTCCATCCCTTCTTGCTCGACCAGAAGATGACGAGCCGCATCTATCACGCGTTCGTCTACCATCCGATCCCCCATGTACACATAGAGAATCGCCCGCAACTGGCATTCGAGCAAACCACCTGCGCCGATATGCGACTTCAGTTCGGCAATGCGCGCCTCGACCTGTTTCAGATGTGCGAGACTCTTGCCTGCTTGGCGCATCGGAATGTTTCTCGCAGGGTCGATGCCAACAGCCGCTTGCAGCATCGGCGAGCCGTAGATGGACAGGAATGTCACCTCATAGAATCGATCTCGCAGGTCGCGCCACGCATCGAGCGCGGCGGCGATCTGCGCGGATGCGCCATCCTGCAATAGTATGCATGGATTGTCCGCTGCCGCAGGGCTACGCTGCTCACTTATCTGCTGCGCCATGGCGCCGAGCGGCGCCAGTAGCGGGTTGGCGTCCGAGATCAATTCATATTGCAGTCGTAGCGGGTGCATCCGCCGCATCCATTCGGCCATCGGCGCGTTGACCACGGCACGCGCGATGGGTTGTGTGAACGTGCGGTAGAGTGCGAGGTTTATCCTGGATACGCGCTCTGCCGTCGCGAAGCGGCGATCGTCTTCCGGATCGTTGCCGACCAGAGCCCGAATATCGTCGAGCGTGCGCTCTTCATAGCGCATCACCCAATCAGCTGTACCCGACACACGGTGGGGATTGGCCGTATTTTCGGTCTTTGCTTCGAAGACTATTTCATACAGGCCGGGCACCTTCAGGTCGATCTGCACGATATTGCTCGCGAATTTGTCATGTTCCTTCCCCGCAACGGCGGAGGAGACAAAGATGCCGAGATGGCCCACGCTCGCATGGATCGCGTAAAAAATCCTCTGTCCGTAGGATCGGATCTCATCTACGCTGTCGTAGAGATCTAGAATCCATCCGAGTGCCTGCTGCGGCGGCGTAATGTTGTCGCCGTCCGAGCAGAAAATGAGAATCGGCGAACGAATGTTGCGCAGGTCGACCGTGATGCCGTCAGCGCTTTGGATCTTGCCCGCAGCGAGATTGTTGCCGATGAACAGTTCGTCGACGATGAACTGAATTTCGTCGGCATTCAGATTGACGTGTCCGCCCCACCAGCGCTCGAAGTCGAGATAGCGCGTAGCTTTCGTATCGATGTTCGCGTAGAGGTCGTACTGTTTGCGCCACAACGTATTCGACGGGTTGAGTGCCTCGAAATTCTGTATCAGCCAGGCACCGTCGAACTTGCCGAGACCAAGGTCGCTCAGGAACGCGGTGATCCAGCTGCCGCCCATTAGGCCGCCCCCGTAACGCATGGGATTTTGACCCCTCGCTCCCGCCCAATACGACAAGGGCGATCCGGCCAGGATGACGGGACCGCACAGCTTGGGCCGGGTGGCGGCCAGCATCATTACTGCCCAACCGGCTTGGCAATTGCCGACCACGCAAGGATTGCCTTCGGCCTCCGGATGCCGCTCGATCACCTGTTCGAGAAAGATCGCCTCAGCGCGAGTGATGTCTTCTATCGTTTGACCCGGCACGGGTTCTGGCAGGAAGTCGACGAAATAGCACGGATACCCGGCCTTCAGCGCAACGCCGATTTCGCTTTCGGGTTTGAAGCCGCCAATGCCTGGGCCATGCCCGGCGCGCGGGTCGATGAAGACGAAGGGACGGCGGGTCGGGTCGAGGTCGACGCCGGAAGGCGGGATAATCCGCAGCAAGTTATAGTTGACCGGCCGATCGAGATGCTGACCGCTTATGATGGGTTCGACCGCGTAATGCAGCACCCGCGGTGCGTCGTCTGACAGATGCGCGAGGTACTGGTTACCACGCTGCCGCATGACATCCCAGAAGAGAATGGTGCGCTGTGCCGCATCGACAAGGTAGTCGGCAATGGGACCAAACGGGCTGAGCGTCTTCGTCACGTCGTTCATTTTGCGCCTCTGCTACGAACGACATCCTTTCTGGCTTTCGTCAGATTCAAATCGGCGGTTGCGTACGTCATTGGCGAGCACTGCGGGTCGCCGGGCTTGATGTTCACTGGGAGCGGAATGAATATATTTCGCGGTGTGCTTCCCACTCCGAGCCCAGTCGCAAGCTCGACACGCATGACAGCGCCGTGGCAGACCAGTAGCAGATTCGCACGCTACATATCACAAAAATATAGGCCCTGACACCACGGAGGTCAATCCGACGCCTTTTGGGCGAGCGCATCGATCGCCTCTTGAGTCAGAATCTCCTGCGGACCGAACATGTTTTCGGGCTTCCGCGATCTCGCCATGCACGCCGCGCAGCACCTGGGACACCACAGGCGCGACCACGCTCAGCAGGATGGCAAGCATCCCGAGCCAGGCACCGATCTTCTGACGGTGGCGGTTGAGCATGGCGAATCGCCGAGACGTAAAAGATTTGCAGAGGAACGGTCGACCGCCGCCGCTCGTCACCGGCGGCTGGTCGGGCGCGGCCAGTTTGCATCAGGCAGCGCGATGATTAGGTGGCCGAGCGGACCAAATTTCTCACCTATCGTGAGGTTCCCCATCGTATAGCGGCAATTAGACGCTGTTGGTTAGTTGAAGTGTGGCCCCGAACTCGCGCGAACTGCTGGACTTCGTGCCTGAGGTCGGCACCCAGCCCGACGATCACAGGGTCGCCGTCCCTCCGGTCTCCGTCTACCGGCACTGCGGTGCGCCGATGATCGCCATTGGGATCCTGGAACGCACTGCGCCCATTCGCGCACCACCCATGTGGCGAGGTGAGACATGAGCGCAACGCTTCCTGCATTTGCAACCCGACCGTCGCCTCTGCGGCAACGCGGCCCGCGAGCGGACGTTTGCGCCTGTCGCTTCGCGCAGTCCCGCGCACGTCCGCGTCGCCAACACAATTTCGCTACTGCACCGCTTCATCACTGCGTCTGCGGGCATCAACCATCCCGCCTGGCCCCGCATCCATCAACACCGCCGGGTATCCCGGCCTATCAATCGCCATAGGGGCTCCAGGACTCCGACCGCATCGGGCCACTCCGCGGTTTCCTCCATCGAGGCTCGCTCGACGCTTGCCAGCAACGCGTGGTGGCGCACTCACATTCCTGCGGACGATGGCAGGCATCGAACAACGAACGAACACAGACGGCCTTGCCTGAAAACTCTCAGGGCCGGGTACCGCCGCGCGACGCGATACTCACTGTAAGGCTGTTTGCGCTGTCCCTGATGATATGACCGAAGGCAGATTCCGACCTTTGGGGACGGTTCCCTATGAGGCCTCGTTCGCCGTCTGCTTGACCCTTCACCGCGCCCCCGCAGACTTATCGGCCCATTTTGTGTCGACCACGTCGAGCATTCCGATATCCGGCACGCTGCCCAGCAATGACAGCGAATGCCTGACGAGTTCCCGAGGAACACGACCCGTCAGGTGCGCAAACCGACCGCCGTTGTCAGGGAAGACGTCAAAGATGCCGAAGTGACTGTCGTCAAGGCGGATGGCAAACCAGGCAACGGTCCTGGGTTCCTGCTCCACGAGTGCTTGCGCGTCGCGAAGGAACTGCGCGACCTGCGACTCATGGCCCATCTTTGCCTTGAACGTGAGGAGCACCGCCTTCGTGACCGGCTCGCCCGATGATGTTGCAGGCAACTTGTCGGCCAGGACGTCGAACTCCTGAATCTGTGGCACCCCGGCAAACACGCTGCCGCCGGCATCCAACAACGCTTGTGTAACTGGCCCCGCCAGATGCGCCTCGCGGCCGGCATCGTCTGGGAACACGTCGAAGATGCCGTACTCCGATCGCCCCAATCTGATCGCGAACCATGCGGTCGTTGCGGGTTCCGCCCGAGCCTTCGTGAGAGCCGAGCGCAGGACGTCTTCCGCCCTGGCGTCGTCGTAGCCGGCCTTGACTTCCAACCTGATGAGCAGACCTTTAATGTCCATGAGAGACCTCCATCCGTGATTGACCGACCGTGAGCGCGTTGAGGGTGCAGTCCTTCTACTGCTAACAAGTCAGCAGCGCCGCGCGGCGCTCCACATTCGCCGGTACCGTCGCCTGGACGGTCATACGTCGTATCCACCCAGCAAACGGCCATTCAATTCGCGAGGGTGACCGTTGCTTCATCGGCCATAGAGCCGCCTCTCGCTTTTCCTTACTCGCACGACCGCTTGACGAGGAGAGCCGGTCATTGCCTGATCGGATGCGCGAGCATGCGCTTTCGACGTAGAGGGATGCGAACTTTCGACCATTGCGGCCGGTCGAGCGGCGGCCAGCGGTGCGACGGCAGGTATCAGAGTCGAGCAGTCGCCGGGTACGACCGCCTACCTGCGAGAAGTCGGTCAATCGCCGCCAGTCACCACGCCGGAACAGAGCTGCAGCCTTTGCGAGACCCGTCGCATCCCGGCACGCCCCGGCCCCGGTCTTCCGCCCTCGTGGTTGTTCATCAGCAGAATTCCGGCGGCTACAGTAGTTCTTCAGAAATTACTGAAATTCATCGTCACCTTTCGTGCGCGGGCTTGAGTCGGTCGGCGGATTGGCGTCTGACGAGGTGTTGCTTTTCCCGATCCCGTTGCGATACAGCCGCCCGAGCCGTCCGTACGGCATAAGCATTTCACCCGGCCCCGCGCCGCCCAGGCCTTTCCGTCGACGAGCCCGCTCGATGACGTCGGCCTCAGTATGCGTTGCTGCCCTTCTGGGGCGACCCTCAGCAATCCACGGCTCCAGCAGATCAGTTGCCTCCAGCAGCAGGTCCCAAACCATGGGGCGCGGCGCGCGCCTGTGCAGTGGCCAAAGCATGGTTCCTCACCCGACTTGCGATGGTCGGCGAGATCCCGTTGCGACGGGCTTGGAACGTCCTGTGCTTGCCTCTCCTCGTCGTCCATCGTCGTATCCTCTGCGCTTCCCGCGTCTGACCGGAATACCGGAGAGTGAGCCGGTTTATTCCAACGATGTGCCACGTGCAGCGCACGAAGTTCGGGTCCAATGCTTCCGTCGTTCGTGCTGACGCATTTGGATATCCGCCGCTGCCACTTCGGATCGAACGGATAGGGGAGCGCCGCGTCGCAGAGGGCGATCCTCGACGCGGCGCCGTTCAGCTGCGGTGAATACGTCGTCAGTGGTGGAACGACCCGATGCCGCCATGGTTCTGCGGCAGCGACTCGCTGCGCGGCGTGTTCGCCAGTCCCTGGTGTTTTGTACAAGCCCATTGAAGCCGTCGGAATAAGCGGCGCCCATCCCAGGTATACCTTTGCGTGAGCAGGCCTCGTGACGACTGCAGCGTTTCCGTCCACTCACAATGAAGCGCGCGGAGGAAGGGAGACTGCCGTAACCAAACGTTTTGCCCCACTGGATTCTGGTCGATACCAACGCATACGACGAGTATGTGTTTGTAGCGTGGCTCAATAAATTCCTATACCGCCGAACGGCGCTTTGCGACGAGTCTGCCTTCTATAAACGAGGTCACTACGATGCGTGTGGCGAATTGGAAATCAGTCGAGTCGTCCCCGCGCTTCTTATTGCATCACCATTTCATTCTCATCGTCTAATCAGGAGTCTAAAGTGATCAAGCGAATCGTGATTTTCTCCCTGATGTTTTGCGCCGGCTCGGGCATTGCCACCAACACGCCAGCTCAAGAAAAGACCCGAGAGCAAGTGCGTCAGGAACTGATCGAAGCCGAAAGCAACGGTCTGAATTCTGTCACCGACGCATCATCCCCCGACGTCGCCCCGATCTCTGAAGAGCAAGCCGCCGGACTCAAGCAGGAACAAGACAACGGCGGAACGGGTGCCGAAATGACAGGCAGGAGCGACGCCGGTCACATCAAGCGCAAGACGTCTCCCTCCGATCCACCGGCCTGCGTCGGACCGGTTAGCTTCTGCAATCTTTATTTCGGCGGCTCCTGAGCCGCATGTCTCCGTGTTTCAACCGTTCCCCGGCAAACCGGTCCGTTATTGGAAGGAATCCAGATCATGAAACAACTCGCCCTGCTGACGTTGACGCTAAGTGCGCTCGTCAGTTCCTCATTGACTTTTGCGCAGTCCGCGTCCGTCCCACTTACCAGAGCACATGTACGCGCCGATCTCATAAGGCTCGAACAAGCCGGATACAATCCGTCGGCTATCAACGATTCGAATTACCCTGCCTACATTCAGGCTGCGGAGGCGAGAGTAGCCGCCCAAAACGCTGCCCAAAGCGACCAGCAAAGTGCTGTCGACTCCGTAGGCGGAACTCAACAGCATGGCTCATCCGAAGCAGGGAAGCCAACTGCGGAGACTCCTGCGCCCTCGATCTATTCCGGACACTGACTTCGTCAGTCCGTCGATGTGCGTACGATGCGTCGACGATGCAGCCTGCGAGGCCCACGAAGAGCAGCGCGAATCACTGCCACAAGCCTCATGAGAGGGGCCAATAGCTGTAGCCATGAAGAGCAGCCCTGCTCAGCAAGGCATAAGTGCGCTCGAACGGGCACGATGGAGCGCTAAAGCGCGCTTTACAGCAGTGGATGAGCAGGGACTCGTGAACTCGCGGCGCATTTCCGGGGGATGCAAGCCAAGGCGGGCATCGCCCAAATCATCCGTCGAAAACCCCGAACACGCCGGGACATGATTCGTCGCTGGCGAGCCGATATAGGTGAGAACTTGGCCACTATATTTCTAACCGGCGCAAGCGGATTCCTGGGCGGACATTTGTTGCGTGAGCTGCTTGCGGCTGACCACGAGGTGCGGGCGCTGTCGCGTCAAGTAGAGTCCGACGCGGTCATATCCAAACAGGGCGGGACGCCGGTTCGTGGCGAACTCAAGGATTTTGCATCCCTTAAGGTTGCGTTGGCCGGTTGCGAGGCCATCTTCCACGCTGCGGCCGACACCAGCATGTGGAAGCGGCAAGCGGCTGCACAGACGGCAACCAACGTTA
>Ga0247692_1000293_pt1 | contig 11906 bp, 10 predicted proteins | sample CNK33_metaG_FD_183041 | JGI IMG/M metagenome (GOLD analysis project Ga0247692, IMG submission 183041) | Soil microbial communities from Purdue University Martell Research Forest, Indiana, United States - CNK33 | ecosystem: Environmental > Terrestrial > Soil > Temperate forest > Bulk soil...
GGGCACGCTGCTGGGCGCGTTGATTGTCGGCGTGTTCCGCAATGGCTTGACCTTGATGGGTGTGTCGTCGGTGTACCAGGTGCTGATCACCGGCATTCTCGTGATTCTCGCAGTCGCCGCCGACAAGCTGTCGCGCCGCGGCGCACGTTGATCGTTATTCGAAGGAGCCTGTGATGTCGACAACCCCCTCTTCCACCAACGGCGCGACCCCCGTTCTGCAAGCGCGCGGTCTTATCAAGCGCTACGGCCAGGTCACCGCGCTCGACGGCTGCGACTTCGAAGTGATGCCCGGCGAAATCATGGCCGTGATCGGCGATAACGGCGCGGGCAAGTCATCCCTCATCAAGGCGCTCTCGGGCGCGCTCGTTCCCGATGAAGGCGACCTGCTGCTCGACGGCAAAGCGGTCAAGTTCCGCAGTCCGCTCGACGCGCGCCAGCAAGGCATCGAAACGGTTTATCAGGATCTCGCCGTGGCGCCCGCCATGAGCATCGCAGAGAATCTGTTCCTCGCGCGTGAACTCGTGAAGCCTGGCTGGCGCGGCAAGATCTTCAAGATCATCGACAAGCGCCGCATGCTCGAAGAAGCGACCAATGCGATGAAAGACCTGCAGATCGGCATCCGCTCGATGCGCCAGGCCGTCGAAACCCTCTCGGGCGGTCAGCGCCAGGGCGTCGCGGTGGCGCGCAGCGCGGCCTTCGCGCGGCACGTCGTGATTCTCGACGAACCGACAGCGGCGCTCGGTGTGAAGGAAGGCAACATGGTGCTGGAGCTGATCCGGCGCGTGCGCGACCGCGGCCTGCCCGTCATCCTGATCAGTCACAACATGCCGCATGTGTTCGAGATCGCGGACCGCATTCACATTCAACGGCTCGGACGGCGCGCGGCGCTCGTCAACAAGAACGACATCCACATGTCGGATGCTGTCGCGATCATGACGGGCGCGAAACAGGCCGACGTGCGGGCCATTGCATGACGAACCGCCACGCGTAACCGGACACCGTCGATGGATACGGGCACTCGCTCACCGCTGAAACGCACAGTCGGATCGAACCAGGTCGGCATGCGGCAGTTCAACGAACGCATCGTGCTGCAGGCGATCCGTTTGCATGGCCCGCTGCCGAAGGCCGACGTGGGCCGGCTCACGCGCCTGTCGATGCAGACCGTGTCGATGATCGTCGAGCGATTGATCGACGATGGCCTGCTCGAAAAACAGGCGCGCGTGCGCGGGCGCATCGGGCAGCCTTCCGTGCCGATCGCGTTGCGCGCGGAAGGCGCCTATACGATCGGCGTGAAGGTCGGGCGGCGCAGCCTCGATGTGCTCGCGATGGATTTTCTCGGGCGAGTATGCTGCCGCGAAGTGCAGGAATACGCGTATCCCGATCCGCGCAGTTTGTTCCCTGCGCTCGAAAGCAAGCTCGCGCGCATCAACGAGGCGCTCGGCGCGCGACGCGAGAAAGTGGTCGGCGTCGGCGTGGCGGCGCCGTTGTGGCTCGGCGGCTGGCGAGATTTTCTCGGCGCACCGCGCGAAGCGCTCGATGCGTGGAACGACATCGACATCCGCGCGCGCATCGCGTCGATGACGGGCCTGCCCGTCGAGTTCGCAAAAGACACGACAGCCGCATGCGCCGCCGAACTGGTGATGGGCCAGGGACGCGGCATCCATAACTTTTTGTATCTGTTCGTCGGCACGTTTATCGGCGGCGGACTGGTGATCGACGGACGCCTGCATGGCGGCCCGCACGACAACGCGGGCGCCGTCGGCTCGATACCGATCATGAGCGGCAACGCGCGTCAGCCTGCGCAGCAGTTGCTGCACGCGGCATCGGGCTTCGTGCTCGAAAAGCTGTTCGTCGATGCGGGCGCGCCCGCCACTGCCGCGCACGATCACCGCGCGTTGTCGCCGGACCTGTGGCGGCTCACCGAGCAATGGCTCGACACCGCGTGTCCCGCGATTGCGGGCGCATTGACGAACGCGGCGGCGTTGCTCGATCTCGAAGCGGTGGTGATCGACGGCGAAGTGGACCGGCAACTGGTGCGCGAGATCATTCGCCGCACGGAGCGTGTGCTCGACAAATTCGAGTGGGAAGGCATTGTGCGCCCGCAATTGCTCGAAGGCACGATCGGCTCCGACGCGCGCGCAATGGGCGGCGCGATCCTGCCGCTCTACGCGCACTTCGCGCCGATGCACGAACTCTTCCTGAAGCCCGCCACCGATGTGAGTTATTGAACCTTCGGCACCGCGTCTACAGCCACTTTCGGCGTGTCTTTCGAAGCAGGTTCCTCGAGCAGCGGCTGCAACTCGGGCGCCATCGACTTCAGCAACTGCACGGCCAGCGCGCTCGTGAAGTCGTAGCGCTTCGCGTACGGTTCATGCACGACAGCCGTCAGCGTGCCGAAGAAGCGGTCGCCGATCGCGAATACGAAAGTCGCCGTGCGATTGACCTTGCGCGACTCGATCAGCCTGCGCCCCTTCGCGTAGATGTTCAAACGCTGATCACCCGTCCCCGTCTTGCCGTAGACCTCCAGCGTCTTGCCGTTCGGAAACGTGATGCCGCCCGCGAGACGCCTCGCCGTGCCGCCCGCGACGACGTCGCGCAACAACGTCTGCGCGACGCGCGCGATCTCCGGCGAGATGGCTTCCGTAGGCTGCGGCGTCGCGGCCACGAAGCGCGTTTCATACGGCGTGCCCTTGGCGAACTCGAGTTCGCTCAGGCTTTGCGTCGGCGCCTGATTGCCCTTGTTCACGATCACGCCGATCAGCTGAGCGAGCGCCGCGGGCCGGTCGCCCGATGCGCCGATCGCAGCCGCATACGACGGCGTCAGATGCGAGAACGGATAGCCAAGCGCCTGCCACGATCTGGCGATCGCATCGTACGCATGCTGCTCGACCATGCGGCGAATGCGCCGATCCTGCGTCGCGTGATAGCGCGTCTTGAAGAGCCACTTGTACGAATCCGCGCGCACGTCGCGGCTCGCATCCATCACCTGGTTCGCGTTCGCGTCGGGATGCTCGCGCAGATAGTCGACGAGCCACAGCTCCAGCGGATGCACGCTCGAAATGTACGCGCGGTCGTTCAGATTGAACTTGTCGATGGCGTACTTCTCGTAGAGCTTCGCGAGCGCGTCGTCGGGCGGATTCGCTTTCGGCGTGTTCTTCAACGCGGCGCGCATCTGGTCGTTGAACCAGGCCTGCGATGCATCTGGCCGCACGCTGCGCAACACGGTCGCGATTTTCGGCGGCGACTTGCGCACGCCGCGCAGCAGGATCGCGAGCATCTCATCCTGCGTCTTGCCGTGATACTTCGTGTAGAAGCGGTTCATGTACACGCGGCTTTCCTGATCCGCGAAGCGCGTCAGATACATGTTGCGCGTGGCGGGATCGTCGAGCCATTGCGACGACGGGCCGGACGTCCTGATCGTTTCATAGTGGACGATGTCGCGCATCATCCGCACGAACACGAGATTCACCGAATGCTGGAAAGCCTGATGCACGGTGAGGATGCGCGAGTTCTCGTCGGCCTCGAAGTTCGTGAAGGTTTGCGCGCCGCCGCCCGTGTAGAAGGTTTCGCCCGCATTGGCCGAATACTTGCGCTCGACCGACGCATCGAGCATCGCGGTAAGCGAATGGTCCTTCGTGTGCATGAAGTAATCCACAGCCCAGCGCGTCAACGCGTCTTCGCGTTCGGGCTTCACGGCGCGCAGTTCTTCCACGCTCATTTGCCCATAGCGCGCATGCAAATCCTGCATGATCTGCAGATATGTGATGATCGTGCGCAGCTTCGCGGTCGAGCCGAGATTCAGGCGCGCGCCGGAGTTGATATCGAACGGACGGTTCACGCTGTCCGTCTGCACGCGCAGCAGATTCGCGCCGTCGCGCTTTTCGAACAGCGTGAAGCTGAGGGCGATCTTCGACGGGTCGTCCTTCGGTTGCAGCATGTTGAAGCCATAGAGGCCGGCTGCCTGCGCACCCTCTTTCGTCGTTGCGGCGGCGAGCCGGTCGCTGATGTCCTGCTGGACCTTGTTGTTCATCGTCGACGTGACGCGCACATCGAGCCGGTCGAGGTCGTACAGCGTCGACACGCCAAGCGACGACAGCAGATGCGTGCGCAGCGACGTCACCGCCTTGCGCTCGACGTACGAGCCTTCGGGTGGCGCGAGCTTCGCGCGCGTCAGCACGAGTTGTTGCGAAAGCGCGGCGTCGCGCAATTGCGGAGTAATCACGCCATTCGCGGCAAACAGACGCAGATAGCTTTCCGTCAGAGCATTGAGATCGTCGTTCTTGCGCAGCAGGAAGTGCGACGGCCCGCGCTGCGCGATCATCAGCGACAGCACCTGACGGAACGCGAGGCCCTGTTCGGCGAGGTTGTCGGGCGTGGGCGCCGCTTTCAGCACGCGGTTGACTTCGGCGAAATCGCGGCCGTACCACGCCGTGAGCCCGTCGCCGATACCGTTGATTTCGCCGATGCCGGGCTGCGCGGCAAGCGGCACCGAGTTCAGATAGCGCACGACGATCTGCTCGCGCGCGGGCATCGTGCGCGGGCCGTCGAGATACGCCCGCACCGACGCCGACGCGATCTGCCGCAGCTTTTCCTTCGGCGTCGCCGTGCGGCCGCCGGGCGAATGGCGGAACTTCTCGATCTGCGTGGCGAGCGTGCTGCCGCCGGGCTGCGCCTGGTTGTGGTTGAAGACCCGCAGGCCCTGATCCATCAGCGCGCGGCTGAAGCGTCCCCAATCGATGGCAGGATTACGGTTCGGCTGGTCGGGGTCGAGCAGATGGCGGTCTTCGATGAACAGCAGCGCCGACACCACCAGCGGCGGCACTGACTCGAAATCGTCATACACGCGCGCGGGATACTGCGAGCCGAACAGGCGCGTGCCCGTCGAGTCATACAGCATCAGTCCCGCCTGATCCTTTTCTTCGTAGGGAATGAACAGGCCGTCGTCGGCGAGCGACGCCATGCGTTCCGAATCGCGCGCCTGCGACGCGACCGAGAAGCCGCGTTCTTTCAGACGGCGTTCGAATGCGGGAAGCAGCGCGTAGCCGAGGCGGATGTCGTAGGGGCCGTCGGTGGGAAAGCGGATGTTGTCGCTCGGGCCTTCGGAGACGGTAAACCCGACGTCGCGCGTCAGTTCGGACAGATAGCGCGCCTGGAACCGCGACGTGTCCATTTCGATCTGAACAAAGCGCACGCCGAGGGCAACAGCCACAAGAAACGCGGCGAAAAAGAGCCACTTGAACCACTTCCAGGCGGAGGTGGTGCCGATTGCGCGTAGCGGAAACCGTAGTGGCCGATTCATGGCGGCGTCTCCTTGCAGATGCCTGACCACATTAACCTCGACTGATGTCAGTCTAACGCGTAACAGCCGGTTGTGAGGGTCAGGTGACGCAACGACTTGATCGGGTGAGTACGCCACGCAACACAGCCGTCAGGCGAACGCGGCGAGGCGGCATCTTTTGCCGCACGGCGCCGCGTTTTTCGCGCCGCGGAAGGGTAAAGACGGCCGCCGCTTCGATGCCGATGCAACCTCCGCGCGGCCCTTCCGCCAGCGCGACCTCCCTGGAATACCGAATACGACGACCGGGCGAAGTTGAGTAACATGGCCGCGCACTCCAGGCATCCCATGCCCGCCGGATTCCGGGCGACGACCCAGCCTCCTGAACCTTATGCAAAGCTACTACGAAGCGACCGTCGAACGGCCCGTGCGCCCCGCACTGGCTGGAAACCTGAGCGCGAACGTCTGCATCGTCGGCGGCGGGCTGGCGGGCCTGTCGACGGCGCTCGGACTGGCGGAGCGCGGCGTACGCGACGTGGTCGTGGTCGAAGCGAACCAGGTCGGCTATGGCGCGTCGGGCCGCAACGGCGGCTTCGTGTTCGGCGGCTACAGCCTCGACTGCGCGGATCTGCTGAAGATTCTCGGCCCGGCGCGGGCGCGCGAACTGTACGCGCTGACGATCGACGCCGTCGACCTGATGCGCGCGCGCATCGAGCGCTACGCGATCGCCTGCGACGCGACGGACGCGGGCGTGATCCTCGCGAACTGGTTCGACGACCCGTCGCGCCTCGACGGCCAGCGCCGACTGATGAAGGAAACGTTCGGCGTCGAATGGGAGCCGCTCGGCGCCGCCGAACTCGGTGCGCGGCTGAAGACCACGCGCTATCACGGCGGGCTGTTCGAGCGCAATGCGTTTCACTTTCATCCGCTGAAGTACGTGCTGGGTGTCGCGCGCGCGGCGGAAGCGGCCGGCGTGCGGATCGTCGAGCAGTCGCCTGTCGCGTCGCTGCGCAGGCAAGGCGCCGGGTTCGTAGTCGGGACGGCGCGAGGATCGATCGACGCCCGGCATGTCGTGATGGCGGGCGGCGGCTATGCGCGCAACGTGTACCGGCGCGTCGAGCGCGCCGTCCTGCCGATTGCGACCTACGTGATGGCGACCGAGCCGCTCGGCGCGCGGCTCGCCGACGCCATCGACTGCCGGTGCGCCGTCTACGACACGCGCTTCGCGTTCGACTACTACCGGCCATTGCCCGACACGCGCATTCTGTGGGGCGGACGCATCTCGATCCTGGAGCGCGAGCCCGAGGCGATTGCGCGGCTGCTGCGCCGCGATCTGCTGAAGGTGTATCCGCAGTTGCGCGACGTGCGCATCGACCATGCGTGGGGCGGCCTGATGAGCTACGCGCGGCACAAGATGCCGCAGATCGGCCAGAGCGCGGACGGCATCTGGTACGCGGTCGGCTTCGGCGGACATGGGATGGCGCCGACCACGGTGTCGGGCGAACTGCTCGCCGCGGCGATCGCGGGCGAGCGGCCCGTGCCTGACGCGTTCGCGGCCTTCGGCCTCACGCACACGTTCGGCGCGCTGGGCCTCGCCGCCGCGCAGTTGACATACACGGCGATGCAGACGCGCGATGCGCTCGCGGACCGTTCGCGGCGCTCGGGCTGAACCCTTCTGGCAGCGCGGCCGCAACGGGCGCGCAGCGATGCTGGGCATGCCGCCAGGCCGCGCTGGCGGGTGCTAGAATGAAACGTCATCGCCGCCGGAATACACAATGAAAAAGGGAAGCCGAGCTATCGCGCCCGAGCATAACGAGACCCCGAACGAACCCTCCGAACCACGGCGCAAATACGATCCCGAAGAGACGAAGCGCAACATCCTCGAGGTGGCCACGCAGGAGTTTTCGTCGATGGGACTCACGGGTGCGCGTGTCGACGCGATTGCGGAGCGCACCAACACGACGAAGCGCATGCTGTACTACTACTTCGGCAGCAAGGAAGGGTTGTATGAGGCTGTGCTCGAGAAGGTGTATGGCGATATTCGCGCGCTCGAGCAGGATCTGAAGGTCAGCGATATGAGCCCTGTCGACGGGCTGCGCAGTCTCGTTGAGTTTACGTTTGACTATCATGATAAGCATCGCGACTTCGTGCGTCTCGTGACGATCGAGAATATTCACGGGGCGAAGTATATCGAGCAGGTTAAGACCTTCAAGAACCGTAATGCGACTGTGATTCATACTATTGAAGATCTTCTTGCAAGAGGAGTTGCTTCAGGGGATTTTCGTGATGATATCGATCCGATTGATCTGCATCTGTTGATCAGTTCGTTGTGCTTTCATCGAATTGCCAATCGGCATACTTTTGGGAATGCCTTCGGGCGTGACCCTTCTCATTCACGGCTCAGGGCGCGGCATCGCGCTATGATCGTTGATGCTACTTTGAGGTTTGTTAAGAGGTAGTTGGTTTTTTGCTTGCGGCGCTGGTTTGGTGCTTTTTGCCTTTGCGCTGGCATCCGCGTTTTGTCTTCGTGCTTCATGCGTCGCCCCTGTGCGTTTGCCTTTTCGCTGGCATCCGCGTTACGGTGTTTGCCGTTCATGCGTCGCCCCTGTGCGGGGCGGCACCTACTTTTCTTTGCGGCGGCAAAGAAAAGTAGGTGCCCTGAAGCGCGAAGACAAATCGCGGATGCGAGCGCAGAGGCAGAAAAAACCAAACAACTCGCGCCGCGCAGGCGCATCACCTTGACTTCAAAATCTCCGCCATCCTTTCCAGAGCGAGCACATATCCCTGAGTACCACACCCACAAATAACCCCATCCGCGACAGCGGACACATACGAGTGATGCCGAAACGCTTCACGTTTGTGAATTATAAAAATACGCATATTCAGAACGCAGCATAGAGAACCAAATAGACCAAAGCTGAATGATAAAACCGCCGGCGCAAAAGAAATCCCCACACCGATTGCCCGCGAAAAATCAGGCACACCGCTTGCACCGATATAATTTCCCGAACGTTTTGCGGTTCCGCATCGACGAGCCCGTCCCTCACCCGACGCCTCGCGCGGCGCCCACCGCCAACCAGAAGGAGACTCATGAAGAAGCTAGCCGTCACCCTGTCCATCCCGTTGCTGCTCGCCGCTTGCGCGCAATATCAGGCGTCTCACAACCCGGATGCCGGCGATCCGATGAAGGACAACATGACGAATCGCCCCGTCAACGACGTCATCCAGTGCATGACCCAGGCCGCGGCGAAGCACGACACGCCCGTCAAGGCCACGCCCATTCCGCAAGGCCAGATGCTCGATTTCGGCGAGTCCAACATCGTCAAGGTCCGCGCCGACAACGGCGGCACGACGTTCCGCTACTACGCGGGTAAACGCAACACGTCGAACCTGTGGATCGAAAGCGCAAGCAAGGAATGCGCGCCCTGAGGCCGCTCGCAAGCGCGGCGGCGTAACTGGATGTAACAACTTCTCCGCCCTCGAGGGCGGATGGCTTAAGAATCGTTTAAGTCTGCGCTGCCAGTATTCGTCCTTCACACTGACCCGCGTTCCACCCAGGTGCCAGGATGGATTACTACAAAGACCGCAACGACCCGACGACGCGCATCGCGACCGAGACTCCGGCCGCATCCGCGCAAGCCGCCGCCGCGAAAGCCGCGCCGCCTAAAAAGACGACCATTCTCCGCCGGCTCCTCAGCCCGCATGAGCTTGCAACGATGCTGCTGTTGCTGCACGCGCCTATGGCTGCGTTCGCCAAGCCGGAGATTCCGACGCTGCAGGAAGCCGGGCTCGTCGAAAGCATCGCCACGGATGCGGGTGAATCACACATTCGCCTGACGCCCGAAGGCAACGCGATTCTGCGCGGACTCGGCATCAAGTAAGAGCAGCACATCCCGCTTTTCGGCGCATCTCGCGCTGCGAAATTACGCCTGCCATACGCCATACCCTGATTCGCGCAAGCCGATCGCCAGTTCGACTTCCATGTCGCGCGCCCCGTCGTACGGCAGGGGATTGAAGACTTCGTACAGTTCCGGCATCAGCCGCAAACCATAGTCGCGCACATAGCGATTCGACTGAATGCCCGCTTTGTGACGGTCGAAGCGCAAGTCCGGGTCCAGCCCCGTCATACCCACATACACGCACGGCCGTTCGAACCGATAGTCGGGATTCGCGCGTCGAAAGCGTGCCTCGTTCCAGACGGTATCGTCGAGCGCGACCACATACACGTAGTAGCGAAGCTTTGCGCGGCGGGCGGGCATCGTTCTCTGGCTGCTTATATCTGGCTGCTTGTGACTGGCTTCTGACCGCAAGCGCGGCTAATCGCTGATTTGTTTTTGCTCGATGTCGCTGGGCGGAATTGACAGTTAGTTGCGCGAGGTGCCGTGCAACAGCATCCGGTATTCGGTCGGCGTGACGCCGACGGTCGCCTTGAATTGCCGCGTGAACGCGCTGTGATCTGTATAGCCGCACAGGGCGGCGACATCGGTGACCTTGTCGTGCGACACAAGTAACGCAGTCGCCGCATCGAGCCGGGTCTTCAGCAGCACCTGGCGCGGCGTCAGATGAAACACCTTGTGAAAATACCGTTCGAGCTGCGCCACCGACATGTCCGCCATCGCGGCAAGCTGCTTCAGATTCAGCGGCTGCACATAATTCTCTTGCAGATACTGGACGACCGTCGCGAGCCGGCTATACGCGGGGTGGCTGATTTCATCGGCGCGCAGATCGCGCGAAATACCCGCCAGCCCGACCACTCGCCCCGCCGCGTCGCGCAACGGCTGCTTGCAGGTCAGACACCAGCCCGGCTGCCGGCCCGGATACAGATGCAGCTCCAGTTGATCGACCATCTGATTGCCGACATGGATCACCGCCTTGTCCTGCGCCGTGTAGATGCGGCCGAAGCGGCTCGGAAACACGTCTTCCGCCGTCTTGCCGAGCAGCTTTTCTTTCTCCTTGAATCCACAGCGCGACACCAGCGTCCGATTGACGAGCGCGTAACGCGCCTGCGCGTCCTTCACGAAGAACACGATATCGGGCATCGCGTCGAAGACGGGTTCGAGCAGCGCGAAATGCGAGAGCATCCCGGCCAGCGACGCCTCACCCGAATCGAGCGCGTCAAGCGTAGAAGCGAACGTGTTCATCGTGAGGGTTCCGTGCATGGACTGCGAGAGCGTGAAGATTGTCCCGGCGGGTGTCGCGGGCTGATCGATTATAGGGCGGCGCGTGGCGGGCGAAAAAATCTTGCGTCAATGCGTTCGATGCTCGCGCCTTGGTATTTCTCTCGCGGACGGGCAGGTCAATGCGCGGCCGGATCCTCATCGGCAGCAAGCATCAGCGTGGCGATCTGCGCCGGATGGATGGGCGGACGAACCTGCGTCACATCCCAGCCGAGCAACGCCTGCGCCGCACCGCCGCAAATGCGGCCCTGACACGCGCCCATTCCGCAGCGCGTGTGCAGCTTCGCGTCGCGCCAGTTCGCATGCGCGCGGGCCTCGCCGATCGATACGTCTTCGCAACGGCATAGCAATGTGTCGTCGGCGGGTAGTTGGCGCGTGTGGTCGCGCAACGCGAATGCCGACTCGACGCGCGCCGCGAAACCCTGCCAGCGCTCGCGTTCGCGTCTCAGTTGCTCGCCCTGCTCGACTTCCACGGCTGCAAGCCCCGCAAGCCGCCCTTCCACCCGCGCAAGCTCCATCCCGCCGACGCCCACACATTCGCCCGCCGCGAAGATGTTTGCGACGGACGTGCGCTGCGCGACGTCGACAGCGATCGCACCGTCGGCGCGCGTCGCGCAGCCCAACGCACGAGCCAGCGTCGTATTCGGCACAAGGCCGTAGCCGCAAGCGATGCGATCGCAATCGATCGTCTCCATGCGTCCGCCCACGCGTTCGACGATCGCGCGCTCGACGCGTCCACTACCCTGCGCCGCCCGCACCACGCTCGACGTCAGATAACGAAGCCCTGCAAAGCCGCGCGTCAGTTGAGCCGCTTGCACGAGCTTCGCGGGCGTTGCCGCAAGCGACACGCCAAAGCGCAGCACCGACGCCAACGTCGCCTGCTCGACCACGGCCACGACCCGCGCGCCTGCGGCACGCGCGGTCGCGAGAGACGCGAGCAGCAACGGACCGCTGCCCGCAATTACGATGCGCTCGCCGCGCACAGGCACGCCGCCCTTGATCAATGCCTGCAAGCCGCCTGCGCCCGTCACGCCGGGCAGCGTCCAGCCGTCGAACGGCAACAGCAGTTCACGCGCGCCCGTGGCAAGAATCAGGCGGTCGTAGCCGATGCACGCGCCGCCTTGATCCGCCGATTCGATCAGCAGACGGCCTTTGTCGAGCGGCGCAATGACGCGCATCGCAGACGCGAGCGTCACGTTGCCGCTCGCCTGGATCCCGTGCAGAAGCGCAGTCAATTCATCCGATGGCGGATGCGCGGGCCCATTGCGCCATACCTGGCCGCCCGCGCGAGGATTGTCGTCGAGCACGGCGACGCGCGCACCCGTTTTCGCCGCCCCGCAAGCGGCAGCGAGACCCGCCGGCCCCGCACCCACGACGACGACATCGAAATGCTGACCGTTCATCGCGGCCTCGTCGTTTGCACGATCTGGCCGTCGCGGCACACGGTCAGCATT
>Ga0247692_1000294_pt1 | contig 11891 bp, 6 predicted proteins | sample CNK33_metaG_FD_183041 | JGI IMG/M metagenome (GOLD analysis project Ga0247692, IMG submission 183041) | Soil microbial communities from Purdue University Martell Research Forest, Indiana, United States - CNK33 | ecosystem: Environmental > Terrestrial > Soil > Temperate forest > Bulk soil | place...
CAGATGAGCGGCTTCACATACGGCCACAGCCGGCGCAGGACGACGACAGTCGACGTTGCTTCACCGGAGCCGATGGGCTTGCTTAACGTTGGCTTGGCGCTCAAGAGTTCCTCTGGGAATGCGGGCGCGCTTCACGGCACCCGTGGGCCGCCCCTCGGGCGGATTGCAAATGCGACATTGTAAACCGTTCGGCATGCCATCCCGACGCGGCTAAATGATTGGAAATCCACGCGTTTGCAGATTTTCCGGGCACAGCGCGGGCGAGACGGCTTGACGCACCCATTCGATACGCGTCGGCGCTTGCCGTCGGCCGACTTCCCACTGCGCGCCGCTGTACGCCGCTGTGTATATACTTGCGCAACTTTCGTTGGGCGACGGTGTCTCGGCAGCAGGCTGGGCGGACCGTGCGCCGTCCCTCCCGGCATCGATTCGCATGACACAACCCACACTCGGCGTCGCTCTCATCACGAAGAACGCCGCGCTCCGCCTCGACGAATGCCTGCGCGCCGTCGCATTCGCCGATGAGATCGTCGTCGTCGACAGCGGCAGCACCGATCGCACTGTCGATATCGCCCGCGCACACGGCGCGCGCGTGCTCACGCACACCGACTGGCCGGGCTTCGGCCCGCAGAAGAACCGCGCGCTGGATGCGCTCGGTACGACCTGGGTACTATCGATCGACGCCGACGAGATCGTCACGCCGGAACTGGCCGTGTCGATTGCAGGCGTGCTCGCCGCGCCCGCCGCAGATGTCTATGCCATCGACCGCCTGTCCGCCTTCTGCGGACATTGGGTGCGTCACAGCGGCTGGTATCCCGACTGGATTCCGCGCCTCTTCAAGCGCGGCGCCGCGCGCTTCTCCGACGATCTCGTGCATGAGCGCCTGGTGCTCGAGTCGCCCGCGAAGCGGCTGGAAGGCAAGCTGATGCACCACTCGTACGAAGACTTCGAGACGGTGCTGCGCAAGCTCGACGCATATTCGACGGCGGGCGCGCAACAGCGTCATGCGGCGGGTCAACGCGGCAGCTTCGGCAAGGCCGTCGCACGAGGCGCGTGGGCGTTCGTGCGGACCTATCTGTTGCGGCGTGGGTTTCTCGACGGCCGGGCGGGTTTCATGATCGCGATGTTCAATGCGGAAACCGTGTATTACCGGTTCCTGAAGCTCGCGCAACTCGGCCGCGAGGATGCTTCGGGCCGTTGAGCGCGAGCGGTTCGGTTAATTCACGCCGCCCGCCCGTACTGGCGTCAATACACGATCTCGATCGCGCTGCCTGAAAACTCGCTGCGCAACGCGGCGAGCAGTTCGTCCGTCGGCCTCACGCGCCATGCATCGCCAAGCCGCACTTCGCCTTCCGCGTTGTCGCTGCGATAGACGATCTGCACGGCGAGGCCGTTCGGCATCGGCGCGGATGGCCGCTGCCCGCGCCCGCCCGAATCGCCGTTGCCGCCGAAACCGCCACGGCCGCCGCCTCGGGCAGCAGGCGCCGGCGCTGCCACTTCCGCGTCTTCCGGCTTCGCGCGATAGGCTTCGAGCACGGAGCGCAACACCAGCGCATTCGCATTGCCGTTCATCTGCACCTTCACCGCCTGCGCGTAACGCGTGCGCGCGCGGCCGAGGTCCATCGGCGTATCGACGGTGAAACGGATGCCGCCCGTGAACGCGTCGTTACGCGCCTGACCTTGCACGACGAGCAGTTCGTCTTCCTTGAACAGCTGCTTGTGCGCCTCGAATTGCTCGTTGAAGACGGTCACCTCGCACTGGCCCGTGCCATCGTCGAGCAGCGCGATCAGCATCTTGCCGCGCTGGGTCATCTGCGTACGCAGCGACACGATCACGCCCGCCACCAGCTTGTCGCGCCCTTCCTTCAGTTCGCCGATTTTCTGACGCACGAAGCGGCGCACTTCGTCCTTGTAGGCGTCGAACAGATGGCCCGACAAGTAGAAGCCGAGCGCCGTCTTCTCTTCCTGCAAACGGCGCTTTTCCGGCCACGCGGGTTCGTCGATCAGTTCATGGCCTTGCGACGGCGCGTCGCCCATGTCGAACAGGCCCGCTTGCATGGCGTTGGCGCTCGCCTGATCCGCGGCTTCCATTGCAAGCGACACCGACGCGATCAGTTGCGCGCGGTTCGCGTGCAAGGAATCGAACGCGCCTGCGCGAATCAGCGCTTCGATCGTGCGGCGATTGACGATGCGGCGATCGATCCGGTTGCAGAAATCGAAGATATCGATAAACAAACCTTCTTCGCGCGCGCGCAGGATTTCTTCGATCGCGTTCTGGCCGCTGCCCTTGATCGCGCCGAGACCGTAGCGGATCGTGCGCGAACGCTTGCCGTCGGCTTCCGCGACCGGCTCGAAGCGGTACGCGGACATATTGATGTCGGGCGGCAGCACGGCCATCTTGTTCGCGAGGCAGTCTTCGAACAGGATCTTGACCTTGTCCGTGTCGTCCATCGCGAGCGACATATTGGCCGCCATGAATTCGGCGGGATGGTGCGCCTTGAGCCACGCGGTGTGGTACGCGAGCAGCGCATAGGCGGCCGCGTGTGACTTGTTGAAGCCGTAGCCCGCAAACTTCTCCATCAGGTCGAAGGTCTCGTCCGCCTTCTCGCGTGTCAGGCCGTTCTTCGCCGCGCCTTCCGCAAAGATCTCGCGGTGCTTCGCCATCTCCTCGGGCTTCTTCTTGCCCATCGCGCGACGCAGCAAGTCGGCGCCGCCCAGCGAATAGCCGCCGATGATCTGCGCCATCTGCATCACCTGCTCCTGGTAGACCATGATGCCGTAGGTCTCTTTCAGAACAGGCTCGACGCGCGGGTCCGGATACTCCACCACTTCGCGGCCGTGCTTACGCGCGCAGAAGCTCGGAATCAGATCCATCGGGCCCGGACGATACAACGCCACGAGCGCGATGATGTCCTCAAAGCGGTCGGGCTGCGCGTCCTTCAGCATGCCCTGCATGCCGCGGCTTTCCAGCTGGAACACGGCGACCGTGTTCGCTTTCTTCAGGATCGAGAACGACGCGGGGTCGTCGAGCGGCACCTGCGCGAGCGACCAGTTTTCCTTCGACGGATCGAGACGGCGAATATAGCGCTCGGCCCAGTCGAGAATGGTCAGCGTGGTCAGGCCCAAGAAGTCGAACTTCACGAGGCCGACGGCTTCGACGTCGTCCTTGTCGTACTGGCTCACGACGCCGCTTTCGTCGCCCTGCGTATAGAGCGGACAGAAATCCGTCAGCTTGCCGGGCGCGATCAGCACGCCGCCCGCGTGCATGCCGACGTTACGCGTCAAGCCTTCCACGCGCTGTGCGAGTTCGAGCAACTGATGCACTTCGTCTTCGTTGTCGAAGCGCTCCTGCAGCAGCGGCTCTTCCTTCATCGCGTCGGCGATCGTGACGTGCTTGCCGGGCTTGAACGGAATCAGCTTCGCGACGCCGTCCGTGAACATGTAGCCGAGATCGAGCACACGCCCGATATCGCGCACGGCCGCCTTCGCAGCCATCGTGCCGAACGTCGCGATCTGCGACACGGCGTCCGCGCCGTACTTCTCCTTCACGTACTGAATCACGCGATCGCGGCCGTGCTGGCAGAAGTCGATGTCGAAGTCGGGCATCGACACCCGCTCCGGATTCAGAAAACGTTCGAACAGCAGGTTGTAGCGCAGCGGATCGAGGTCGGTAATGCCGAGCGCGTACGCGACCAGCGAGCCCGCGCCCGAACCCCGGCCCGGACCGACGGGCACGCCGTTGTTCTTCGCCCAGTTGATGAAGTCCGCGACGATCAGGAAGTAGCCCGGGAAGCCCATCTTGATGATCGTGCCGCACTCGAAGTCGAGACGCGCGTAGTACGTTTCGCGCTGCGCGTCGCGTTCGGCCTGCTCCGGGAACAGTTGCTCGAGACGCTTCTCCAGCCCTTCTTTCGACAACTGCACCAGGTAGTCGTCGAGCGACATGCCGTCCGGCGTCGGGAACAGCGGCAGCTTAGGCTTGCCGAGTTCGAGCGTCAGATTGCAGCGCTTCGCGATTTCAATGGTGTTCGCGACGGCCGACGGAATGTCCGCGAACAGCGCGACCATCTCGGCCTGCGTGCGGAAATACTGGTCCGTCGTAAAGCGCTTCTGGCGACGCGGATTCGCGAGCATATCGCCTTCCGAAATACACACGCGCGCTTCGTGCGCGGTGAAGTCGTCGGGCGTCATGAACTGCAGCGGATGCGTAGCGACAACGGGCAGTTTCAGCGACGCCGCGAGTGCGACCGCCTGCTGCACATATGCCTCCACGCCGGGCTGGCCGCCGCGCTGCAGTTCGATATAGAAACCATTCGGGAAGATCGTCGCCCAGCGCTGTGCATTGCGCCTCGCGGCTTCTTCATTGCCCGCCGCGAGCGCCAGGCCGACGTCGCCATGCTGCGCACCCGACAGCGCGAGCAGCCCTTCGGCGAGCCCGCTTTCGAGCCACGCCGGTTCCACTTCCGCGCGCCCGCGATACTGATTCGTCAGCCACGCCTTCGACAGCAGTTCGCAAAGATTCAGGTAGCCAGTCTTGTTTTTGACCAGCAGCAGAAGCCGCGAAGGCTTGTCGCGGTCGTCGGGATTCGTGATCCAGACGTCGCAGCCGGCAATGGGTTTGACCCCTTTGCCACGGGCTTCCTGATAGAAACGGACGAGACCGAATGCATTGCCGAGATCGGTGAGCGCGAGCGCGCCCTGACCGTCTTTGGCAGCGGAATCGACGACGTCGTCGATACGCACGATGCCATCGGCAATCGAGAATTCGGAGTGAACGCGGAGATGGACGAAGCGGGGATCTGACATGGGCGACATTGTAACCCCGGCCTCCCGAAATTTTTCGGCCAAAGCGCGCCCAAACCGCCCATTGGCCACCCGGCCAGGGGCCCTCACGCGCGAGCCTTTGTCAATGGCCGCGAGCGCCTGACGGGGTCGGCCATTCGGCTATTTCGACGCAGGTCAATATGCCGTCCGGCGGATTGCGGGCCAACTGTCAGGATGAGGGATAATACGCGTTCGAATCCATTTTTCTGCCGTACGCGTGCTGCGCCCGCCCTTGATGCGCGCCGCGCATGGCGCTTTATCGTTGGACCAGCATGAATATCCTGAATCTTTCGTCCTACCAGTTCGTGTCGCTCGACAAAACCGTCGAATGGCGGCCGCTCGTCACCGCGCGCTGCAACGAACTCGGCCTGCGCGGCACCATCCTGCTCGCGCCGGAGGGCATCAACCTGTTTATCGCCGGTGAAATTCCGCAAGTGCGCGAGTTCATCGACTACGTTCGCCACGACCCCCTGTTCGAAGGCAAGTTCGCGGAGCTGCAATTCAAGGAAAGCCTGTCCGAGAAGCAGCCGTTTCGCCGCATGCTCGTCAAGCTCAAGCGCGAAATCATCACGATGAAAAAGCCGGCTATCCAGCCGGAGCTGGGCCGCGCGCCGGCCGTCGACGCCCGCACGCTGAAGGCATGGCTCGACCGCGGCCACGACGACGCGGGCCGCCCCGTCGTGATGCTCGACACACGCAACGCGTTCGAAGTCGATGTCGGCACGTTCGACAACGCGCTCGACTATCGGATCACGAAGTTCAGCGAGTTCCCCGAAGTGATCGAGCAGAACCGCGCGGACCTCGAAGGCAAGACGGTCGTGTCGTTCTGCACGGGCGGCATTCGCTGCGAAAAGGCGGCCATCCACATGAAGGAAGTCGGCATCGACAACGTCTATCAACTCGAAGGCGGCATCCTGAAGTATTTCGAGGAAGTGGGCGGCGCGCACTACAACGGCGAGTGCTTCGTGTTTGACTATCGCACCGCGCTCGACCCGAACCTGCAGCCGACAGCGACCGTGCAATGCTTCGGCTGCCGCGCCGTCGTCATGCCGGAAGACCAGAAGTCGCCGTTCTACGTGCCGGGCAAGACCTGCGCATCCTGTCATCCGGAAGCACAGCGGCAGACCGATGCGGCGCACGCGGCGTAACCGCGTTGTGCGTATTGCGTCATCGTTGCACGTATGAATCCGCTTCGCATGAATCGCCTCGTCGCGGCCCGTAGCGGCCTGGCGGCATGACAACCGGCAGCGAACCCTATCGCGGCCGTTTCGCGCCGTCGCCGACAGGCCCGCTGCACCTCGGCTCGCTGGTCAGCGCGCTGGCGAGCTGGCTCGACGCGCGCGCGCATCGCGGCGTGTGGCTCGTGCGCATCGAGGACATCGACGGTCCGCGCACCGTTCCGGGCGCAGCAGAAGATATTCTCGATACGCTCGCCCGCTTCGGCATGGTGGCCGATGAGCCGCCCGTCTGGCAAAGCCAGCGCATGCCGCTCTACCAGCACGCGTTCGAGCGCCTACAAACCACGGGCCTCGTCTATCCGTGCGGCTGCACGCGCAAGGAAATCGCCGATTCGCTCGTGCGCGCGCACGCACGCCACACGACCCTCGCCTATCCCGGCACCTGCCGCGACGGCCTGCACGGCAAGCCCGCGCGCGCATGGCGTCTGCGTGTGCCCGACGGCGACGCGGCCATCGTGACGTTCGACGACGGCTGGCAAGGCCAGCAAACCCAAAATCTCGCCACCGAAGTCGGCGATTTCGTCCTGCGCCGCGCGGACGATCAATGGGCATATCAGCTGGCCGTCGTCGTCGACGACGCGGATCAAGGCATCACGCACATCGTGCGCGGCGCGGATCTGCTCGATTCGACCGCGCGGCAGATCTATCTGCAACAGTGTCTGGGCGTGCCGACGCCCTCTCATCTGCATGTACCCGTCGTGACGAATGCCGATGGCGAAAAGCTCAGCAAGCAGACGGGCGCGTTGGCGCTAAGCGCGACGGACCCGCTCGTCGCGCTGAACGACGCAGCGCTGCATCTTGGCCTGAAGTTGACGCAAGCAGCGACGTCGCTCGATACGTTCTATGAGGAAGCGATCGCTGCCTGGTCGGAGCGTGTGAAACGCTGACGTCTGCCCGCCCTGACCGCAAAAAACAAACGGCGCCTGCAAAGGCGCCGTTTCTATTTGAGACCATCGCTGTCCGCGCAAAAAACGCAAACAGCAGCGGCACGACGTCAGTTCGAAGGCGTCGTCTTGCGCGGCATACCGAAGCCGCCCAGCAGCGCAGCGAGCGGCTGCTTCGACGCAGGCTTCTGCGGTGCGGCAGGCGCTTCATCGCGCTTGGCAGCAGCCGACACCGCCGAAGGCGACGGCTCATACGGCTTCAGGAAGAAATCGTCGACAGGTTGCTGACGATGGTGCGTCCCATGCGGACGCTCGTGCGCGCCCGTCGTGCGCCGGCGGCTGCCGCCGCGATCGTCGCGTTCGCGCCGCGGCGCGCCGCGCTCATCGTGATGATGACGTACGGGTGTATCGACGGTCAGGCGCTGCACGTCGAGCGGCCGCTTGATCAGCTTCTCGATGTCGGCCAGCTGCTTGCGCTCGTTCGGGCTGAACAGCGACAGCGCGTCGCCCGATGCGCCCGCACGGCCCGTCCGGCCGATCCGGTGCACGTAGTCTTCCGCGTTGAACGGCAGATCGAAGTTGATCACGGCCGGCAGCTCGGCGATGTCGAGACCGCGCGCCGCCACGTCCGTCGCGACGAGCGCTTCGATCTCGCCGCGCTTGAACGCGTCGAGCGCCTGCATCCGTTCGCTCTGCGTGCGGTCGCCGTGAATCGCGGTGGCGACCACGCCGTCGCGCTCCAGCTGACGCGCAAGACGGCTAGCGCCGATCTTGCTGTTGCAGAACACGATGACCTGCTTGAGGCCGCGCTCGCGGATCAGTTTCACGACGGCGCCCGTCTTGTCGCCCTCGGCCACCTCATAGACGATCTGCGTGACGTTGGTCGCCGTCGAATTGCTGCGCGCCACTTCGATCGTCTGCGGATTGCGCAGGTACGTGGACGCGAGCTTCTTGATTTCGGGCGAGAAGGTCGCCGAGAACAGCAGTGTCTGACGCTCGGCGGGAAGCAGGTTCAGGATGCGCTGCAAGTCGGGCAGGAAGCCCATGTCGAGCATCCGGTCGGCTTCGTCGAGGACGAGAATCTGCACCTGGCCGAGATTGGCCGTCTTCTGCTGCACGTGATCGAGCAGACGTCCTGGCGTCGCGATCAGGATTTCGACGCCGCGCCGCAGTTCCGCCGATTGCGGATTCATGTCGACGCCGCCGAACACGACGGCGCTGCGCAGCGACGTGTGCTTGGCGTACGCCTGCACGTTCGCGGCGACCTGGTCGGCGAGTTCGCGTGTCGGCGTAAGGATCAGCGCGCGGACCGGGTGGCGGGCCGGCGAGGCGCTCGTGCTGGCGAGCGGCAGCAGACGCTGGATGATCGGCAGCGAGAAGCCCGCCGTCTTGCCCGTCCCGGTCTGCGCGGCGCCCATCACGTCCCGGCCGCCCAGTACAACAGGGATCGCCTCGGCCTGGATCGGCGTCGGCGTCGTGTAGCCCTGTTCCGCGATGGCTTTGAGAATGTCGGCATGCAGGCCGAACTGGTCGAAGGTCGCGTTGGTAGGCGTGGTTGCTGTGTCGGACATGGTGGCTTTCGCTAAAAATGCGCCTGCGCTTTGCCGCTTGCGCGTTGCCAAAGGCGGCCGCGGGGGCGTCCGCTCAGATTATTTCTGCAGCTTCTTCTGCAGCGGCCGCGGCCGCGGAGGGCGTCAGGACATCAGGATGAAGGCGGAGCCACGGCGTTCCGCACAAGGCCCGAACTCGCGTCGGCAAATAGCGGCGAGCGTCGGTAAACATGCGGCCGGCTCCGGCCGGCGGAAACATCCGCCGGAAAGGGCGGTATTGTAGCACTTCGGCACTAATACCCATGGCGCGTGCGCGGAGTTTCTGCTTATCGCGCCCGCGCCGTCACAAAAACGGCATATTTCAAGCAGGGGACGGACCACGGCCGACGCGGGCAGCGTAGACGCGCAACGAGTCAATCTGGTGACAGCGCGCCGACATATGCCTGACGCCGCCCCGCCCCGTCCCGCTGAAGTCAATCCGTTCACCACGTTTCGCGCATCACCATCAGCCGCATCTCCGTCATGTCCTCGATCGCGTAGCGGATGCCTTCGCGCCCAAGCCCCGAGTCCTTGACGCCACCATACGGCATATTGTCGACGCGGAACGACGGCACATCGTTGATGACCACGCCGCCCACTTCGAGTTCATCCCAGGCCTGATGCGCGTGCGCGAGCGAATCCGTGAAGATGCCCGCCTGCAGGCCGAAGTCGCTGTCATTGACGGTCGCGAGCGCACTCTTGAAGTCGTCGAACTTTTCGAGGATCGCCACCGGCCCGAACGCCTCCTTCCGATACAGGTCGGTGTCGCGGCCGACGTTTTCCAGCAGCGTCGCCTCGAACATCGCGCCATCCACCTTGCCGCCTGCGACGATCTGCGCGCCAGCCTTCACCGCGCCTTCCATCCAGCCCGCGAGCCGCCGCGACTCCGACTCCGAGATCATCGGTCCGACGAAGGTCTTTTCGTCCTTCGGATCACCCATTTTCAGCGACTTCGTCTTCGCGATCAGCTTCTCGCGCAGCGCGTCGTACAGCGACGCATGCGCGAGAATCCGCTGCACGCCGATGCAGCTTTGCCCCGACTGATAGAACGCGCCGAACGCGAGCCGGTCGACGACGTAATCGAGCTTGTCGCGCTGGTCGCCATCGACGATCGCGGCCGCGTTGCCGCCCAGTTCCAGAATCACCTTCTTCTTGCCAGCCTTCGCTTTCAGGTCCCAGCCGACGGCGGGCGAGCCGGTGAACGACAGCAGCTTGAAGCGTTCATCGGTGGTGAAAAGATCGGCGCCGTCGCGATGCGCGGGCAGGACCGAGAACGCGCCTTTCGGCAGATCGGTTTCCGCGAGCACTTCGCCGATGATCAGCGCGCCGATGGGCGTGCGGCTCGCGGGCTTCAGCACGAATGGCACGCCCGCCGCCAGCGCAGGCGCGACCTTGTGCGCGGCCAGATTCAATGGGAAGTTGAATGGCGAGATGAACGAACACGGCCCAATGGGCACCCGCTTCACATAAGCGTGATAGCCCTTCGCGCGCGGCGAGATTTCCAGATTGACGATCTCGCCGTCGATACGCACCGACTCTTCGGCCGCAACCTTGAACGTATCGATCAGCCGCGTGACCTCGCCGCGCGAATCGTTGATCGGCTTGCCCGCTTCGATGCACAGCGCCATCGCCATCTCGTCGAAGCGCTCGCGAAAGCGTTTCACGCAATGTTCGAGCACGGCCTGACGCTTGAACGGCGGGAACGCGCGCATCGCCGGCATCGATTCGGCGGCGAGACCGATCGCCTTGTCGATTGCCTTGGCGTCGGCGAGCGCGACGCGCGTCGCCACTTCGCCGCTGAACTTGTCGGTGACTTCGAGATCGGTGTTCGCGGCTACCGCAACGTTAGCGAGGTAGTACGGGTAACTCTTCTGCAACATGACTCGTTCTCCTTGATCGCAATCGGCTAACGCGGCAACACCGGCAGCAAACACCGCGCCGCGCGCCGGACAAGAAAGACAACGCAGCGCTCAAAGCTGCGCCGAAAGCCGCTTGATCTCTCGATTCAGCACGCGCTCGTTGTCGGAGTAATCGATCGGCACGTCGATCACATGCACGCCCGGCGTCGCGAAGCACTCGCGCACGAGCGGCGCGAGTTCTGCCGCCGACGCCACGCGATGCCCATGCGCGCCATAGCTCTTCGCGTAGTCGACGAAATCGGGGTTCTGGAGCGTCATCCCGTAGTCGGGGAAGTTCATGTTCTCCTGCTTCCAGCGGATCATGCCGAACGCATCGTCGCGCACGATCAGCACGACGAGATCGAGCTTCATCCGCACGGCCGTCTCCAGTTCCTGCGAGTTCATCATGAAGCCGCCGTCGCCGCACACGGCCATCACGTTGCGCTCGGGATGCACGATCTTGGTCGCGATCGCCGACGGCAGCCCCGCGCCCATCGACGCGAGCGCGTTGTCGAGCAGCAGCGAGTTCGGCTCGTGCGCGCGGTAATAGCGCGCGAACCAGATCTTGTACATGCCGTTGTCGAGACAGATGATGCCGTCGACGGGCATCGTCTCGTACACGTCGTGGACGACACGCACCGGGTACATCGGGAAGCGGTCGTCGTGCTGGCCCTTCGCCAGATGCGCTTCGAAATGCTCCTTGATCTCCTTGAAACGCGCGAAATCCCAATGCTCGCCCTTGCCTTGCAGCGCTTCTTTCATCTGCCAGACGGCGTTGGCGATATCGCCGACCACTTCGATCTGCGGGAAGTACACGGTGTCCACTTCCGCGCCGAGAAAGTTGACGTGGATCACGGTCTTCTCGTCCGCATCGGCGCCGCGCATGAAGAACGGCGGCTTTTCGATCACGTCGTGACCGACGTTGATGATGCAATCGGCGTGATCGATCGCACGATGCACGAAGTCGCCGTCCGACAATGTCGCGTTGCCGAGCCACAGCGGATGCGATTCGTCGATCACGCCCTTGCCCATCTGCGTGGTGAAGAACGGAATGCCGATCTGATCGACGAATTCGCGCAGCATCTTGCGCGTGGTCTTGCGGTTACCGCCCGCGCCGATCATCAGCAATGGATGCTTCGCCTCGACGATCGCCTTGACCGCGTGCGCGACGGCCTTTTCCTCGGCAACGGGACGGCGGCTGTAGCTCTTCGGAATCGGTTTGCCGTCGCCCTCTTCATGCGCGACGTCTTCGGGCAGTTCAAGGTGCGTGGCGCCGGGCCGCTCTTCCTCCGCCTGACGGAACGCCTCGCGCACCGACGCAGGAATATTGGCCACCGACACGATCTGCCGCGTGTACTTGGTGAGCGGCTCCATCATCCGCACCACGTCGACGATCTGGAAATGGCCCTGCTTGCTCGACTTGATCGGCTTCTGGCCGGTGACCATCAGCATCGGCAT
>Ga0247692_1000295_pt1 | contig 11869 bp, 9 predicted proteins | sample CNK33_metaG_FD_183041 | JGI IMG/M metagenome (GOLD analysis project Ga0247692, IMG submission 183041) | Soil microbial communities from Purdue University Martell Research Forest, Indiana, United States - CNK33 | ecosystem: Environmental > Terrestrial > Soil > Temperate forest > Bulk soil | place...
GCAAAGAAAAGTAGGCAAAAGAAAGCGGCTCACACCGCCAACTCTTCTTCCTGCCTGAGGGCCCCCAACCGGTCTTATGCTTCACACGGCAACCACGTGACCCATGTTCGTTGCCAACGCTCTAGCCCGACCTTCGCAAAAGAAGGTGTCAAATCGACAGATTATGCCCTTGTTTGATGGCCAAATTATCTCTGAGTTCATACATGAAATAATGTTGGTGCCCAGCGCTGCAGCTCGAAGACCTTCACCGCGCGCCGCTGCTCGGCCGTGAGCTCCGGCGCCAGCATCGCAGTGGGTCGTCGTCCGGTTGCTCCGGTCTTCGTCCTCACCAGCGTCACGCTGATTTCGGCCAGGGCGTCCATCATCCGGCGGGCCGAAACCTCGGTGCGCAGTGCGATCTTTGCCAGGCTTACGAGCATCAGACCGAGCACGGTCGCGAACGTGTGCAGCCGCAGCGATCCGTCGGCCCACTGGTGCGACGGGCCCCACGGAACCACACCCCCTTTCTTCGCCCGGCGGAACAACTCCTCGACATTCCACTGCCCCCGGAAGGCGTGAACGATGCGCCCGGTACTCCAGTTGTGCCGATCTGTACACAGCACCCGTCTGCCCAACCGGGTCCGCTCCAGCGAGCGACGCAATGCGTCATCGACGTGCCAGTGCAAGGTCGGTGCCGCCTCGCTCCCGGCAATGGTAGCCACAACGAAGCTCGCCAGATGTTCCCGGGCGAGCGCCTTCTTGACCCGCATCTCCAGCCGACTGCGCGTGATGCGGCCTTTTTCGACCAATCCCTGAAGCGTGCTCAATTCCGCCTTCGCCTTGCGCAGCGCCACCGCGATCCCGCGCTTCTGGCCCGCCAGCAGCTCCTGGCTCTCCACCACCACGAGCGTGCGGTCCAACTCGCCAACGGTGGCTCGCATCCGCGCCGCCCGCACGTCACTGAGCTTGCCCGACAACGGCTTCATCGCGCCGCGTTGCGCCGCCATCTGCAGCGCCTCTTCCGCGGCCTTGTGTCCCAGCGGCAATGAGATGAGGCTGTAGTAGCCGGCGGCATCCAGATCGAGTTCGAGTTGCGGACTCCAGAATCCGCCGTCGCGCACCACCGTGCGCTGTGCCGGGCGCTCGCGACCTTCGGCACTGTCCAGCGCCTCGTGCAACTGCGCCAACCCCTGCAGGCACGCCGCGAGCACCGCCTGGTCTGATCCGTTGCCGGGATACGTCCGGTACAACAACGGCACGTGGCCAGTCTCGCTGACCAGCAGGCCCAGCCCGACTACGCGCAGATCCCCTCGCTTGCTCTTGGCGTGTCCCCGTCGAGCCAGCTCGCCGGGCGTCTGCGTGTCGATGTGGGTATCGAAGTTCGTCGTATCGAACGCAAGCACATCGGCGGAGAGTCCGAAGCGGGCGACAGCTGCATTCGCGATGGCCACCTGCGCCTGCTCCAACTGCTCGTCGCTCACTTGCTGCGCGACGCGATGGAAGGCCTGGCCCGTGAACGCAGAGCCGGGCAGGCACGACAGCCGCGGCAGACTCGCATCGAGAAACTCCCCCAGTTCGCGCTTGGGTCCCGGTGCACAGGCGCGCTGGATCGCCACGGCCACCGCCAACTCGCCCACCGATGGGCCGCCTTTGGCGCCAACCCCGCCGCAGGCCCGATCGATCTGCCCAACCAGGTCCAGCTGTTCGGCGACCCAGACCAACGCCCCGACGTCACCCACGCCGCGCGTGCCCACCGTCTGGGTCGCACTCAGATCCGCGACTCGCGGTGGATCGGCCGGTCCCAGCACGACCTGGCGTGCAACGCAGCGGCCGCGCTGGGCATCCCACACGGATTGCGCCGCGATGCGGTAGCGATGGCCGTTGACTTCTCGTTCGAAGATGTGCATGTTCTTTCATGTAGCATCTTCAAACCAAAGAATCAAGCGAAATTCAATATCCACGGCTTATCTAAGCGACATTCCGCCTCGGCGCCACCACCGAACGATGTCGAGCTTGCGAAGGTCGGGCTAGGCGGCGGCGCTATTGCAAGCCAAAATGGCGCTATTGCAATTGGCCGCTCTGCTGTTGCCAGCGGTTTGAACTCTGTCGCGATTGGTTTTGGTTCTATGGCCACTGCGGCCAACACGGTCTCGGTGGGCAATGCGATCAACCAGCGCCGCATTGTGAACGTCGCAGATGGCATCAACGACACCGATGCCGCAACCGTAGGCCAGGTGAGTTCAGACATTCAAGCGGCGATCAACAATCTGAACCTGAGTTCGATCCAATCCCAGACGGCACCGTTGAAGTCGGCCATGCTGCTGGGTGCAACGTCATCTTTGACACCGGACAAGCTGATCGTCTCGGGCCCGACGGACAAGGGTAATAGCATTGAGGCGACGGGCACGGACGCGATCGCTATCGGTCTGAACACGGCCGCGGATGCGGACAACGCTGTGGCCGTTGGCGGGAATGCACGCGTTGCTTCAGACTCGGCGGTTGGCATTGGTCAGAACGTACAAGCCTATGGCACCAACGCTGTGGCGATGGGTTCGAACGCAGGTGCTACTGGCGTTAATGCGATTGTGATCGGTAATAACAGTGCGGGTGCAACCGCGGACAACTCACTCGCGATTGGCAACAACGCGCAAGCGGCAGCCCAAGGCTCGGTGGCTATTGGTAAAGACGTCATGTCGTCGGGTGTGAATAGCGTTGCGCTCGGCTATGCAAGTGACGACGACGGCTTGACGAACGTCGTATCGGTTGGCAACAGCAAGTTGAAACGTCGCATCATCAACGTCGCCGCCGGTACGCAAAACACCGATGCCGTGAACGTTTCGCAGCTTGCAGGCGTCGCAAGCGCACTGGGCGGCGGTGCTTCCATCAACCCGACGACGGGTGCAGTCGTGGCACCGGCGTACACGCTGGCGGGCAACACCTACGTCAACGTGGCCGCTGCGCTGACGTCGCTGGATACGCGCATCGCTTCGGGGGCGACCCGCTGGCCGTCGATTACGACACGGCAACGAAGGATCAGATCTCGCTGAAGGGCTCGACCGGCACGAAGATCACAGGTCTGACGGCAGGTGCGTTGAGCGCTTCGAGCACTGAGGCCATCAACGGTTCGCAGTTGTACGCGCAAGGCACGTCGATGGCCAAGGCGCTCGGTGGTGGCGCATCGATCAACACGGCGACGGGCGAGATCACGGCACCGGCGTACACGTTCGGCGGTGGAACGTACACCAACGTTGCCGACGCCTTGACGGCGCTGAACAACGCTGCGGGTTCGGGTAATGCATTGGGTGTCGTATACGACGACCAGGACAAGACCCAGATCACGCTGGCAGGCTCAACCGGCACGAAGATCACCAAGGTGGCAGCGGGCGACGTGAACGCGTCGAGCACCGACGCGATGAACGGCACGCAGCTGTACAAAGTGGCGGCATCGACGGCTGATGCAATCGGCGGCGGTTCGTCGTTCGATCCTTCGACGGGCAAGATCACGAATCCGACGTTCAACATCGGCGGCAAGACGATCACGAACATCGCCGGTGCGGTCACGAACCTCGACGACCGCGTCTATGCGAACACGACCGACATCACGAACCTGCAGACGCAGATCAACGAAGGCGGCATCGGTCTCGTGACCCAGGACGCAACGAGCAAGAACATTCTCGTTGCATCGCAGACGGACGGTTCGCTCGTCGACTTCACGGGCAAGGACGGCGCGCGCGTTCTCACGGGCGTCGCGGCCGGCACGGGTGACTTCGATGCTGTCAACAACGCGCAGTTGAAGGCGGCGGGCATCATCAGCGCCGATGGTTCGACGAAGACGGCTGTGACATACAACACCGTGAAGGACGACAGCGGCAAGGAAGTCACCGACTTCAGCAACATCACGCTGGGTGACGGTACGCCGACTTCCAAGCCGGTGGCGATCCACAACGTTGCAGCGGGCGAGAAGGACACCGACGCGGTGAACTACTCGCAGTACGCGGATCTGTTGTCGAAGGTCAACAGCATCAGCAACGCGGGCACGGGTGTCGATACGTTATTCGTCGGCGATGGCGACCGCAACACGGAACAGGCGAAAGCAGGCGGCACGCATGCTACGGCAATGGGTGCGCTGTCGGTTGCGAACGGTCTGCAGTCGGTCGCGACGGGTTATGCATCGAATGCAACGGGCAGCAACGCCGTCGCAATCGGCGCGAACTCGACAGCGAGCGGCAACAACTCGGTCGCGCTCGGCGCAGGCTCGGTGGCGTCGGAAGACAACACTGTGTCCGTCGGTTCCGCAAGCCAGCAACGTCGCGTCACGAACGTCGCAGCAGGTACGGCAACCACCGACGCAGTCAACGTCGGCCAGTTGAACGACGCGATCACGAACGCCAGCAACAACACGGTGAATCAGGCCGTTCAGCAGTCGAACTCGTACACCGACAGCCAGTTCAACAAGATGAACGACAAGATGAACTCGCTGGGTGCAGCAGCGATGGCAGCGACCTCGTTGATCCCGAATGCGCGCGCGGAAGGCAACTTCCAGATGTCGGCGGCAGCCGGCACGTATGGCGGGGCGGCAGCCGTCGCTATCGGCGCGAACTACTGGGTCAACGATCGTGTCCTCGTGAACGCACACGTGACGCGCGCCACGGGCAATGGTGCCAACACGGGCGCGTCGGCAGGCGTGACGATCGGCTTCTGATGGCCTGATACGTCCGCCGCGCGCCAAGCGCGGCGGACGTGGAGAAATCTATGAGAAAACCAACATTACGCGGAACCGCGCGCTTGACGCTTGCTGCGACGCTCGCCGCTGCGCTGGCAGCACCCGCGTTCGCGGCCAGCATCAAGAGCCAGGCCGAGGCGCTCATGCCTGCCGCGCAGAAGATCGCGGACCCTTACCGTCGCGGTGTGGCGGAAGGCTTCCTCGAAATCGCTGAGCGTCAGGACAGTCATGTGCTCGTTTCGCGCGTCTATAACAATGCCGCCCAACGGGCGTTGGGCAACGCGCGCTACCTGATCGACCAGAGCGTGCCGTGGGAGCCGCTGTACACGGCAAAGAACTGGCCCACGCGCGACAAGTGGGTGCAGGCGATCCGCACGATCGAAGCAACCAACGCGCGGGTGTCGGCATCGACGTGCAAGGGCGAGTCGGCGGGCAGGCTGCTGGCGCTCACCGACGAAGTCTGGAAGGAGCAGGACGAAACGCACGGCACGCATTGGGTGCACGGCTGGGAAGCAATCGAGCGCGCGCAGAAGCTGAGCGTGCAGGTGAATCAGGAGCTCGATCACTGTGCGCCTCCGCCGCCACCGCCGCCTGTCGTCGAATCCGCCACGCCGATCTCGTTGTCGGCCGACGCGCTCTTCGATTTCGACAGCGCGAAGCTCAAGGCGGATGGCACCACCGCGATCGACACGCTCGCAACAGATCTGAAGCGCGCGCAATCGATCGATGTTGTCACGGTGATCGGCTACACGGACCGCTTCGGCTCGGTCGCGCACAACCGCGACCTGTCGCGGCGTCGTGCACAGGCCGTAGCGGACGCGCTGAAGGAACGCGGGCTGAACCCGGCGCGCTTCGACGTGCGTGGTGCGGGATCGACTGCGCCGATCGCGACCTGCCCGGGACGGAAGTCCGCTGCTGTCATCGCGTGTCTTGCGCCGAATCGACGCGTCGAGATTCGCGTGAGCGGGCAGTCTGTTTCGGCAGTGCCAGCTGCACCCGCCACACCCTCCGCGCCGCAGTCACCACGGCCGCAGCAGATGAAACAGGAGCAAGCGCAACAGCAGCCGCAATCGCAACAGCTCCAGTTGCAGCAGCTTCAACAGCCGCCGCAGCGACAACAGTGGCAGATGCCGCAATCGCTGCAAAAACCACCAGTGCAGTAATAGCGCTCACGCGGGCCGCCGACGTCGAGGCGGCCCACAAGCCAAACGGCCCGGTCACGCAAATGACCGGGCCGTTTTTTTCATACGCGAGTGCAACGCCAAGCGTTACTTCGGTCCGCTCGTCCAGAAGATCACATCGTCGATCCGGTCGAACACATAGACTTTCAGCGCCATCTGCTCGACCTGATTGATCTGGTCGAACTCGATGCCGTGCGTAGCGGGATCGCCGGCTTTCGAGCCGGGCTGCACGTTGCGGATGGTCGCCGTGGTTTCGATCGGCGTCTCCATATCCTTCGAGCGCAGCGTGAACGCGACGCGGATGCGCTTGCCGACGTCGCCGACCGTCCATGGAGCGGAAAACGACATGCCCATCGCGCTCACGCTCTGCACGAGACCGAGGCTCTCGTAGCCCGAGCCTTGCGCCTCGACGCTGAAGCGCAGCGGCAGGCTCGCGCGCACGCGCACCGACTTGCGCTCGCGCAGCCGGCGGACCACGCCCGGCTTCGACAGCACGAGATAGTGGAACGGCACCTGGCAGACGGAATCTACGGTGCACACGAAGCGGAACACCGCCTGGCTCGCAATCGCGACGATCTCGACGTTCTCGCCGACGGAGAGTGCCATCGGCTTGCCGTCGACGAGCGGCGGCGTGACGAACAGCGACTCGTTCGGCGCAAAGCCGATGATGCGCGACGGATGCATCGGCGCGCCCATGCCGACCTGCGAGCGCACGCCGATCAGCGCGCCGATCGTCAGATACATGTCCTTGAGCGCGAGCGCTTCGGCGTCGCCTGGCTTGGCTGCCGCCTGCGCGACGCGCGTGCCGTCGTCGTTCTCAGTGTCCAGATCGCCGCGCTGCGGCTTGAAATGCTGGAACAGAAAGCGGTGCTCATCCGCGCCGATTACGATCGCGCCGCGATCGAACAGCAGCGCGCCATCGCTGTCGATAATCGGAAACTCGAGCGGCGTGCCGACGGGCACAGCATCGGGCGAAAGCTGACGCGCAGCGGCGACAGGCGCGCTCGCGTCTGTGTCGACGGTGTCTTCACTGGTTTGCATGATGGGCGAATGAAGCGGTGGCCGGAGATAGTCGTTGTATACGTCGCGTGATGAAAAAACTTTAGTTTATTTTTCTTGCGCGGCCGTAATTCACCTTTCGCCGGATTTATTCAATTTCAATAAATGGCCGGTTTAAATCGATGCAAACGTTTAAGCGGCCCCTATTCGTACCAGCGCGGTGTGTAAACCCATTCCCGGCCGCGCCCGGCGGGGCGGAACGCGCGGGTCGTGGACGAGCCGATTATTACCATCGTTCGCATATCGACATCGGCGGATTTCAGCTCGGCGAGCGTCGTCGTTTTCAATGTCGCACCGGGACGGCCAATATCGCGGCCGAGCACGACGGTTGTCGTCGGCGCGCGAGATTCGCGCACGATATCGAGCGCCTTGTCGAGTTGCCACGGACGGGCGCGCGAAATCGGGTTGTAGAACGCCATCACCAGATCGGCTTCGGCTGCGTGCCGCAGCCGCGATTCGATGATCGACCACGGTTTCAGATTGTCCGACAGCGACAGCATGCAGAAATCGTGGCCGAGCGGCGCGCCTGCCTGCGCGGCTGTCGCCAGCGCGGCGGACACGCCGGGCACGATTTCCAGTTCGACACCGGCCCACGCCGCGTATTGCGCGTCGTCGCGCACTTCGTCGAGCGCTTCCAGTACGGCGGCCGCCATCGCGAACACGCCGGGGTCGCCCGACGACACCATCGCCACGTGCCGTCCCGTGCTCGCCAGTTCGAACGCGTGGCGGGCGCGCTGCATTTCCTCGCGATTGTCGGTGCCGTGCACGCGCTGGTCCGCGCGGAACGGGCCTGCCATCTTCACGTAGGTTTCGTAGCCGAGGATGTCGGTGGCCTGCGTCAACGCCGTGCGCGCGGCGGGCACCATCAGCGACGCGTCGCCGGGCCCGAGGCCGATCACGCTCAGCCTGCCGCGCGCGCGCCCGACTGTCGCGGGATCGAGCGGCGCGTGCGCGACGGCGAAGGCGATGGCCGCGTCGGCGTTTGCATCGAGCGCTTTGTGGGGCACGCGTAAGGTTTGACTGAGCATCTGGGCCGCGCCGTTGTCTTCACCGCTGCCGTCGGCGAAGCGCAATGCGACCTGCAGCACATCCGCAGCCTGCTGAAGCGCGGGATCGCCCGTCAGCGAAGCAGGAGCGAGCAGCACCGCCAGCGATTGCGCCGCCAGCCCATGCGTCTGCGCCGCTTCGAGTATCCGCTGATGCAACGAGGCGTCATTCGATCCCGTTGCATGGACAGCAACGATGACACTGCGCGGATGAATCACCAGTTCGTCCGTCGCGCCATTCCACGCCAGCGGTGTGACGCGGATCGCGCGTTGAGCGTTGGCGGCGCGCGGCAGTTGCACGCTGTCGAGCCACGGCGCGTCGCCTTCGATGCGCGTCGCTTCCCCCGCGAGCAGATCGGACACGAAGCGCTTACCCTGGTCGATGCTCGCGAGCGTATAGCCGTCGGGCGGATTTAGCACGCACGCGCCGAAGCGCAGTTCGCCGCTCGTCGTGATCGCGGGCGGCACGTCGAGCGCCGCGGCGATTTCGCGCGCCATCACGTTGACGCCCGACAGCCCGCCGAGCAGCGGCACGACGGCGCTGCCATCCTCGGCGACGGCCAGCACGGGCGGCTCGACGCCTTTGTCCGCGAGCAGCGGCGCAATGCAGCGGATCACGATCCCCGCCGCACACAACGCGATGATCGGCGTGCCGCTCGCGTACAGCCCGCGCAGATGCGCGTTGAGTTCCGTGTAGGCGACATCGGCGTCGGCGACGCGGCCTTGCAGGCCATGCACCTGCGAGCCGTCATAAAGGGATTGCACGCGCCGCGCCGTGTCCAGCGCGCCGACGCCGAGTATCACGATGGCGGGCGGCGCCGTCAGCCTTGCCATTTTTCCCCCGGCACGACGAGCAGCGAGAAGTAGGGCGAGGCCATCGGATCGACTTCGGCGAGCGGCACGATGCGCTGGTTTGCCATCGTCGCGCGTTCGACGTAGAGCGCGCGCTCCGCGAGCCCCAGTTCGTCGAGTACGCGGCGCACCTTGTCGAAATTGCGGCCGAGCTTCATCACCACGGCGGCATCGGCAGCGGCCAGACGGCGCTTGAGTTCGTCTTCGGGCAACACGCCTGAGAGCACCGACAAGGTCTGGTTGCGATACACGAGCGGCTGGCCGAGCACGGCGACGCCGCCGAGCATCGAGCACACGCCGGGCACCACTTCGCCTTCGAAGCGTGGCGCGAGGCGGTTGGCGAGCCGGTCGTGCAGATACATGTACGAGCCGTAGAAGAACGGATCGCCTTCGCAGATCACGGCCACGTCGCGTCCCGCGTCGAGGTGCTTTGCGACCACTTCGGCGGCCGTATCGTAGAAGTCGGCGATGATCGCTTCGTACGACAGCGGCGGTTCGAGCGCTTCCGTCGTCACGGGATAGACGAGCGGTAACTGTTCCTGTTCGCTCGACAGATGCGACTCGATGATCGAAAACGCGTTGCCTTTCTTGCCCTTCGCGACGAAATACGCGACCACGTGCGCCGACTTCAGCAGCCGCAGCGCTTTCACCGTGATCAGCTCCGGGTCGCCGGGACCGACACCGAGACCATAGAGACGCCCGCGCGTGCTGTTCGCCTGATCGGCCATTATTCGTCCTCCGATGCGAGCGCGTTCACGGCGGCTGCCGCCATCGCGCTGCCGCCGCGCCGGCCTTGCACGGCGACGAACGGCACGCCGCGGCTATTGGCGGCGAGCATCGCCTTCGACTCCGCCGCGCCGATGAAGCCGACGGGGAAGCCGAGAATCAGCGCGGGGCGCGGCGCGCCACTATCGAGCATGTCGAGCAGATGAAAGAGCGAGGTCGGCGCATTGCCGATCACGACGACGCTGCCTGGCAGATGTGGCCGCCACAATTCGAGCGCCGCAGCCGAACGCGTGTTGTTCATCTCGCGCGCGAGCGTGGGCACGGATGGATCGGCCAGCGTGCAGATCACTTCGTTGTGCGCGGGCAGCCGCGCGCGCGTGATGCCTTCGGCGACCATGCGCGCGTCGCAGAGGATCGGCGCGCCGTTGGCGAGCGCCTGGCGCCCCGCACGGCCCGCGCCGTCCGAAAAGCGCAGATCGCCGACGATATCGACCATCCCGCACGCGTGGATCACGCGCACGGCGAGCTTTTCGAGGTCGGCGGGAATGCGCGAAAGGTCGGCTTCCGCGCGTATCGTCGCGAACGACTGGCGATAAATTTCCTGTCCGTCGCGGATGTAGTCAAGCATCGAATGGCTCATCAGTTGGGGGAAGGGCGGACGCTTGTAGCACGTCCGCGGCTTCGTCGATCGTCAGACCGCGCGCGATGCATCGGCCGAAGCCGTTGGGCTCGCGCGGGTCGTGTGTCTGGTACAGGTCGTAATGGCCGTCGGCCACTGCGAGCAGCGTGTAGGGCGCGCGGTGCGCGGCAGCGCATGAACGCGGGCAGCCGCTGAGATGCACTTGCGTATGGCCGGGCACGTGTGTGGCGAGCTTCAGGGCGTCAGCTTTGGTGTCCGCGTGGCTCTTCGCGCAGCCTATGGAGCCGGCGCACGCGATCACGCGGGTGAGCGGGTTTTCCGAAGTGGTCGCGAGGCCGAGGGCTTCGAGCTTCCGTAACGTTGCGTCGAGGTTCGCTGCGTCGATATCGGTGAGCAGCACGCTTTGCCACGGTGTCATGCGCAGCGTCGCGCGTTCGTTGCCGTGTGTGAGTTCGGCGACGCCGCGCAATGTCGCGCTGTTCATGCGGCCCAACGCGGGCTGGGCGCCGACATGCCAACGCTGGCCGTCGTTTTGTCGATGCGCGCCGAGCCTTCGCGATGCATCGGCCGGTTCGCGGCGCCAGCGTTCGATCGACGCGTCGCGCAGCAGGCCCACACCGCTCTTGCGTTCGGCGTGCCTGATGATGCTCTCGATGGAATGCGCGGCGAGCAGATCGCGCATGCGGGTATCGTCCGGTGTGGCGAGGTCGAGGAACGTGTGCACGAGCGCTCGCGTGAACGTTGCAAGATCCGAAGCCGTAACGGCGGCTAACGCGCGCTCATGTTCCGCGACAACGGGCGGACATCCCGCGAGGCCGAACGCGAACAACGGGTCCGAACGCTCGCGATGCGGCATCGCCGAAAACCAGATGTCGTGGGGATGATCGAGCATCATCAGACGCTCGCCGCCATCGAGCATCAGCGAGAATTTTGGCGAGAGCGCGGCGAAACGCGTGTCGCTTTGCAGCAGCGTCAGCAGATCGCCAGTGAGCGCGGTTGTGTCGAATAAGGCGTTTGCATCGCGGCCCGTCGCTGGGCTGATCATTACGTTGCGCACGTCGTCGGCGAATGCGTGCTCAGTGTTCTGCGGGCCGAGGCCCGCATCGAGCAGTGCCGCAATGAGCGCGTCTTCATGACCGCGCTTGACGCCGCGCAATTGCAGGTTCGCGCGATTCGTGATGTCGACGATGCCCGACGCGTGTTCGTCGATTGCCGCGGCGATGGCGAACGCCTGCGTTGCGCTCAACTCGCCGCCCGCCAGCTTCACGCGGCAGATGCCGCCGTCGAGCGCGGGCACGATGCGCAACAGCCCCGGACAAGCCGAAGGGCGCAAGGTGGAAGCGTCGGACGAATGGAAAGCGTGGCTCAAGACATCACCGGGTTAACGTCGCGCGACGGCCCGGGCATCTCGAAGGAGAGCGGCTCGGCATCGGTACACCCCGCCCGATGTTGGCTGGCACGAACTGTTGGCCGGCAGGTTTCCTGACTAGCAGGTCAACGTCCACACCGGCCTTCCCGGTATCACCAGTGGCGCAGATTGGCGTGGACTCGCTGCATACAGTTGCGGGGGCAGTCACGGTCATCGCAGTGATGTGTGTTCCCTCTTAGGCCCCGAAAGGCACCGGCGAACGGGTATTATGCCTTTTTTCGAACAGCACAACGA
>Ga0247692_1000296_pt1 | contig 11862 bp, 11 predicted proteins | sample CNK33_metaG_FD_183041 | JGI IMG/M metagenome (GOLD analysis project Ga0247692, IMG submission 183041) | Soil microbial communities from Purdue University Martell Research Forest, Indiana, United States - CNK33 | ecosystem: Environmental > Terrestrial > Soil > Temperate forest > Bulk soil...
CCCATTTCGGGCACTGCCGCTGCTCGCCCGGTACCTCGAACGGCGCGTAGTTCGTCTTGTCGATCACGATGCCCTTGATCAGAACGGTCGGTGGCACGGGTTCCTTGCGCAATGTACGCACCGCGGCCATCGTTGCGACGCAGCCCATCTTGAAGCCGTTGAACTCCGCGGTGGCAAGAAGGCGCCCGTCCCTGATCGCCTTCACCGACTCCGGCACACCGCCAATGCCGACGACTTTCGTGTCCTTGCGGCCGGCCGCTTCGAGCGCCTCGATCGCGCCCATCGCCATCACGTCCGCCGCGGCGAGCACGCCGTCGATCTTCGGATTCGCCTGGATCAGGTTTTCCGTCACCTGAAGCGCCTGCAGACGCTGGTAGTTCGCCGGTTGCGACGCGAGCAGGTGCACGTTCGGAAATTCCTCGAGCGCCTTCTTGAAGCCGCGCACGCGTTCGTCGCTCGTGGTCGACCCCTTCACGCCTTCGAGGATCAAGACGTTGCCCTTGCCGCCCATGCTCGTGAAGAGATAGTGGGCGACGTCATGACCGAGGTCGAAATCGTCCGCGACGACTACTGACGCGAACTTGCCGCCAGCGACACGATCGTTGTAGTTGACGAGGGGGATGCCGATCGCGTTGAGCTTCTCGATTTCCGGGACCACGCCGCGCGGATTGACACCCATGAACAGCACCGCGCCGGGCTTCTTCACGCTCACGTCCTCGAGCTCGCTCAACTGCTCGCCAAGATCGTTCGGGCGCGTAGGCGCGTAGTGCGTGACGGACACGCCGAGTTGCTTCGCGGCCGAATCGACGCCCGCATGCACGAGCGCGAAATGCGGATCCACCTGGTTCTTGTAAAACGCGGCGATAGTCTCGCTCGCCGCGGATGCGCCGTTGCCGCTGGCGAGGCCCAGTGCGACGACGCATGCAGCCACCATGCGCACGCTGGTCCATTTGCCTGACGTTGCCTGCTTCAGTTTCAAGTTCGTCTCCTTCGATCTGTTCGTCGGCTCTGCCCACGCCGCCCGGCATCCGCCAGCTAGCGCCGTGAGCGGCGCTGCCGGCCGTCGGGAGGCCCGTTATCCGTGCAACCGTTTGCACCGCTACGCGCAATTGCCGGGTCGGCGCTGCGGATTCTGCGCGCTACCTGCCAGCCGTTCGCGCATCCCGCAACCACCATGCACCTGCGATCGCGCGAAATTCGGGACATCCTTCAAGCGCTCGTCCGAATCTTCGCGTACTGACGAACGCTCTGTCCGATCTCATCACCAGATCTCGTGCAAACGTATGCATATGCTACTGCTGAACTATGCGTTGTCAATGCGTACCTATCGCCGGAAATACTAGGGGTTTGTACTGCAACATTGAAGGCAACCCTTTGCATAGCTACAATGGCACAGGCCCCATCAACCCGTTCCATGACTACGACATCCGATACGCGCAGCGTGAGCCGCGTCACCATTCGCGAAGTGGCTACCGCCGCCTCCGTCAACGCTTCGACCGTCTCGCGCGTGCTGAACCCCGCGACGCGCCACCTGATCGGCGACGAGGTCGTGCGCCGCGTGCTGGCTGCGGCCAAAGCCCTCGGCTATCGGCAGAACCGCCTCGCGGCGGCCCTGCGCGGCGGGCAATCGCACGTGATCGGCGTGTGCCTGCCCGATATCGAAAACCCGATGTTTCCGCCCATCGTGTGCGGTATCACGGAGGAGCTCGCAGCCGCCGGGTACGGCGTGCTGATCGCGAACATCGTCGGCAAGCCTAAGGATCAGGAACGCATGATCGAACAAATGCTCGAGCGCCAGGTCGACGGCCTCGTGCTTGCAACGGCGGCGCGCCAGGACCCGCTCGTGCGCCGCTGCCTCCTCGACGGCGTCCCGATCGTGCTCGTCAATCGCGGCGAGGACGGCGGGCAAGTGCCGGAAGTGGTCAACGACGACTTCCTTTCGATGCAGCTCGCCGTCGCGCATCTCGTCGGACTCGGCCACACGCGCATCGCTCATCTGGCGGGCCCGCAACGGCTCGCCACCGGCCTCTCGCGCCAGCAGGGCTTCCAGATCGCCACGCAGCAGCACGGCGTGTCCGGGAGCGTCGTGGTGGAAGCCGCGGAATTCACGCGCGAGGCCGGACGCGCCGCGTGCGAGCAGTTGCTCGACGCGCATCGCGACGTCACGGCGATCATCGCGGCAAACGACCTGATCGCGCTCGGCTGCTACGACGTGTTCAACGTGCGCCGCATTGCGTGCCCCGGCGCCATTTCCGTGATCGGCCACAACGACATGCCGCTCGTCGACATGGTGAATCCGCCGCTCACCACGCTGCGGATCCAGCATCGCGAGATGGGCCGTCAGGCGGCGAGACTGCTGCTCGGGCGGATCGCGACGCCCAGCGCCGCGCCGCTGCGCCTCACGCTCGCGCCGGAATTGATGATCCGCGGCTCGACGGCGGCGCCGCGCGCCGCCCCGCGCAAGTCTGCCAGCACGCGAGCGGCCTGAGGCGCGCCCACGACGGATCGCGGCCCCGTAGTGTGCCCGTTTGGCCTGTGGCGGGCCCAGAGCGCCGCAGCCTTCATTCAAGTCGTTCGCCCACCCGCGCCCGCTGGTTCGCAAGCCACCGGTTAGGCGCCTCCCCGACATGCGACTTGAAGAACGTCGAGAACGCGCTCGGCGTGAAGCCGAGTCCGCGCGCAACGTCCGAAACCGGCATGCCGACTGCCAGCGCGCACATGGCCGCGCCGGCCTGCACGCTCCGGCGCCAGCGGCCGGCCCCAACACCCAGTTCATCGACGAAAATCCGGTGCAGCGTGCGTACGCTGACGCCCACACTGGCGGCAATCGCACCGAGCGGCGTGGCGCGGCCAGGATTGAGCATCGTGGCGTCACACAGCGCGGCGATGCGGCTGCGCGAAGACGGCATGTCGATCGCGATTTCCCACGCGGCCGCCCGCTCCGCGGCCTCGAGCTCGTCGAACAGCAAGGCCGCGACAGCGGCTGGCGAACGCGCGAGCGCCCGGCTTGCGCTGCCGGAGACCAGCAAATTCAGGATACCGGAACAACACGCGACCCGCGCCGATTGCACAAACCCTTCGCTCAACGCCGGCGCGATGCGCAACTCACGCAGCGCCGCGCCGTAAGGCACATAAAGCCGGTGCGCGACCGAGGGCGGCAGCCAGATGCCGCCGCCGCGCGTCACGCAATGCGCCCGCCGCGCGCTCGCGGTCCAGACGCCGCCGTTTTGCACCTGCAAGAACCGCCCGCCGGTATCGGGCGCGAGATCGAGCCGTGTGCCCGGTTCGAGGCGGACGTCCGAGATCCGGCAAGCGTCGCCGCTCATGAGCAACGATGCGTGAATTGCGGGCATGCCGTCGTCAAGCTTCACCGTGGCTCGGGGCGGGTGAGGGGCATCGCCAGCAGGACCATCGCAGGCCGCTCGCCGCGGTTGTGCAGCGCGCGCGGCTCGCCGGGCGCGAGCCGGCACGAATCGAAGCGGCGCAACTCGCGCTCGCCCTCGTTCGTCTCCACCCAGACCTCGCCATCGAGCACCACGTAGTGTTTCTCGACGGCCGACGCGCTCATCGACGTATGCCCGCCTGGCTCGATCGTCGACACGCCGAGCCACAGCGATTCGGCGAAGCCGGCCTCATGCCCCTGCAAGCGCACGCAGCGCATCAGGAAGTGCTCGCTCGGGAAGTACTGCGGCGCGTCGCCGAAGCGGGTCACGTTCATGGCTTGAGCACCACGCGATGCGTCGCGCCACGATACACGGCCTGATAGGCGCGCGCCGCGTCATCGAGCGCGAATACGTAGTCGTCGTCGATCGGGAATGGCTTCAACGTGCCACGCTCGAACGCGGGCCGCAACTCGTCGAAAATCGCTGCGCCCTTGTGCACGTCGAGCGCGAGCGTATCGATCCCCACGTACGTGTGCTGGCCGCGATAGAACGTGAAGATGTCGAATGGCACCGGCCGCTCGATCGTCGAGATGAAGATCTGCGTGCCGCACACGGCCATGGCGTGATTCGCGCGCTCGAAATACGGGCTGCCGACCGTGTTGTAGACGATATCCGCACCATGTCCGTTCGTCACGTCGCGCACGACTTCGTCGAGTTTCGACGACGACGCGTCGATCATCAGCACCTTGCCGTTTGCGTGCCCGATGTACGGCTCGCCGTTGCGCTTGACGCCGATGACCGTGGCGCCCGCCATCGTCGCGAGCTGGATGGCGGCCTGGCCGACCTTGCCGTTCGCGCCGAGCACCAGCACGACGTCGCGCGGCTTCGCGCCGCCGGCGCGCCGCAGCCCCTCGTAGGCCGTGATGAACGGCACGCCCACCGCGCCGGCCTCGTCCATCGTCAGGTTCGCCGGCTTCTCGCGCACGCTCTGCGCGGGCAGAACGAGGTAGCGCGCATGCGTGCCGTCGCGCCGGATGCCCAACTCGCCGCCGCTGCCCCACACGGCCTTGCCGACGAGTGCCGCCGGACCGTCCACCACGCGGCCCGCGAAGTCGCGGCCCGGCGTGCGCGGCCACACCGCGTGCGGCATGAAGCCGAGCACCGCCTTCACGTCGCTCGGATTGACGGCCGCGCTCGCGACCTCGACGAGGCACTCGCCTTCGCCGAATGCGGGCACGGACTGCGTATCGACCTGCAGCGCAAGCGATTCGATATCCTTATTTTTTTCAAGAACGCGGATGTTCTTCATCTGGGTTTCCCCCCTCTCATGTTATGCAGGCGCGATGCGCCGTTTTTTATGCGAGCCCGAGCATGTCGCGCGCTTCGCGGCTCGTGGCCACCTCGCCGCCGAGCATCGTCACGATCTCTTTCGCCCGCGCCACAAGCTGAGCATTGCTTTCGGCGAGCACGCCCTTCCCGATGTACAGGTTGTCCTCGAACCCGACCCGCACATGGCCGCCCGCCAGCCAGGCCTGCGCGACCATCGGAAACTCGAAGCGGCCGACCCCGAACGCGGACCAGATCGCCCCTGGCGGCAGCAGGCCGCGCGCATAGAGCAGCGTCTCGGGCGACGCCGCGAAGCCGTACTTCACGCCCGTCACGAAGGTCCAGAGGCCGGGGCCGTCGAGCACGCCCGACGCGATCAGGTCAAGCGCGAGATGAATATCGCCGGAATCGAAGATCTCGAGCTCGGGCTTCACGCCGGCCTCGCGGATCACGTTCGCCATGCGCGTGACATTCTTCGGCGTGTTGATGACGACCTCCGCCCCGGAGTTCATCGTGTTCAGGTCGAGGCTGCACACATCGGGCTTCAGCTCGAGAATGTGCTCGACGCGCTTTTCGGGCGGCAGAAGCGTCGTACCGGGCGCGGCAATCTTCGGAGCGTCCTCGCTCGGGATGAAGCGGCCGCCGGGGCCTGTCGTCAGGTTGATGATCAGAGCGTCGTCAACGGCGCGAATGCGCTCGATCACTTCGCGGTAAAGGCCCACGTCCATCGATGGGCGCCCGGTATGCGGATCGCGCACGTGAATGTGCACGGCAGCGGCACCCGCCTTCGCGGCCTCAAGCGACGCAATGGCGATCTGTTCGGGCGTGATCGGCAGTCGCGGGTGCTGGTCCGGTCGCGTGATGTTGCCGGTGACGGCGCAGGTGATCAGGGTCTTGCGTGCATGCATGTCGATGTTCCCCGCATCCGTTATCAGTTCAGCCGCCGGCCACCGTCGACGACGATCGTCACGCCGGTGCTGAACCTGAGTTGCGTCGCGCACGCCTCGATCGCAGCGGCTACATCGTCCGGCGCGCCGATGCGGCCAAGCGGCGTGGTGGCGGCCGCCTTTTCGTTGAAATCGTCGCCCCGGCCCGGCACAAAGCCCGTGTCGACCACGCCCGGCGACACGTTGAGTACGCGGATGCGCGGCGCGAGCGCTCGGCCGAGCGATGCCGCCATCACGTCGAGCCCCGCCTTCGCTGCGCAATACGCGATGTTGCTGCCGGAGCCCGTCGTCCCGGCGATTGACGACACGTTCACGACGAGGCCGTCGCCGGACTCATCGAGCAGCGCGCGAAACGCTCGGATCGCCGCGAACTGGCCGCGCCAGTTGACCTTCATGATGTCGTCGATCAGCTCGTCTGTGAGTGCATCGAGATCGGCGTGTTTGACCGCCTTCGTGAACCCCGCTGTGTTCAACAGGATGTCCGCACGCCCTTCGCGTGCACGCACGTCTTGCGCGAGCGCAGTCAACGCGGCGCTGTCCGTGATCGCGGCGACCGCGCCGCGATGGCCGTCACCCGGCAATGCCGCGGCGACGCGCCGCGCCTTGTCTTCGTCATGCTGCCCGACCACCACCACGTGAGCGCCGGCACGCGCGAAGCGTGCGGCGGTCTGTGCCCCAATCCCACCGGTGCCACCAATCACGACGGCTACTTTTCCCTGCAGCAAGCTGGACACGGTTAGACCCTCGTCACTGGATGGGCGGCGTCGGGTACGTCGTCGTCCCCTCGGCCAGAATGAAATCGAAATCGAGCGTGTAGTACGCGTCGTGCTGGTCATCATGCGGGCCAGTGCCGGCTGCGTGATGCTCGAACGTGCCGATGAGGCGGCGGTTCACGCCGAACACCACGTCGGTGTCCAGATGCTCGGAATCGTCGGCGAACACCTGCGACACGAGCGTGGCGTAACCCTCAGCGAAGATCGCGAAATGCAGGTGCGCGGGGCGATACGGATGACGCTGCTGGGCCGCGAGCAATGCGCCCACCGGGCCGTGCGTCGGCACCGGGTAGCCCGCCGGGCGCACGCTGCGGAAGCTGAACAGACCGTTGGCGCCTGTGCGGAAGCGCCCGCGCAGATTGCGGTCGGGCTGGCTCTCGTCCTGGTTCTCGTACAGGCCGACGGGCGACGCCTGCCACACGTCGATCGTTGCGCCCTGCACGGGCCGGCCGTCCGTGTCGAGCACGCGCGCATGGACGAAAAGCGGCGCACCGGGCGACCCCTGGCACGCGATGCATTGACCGTTCTCGTATTCGGGCGAGCCGCCGCGATAGAACGGCCCGAGCAATGCGCCCGGTGTCCGACCACTCGTGTCGGCGTTGTTCAGCAGGCAGACCAGCGTCGAGAAGCCGAGCACGTCGGCGAGCAGCACGACTTCGTTGTGCCGCGCGTCGCACGCTTGCCCGACCGCTCGCAGGAACGCGAGCCCCTGTTCAAACTCCTCGTCGGTCAGGCGTACCTGTTGCAGGAACGCATGGCCGTGTTCGACGAGTGCGTCGACGATTTCCTTCAAACGCGAGTCCTGCGTGCCGGCCATCGCAGCCTTCACGACCGCAGTGACCGATGCAGCGTCGTTGATGACGCTGCCTGGACGATCCAATCTTGTCATAAACGCCTCCTATGCAACCGTTTGCATTACATGATGCAAATATACCTGCCGCTGCGGCCCACTGGACAGATCGTTAACCCTGAATTTCAGGAAGTTGATTCGTTCAAACGCGCTTCCGACTGGCAAACGTATGCATAACCCACGACAATCTCTCGTCGGATCGGTGCCCGAGCGCCAAGACGACGCCGCAGGGCCCGAGCGTCACTGCCCCGGCGACGACGCGCCGGCGCCGGCGCCGGCCTGGCTTGCATGCGCCTTGCGCTCGGCGCTCTCCACGTTCTCAGGGTAGTCGGTCTGCTTGCCGCCGGACATGTGATAACCGTTCTTCTCGAGCGTGCTGAGTTCCGCATTTTTCTTTGCCCGCGCGGCCTTGCGTGCCTCCTTGCGTTGCGCCTTTTGAATCTGCTTGGGCGTCGAAGCACTAGCCGGCACCGACGCGGTTTGTGTCGCATCCTGCGCAAGGGCAACCGCCGTGCCGCCCAGCGTCAGACCAACCGATGCCGCCACCGCCGCCATTGCCGAAACCACGCGAGTCCGCATCATGTGCCGCTCTCCTTCTCTGTTGTTGAACGTTGGGTTGTTGAATGTCGATTACAGGTCAAACTTGCGCTGCGGCGCCAGGCGATCGAAGAACCAGTCGCAGATCTCGCTCAGCGCAGGCTCCTGCCGGTCGAGCTGGACGTGCGACGCACCGCCTTCGGACGCGCGCCAGACGCGCAGGGTCTTGTCCTTCGAGCCGATCTCTTCCAGCAGCTGGGTGACCTCGGCGATGGGCGTCTGCATGTCACGCTCGCCTTGAACCAGCAGGATGCTGCAGGCGATCTGCGAAGCCACGCCCGCCAGCCTGAACGCTTCAAGCTTGCGGAAGGCCGCGTCCCAGTCGTCCACGCCCATGACACGCAAGAAGTGCTTGCCCGTCGTGCCGCGTGCGGCGCTGCGGCCGGCCTGCTGCACGCCAGCCCCTGGCGCATAGCCCGTGCGCCGCACCCAGGCTGCGTGATAGTCGTAGATCGCCGACCAGGCCACACAAGCCTTGATGCGCTTCTCGAACGCCGCCGCGCGCGGCGCGTAATAGGCGCCGAGACTCACGCCAATCAGGCCGATCCGGCCAGCGTCGATATCGTCGCGCGTATCGAGGTAGTCGCACATCCTGCTCACCGCCGCCTCGGAATCGTGACGCGCGGTGAGCTTGTGCAAACGCAGCGTGGCGCCCTGTCCCGGCCCGTCGAAAGCCAGACAGGCGATGCCGCGCTCCGCGAGCGCCTGCGCGACGTAGAACATCTCTTCCTTGGTCCCGTCGAGTCCGTCCGTGAGGATGACGACAGGCGCCTTGCCACGCGCGCCGCACGCAGGAACGAAGTAGGCGGTGAGCGATGCGCCTTCGAACGGCAATTCGAACACTTCGACACGCGGCTCCATCAGTTCCGCACCCTGTGCGAACGCGGCGAGGTGGCGATCAAATGCGTGAGGCGCACGAGCGTCGTCGGGGTCGAGAAACGCTTCTGCCCACTGGTAGTAGATCGCCGCGCGCATGAAGGCATGGCGGGCGCTCACGCTATGCCCGCGCTGCGCGGCCTGTTCAGCCTGCGTCAGCACTTGATTCCCAAGACCCATCCACGCCCGGTGCCACGCCGCAAGGTCTCCGTCCGGGTCCACGGCCGCCGCTTCATGCAGTCCGCTGCACGCCCAATTGACTTCGCCGAAATTGGCGCCGCTGGCGAGCGCACGCATTACGGCGAGCGACCACATGTAGTTGTTGGGGAAATACTGGAACATTCAATACTCCGGGAAACCGATTCGAGCCGACACCTTACGTTCCGGGGCGCGACTCGCCTTAACCGGATCGCCCCGTCATTTACCAGCGAGTCCGATCTTTTTGGATTTCCAGGGAGCAACACTGGTCGCGCACGCATGGCGTCACGCGTGGCATCACTCAGCGCAGGCTAATTTTCGCGAGCTAGATGATTTCGTTGCCCCGCCCGTTGAGTACCGCGCGCAGCATGTACTGACCGCAATGGCCGAGAACGCACGTGTGAATAGGAACGTAGGACTTTCATTCCTCACTCGCCCCGTCCCTCGCCCTCATCCAAACCGAACACAATAAACAGGCGGCAAATGCGCTGAAATCAATTGCCAGCTTTCGCCGCCGTCGTCGGACGTCCATAGCGAGCCTGTGGTCGACCCCATCGCAAGGCGAGTGCCGGTCTCATCTACAGCAAGCCCGTGGCGATACACCAGGTCATACACCGGTGCGGGCGGCAACCCGGTCGAGAAGCGCTCGAACGTGCGGCCTCCGTCGCGTGTGCGCGTGACTATGAACTGAGCGTCCATCGGAATGCGGCACTGGTCTTTCTCGGCAGGCACGAACCACGCGGTGTCCGGCTCGCGCGGATGTACGGCAACCGCGAAGCCGAAGCTCGATGGCTGCGCTTCGATCCGCTGCCAGTGTGCAGCGCCGTCGGTCGAGCGGAAAATCGCACAGTGATGCTGCGTCCACAGCGCATCCGGGCTTGCCGGACATTGCACGACGCGGTGCGGGTCTTGCACATTGGCATCACCGCGCCGCTCCGGCGGCATGTAGTCGGCCTCCATGCCCTCGGCACTCACGCGCCAGGTCGCGCCGCCGTCATGGGTTTGCCATACGCCGCCGCACGACACACCAATCGTCACATGCCGGCTGTCGCGCGGATCGACCATCACAGAATGGATGCCCGGCGCGTCGTAGCCCCCTCCGAACCATTCGCAGCGCTCCGGGCGATCCCACAGCGCGCGGTTGAGCACCCATGTGTCGCCACCATCGTCGGAACGAAAAAGCCCGCCTGGAATCGTGCCGGCCCACAAGACGCCCGGCTCGTCCGGGCCGCCGGTTTCGAGCGACCAGATTTGCTGAAGCGTCCAGGGAGGGGGCGGCTGGCTGGGCATGGCGGCGCTCGCATTGTCCGCGCCGACATCCGCACTCGCGTCCGCGCCGTCACGGGTGCGCGTCTCGTCGGCAGGCTGGGGCGGGTAGATGGGGACAGCGCACTCTTCCCAATGCTCCACGCCCGCGCGCCGGCGATGCAGCTTCACGCCAAAGTGGCCGAGATTGAGAGCGGCATACAGCGTTCCGTCGCGCGGATCAGGCAGCACCATGCTCACCGGCTCGCCGACGAAGCACGGCTCACCGAGCGTCCAACCACCCTTGCCCTCGGCTTGCATAACGAACAGCCCCTTGCGGGTCGCGACAAGCAATCGATCGCTCATGTCGGTGTCTCCTCGGGTACAAATGGGGGACCCTCTTATCCGCCCGACAGCGCCTGTACAACGTATACCCGGCTTTCCTCGCCGAGAGCATCGGACAGATGGTGTCGGTCGCGTACCCGCCGGCCATCGACAAACACAGCGAGATGCCGCCGCAGTGCCCCCTGGTCATCAAGGATATAGCCGCGCAGTCGAGGTTGCACGGCGAAGACGGCCTCGAGTGCTTCCCCGAGCGTGCGCGCTTCGATCTCACGCTCGGGCGTTGCAATATGTCGCTGAATCGAAGCAGCGAAGAAGATGTGCACCATGGCGGGGGAGCGGCGCGGGAATGGCCACGCGCGCTGGTTCTATAGTTTAGGCGATCCGCCGTGTGCTTTGTGGCGTCGCCATCCACCAGACGATAGGTCTCGATAAAGACCCGACGACCGTCACAACCAGCACGATCGAAGCACGTGCGCTGACGTAAACTCTGGAATGGCGTCGCTCATGTTCACATCCACCGAGATCGAAAGCAGATCACCACCGTTTCGGTCAGGCAACAACCGGCTCCCTTGTTCAAGCGGTCGTGCGAGTGGAGATCGGCGAGCGGCAGCTATGGCCGGCCATTGCTGACGTTGGAGTGTCGGCCGCTGTGAGGGAGCTGATAGGCGCTTCGCCGCCGTTCGCGCCGTCGTAGCCTCGAATGGCAGGTGCCGATGCGAGTGAGTGAGTACTCGTGACCCACACCGGTCTTCGGCATTTCTTCAAACCGGACACTCGTGCGTAGTGGCGAAGAGTCAGGGCGTGTACGAAGGTAGATTGACTTAGGTTGTGCGCGAACGAACCTTGAAAATAAAGTCGACTTCAACCGATGCACCCTTGGGCAATTGCAAAACCCCGACCGAGGTTCGCGTGTGCATACCCACGTCACCCAGAATGGAATACAACGCGTCAGATGCACCATCGGCAACTTCGCTTTGCATCGTAAAGTCAGGCGCGCTACGGACGAATACGGTAACACGTGGAACAGCCGATATCGTGTCGAGCGTACCCAAAGCGTTTTTAGCAAGAGCAAGTGCCCGGACGGTTGATGTCGCGGCTGCTCGACGAGCCTCATCAAGTGAGATAGATTCGCCGACAATGCCGACAAAGCGAACCACCTCACCAATCCGAGGTAGTTGACCGGCAATGTAAGCGACGTTCTCTTCGACCAGCACGGGTGTGTACTTTCCCCCTACCTTGATTTGCTCGTTCAAGTCGAAACCAAGTTCGATCGCTACCGTGTGTAGCCTTTCGTCTCTAGGGGCTGTTTACATTTAAAAATT
>Ga0247692_1000298_pt1 | contig 11817 bp, 5 predicted proteins | sample CNK33_metaG_FD_183041 | JGI IMG/M metagenome (GOLD analysis project Ga0247692, IMG submission 183041) | Soil microbial communities from Purdue University Martell Research Forest, Indiana, United States - CNK33 | ecosystem: Environmental > Terrestrial > Soil > Temperate forest > Bulk soil | place...
CCGTGCCTAGCTCGCAGGCCCTCAGGCAGGCCCAGGTGCCTTTCATCCTCGTCGGGGGCACGGTGTACGCCGGGCACCCGTCGGACGACGCCTCGCACCTGCCGGACCTGGTGGGCCAGGTCGCCCAGGCGGGGCACCTGGACCCCGAGCTGGCCGTCGGCGTCTCGTCGTACCTGAAGGGGGGCGCGCCGCCGCCCGGCCTGCAGCTCGTCGGCCGCTACAGCATGGTCACCGGGCGCGTCGCTGGCTACGGCCCCTTCAACACGAGGGAGAACGAGGAGCTGGTCCGCGCCACCCTGAGGGAGCAGTTCGGCGCCTCGTGGAAGACGGCGAGCGGCTCCTACGAGGACTTCGTGAGGCGGGGCCCGCCCGGGTTCGAGGCCCCCGGGGTCGGGAGCCTCTGGCTCTACGACGTCTCCTACAGGGCCGGGGAGCGCGACTGGCAGCCGATCAAGATCACGGGGCACGGGGACGTGGACAGCGCCTTCGGCTACTCGAACCCGGGCTACGCCTTCGACTACCTCCTCCCCTACAACCTCCTCGGCAAGCCGCTTCGGTCGGACGCCTTCACCGAGGACGACTGGTCCGACGTGATGCAGGAGGGCAGGCTCAGGCCCTACGAGGGCTCCGTCACGGCGGCAGCCGAGTACCCGGAGCTGTACACGGAGGAGGCCAGGGCGTGGGCGCCGGAGGTCGGCTCCAGGTGGCAGCAGACCGAGCCGAGCAGGCCGGGCGAGGACCTCCCCCCGCCCTTCACCGTGGTCAAGAGCGACCCGGCCGGGCCCTTCGACGCCCCGGGCAGGACGACGGTCGCGTACGAGGACGGCACGACGAACACGTTCGGCACGGGGTGGTTCCTGTGGCACGCCCAGACGGGCCTGTACGCCCCCTACGAGGGCGGCGGGGACTACGACGGGTGGGAGCCCGAGCCGGGGTCCACGTGGACGTGGGAGCCCCGGGCCGGGCAGCAGGAGAGCCTGAGGGCCTTCAGGGTGGACGAGACCGTGGACGGGACCGTGCACTGGAAGTACCTCCTCCCCCACGACGGCAGCCCGGGCCTCCCCGGCTACGGCGGCGCCGAGTGGTTCGAGGACGCGGTCAGGCGGGGCATCCTGAAGGAGGCGGCAAGCGTCTACGAGATGCGGAGGGCGGTGGAGAGGCTCACCCAGCGGCTCCAGGCCGCCGACGAGGCGGCCCGCCAGGCCATCCTGCGGGACATCGAGAGGCTGGAGTCCCTGATCGAGGGAAAGAGGGAGAGGAGGCTCAGGCAGCAGTCGGGCGCCCCCTCCCGGAGCTTCAGGAGCGTGACCCGCCCCACCGCCCGCGGGAAGTGTCCCAACTGTCCCAACAGGCGGACGCTGTACAGGGCGGCCGACGACGGGCACCACGGGGACAACCCCATACCCGAGGAGGGCCTGTGCCGGGACTGCCTCACCACGCACTTCGACTCCACCTCCTGGCCCAGCGCCCCGGAGGCGTCCCGCTCCCAGGCCCCCACCCAGGACTCGTGGCGCGCGGCCCCGTCCACGCCCGAGGAGGCGAGCATCTGGACCACCCCCCGCGGGGAGGACCCGCTCGAACTCACGACGCAGGCCGCGGCCCAGTGGCCGCCGGAGGAGGGGAGCGCGTGGGAGTGGCGGGCCCCGGTGGGCGGCGGGGCCTTCAGGGCCCGGTACAACGCCGGGCTCGACCACGTGGAGCCGGAGTGGCTTCTCCCCACCCCGTCGCACTCGACGAACAACTGGGGCAGGGGGTCGTGGGAGCACTTCGTCGCGCACGGGTGGCTGGTCCCGCACCAGGAGCTAGCGGCGCAGGCTGGCATGTACGACAGCCTCGACCCTTCGCCGGGCGACCTGTGGCTCTGGTCGGGCGAGCCCTACCGCGTGGTCAGGGTGGAGGCTGACGGCGTGTTCGCTGAGCCGCTCCTCCCCGACCCGGAGCTTGACGCCGCGCACGACCTGGAGGGGAGGGCCCAGTTCGTCCTGCGGCGGGTCTGGCGCGAGGCGGTGCTGGACGGGACGCTGAGGAGGAAGGCCTCGCTGAGCCCCGAGGCCGAGCAGGCCGCCGTCGCGAGCGGGAGCTGCCCGCGGTGCCACGGGCGGCTGGAGTGGGACTCGGCCCCGAGGTTCAGGGACGACGCCGTGGTCTACTGCCCGCGCTGCGGGTGGGAGCCGACCGCCACCGTGATGGCCCGCCTCGCCGACCGCAGGGTGCACGACGGCGACTGGCCCGACCTGCCCGCCGTCGGCTCGACGTTCGTCTGGCACAACAGGGCGCTGGCCGAGCCGCTCCCCTTCAGGGTCACGGAGACCTTCCCCGAGGGGACGGTCATGGCCGAGTGCCTGACGCCCGGCCCGTGGCGCGACGCGGGCGAGAGGCCCTTCAGCCCGGGTGTCTGGCGCGACTTCGTGAACTCGGGCGAGGTCGAGGTCACGGGGCGCACCGCCGCCCACACGCTGGACGAGGCGCCGGAGCCCGGATCGCTGTGGCTGATCGAGTCCGACGACGGCGACGTTCCTGTCAGGGTGACGGGGCTTGAGTCCGCGGGCACCCACTACAGGGTCACGTACGAGAACCTCCTGCCGCACCACCCGGACGACGCGCCCTACGACATGAACCTGCGCCACTGGCTCAACAGCGTGGACCAGGGGTGGATCACGAGGACCGGCTCCCTTGACGACGGCATCGAGCCGCCCGCCGTCGGCAGCTCCTGGCTCTACTACACCTTCCTGGGCAACGGGACCACGGGCGACGTCCCCGTCAGGGTCACCGGCTCGGACGCCCACATGGTCCAGTTCGAGCCGCTCGTCCCCGCGAACGTGCCGAACGGGGGCCTTCTCCCGCTCTGGCGCTGGCACAGGAACGTGCTCGACGGCAGGATCAGGACGGCCTCGGGCGACCCCGGGGACGACCCCGACTACGAGCCGACCGAGGAGGACTGGGCCGCCCTCGACGAGGAGTCGTGGGACAAGGGCGAGGACGTCAAGGAGTACGACCAGGACGAGGGCTACGACAAGCGGCGGTGGTGGGAGTACGTCTCGATCGCCATGAAGCACCCGCCCGCGCCCGGGGACGTGTGGCTCTGGCAGGGCTTCCCCGTGCGCGTCGTGAGCGTGGAGCCGTCCACGTGGCCAGCGCCGGAGGTCGGCGACGCCGAGCCCGACGAGGAGATGAGGGCGGCCGACCGGGACATCCTGGTGCAGCCGCTCCTGCCCGGCTCGGGGTTCGGGGAGGACAGCGAGACCGGCGAGTTCCTGACCGACATGTTCGAGTGGGGCAGGACGCTCTCCGACCGCGACCTCGTGAGGCACGTGACCTCGAAGGCCGTTGACCACTCGGACGGCTCGATGGTGGCCGCGTTCCCTGACGACCCGGAGAGCCTGGCGGTCGAGGGAGGCCAGCCAGCCGACTCCCTGCACGTGACGCTCCTGCTCCTCGACAAGGAGGGCCAGTCGCCCGAGCGCCTGAGGGAGATCGCCGAGCACCTGACCCAGGAGATGACCATGGGCGGGCCCTCGGGCACGATCACGGGCGTCATGGAGTTCCCAGAGGGCGAGGACGGCGCGCCGCTCGTGGCCGTGCCGAGCTGCAAGGGCCTGGCCGAGCTGCGCGACCGGGTGAGGGAGCTGCTGGGCGAGATCGACGTGGAGGACGACTCGGACTACGGCTGGGTGCCGCACATCACCCTGGGCTACGACATGGGCGACAGGCTGGACGAGATCAAGGAGAAGCTCGTGGGCAGGCCCGTGAGCTTCTCGAAGGTCACCGTGGTCGAGGGCGGGGACGAGGAGGACGTGATGCTGAAGGCGGCATCGTCGGCGGACGAGGCCTTCCGGCTCTGGGACAGCTACCAGGAGCAGCTGGGGCAGGACCCGCGCGAGCCCGACGTCGGCAGCCTGTGGATCTTCCACGACATGGGGCGGGACGTGCCGATCAGGGTGACGGACAACTACATGAGCGGCGCCTTCCCCTTCGTGGAGTTCGAGTCGCTCACGCCGAACGAGCGCCTCCCCGCCAGCGCGAGGGAGGGCATCACGCCGGGCAAGGGCTTCCTGGCCCTGTGGCGCTGGACGGACAACGTCCAGCAGGGCAGGATCAGGTCGTACGTCGGAGGGGAGGCGAGGGAGGCCGCGTACGCCCCGGCGCCCGAGGTGGGCAGCACCTGGCTGTTCAGGGTGGACCTGGGCGGCCCCGTGCTCGACTTCCCGTTCAGGGTCGCGGAGGTCCGGCCCAGGACCACGGGAGGCGTCTCGAAGTGGGACATGGTGCCCGAGTACCTCGTGCCGACCGCGGCGTACAGGGCGATGCTCCCCGCCGAGATCACGGAGCAGCACTGGGACCACTACGCCAGGAACCGGATGGTCAGGGAGGCGTCGGGAGGGGAGGCGCCGCCCGACGTCGGGTCGGCGTGGCTCCTCTACGAGGAGAGCGGGGACAGCCCCGGCTGGGCGCCGGTCAGGGTCACGGGGACCGACAACTGGCCCCTGGCGGACTTCGAGTACCTGCTGCCCGAGTACCGCCAGCACCGCCGCAACGTGAGGGGCCAGCTGAACGTGCACTGGCCGAGCGCGGTGGGCAGGGGCATCCTCAGGCCGCACGGCGTCACGTCCTCGGCCAGGGAGCCGGGGTCGCTGTGGGAGTGGAGGCGCAACAGGGACGGCGAGCCCGTCTCGATCATGCGCTACGTCGGCGAGGGCTGGATCGACAGGGACGGCGGCTACGTCCCCGCTGTGGAGTTCGAGCACCTGCTCCCGAGCACGAAGGGCGGCGACAACCTGGCCCCGGGCGAGGTCACGTCCTGGCCGACGGTCGCGTGGGAGCGCAGGATCGAGAGGGGCGAGCTGAGGCCCAGGGAGGCCGCGCGCGCGCTGAGGCCAGCGGGCGAGGGCCCTCCCGACGTGGGCGAGGTCTACGCGATCGAGCTGACGGACGGGGAGAACGCGCTCAGGGTCACGGACGTCTACAACTGGGAGGAGTACGGCGGGGGCACCGTCGAGACCGAGACGCTCATGCCGGACCCCGACATGGCGCCGGGCACCCCCTGGCCCTTCGAGCAGGCGGACTGGGAGGAGATGGAGGCCGGGGGCCAGGTGTACAAGCTCGGCGCGGACGAGTCGCTCATGCCGGAGGAGGGCTCGGCCTGGTACTACCACGACAGCGACTACAGCGTCAACTGGCCGTTCAGGGTCAGGCGCGTGATCGCCCACCCGGCGAACGGCTGGGAGGTCGTCCCCACGTGGCTCCTCCCCATGGGCGAGGAGGCCATGTACATGGCCCCCCGCGTGTTCCCGGCGAGGACGTGGCTCACCTACAGGGAGGCGGGGGTCGTCGTCCCGCACGACGAGAGCACGCCGCCCGGGCCGACCGGCTACGCGCCCGAGCCGGGCGAGGTCTGGAGGATCCTCGACAACGACGGGCAGACGCCGGACGGCAGCGAGAGGATGACCGTGCTCGGGCCGGAGCAGGGCTACCCGCCCGTGGGCGACACGGTGTGGGTCAAGTTCTTCCCCGAGGACAGCGGCAGGGAGGACGACTTCCTCGACCTGGCCCTGGACACGTGGGCCGGGTGGGTGCAGACGGGCAAGCTCGTCAGGGTCTCGTCGGGCGGCGGGCTGAGGCCCGAGCCCGGCTCGCGCTGGGTCTGGAGCCCCTCGACGGCGAGGAGCGAGGAGTTCGGCGCCATGTTCCCCATGAAGGACATCCCGATCGAGGTCCTGGGCGAGAGCGCGTTCATCCCGGGCGAGGTCGGGCTGAGGTTCCTGCTGCCCCTGAACGGGGAGTCGAGGCCGTTCGCCGACACGTACTCGTGGCCGCTCCAGAGCTGGGTCGCGTACGAGAGGTCGGGCGAGCTGACGAGGGCCTCGAAGGTGGGCGTGGCGCCTGGCGAGCGGTGGGTCATCAACGACGGCGGCGAGTGGAGCGCCCAGTGGAGCGAGGTCGGGAGCGGGGACGTCCCCGTCGAGGTGACGGGGGTTGACGGGGGCCGCGTCAGGTACAGGAGGATCAGGGTCACGCCCAGGTGGATCGACGAGACGGAGGGGAGCACGGACGAGGCCCTGTGGGACGAGGCAGAGGGCGACGGCAGGGCCCGCAGGGTGGGCGGGATGACGGGGTGGAAGTGGGGCGACGAGCTGACGCCGCCGGAGGTCGGCTCGGTCTGGGACGTGCACTGGGGAGGGGCCGGGGCGGGCAAGCCGGGCTCGTGGCACAGGGCCGAGGTCGTGGCTGTCCTGCCGCCGCAGGCGCCGCACGGGGAGTGGGGAGGCTCGCCGGGCGCGGTCCACTTCGTCTACGACGGCGCGGGCGGCGAGCACCCCGGCGTCCAGAGCCGCCTGCTGGACTCGTGGGACGAGGGGGTGCGGGACGGCAGCCTCAGGCCAGCGGGCGCCCAGTCGGCCGAGTTCGAGGGCGCCCCCGCCGTCGGCTCGCTGTGGGTCATGAACCCGGGCGAGGAGTGGCAGAAGCCCGTCAGGGTGACCTACATCAGCCCGGGCGGGGTCGTCAACTTCGAGAGCCTCATGCCCAACGAGGGAGGGGGGCGGCTGGGCCTGGGCCACTGGCCAGAGATGGCCGTGCCGTACGACCCGGGCGCCCCGCTACAATCGGGCGGTGGAGGTCCCGTGTCACGTGATGGCGCACTGGGGAGAGCAGGCCGTGCCCTGCGAGGTCTCGCGGGTCGCTGGCGGCTTCGAGTGCAGGACGCTCCTCCCGATCGCGGGCGTGCCGCCCGGGGCGAGGTTCATGATGGTGGGCACGGAGAGCGGACCGGCCGGGGTCATCGAGGAGGCCTTCATGCCCACGGGGACGAACGAGTTCGGCCTCCTCGTGCGTCTGCCCCTGGTGCTGAGGCCGATGCCTGGCGCCTCTTCATAGCGTTCGACCCGCCCGAGGAGACCGTCCAGCAGATCGTGCAGTGGCAGCGGGAGAACCTCCCGGCGGGCGCGTACCCCCAGAGGCCCGAGAACATGCACATGACGCTCGCGTTCCTGGGCGACACCCCGTCCGAGCGCGTCCCCGAGCTGCTGGACATCGTGTCCAGGCTCGACGCGTCGTCCGTCACGCTGAGCGGGCCCGTCAGGTACGAGATCATAGGGAGCAGGCGGCAGGGAGTCCTCACCTGGGCCGAGGACGGCGGGAGCGCGGTCTGGAGCGAGCTGAACGCCTACCTGCACGAGTTCAACGGCTACACGCCGCAGTACGAGCCGTGGCTCCCGCACACGACAGTCTGGGCCTTCAAGGAGGGCGCGGACCAGTCCGCCCAGCCCCGGCTGCCGCAGATCGCGCCCTGGAGCCCGACGAGGGTCGGGCTCTACCGGAGCCAGAAGGACCCACGGGGCGGCGGCATGTTCACCCTGGTCTCGGCGCGCGGGGACGGGCAGGTCGGCCGGACGTACGTCGTGCACAAGGCGCTCCTCGGCGGGGAGCGGATCAGGCCGCAGGCGCCGGGGGACGACGTGCCCATCCGCGTCTTCGGGGGAGACGAGGACAACGTGTGGTTCGAGATCCTCGTGCCCCAGGGCGTCTACACCGAGCGGACCGCGGACGACTTCATGCCGTGGGGCGAGTGGGACTACGGCGTGGAGAACGGAATGATCCGGGAGGCCGGGACGTTAGAATCTTCGCATGGAAGTCGGGCAGATCTGGCTGGTACCCGCGGGGACGCCGTGGAAGATGTACCGCACCAAGACCCCGTGGCTGTTCAGGGTGGCGCGGGTCTTCAGCGACGCCGTGGACGTGAAGCCACTCCTCCCCCAGCCGACGGCGCTGCCCCCGGGGCAGGCCCGGTGGGGCAGGGCGTGGGTCGAGGAGCGGGCAGTGAGGATGGCGTAGGTGAGGAAGGGCATCACGCAGATCGACAGGCGCAGGGTGCTCGGGCGGATCGAGCCCGGGCAGACCTGGGTCCTCGGCCGGGGAGGGGTCGGGCTGGAGGCCGTCCTGCCGGAGGACATGCCGGTGAGGGTGGTCGGCGTCTACCAGGGGTCGCCGCCCCCGGGGCTGTGCGCGAGCAGGTGGGGCGCGATGGTGGACACGCTGCTCCCGACGGGGCTGAGGGGCCTCCCTCGGCGGGTCTTCCTGGACTGGACGGCGTTCGAGCGGGCCGTGATGGTGGAGCGCTAGATGATGATGGTCGGCCAGGTCTGGGTGTACACCCGCGGGCACTACCCGCTCCCCGTGATAGTCGAGGAGGACACGGGGTACTCGGTCTCGATTCGCTACCTCCTGCCCGTCACGGGGCGCCCGAACAGGGTCAGGACGATGGGCAAGAATCAGTTCGCCGCCCAGTTCGAGAGGCTGGCCTGAGTGGGGGTCATGGAGAGGCTGTACAGGCCGTGGCGGTACAAGGGGCCGGAGTACGCGGGGCTGCTCGGGGACGCTGGCGACTGGCCGGGCGCGCCGGGGCCGGGGAGCCTGCACCTGGTCGAGGAGATCCGCGGCCCGCACCCGGTCAGGGTGGTGGAGGTCGTGACGGCCTTCACTGGCCGCCACGGCAAGGTCCACCACGTCGTGGCGGAGCTTCTGACCCCGCTGGAGGGGGCCAACACGAACGTGATGGTCTACAACAGGGCCTTCTGGGAGGCGGCGGCGGAGCCGTGGACGTCGTAGGGTCCGTCTTCAGCGGCCCGGGGCGGCCGGGCGACTTCTCGTGGATGATCGAGCAGCCCGAGTACGCCGACTCGCTGTTCGTCTTCAACGACAACCAGGAGCAGTTCATGTCGGGCTCGACCGAGGCGGGCGGCGGCAACGCGGCGATCCGGCCGTACCGCGGCACGAGGGCGGCGGGCGTCCCGACCGGCACCCTGGGCGGGGGCGGCTACCCGTCGCTCACGCCCGAGGTCAGGGCCGTCGTGGACGCGGGGCTCGCGGAGGTCGGCGACACCCTGGCGCGGGGAGGCTTCCGGCGCCTGTTCTACTCGGACGACGGTTCGGGGTCGCTCGGGACGGGTATCTTCAGGGTGGGTGACGACGTCAGGGACTACATCGTGAGGGGGCTCCGCTCCTTCGGCACCGGCAGGACTGCCTCGGCCGTCGGCGACGTCGTGAGGAAGGGCGGCTCCGAGTGGAGGGTCGTGTCCATCGAGGGGGACAGGGTGGTCGTCGAGAACGTCCAGCACGGCTTCACCCGCGAGTGGACGCTGGCCGACCTCCGGCTGCCGGAGGTTGACCACGACCCCTACGAGGGGCCGCTCCTCGGGGACGAGGACTACTAGCAGTGAGGAAGCCGAGGCTCGGGGAGGCGTACGTGCTCAGGCTGCACCCGGTCTACATGGGGCGGGTCCTCAGCCTGATCGGGACCGACGACCCGCTCGCGGTGAGGGTGACCGGGGTGGGGCGCAACGTGGCCCACCTGACGACGCTGCTGCCGCCGGTCGAGTCGTGGACGGTCGGCCTCGACTGGCTCCACCGGTTCGGGAGGCGCCATGCTCCCTCCTGAGGGCTCGTGCTGGCTCATGCAGCACGGGAAGGACTGGACGCCCATCCGCGTGACCCAGGCGGCCGGGGGAAAGGTGCACTTCGTTCACCTGCTTCCGAGGCCGAGGCGCCGGAGCGCCGACGCCCTGAGGCTGGACGCGCCGCAGGCGACGGGCTGGTTCTACCTGCGCGAGTGGGCGGTCTTCGAGCTGGAGGGCGAGCTTGTCCCGTATTCCGACGCCGCGTAGCTACCCGGGCGCTCCCGCGGTCGGCTCGCTCTGGGAGATCGACATGGAGGCGCTCCACGTCATGGAGCCCGGGCTGCCCATCCTGAAGAGGGCCGTCGTCAGGTACGAGGGCGAGCGCGCGCTGTACGGCCGGAGCGAGAGGTTCTTCTCCTTCTACATGCTGACCCCGTACCCCGAGGAGAGGATCTACTTCACAGAGGAGAAGTGGGTCCACTCGGTCGAGTGGAACACCGCCTGGGAAGCGAGGGGCCGTGCCGCGTGAGCATGTGGAGCGGCATGGCCGCGGCCTGGGCGAGGGTGCAGGCGGAGAGGTTCGAGGCGCTCGTGCAGGAGCTTGCGAAGGGCCCCGTTGACGTGACGACGGGGCGTCACGAGCCCGCCGGGCGGACGGCTAACCTTCGAACGGGGTAACCGCAACAAGGGAGGGAAAGTGAGGAAGTACTTGCTCATCGCGGCCGCGGCGCTCGCCATCCTCGGCGCTGGCGCGTCGAAGGCGGCCGCGGACCAGACGTCGATGAACTTCGGCGCGTGCTTCTACAACGGCGTGCCGTGTAGCACCGGGGCCCAGTGGGTCGTGAACGACGACAACTGCGCGCCCGGGGCCTGCATCTCGATCACGAACGTCGTCTCCTACCACACGGTCAGCTACGTGTCCTGGTGGAAGCCGCGCGAGCAGGCCTACGGCAACGGCGCCTTCGCCGAGAACGGCCTGGGCAGCGTGCTCTGCATCGCGTACTCGCAGGGCTGCATCGAGACGGCCTACTTCCGCCTGCCGTGCGGGGGCGGGGGCTTCATGTACTCGCCCGCCTACCAGCAGTTCGCGCACAACAACTTCGGCTCCGACAACAAGAACAACTGGCAGCGGTTCGACATCCAGGGCCCGTGCGGGGCCTCGGCCGTCTCGGTCCTCGGGCCGACGAAGGCGGCGCTGGCGATCGACCGGGCCTCCGGCTAGGCCGGGCGGCTGGCGGGGGCCTCCGGGCCCCCGCGCCGTCTCTCGGCCCTGTCCGCCCCGTAATGTCCGTGGACGAGCTTCAGGGAAGGCTGGGCAGGCCCATACGCGTGCTCGGGCAGCAGCCCGGGGACACGGACATGTCCGGCTTCGAGGACGCGCTGGACGCGCCGCAGGCCGAGCCGCAGCAGGACCAGGTCTTCAACGACATCTACGGCTACAAGTGCCTGACCGTCACCGGCGGGCGCGACGCCGAGGGCAACGGCTTCCTGAAGAGCCCGAGCCAGGGCAACCTCTGGCCAGCCCCGAGCGGGACGCTGGAGGGCCCGAAGCCGGACCTGAAGGGCGGCCTCGGCACCCAGGGTATCCACACCGTGAAGGCCGACGCGCTGCACCAGCTCGACAGCTACCGCGCCGGGTTCCACGCCGTCTGCAAGTGCCTCATCTGGGGCAAGGTGGTCGAGTGGGACGAGGGCTACACGAGCGAGAGGGCGACCGTGGTCGAGGCGAGGCTCTACCCGTGGTTCGACCTGCCCGCCGACATGCTGGGCTACCCCCACGCGGTCGAGATGGCGAGGATCGTCAAGCAGAACTACCCGGGCCTCCACTGCGACGTCGCGTGGGAGTTCGACCCGGGCGGCGACGACCCGATCGAGGGCGCGCCCAGGTGGGTCGAGCTGGGCTACACCGGCGACCTCAACGCCTGGAACGCCCGGCAGCAGGGCGGGGGCGCGATCTCCCGCTGGGTCCCGAGCCCAGGGCGCTGACGTGCTCCCGGAGGCCGGGAGCCGCTGGGCCTGGCACGAGTTCGCGGGGCCCGACCAGGACTCGCCCTTCGTCGTCCTCGACCACGGCGGCCGCGGCTACGTCAAGATCCACTTCCTCCTCCCGGTCGGGATAGAGCTGCCCAACGGCGGCGACTTCCTCCTGTCGCACAGGGAGTGGGTGTCCGCGGTGGCGGACGGGCAGATCTTCCCCGCCCCGGGCGTCACGGCGGCCGCGGCCTGGCCGCCGGAGGTGGGCTCAGTGTGGGTCATCCCCCTGGTGGAGTGGCAGACCAGCGAGGCCGTTCCGGTGCCCGTCCGCGTGACCGACGTGGTGGAGCGCGCCCCCGAGAAGGCCCGCATCCCCGAGCTGGGGACGCACAGCGTCAAGCTTGAGCCGCTCATCCCGTGGGGGGCGGCGCCCGGCGTCAGTCCCCCGACG
>Ga0247692_1000299_pt1 | contig 11779 bp, 11 predicted proteins | sample CNK33_metaG_FD_183041 | JGI IMG/M metagenome (GOLD analysis project Ga0247692, IMG submission 183041) | Soil microbial communities from Purdue University Martell Research Forest, Indiana, United States - CNK33 | ecosystem: Environmental > Terrestrial > Soil > Temperate forest > Bulk soil...
CGCGACATCAAGACCGTCAACACGTCCGACGCCGACATCTCCGGCGCGTTCGCGACGCCCACCGTGCACAACGCCGTCACGTGGAACCCGATGCTCGCCGATCTGAAGGCGAAGCCGAACGTCACCGAAGTGTTCGATTCGAGCCGCATTCCCGGCGAGATCATGGACATGATGGTCGTCAACACGAAGACGCTGCACGACAACCCGGCGCTCGGCAAGGCACTGACGGGCGCATGGTTCGAAATCATGCAGACCATGCACGGCACGTCGCCCGACAGCCAGGCCGCGCTCACGGAGATGGCGAAGGCATCGGGCACCGACCTCGCCGGCTACAAGGCGCAACTCTCCACCACGGCGCTCTTCTACACGCCGCAACAGGCACTAGATTTCGCCACCAGCCCGAACATGCCGAAGATCATGACGCGCGTCGCGCAGTTCTCGTTCGATCACGGGCTGCTCGGCAAGGGCGCGCCTAACGCGGGCGCCGTCGGCATGGCGTTCGACAACAACGTGGTGGTCGGCAGCAAGAGCAACCTGAAGCTGCGTTTCGATCCGACGTACGTGCGCCTGGCCGCGCAAGGCAAGCTGTGAGCGCGGCTTCAATCTGAGCAGGAGAGGCCCATGCGGCTCATCAACCGACATCCTGGCCGCACCGGCAGTCTCATGCTGTTGCTGCTGCCCTTCATCGTGCTGATCGCGGTGTACTTCACCGGCTCGTCGCTGCGATTGCAGGCCAACCCCGACGACAAGCTGTTGCCGTCCGCCACGCAGATGAAGGACGCGCTGCACGAATACGCGTTCTCCGAAGACAAGCGCACGGGCGAATACATGATGTGGGACGACACGGTGTCGAGCATGAAGCGGCTCGGTATCGGGCTGGTCGCGAGCGCGGCGATTGCGCTGGTGTTCGGCATCGTGACGGGCAGCATTCCGCTCGCGGGCACGACGCTGTCGCCGTTCATCACGGTGATATCGATGATTCCACCGCTCGCGCTGTTGCCGATTCTCTTCATCGTGTTCGGTCTCGATGAGCTGTCGAAGGTCGTGCTGATCGTGATCGGCATCACGCCGATGATGATCCGCGATCTGCAACAGCGCACGCGCGAAATCCCCGAGGAACTGTGGATCAAGGCGCAAACGCTCGGCGCATCGAGCTGGACGCTGATTCTGCGTGTGATCGTGCCGCAACTGCTGCCGCGTCTGTTGATCGCGCTGCGTCTTGCGCTGACATCGGCATGGCTGTTTTTGATCGCAGCGGAAGCGATCGCCTCGACGGATGGTCTTGGCTATCGGATCTTTTTGGTGCGCCGCTATCTCGCGATGGATGTGATCCTGCCTTACGTCGCGTGGATCACGCTGCTCGCGTGGCTGATCGACGAAGCGCTGCGCCGCCTCACGCAATGGGCGTTCCCCTGGTACAACGGAGGCCGCGCATGATCGAGATCCGCAACCTGTGGAAACAGTATGGCGATCAGGTCGTGCTGGAGCGGCTCAATCTGCGCATCGCGGAAGGCGAGTTCTGCTCGATGGTCGGCGCGTCGGGCTGCGGCAAGTCGACGTTCCTGCGTTTGCTGCTCGGCCAGGAACGTCCGACGCGCGGTGTCATCCTGCTCGACGGCGAACCGTTGCCGCCGGAGCCGGACCCGCATCGCGGCGTAGTGTTCCAGCGCTATTCGGTGTTTCCGCATCTCACCGTGCTGCGCAACGTGATGCTCGGCCTCGAACTGCCGCATGCGCCGCTCACGGGGCGGTTGTTCGGCGCGCGCCGCCGCCTCGCACGCGATGAAGCTGTCGCAATGCTCGCGCGCGTCGGTCTTGCCGATTCGCTCGACAAGTATCCGCATCAACTGTCGGGCGGCATGCAGCAACGTCTCGCACTTGCGCAGGCGCTGGTGATGAAGCCGCGCGTGCTGCTGCTCGACGAGCCGTTCGGCGCGCTCGACCCGGGCATCCGGCGCGACATGCACGAACTGCTGACCGGGCTGTGGCGCGAAGCGAAGCTGACAGTGTTCATGGTCACGCACGACCTGAAAGAAGGCTTCACGCTCGGCAGCCGCGTGCTCGTATTCGACAAGGTGCGCGTCGATCCGCAAGCGCCGCAGGCGTACGGTGCGCGCATCACTTACGACATTCCCCTCGAACGCAACGGTGTGCACGAAGCGCATGCGGCGATGACGATTCCGCCGCTGCTCGCCGTACCCGCATGATCGAAAGGACACAACACATGAACGAAACATTGCTCGAAGAAACCGTGCCCGGCGGCGGACATGCATCGCTGATCGTCAAGCGCGGCCAGTTGCTGCGTATCTCCGATCCGCGCGGCGGCGCGAACGTCGCGATGCTGCTCTTCAACGCCGCCGAAAAAAGCGAGCGGCTGAATCTGCCCGATACGCTCAAGTGCCAGCACACGGCCAAGCTGACCAAAGGCCATTGCCTCTATTCCGACATGGGCCGCGTGCTCGCCGCGATTGTCGCGGATACGTGCGGATGGCACGACAGTCTCGCGGGTGTGTCGAATGCAGCGGAAGTGTTCGAGAAGTACGGGCAAGGCCGCTATCAGGAATTGCGAAACGCGTTCTATCGCAACGGCACCGACAACCTGCTCGTCGAACTCGGCAAATGGGGACTCGGCATTTCCGATCTGCTGATGACGCTCAATCTCTTCAGCCGCGTCGATGTGACGGATGCGGGCGCGCTCAGCTTCGTCGAAGGCAATTCGAAAACGGGCGACTACATCGAGCTGTATGCGCCGATGAACACGCTCGTCGTGCTGACAGCGATCCAGCATCCGCTCGACCCGAACCCCGAATACGCGCCCAAGCCCGTGAAGCTCACACTGCGCGCCGCCGACAGCCAGGTCGCCGAAATCTGCCGTACGTCGTGCGATGAAAACGCGCGCGGCTTCATCAACACCGAACGATTCTTTCTCTGAGCGGAACGCGCGCCATGACGACATCCATCCTCACGACCAGCACGCTCGACTCGGCCAACGCGATCTTCCGCGAAACCTTGCCTGCGGGCGAGCCGTGGCTCAAGGAACTGAAAGCGGGCCAGACGCTGCGCATTCGCGACGTAGAAGGCAATCAGGCGATCGACACGCTGTTCTACAGCCTCGCCGATCCGCGCGAGCGCTACGACGCGCAACGTACGCTGCGCCGCCAGCAAAGCCTCTATCTGACGACGGGCACCGTGCTCTATTCGAACCTCGGCAATCCGATGCTGACCATCGTCGCCGATACCTGCGGACGTCACGACACGCTCGGCGGCGCGTGCGCGCAGGAGAGCAACACCGTGCGCTATGCGCTGGAAAAGCGCTACATGCACAGCTGCCGCGATAACTACCTGCGCGCCTGCGCGCATGACGGCCGTCTGTCGAAAACCGACATCGCCGCCAACATCAATTTCTTCATGAACGTGCCCGTCACATCCGAGGGCGGCCTCACATTCGAGGACGGCATTTCCGCGCCCGGCAAATACGTCGAAGTGCGCGCGGAAATGGACGTGATCGTGCTGATCTCGAACTGCCCGCAACTGAACAATCCGTGCAATGCGTACAACCCCACTCCCGCGGAGCTGACGATATGGAACTGAGCACGCTGCGTCTCTGGCTCTACACGGTGATGAAAGTGCGCGCCGGGCGTTTGATGCGCATCGACGGCTCTACGGAATACACGAAGCACTAAGCCCGCTTTTAAAACCTGAAACGAAGCGACCTGCCGTGGACGACCTCGGCATGCATGCCCACGTGGCGGGACGACCCGCCCACGCATTGAACATCCACTCATGTTCGATAAAGTCCTCATTGCGAATCGCGGCGCAATTGCCTGCCGCATTCTGCGCACGCTGCGCGAACTGAACGTCGAAGGCATCGCCGTCTATAGCGAAGCGGACCGCGCGAGCCGTCACGTCAGCCTCGCCCATACGGCATGCAGTCTCGGCGACGGCGCGGCGAGCGTCACCTATCTCGACATCGCGAAGATTCTGGAGATTGCGCGTGCGCAAGGCGCGCAGGCGATTCATCCGGGCTACGGCTTTCTGTCGGAGAACGCGGCCTTCGCCGAAGCGTGCGAAGCCGCTGGCATTGCGTTCATCGGGCCGACGCCCGCGCAATTGCGCGAGTTCGGCCTCAAGCACACGGCCCGCGCGATCGCCGCCGGACAGGGCGTACCGATGCTCGAAGGCACGGGCCTGCTTGACGGCCTCGACGCCGCGCTCAAAGCGGCGCAACGCATCGGCTACCCGGTGATGCTGAAAAGCACGGCGGGCGGCGGCGGCATCGGCATGCGCGTGTGCCGCTCGGCGGATGAACTGGCGTCGCAGTTCGACAACGTGAAGCGCCTCGGGCAGAACAACTTCAGCGATGCGGGCGTGTTCCTCGAAAAGTACATCGAGAAAGCGCGGCATCTCGAAGTGCAGGTATTCGGCGACGGCAAGGGCGCGGCGATTGCGCTCGGCGTGCGCGACTGCTCGGTGCAGCGGCGCAACCAGAAGGTGCTCGAAGAAACACCCGCGCCGAATCTGCCCGACGGCGTCGAAGCCGCGCTATGCGCCGCGGCGATCCGGCTCGCGCAAGCGGTGTCGTATCGCTCGGCGGGCACCGTCGAGTTCGTCTACGACAGCGAGGCCGCGCGCTTCTACTTTCTCGAAGTGAACACGCGGTTGCAGGTCGAGCACGGCGTGACCGAACAGGTGTGGGGCGTGGACCTGGTGCGCTGGATGATCGAACTGGCGGCGGGCACGCTCGCGCCGCTCGATGTGTTGTCGCGCGATCTGAAGCCGCAGGGCCACGCGATCCAGGCGCGCCTGTATGCGGAAGACCCCGGCCGCGATTTCAAGCCGTGTCCGGGGCTGCTGACCGATGTGTCGTTCCCGCATGCCGATGGCCGCGCGCTACGTATCGACACATGGATCGAAGCCGGCTGCGAAGTGCCGCCCTGGTTCGATCCGATGCTCGCCAAGCTGATTGCGTGGCAACCGACCCGCGACGAGGCGCGCGATGCGCTCGACGCCGCGCTTGAAGCGTCGCGCATCTATGGCGTCGAGACGAACCGCGACTATCTGCGACAGATTCTCGCCGACACGCCGTTCGCGAGCGGCCATCCGTGGACGCGTTGCCTCGAAGGCCTGCGTTATCGCGCATCGACATTCGAAGTGCTCAGCGGCGGCACGCAGACCACCGTGCAGGACTATCCGGGCCGTCCGGGCTACTGGGCCGTCGGCGTGCCGCCTTCGGGACCGATGGACGATCGCGCGCTGCGCCTCGGCAACCGTTTGCTCGGCAACGACGCGCAAGCTGCCGCGCTTGAAATCACGATGAGCGGGCCCACGCTGCGCTTCAACACGGACGCCGTCGTCACCGTGACGGGCGCGACGCTACCCGTCATGCTCGACGAGATTCCGCAACCGATGAACACGACGTTCTTCGTCGCAGCCGGTTCGACGCTCGCGCTCGGCACGATTCGCGGCGCAGGCGCGCGCGCTTATCTGTGCGTGCGCGGCGGGCTGGACGTCGCGCAGTATCTGGGCAGCCGCAGCACGTTCACGCTCGGACAGTTCGGCGGCCACGGCGGACGCGCGCTACGCGCGGGCGACGTGTTGCATCTTCATCCGCTCGCTGATCGCAATGCGGGCGCATTAATGCCTGCTGCGCTCACGCATCGCCTCGACGATGTGCGCGTGCTGCGCGTGATCTACGGTCCGCATGGCGCACCCGAATACTTCAGCGCGCGTTATATCGAACAGTTTCTCGACACCGACTGGGAGATCCATTTCAATTCGAGCCGCACGGGGGTGCGGCTGATCGGTCCGAAGCCCGAATGGACGCGCGCGGATGGCGGCGAAGCGGGGCTGCATCCGTCGAACATCCACGACAATCCGTACGCCGTCGGCGCAGTCGATTTCACCGGCGACATGCCCGTCATTCTCGGTCCGGACGGTCCGAGTCTCGGCGGGTTCGTGTGTCCCGTCACGGTGATCGAAGCGGACCTCTGGCAGATCGGCCAGTTGAAGGCAGGCGACAAGGTGCGCTTCGTGCCTGTCGATATCGCCACAGCGCGCGCAGCGGCACGCACACGTATCGAAGAAGTGGACACGCTCGCAGCACACGCAACGTCACTGCATACCGAAGAACAACGCGCGGACCTGAAATCGCCCATCGTGCTGAACGTCGGCGAAGGCGATGATCGGCTCGTCGCGCGATTGTCCGGCGACGCGCATCTGCTACTCGAAATCGGACCGTCCGAACTCGACCTCGTGTTGCGCTTTCGCGGCCATGCGCTGATGCAATCGCTCGAAGCGTTGCAGTTGCGCGGCGTGATCGATCTGACGCCCGGCATCCGTTCGCTGCAGGTCCACTATCAGCCGGAGCAATTGCCGCTTGCGACGCTGCTCGAACACGTCGCGGCGACATGGCAGCGCGTGCTGCTGCAAAAGGATTTGCGCGCGCCGTCGCGTGTCGTGCATCTGCCACTGTCGTGGGACGACCCCGCGTGCCAGCTCGCCATCGACAAATACATGACCACCGTGCGCAAAGATGCGCCCTGGTGCCCGAGCAATCTGGAGTTCATCCGTCGCATCAACGACCTCGATTCGATCGATGCCGTGAAGCGCATCGTGTTCGACGCGAGCTATCTGGTAATGGGTCTCGGCGATGTTTATCTCGGCGCGCCCGTCGCGACGCCGCTCGATCCGCGTCACCGCCTCGTGACGACGAAGTACAACCCGGCGCGCACGTGGACAGCCGAGAATTCCGTCGGCATCGGCGGCGCGTATCTTTGCGTGTATGGGATGGAAGGGCCGGGCGGCTATCAGCTCGTCGGGCGCACGCTGCAGATGTGGAACCGCTATCGCGAAGTCGCGGATTTCGCGGGGCGTCCGTACCTGTTGCGCTTCTTCGATCAGATCCGCTTCTACGAAGTCTCCGCCGACGAGCTGCTGCGCATCCGCGAAGCGTTTCCGCTCGGCCGTTATCCGCTGAAGATCGAAGAGACCGAGTTGTCGCTCGCCGACTATCAGGGGTTTATCGAACGCGAGGCGGACGACATCGCGCAATTCCGCACGCGTCAGCAAGCCGCGTTTCAGGCCGAGCGCCAGCGTTGGCACGAAGCGGGCAGCAACGAAGACACGCTGGAGCCGCCCGTCGCCGCAGACGCGGAAATCGTGCCGCTCACCGACGGCCAGATCGCCGTCGATAGCGAAATTGCCGGCAACCTGTGGCAAGTGCGCGTCGAGCCCGGCGCGAGCGTCGAAGCGGGCGATGTGCTGCTCGTGATCGAGTCGATGAAGATGGAGATATCCGTTATCGCGCCTTGCGCGGGCACCGTCGGCGAGATTCACGTCGCGCCGGGTTCACCCGTTCGCGCGGGGCAGCGCGTCGTCGTGATCGACCAGCACGCATGAGACACCTCATTTTACACTTCAATTCAACGCATTAAGGAACCATCCGACATGGATTCATTCGATCTGCGTCTTCCCGCTGTGCGCGCCGCGTATCGCGAAGGCCGCGTCACGCCGCGCGCGCTGATTGGCGCATTGCGCGAACGCGCCGCGGCGCTGAACCCGGACTATCACCTGTTCATTCATCTACTGTCCGACGCGGAAATCGAGCCTTATCTCGCCGCGCTCGACGGGCATGATGTCGATTCGCTGCCGCTTTACGGCGTGCCGTTCGCATTGAAGGACAACATCGAGCTCGCCGGTATTCCGACGACGGTCGCGTGCCCTGCTTTCGCGTATACGCCTCAAGAGTCGGCGACGCTCGTCGCGCAACTGATCGCGCTCGGCGCGGTGCCGATCGGCAAGACCAATCTCGACCAGTTCGCGACGGGCCTCAACGGCACGCGCTCGCCGTATGGCAAGTGCCGCAACAGTGTGCATCCCGCGTATCCTTCGGGCGGATCGAGCGCGGGGTCGTCGCTGGCCGTAGCGCTCGGCGTCGCAAGCTTCGCGCTCGGCACCGACACGGCCGGCTCGGGCCGCGTGCCCGCCGCGCTGAACAACCTCGTCGGCACGAAAGGGACCAAGGGCCTGCTGTCGACGGCGGGCGTCGTGCCCGCCTGCCGCACGCTCGACTGCGTGACGTATTTCACCGCGACGGCCAGCGAGGCGAGCGAACTGCTCGCGCTCACCGCCCGCCACGATCCCGCCGACGCCTATAGCCGCGCGAACCCGCAATGGAACGACGCAGCGGCGTTCGGCGCCGTTGCGCGCTTTCGCTTCGGGGTGCCGCGTCAGCTCGAATTTGCCGGCTGCGACGAAAGCCCCGCGCTGTTCGCGCAGGCGCGCACGGCGCTCGAAGCGATCGGCGGCGAGGCCGTCGAGATCGACTTCGCGCCCTTCGTCGAAGCGGCGCGTCTGCTCTATGAAGGACCGTGGGTCGCCGAGCGCTATAGCGTGGCAGGCGCGCTGATGGAATCGCAGCCAGACGCCGTGCTGCCCGTGATTCGCGACGTGCTCACGAAGGCGCCGGGCACGACCGCCGTCGATGCATTTCGCGCGCAGTACCGGCTTCAGGCGCTGAAGCAGCGTTGCGACGCCGTGCTCGCGGAACTCGATTGTGTGCTGACGCCGTCCATTCCGCGCGCGGTCACGCTCGATGAGCTGGAGCGCGATCCTATCGGCCCGAACTCGCTGCTCGGCTACTACACGAACTTCATGAACCTGCTCGATTACGCCGCCATCGCGACGCCCGCGGGCTTCATGCGCAATGGGTTGCCGTGGGGCGTGACGCTGTTCGGCCGCGCGTTCACCGATCAATATCTGCTGAGCGTCGCCGATGCGCTGCATCGCAAGCTGGATGTGCCGCTGATCGGCGGCGCGCAGCAGGATGCGGATGTGCCCGCGCGCGCGGCACGCAACGACAGGATGAAGCTCGTCGTGTGCGGCGCGCATCTCGAAGGCTTGGCGCTCAATGGACAGTTGATCGCGCGCGATGCGCAGCTCGTTGAGAAGACCGCCAGCGCGCCGCACTACCGGCTGTATGCGCTGGCGGGCGGCGGCGCGACGCAGCGGCCTGGCATGATGCGAGATACGACGAACGGCGCGGCAATCGAAGTCGAAGTCTGGGAATTGCCGAGCAGCGAAGCCGGCTCGTTCCTCGCGGGCATTCCGGCGCCGCTCGCGCTCGGCAAGGTCGAGCTTGGAGACGGACGCTGGGAAACCGGCTTCGTGTGCGAGGCGTACGGTCTTGAAGGCGCCGTCGATATCACGCAATACGGCGGCTGGCGCGCCTGGCTGCAACGCGCCGTCTGAACCGCGCCTTAATCAGGCCTCGTATTGCGCCGCGTAAAGCCGCGCGTGCCTGCCCGTCACCGCGCGGGTCCAGATCTCCTCGTCGTCGAGGACGGTCTGGATCAGTTCGACGGGCATGCCGCCGTCGATGATCGCGGCCACGCGAAACCCGTCGATCGCTTCATACGGGCCGAGCACGACCTCTTTCCCATCGATCGCCCGGTCGAGATCGTCGACCTTGAACGCCAGATGCGGCATGCGGCGCATCAGTTCGTGCAGCGGGCTATCGGCTTCGAAGCGGTGGTACTGGATGCGCGCGAGCTTGCAATCGCTGTCGCTCGTGTACATAAGGTACTGCGGGCTGTAGCGTTCGCCTTCGCGCACTTCGCTGGTCGGAATGCCAATGTGATGAAACTCGTAAATCACGTCGTCGCGCATGAACATGATGCTCTCCTTCTTCCTTTGCCTCTGTTGCCCGCGTTGCCGCGCTTACAGCGTCACGCGCGTCACGCCGCCTTCCGACAGCAGCCGCACGCGTTCGCCCGCGTAGAACATCGGGCCGTCGGTGCTTTGCGTGATGGCGCGCAGCGAGCCATCGTCGAGCCGCACGGTGATTTCGACGCCCTGCTTCTTCTCGAAGTGGTTCTGCACCTCGTTGCCCGCCACCGCGCCCGCAATGCCGCCGATGATGCCCGTCAGGATCGAGCCGCGTCCGCCGCCGATCGCGCTGCCGGCGATGCCGCCAATCGCGCCGCCGCCGAGCGCGCCAAGAAAGCCGGGCTGGCCGTTGCTCGTGTCGATGGTGACAGGGCGCACGCTTTCGATGGTGCCGAAACGGACCGTTTCCTCGCGCTGCGCCTGCGACGCGCTGTAGACGTTGGCGGAGCCGTCGAAGGTTGCGCAGCCGCTCAATGCGAGCGAGACGACGAGCGCCGATGCACATGCTGTAACGAATGACCTGTTCATGATGTTCCCCTCTATGAGCAGCGCGCCGCGTTGTGCGGGGCGCTGCAGGTTCTTTCGATGTGTGAATCGTAGGCTCGAAGAATGAGAGGAGAATGAGGCGCGCATTTGCGCATTTGCGCATTCGCACCCGTCATTTCGTGTCAGCCTGAAACGTCGGCGTGCGCCCCGGCGCTACGATGGCAGCCAGATCATGTAAACGGAGCGCAGTCATGAAACGCGAGATCATCCGGGTGGAGCCGCTGTCGAGCCGGCTCGAACGCTGGAAGGCGCCGACTTCCGTCGTCACGCGGCACGGCGACACGGTCTACGTGTCGGGCCTGCCGCCGTTCGATCCCGAGACGGGCGAAGTCGCTGAAGTGCCGCTCGAACGGCAGACCGAGCTCGTGCTCGAACAACTGAAGCTGTGCGTCGAAACGGCGGGTTCGTCGCTTGATAACGTGCTCAAGTGCAATGTCTATTGCACGTCGGTCGAGCAGTTCGCGGCCGTCAACGCGATTTACGCGCACTATTTTCCGAACGATCCGCCTGCGCGTATCTTTGTCTGCGTGCCCGCGTGGCCGGGGCGCTTCGACATCGAAATCGATTGCATCGCGGCGGTTTGAATCGCCTTCCCATACGTGGAGAACACGATGTTTTCAGTGCTGTTCGAAGTGCAACCGCGCGCCGACCGTTGGGACGCGTATCTCGGCTACGCGAAGATGCTGAAGCCGGAACTGGAGCAGATCGACGGCTTCGTCGACAACGTCCGTTACGGCAGTCTTACGCGCGACGGCGTGCTGCTGTCGCTGTCCGGCTGGCGCGACGAGAAGGCGCTGGTGCGGTGGCGCACGCAGGCGACGCATCATGGCGTGCAGGAAAAAGGCCGCACGCAGACGTTCAGCGACTATCGGCTGCGCGTCGGGCAGCTGACGCGCGACACGCGTCTGCCCGCTGGCTACAGGTTGCACGAGCAACGACTCGACGAAACGGAGACGGGCGACGCGACTACGATCGTGCTGATCGACGCGCGGCGCGACCCCGACTGGGTGAAACACGCGGGCGCGCGCGAAGTCGCGGGCAAGCTGGGCTTGCGCGAAGACGCAACGGGCCTCGTATCGTGGGATGTGTTCGATGCCGTGTTGACGCCGGGCGACGTCATTCTGCTCACTGCATGGCGCGATGCGCAAGCCGCCGATGCCTTCGCTAGCGCGCTCGCATTGCCGGATGGCGCGCGGCTGCGCAGCGTGCGCGTGGTGCGTGACTATGGCATGTTCGACCGCCGCGAAGCGCCGCAATACTATCCGGACGCTGCGCGGCCTGCCTGAAGCTTACTTCTCGCTGTCCGGAAAGTCCGCGCCGACACTCGTGTCGCGCCACGCTTCGATATCGGCGAGTGCCGAATGCAGGCGCTTCGAGACGGCATCGACGCCGAACGCGCCCAGCACCAGATGACGCGGCGGTTGGTCGGTCTCCGTGATGCGGATCATCGCCTGCGCGGCTCGCACCGGATCGCCGGCCTGATGGCCGCTGTTTTGCGCCGTCGCCTGCATGCGCTTGCCCGCCGTGTCCGCATAGTCGGCGATACGGTTGGGCGTCTGCCTGAGCG
>Ga0247692_1000300_pt1 | contig 11750 bp, 12 predicted proteins | sample CNK33_metaG_FD_183041 | JGI IMG/M metagenome (GOLD analysis project Ga0247692, IMG submission 183041) | Soil microbial communities from Purdue University Martell Research Forest, Indiana, United States - CNK33 | ecosystem: Environmental > Terrestrial > Soil > Temperate forest > Bulk soil...
TTCATAGTCCTCAGGCAAGCCACGTTGCGCGTGCATGCCGTTGATGGCGGAGCCACCCCCCAAGATCTTTGCCTGGCCGAATGGCAATGGTCCAACGCCGTTCTGGCTATACTCGGCGCTCAGATCTGGCCAGAGAAAACGGGAGTCGTTCAGTGTGCGAAAACGCGCATCCTTTACAGCGACAGGCTCGACATCTTGTCCAGCCTCGACAAGTGTCACGCGCACGGCGGGATCTTCCGATAGACGACTTGCAAGGACGCAACCGGCTGAGCCGCCTCCAATAATCAGATAATCACAATCGTGTAACTCTCGTTCATTCATGTGTTGCCTCACCTGAAGTGAGGGATACGGAGTCGCAACCGGGGAGAGTTGCGGCTCGCCGGTCGAAGCGAATGATACTCATGTTAAAACGTCTCCTTCGTGCGTGGTTGTTACATTCGGCGTGGAAAGAGGTCCGCGCGTTTTGTTCTACGCCAGCTCAGACAGGGCAGTCGTTCGACGACTCTAGTTCGTGCGACTGATAAGGTAAATTTACGATTTGTGATTGGTCGATCACGGATCGTGATCCGCTCACCGGTAGCGATTCGGGCGAACAGGTCGTCCGTGCAATCGCCCGCAATCCGTCGAGTGCGACGTTCGAGGAATCTGTACGCCACGCGAACTTGAGGTCATAAGCGGGTGTGGATGTTTCAAGCTTCACGAAACTCACGTCATGAACACCCTCTCGAACCACCCAAGGCGGAACGAGAGTGACGCCGACGCCGGCGTCGACCAGCGCAAGGACCGTGTGGATGTGCATTGCTTCCTGCGCCACCCGTGGGGTGAATCCGGCATTGGCGCACGCAGCGATGATTATCTCCAGCAGACGGGATTTGATTCCTGCAGGGAAGAGAACAAAGGGCTCGTCTTGCAGCGCGTCAAGAGGAACTGAAGTTTGGGACGCTAACGGATGGCCGCGAGATACGGCGGCGATCAGCGGGCCACCAACGAACGTGTCACTCTCGAGGCCCTCGCAATTGACGGGTCCCGGCAACAGGCCGATGTCGATTCGGCGGTCATTGAGACCTGCGACCTGTTCTTCACGGCTCAGCGTATGCAGCCGTAGTTCAACATTCGGGTATCTCTGCCTGTAAGACCGTATCAGTGGGGGAAGAAGTGAGCAAACGGCATTGTCGACAAATGCAAAGCTTATGCGACCGCGCATTCCGGTTCGCACGGCTTTGGCGACGCGCATTGCCTCGTCCGCCTGCTCAAGAAGTCTCCGGCACTCTGGCAACATCTGTTGACCCACCTCGGTAAGCCGAACTTCGTTACCGCAGCGTTCAAACAGCTTGCTGCCGAGTTCCTCCTCAAATCGTTTAATTTGCTGACTAATTGCGGGCTGAACCACGTTCATCCGTTCGGCAGCGCGGCCAAAATGTAGTTGTTCCGCCGCACTGACGAAGTAGCGCACCCGTCGTAGATCAATCATGTCTGTCTCCGTTATCGTGCATTGCTCCTCGTGCGTCAGGTGCAATGTTGTACTGAGTCGGTCATCGATGTACAAAGAGTGGGGCTCGATTGCAACGAATCTGCGCGCCGCTGACTGGGCTCTCCGATGCGGGGCGAAGCTGGTTCGCGTCGGATGGCGCAGGAAGCGCGGCACAGTACGCGTAGAGCGCTGGTCGTGGCACGTGTCGATTGATCGTTGTCAGTTTGGAGAAGCGAACCACGGCTTCAGCGAGACTACAGCGTTGTGGCTCGCCGGCCGCTGACCGTCGACTCCGACCTTCGCGACTCTGCAAAGGTATTAATCAACAATACAATTTGCGGCGCGTTTATGCAAGAATTATAATTGCATTTATGCGGCGCAGCCTGGAGTGGCCGGATTCAGAGTCTAAGGCGGTTGTCGGGGCCAGACCAATGTGAATGGCGGATGCCCCGATAGGGGCGACAGGCGTGTGGATCAGGACTGAATGTGCGATGCGAGGAGAAGCGGCGAGATGTGGAGTCGCGAAGATTTTCTCGTGCGAGCCGATCCATCAAGATGCCGCTGGAACACGTAGCGGAGATCGACCACCGCTTCAAAAGTAGTGCATGATGCCGGTGAAAAATCCCAGCTGATTGTGTCCGATGGGCGGGTTGTAGGGCGAGTCTGGTGGTTGCGCCGTTGCGCTAAAGTTGGTGTGTTCTCCATTGATCAGGTAGCCGACTGTAGCGTACAGGTATGTCCTCTTGGACAGGGAATAGGTCGAGCCCAGGTTCAAAAGGGTCGCGCTGCCCTGCCCATCGCGCTGATGAATATGGTAAACCGCTGCCATCGCAGTAAATGGGCCCGTCGCACTGTACGTTACCCCAAACCAGCCATAGTCGGCGTAGCGTGGTCGATTTTGAGGTGCATCGGGCGCTGCCATATAAGTGTAAGTTGCCTGCACCTTGAAATGGTTGACGTTATACATGGCGCCAACGAATACCTGCTTCTGCGCAGCATAGAGGTCGCTGAATTTGCCATTTGCGTCCCTTACCTCTTGATATATCGTACGCGCCGAGAACCCTCCAAGCCGGTAAGTCAGCTGCACACCTGCTGTCCTGCCGCTATTGAAGTTCCCGGGCACTCCGTTCAATGAATACTGGAACGCTACATCGAAGCCCTTGAAGGAGGGTGAGTAGTAGCTGAAGGTGTTGCTGAAGTTCGGCCAGTTTGCGTTCCTCACCAGAGATGCAAGTCCAATGTCCTGCTGGCTGAAGGGATCGAATTCGTAGTTGCCGTCTTTAATAATTGAATCGTCTTGACCGAGCCGGAACGATCCAAATGGGCCTGAGATTCCGACGTAGGCATTTTCCCAGAAGGGATTCCACGCCACACCGTTGGTGACCTGAAAATAGTCCAGCAATTTGAAGTTCACCTTGTAGCCATTGCCGATGTCTTCAACTCCCGTCATCCCCCATGCACTGGCGCCATCGTCACCGCTATCGGCGCTCCATACATTGGATCGTTTCCCATTTTGCCCAGCGACGTTCGTCAGGTACTGCACGCCTGCGTCCATGCGTCCCCAGAGTGTGAAGCTGCTTTGCGCAGCGGCACCGGTGGATATGCATATCAAGCCCAATGCGATGTATCCCTTCAATTTTGTCTCCGTACATTTTATTGATATGGACTACGTAGTAATGTGAGGAAATCTCCAGACAGGTAACCGAACTGTTCGATTTCAGATAGGCGTTGATATGAGAGGGCGCGAACCAGCGCTTCGCTTTGAAGGCTGGTAACTCCCTGCAGATTGCAGGGAGGGTCAAATCGTTTCAAAAACTCATTAACAGCGGTTCGGTCGGGGTGGCTGCCCATCTCGACTACCAACTCCCATCCGAAGGGACCTGGTAGTCACGAGCACCATTGAACATGCAGAACAGCCCCGGTTTCTCCGCCTGCGCACGAGGATTGATGCATTGCATCAAAGCGACGAGCACGTGTGGGAGGCGATTTCTATACGGCTTTGGCGGGTACGTCCCAGCGCACGCGAAGACTCTTCAACGAAGGAACAATGATGCTTTCCGTGTATCGCAACGGCTCGTTTTCATCGGCGAGGCGCAGCCCCGGCAGTCGATCAAGGATGATATCGAGAGCTTTTGCGATCTCAAGACGTGCGAGAGGCGCGCCTACACAGGCACGGTTAAACGCGCCAAACGAAACGTGTTTGTGAGCGTTGGTCCTGTCAATGTCAAACGCGTCCGGGTTCACAAACATGGCAGGGTCGTGGTTTGCGGAGCCAAGATGGATGTAGACTTTTGCCCCTTTCGGCAACGTAACCCCACCCATTTCAACGTCCCTGGTCATGGTGCGTACGACGCCCCGAATCGGCAGCCGGAGGCGGATGACTTCCTCTATCATCTGAGGGCGCAATTTGGGATTTTCGCGAACTCGCTGAAGCTGGTCAGGGTTCTTGAGAAGCGTGTAAATCATTTGCGCGATCGTGTTAGCCGTCGTGTCAGTCCCGGCCGCTACCATGCCGACCATGTTCGTGACGATCTGTCGGTCTGTGATGGCTGCTCCGCTCTGCTGCGCCTCGATCAGCTTGGAGATGAGGTCATGCTGAGGGTCGCGTCGACGCGCCTCGAGGAGCGCGTAGGCCCATTGCTCAAAATCGATAAAGGCCATCCAGCAGGCCTCCGCACGTTCCGGGGACAGTAGAGTAGAACCCGTCAGCTCAAACCAGTTTTCCGCCCATTCGTTGAAGCGCTCGGTTTCGGAGTCGGCGGCTCCGATGAGGTGTGCCACCGCACCAACTGTCGTCGGCCAGAAGAATGAAGGCACGAGGTCCGCTTCTCCATCGCTCGCGAATCGATCTACCAGCTTGTTGAGCTTTTCGTCCAGCCACTCGTCCATTCCGGGAAGGGCCTTATGGAATACGCTCATGAAAAGCTGTTTGAGGGGGAGGTGCTCCGGCGGGTCCATGGCGTTAAGGCTACCGTCGACCGGCAATGGCCAGTCCTCTCCGACCCGGTCGATTACGGCTTGCGACTTGGGCGAAAGAGGCTTGTGTGCGTTACCGTTTGAGAAGCTAACCATGTCCTTGTACACCGCAAGCACATCTTCGCGACGTGTAACGACCCACAGATCATACTTTTCCATATAAAAAACTGGTGACTCCTCCCGCATCTTTGCCAGAATAGGGAAAGGGTCAGCGATCTGTGCTGGTTCCAGTGGGTCGAAGGCGGAGTGAAACGGACACCGTGCCGCGCCACCATCTGTTTGTACGCTGCTGTTCATGCTTATCTCCATGGTTGTTTCGGCCTCGAAGCCGTTTCTTGCGGCGTGCGCGTGCAAGGCCGGGCGTGCAGCGGCATCGGTTATGCGATGTAGCAACGCCTTTAGATCTCTTAAAAAGTGTGTAAACCGCTAAAAATTTGCTGGCTGGATTGCTATCAGGTGGCAGCGCGGTCGCGGCGTTGTACGTTACAAAGCCAACCGTTTGTCATCTGAGTTTGCAAGGCTCGGCGTGTCGAGGTCACACATTTACTTCCCGGTATTCAGCATCCACGATGCGAAAGCCAAAGTCGACTAAGTTGTTGTTATCGGTCTATAAGGCGAGGTGATCTCACGATCCACGCTGCGTTCCGCCTTGATTACAACGAGGCATCAACGAGCGTATGAATGTTCGCATCGGGCCTGGGGAGGCGACGCCGTGGGCGGGACCGGCAGCCGATCACGAATTGTGATGACTGGATTAGAAGAGATTAGTGGACTTGATCAAAAGTCCACGCCTAGCATTAGTATCCAAGCGCATCCGCGCGAGCCTGCCCGCCCGATCTACGAGCGACACAGCGCCACAGCGCCACAGATATTACTCGAAGCTTTGGGCCGAGTAGATAGGTGGTTCGGCGGTGCTTCGGACTGTATCGGAAAGTAGCGGGCGGTTGTTGTGCCGGTGGTTCGATAATCCGATGCGGGTTTTTAGATTCACTACTGCTGCAAGTCAGCGGCCTACGCAGGAAGATCAAGCAAATGTCAAACATAAATGCTACCGAGAATCAGCAGCAAGCTGGAAGCGTGTCGGGTGACGTGCAGGCGGTTACGTCAGTGTTCGTGACAACACGAGACGGGCAAACACATCGTCTGGAAGCTCAACCCGGCCTTTCGGTAATGGAGATCATTCGCGACGCGGGTATCAGCGAGCTGCTTGCGCTTTGCGGCGGCTCGTGTTCGTGTGCAACTTGTCATGTCTATGTTGATCCGGAATGCGAGAATCGACTCAGTCAGATATCGGAGGATGAGGACGATTTGCTGGATGCGGCCAGTTTCCGCAAACAGAATTCGCGTCTTTCATGCCAGATTCAGTTCAACGACGCGCTCGAAGGATTGAAGGTAACGATTGCACCGGACTAGAGCAACGCAGAAGCCTGAACGTTAGGTAAGCCAGTAGGGCGGGACGGTGTACCTGCCCCTGCAGGCTGCAATGTCGTACGAGCAGGATTTTTGGATTGAGGAGAGCATGCCAGATCGTTTGAAAGGAAAAGTCGCCGTTGTCACCGGCATAGCGAGCGGGATCGGGAGCGGCATTGCGTTAGCTTTTGCTTCGGAAGGTGCGCAAGTCGTAGGCGTTGATTTGAACGTTGCTGGGGCACAAGCAGTCGCAACCAGGGCTCGGGAACGCGGGTTTGACATCGGTGTTGAGGCACCGGTGAATTTGTTGAATGAAGGCGACTGTCGTGAGCTTATGGAAGGGGCCGCCAGGCGCTACGGAGGGCTGGACGTACTGGTCAACGCCGCTGCCGTGGTCGAATTTGCATGGATTCACGAGATGACTTTGGCGCAGTGGCGAAAGACAATCGCGGGTGAACTCGACATTGTTTTCCTTCCGTGTCAGGCAGCGTGGCCGCACCTGTTGAAGCGCGGTCAGGGGGCGATTATCAATTTCGCATCGGTAGCGGCTCATCAAGCGACGGAGGCATTGCCTGCTGTTGCCCACGCTGCGGGCAAAGGTGGAATCAGAGCGATGACCAAGCAGCTTGCAATGGAAGGCGCGAGCAACCGGATCCGGGCCAACTCCATATCCCCGGGGCTTATTGTGAGTGACGCGACACGCGCCGCATTCGAACAGAATCCGGGGTTTAAGAAGGTGATCGAAGACAAGATCATGTTGGACCGGCTGGGCCAACCCGAAGATATTGCATGGGCCGCCGTGTATCTCGCTTCGGACGAGGCGTCGTGGGTGACTGGCTCGGACTTCGTCATTGACGGCGGGATGACTTCCTGGTAAATCGGTCCCGAATCGTCCAGGAACTGGTATGTGCTTTGATCAGATGTGCCTCAATACGGAGACAAACGATGAGTCCGATGCAAACTATCCTCGATTTTATCGATGCGTGGAACGATAACGATATGGATCGTGTTCACGAATTTATGGCAGAGGATATTTTTTACCACAACGTCCCGATGAAGCCGATCGTAGGACGTACTGCAGCGCGCGAGTTTGCCGATGCCTTCGGCGTTGGCTCAAAAATGAAAGCCGACTGGCAGTTGGTGAGCATCGCGGAGAACGGCGAGCATGTTCTCACGGAGCGTATTGATTCGTTCATAAATCCGGAAGGGAAAAAGATTTCCGTGCCATTAATGGGATCTTTTCGCGTGCGAGATGGCGTCATTACTGAGTGGCGAGATTACTTCGACTTGCCCACCTTCGAGCGCCAACTTGCAGCACTCTGAAGTGAGGGAAAGATCCAGATCACTGTGTTGTCTCCCACCGGGACATATCAGACGCGCGTCGCAGTGATCTCGTTCCGATCAAGTCCGCATGTCCGGACACGTTGTTTCGTAATTGCTGCGGTCCACAGACGCTTCAGAGCAATGTTGGTGCTGTCATGTCGTCTCACAAAGACCAAGTCGTACGTGGGAGTGTGATTCTCGACAGGCACAAAAACGATATCTAACGCACGTGCATGAGCTACCCATGGGGGAGCGAGGGTAACACCCACACCCGCGTCGACGAGAGCAAGCACAGTATGGAGATGATTCGCCTCCTGAGCTACGTCTGGCACAAAGCCAGCACCAGCGCAAGTCGCGATAATGATCTCAAGCAGTCTGGATTGAATAGAGCTCGGAAACAGAACGAATGCTTCACCTGTGAGATCCTCGAGTCTCACCGAGGAGCGAGACGCAAGAGCGTGTCCGCGTGGAAAGACAGCGACGAGCGGCGAAGAAACGAAGACTTCACTGTCGATATCTTCGATTTGGACCGGCCCGGGAACGAGCCCAATGTCGATCCGTCTATCGAGGAGCGCCGTCACCTGCTCTGAGCGGTTCATCGTCTGCAAACAAAGCTCGACGTCTGGATACGTTTGCCTATAGTCGCGAATGAGAGGGGGAAGCAGGGTGCAGATAGCGTTATCCACAAAAGCCATACTGATCCGCCCACGGATCCCAGCTATTGCTTCCTTCGCGATACGCGTCGTTCTGTCGGCCTGATCAAGCAGAATACGGCACTCATTTAACATGAAGTGTCCTGCTTCGGTGAGCTGTACCCCGTGAGTGTTTCGATAAAAAAGGTCGATAGACAGTTCGCTCTCGAACCGCTTGATCTGTTGACTGAGCGCTGACTGCACTATATTCATGCGCTTTGCGGCACGACCAAAGTGCAGATCTTCTGCCGCCGCAACGAAGTAGCGGATCCGCTGCAAATCCATAGTGTTTGGTTCCATCTTCGCAGTGTCAGGAGTCTCGTTATGTCCAACCGGAACTACACGAGCACCATCCGTTGGCGACCCGGTCTAGCACTTTGTCGTCATAGGGTTGGCAAGCTAGCTGCATCGGGAGATGCCTTTTGGGCAAGTTCCTTGAGCATGATGGATGAGTCAGCGAGCAGCACGGGATCAATAACCATACGATCCTGTACTAGCGCGCGGCCCTGTGCATAGTCTTTGACAGCGTTGACGCAGTCAAGCGCGATAACTTGACGGTTCTTGAGGTAGACGACAGAAAAACTTCGTTTCTCGGGGCTGCCACGAACGATAGCGTGGTCATGTCCGGTCGATAGGCCGACCGTTTGCATGCGCAAGTCATACTGATTCGACCAGAACCACGGTACCGATTTGTAAGGGTCTCGCTTTCCTGTGATGAACCCGGCGATCGTAGAAGCCATGTCGTTGGCGTTCTGGACCGATTCCAATCGAACTGTCAGGTCAGTCGCAAAGCTGTTGGGATGCAAGGCACAATCGCCGAGCGCAAAGATGTCCTGCAATGACGAGCGTCCGTATTCATCGACAACGACGCCGTTGGTTACGGACGCCCCGGCATTTCGTAGGGGATCGACCGAAGGACGGATACCAATGCCTACAATCACCATCTCGGCGGCGATTGTTTCTCCTTTGTTGGTGCGAACGCCGCTGACTCTTCCGCCCACGTTTTGAATTTCCTGAACAGACGTGCCGAGACGCAGATCGACGCCTTGAGCACGATGCTCGTGTTCGAAGAAGCGGGAAACGGTCTCGCCCGTAACCCGCGCGAGGACTCGATCGAGCGCTTCGAATACTGTGACTCTCTTCCCCAGCTTTCGCAATGTTGCTGCGGCCTCCAATCCGATGTACCCCCCACCCACCACAGCAATTCGCTCGGTGCGGTCCAGTTCCTGGCGTATCCGGTCCACATCTTCTCGGGTGCGAATCGAGTGAATTCCAGCTGTGTCGTGTCCGGGGCAGTTCAGGCGGTGTGCATGACCTCCGGCTGCCCAGATCAGCTTCCGATAGTGCAGTGTTTCTCCCGCCGAAGTAGTCACCGTGTGCAGTGCTGCATCAATCGAAACTACGGCGCTACCCGTCAGCAGGTTCACGTCGCGGTCTTCCCAGAATTGAGCTGGCTTGATCAGTATGCGCTCGAGCGACTTTTCGCCGGCGAGATAGTCCTTCGAAAGAGGAGGGCGCTCGTAGGGATAGCCAACCTCTTCTCCGACCATTGCGATGCTTCCGCTAAAGCCGCGGTTCCGCAAGGCGATGGCGACCTGGGAGCCACCGTGACCGGTTCCCACGATAAGTACGTCATAGTGACCTGACATCACTGTCTCCGCTGAGTATCTTTTGGAATCTGGACAATGAAATAGCTAACAGACTCGAGTGGTGGTCACGAACGAGCGGCGGAGGGCCTGCTCCAGAGGCGTCCGAGATTTGTTGCTGCCAGCCGCAGCTACTACTTGTCGCAGTATCTGGCCCAAGCGCGCAGTTACCCTTATCGGTAATCGCGTTGTTCAAGAGGTTAAACTGTTATTTACGAACTTTAGGTGTTGCCTCATATCGCGTCCATTAACTAATTGTGATTGAGGCATTATCTTTAGTTATCTGCAGTGCGAGTCTGCAAAATTGCCCAGCGCCGTGGTCACCAGGCAGACTGAGGCCGTGCTTCGCTTCATGCGGCGGGACGTCGCCGGTTCCCCTTTCTGCCTATTCTGCTCGTTCAGTGCGACGGATACGGCAAGTGTCTCAACTTGGGACACTTCCATGCCCGCTGATGGAGACAACGGCGTACTTGATTTCTGCCGCGACGCCCGCTGCCGATGCGACAGAGGAGGCGACGACTAGTACCGCAGCCCCGCCGAATGGTGTTGAAGGACCATGATCTCCTCCACACGGAGTCGTACCTCTCGTCTACCAGCCATGCATCGAACGGTCGCGATGATCAACGACCGTTGATATAAGGAGTAACGTAGCTCTTCACCGATTGGACACCGGGGACTGTTTTGGTCACGTCTTCAGCTTTCCCGATTTGACCTGGATCCGAAACGGTTCCATGGAGCGTGACAACTCCACGCTGTGCAGATATGAGCAAGTTGCCTGTGTCGATGTGTTGCGCCTCGAGCGCACGGCGTACGTCCTTTGACAACTGTCGATCTACGCGACGCTGCTCTTTCTTTGAAAGGGGGGCGGATTGAGTCTCTTGTGCGACACCAATGACGGGGATGGTCATGGAGGTGCCTACCAGAAAAGCGGTCGCTGCGAATACACCAACAGTCCTGATTGCCTTCGGATTCATGGATGGCTCCCGTTTGAGTTAAAGAGACAGTGGTGACTTCTGGTGCAGGGATGAATGCCACGCAGATAAACAAGCCGATAACGATGACCTGATCGGTCGGATCTATTACAAGCTCGAAACGTGAAGTGATACACACTGAAGAATTCACAAGACACGTCAAAGTTGATCGCTATGCCGTGCCGTTGTGATTTCCGATTCCAGAAGCGAATGTCGCTTCAGCACGCTGTACCTCCTGAATCGGATGAAGCGGCGATTGTGGTTTAGTTACCTTCGTCTTTGCGCAAGAGGGAATATGGCGAGGTGATGAAGATCCGCCTCGTGGTACAGCCGAACCGTCCCAGTCGCTAACGACGTACGCTGGCTCTGCGCCTGGACGCGATTGGAACCGTCGTTGGCGGCACAGTGAGATGAAGCTCCTGTCCGTATTGCACGACAAGATGACAGACATCGCTAACCTCTTGCGCTGTTCTTAGACAGCGAGTCACATTCTCTAGCTTAGTTTCAACACTCGTTCAGCATTTCCATGAGCGATTTTTGCACGATCCGCGGGAGAAACCGGCATGTTCTCCAAAAAGGCCTTGCCTTGTGAGTTTTGACTGAACGGATAATCGACGCTGAACATGATGCGGTCGGTGCCGAAGGTTGTCAGCGCTGTCAGCAGCGGTGGTGTCGTGAACATTCCGCTCGTTGTAATGTAGACACGATCGACAATCGTTTCACTGATAGGCCTGTTAAGCCCGCCGTGCCCGATGAGGATATCGTCAGCCCGACCAAGCATAAACGGGAGCATCTCCCCCATGTGCCCCGCGATTATGGTGAGCCGGGGATGTCGCTCGAACGCGCCGGTCAGGACAAGGCGGAGGATGTGAATTGCGGTCTCTGAGTGCCAGCCAAATGCACCCGAGGCGAGCAATGCACTCGCTGGTCCCGGCAGCCGATCGTAGTAGACGTCATAGACGGCTTTAGGCGGTACGTTGGGGTGAATGTATATTGGAAGATCGAGTGCTGCGGCGCGCTCCAGTACCGGGTCGAACCGTGGGTCGTCGAGAAAGCGGTTGTCCGTCAAGCCATTGACCATCGCGCCACTAAATCCAAGGTCAACCACTGCACGTTCGAGCTCATCAGCGGCTGCGGACGGTTCGCGCATAGGCAGATGAGCGAACCCGCCAAACCGGTCGGGGTGTCTGCGCAGTGCTGCCGCGAGCGTATTGTTGGTTTCCGTCGCGACGTGTATTCCTTCCTTTCCGTCGAGGAGATC